>Ga0182743_1000162_pt1 | contig 111081 bp, 108 predicted proteins | sample eDN3rd30CKraftOP_FD_128522 | JGI IMG/M metagenome (GOLD analysis project Ga0182743, IMG submission 128522) | Enriched Organic Plus compost microbial communities from Emeryville, California, USA - eDNA 3rd pass 30_C Kraft OP (version 2) (version 2) ...
AAACTGCGCGTCGCATCCGGAGCCAGGGTGGCAATGCTGCCGCTCCATTCCGGGAACAGCACATCGGTCACCGTATAGTTCTCCAAGGTCACGTTGCCCGTGTTGGTCACTGTAATCGTGTACGTGATCACTTCACCGGCTTCGCTTACCGTGGCCTTGTCGGCAACTTTTATGACTTCAACGTCAGGACTACGAGTAATCGTTGTCGTCGCAATATCTTCCCCGGTCGCCCCTTCCTCCGTTGTCACGGAAACCCTGTTCTCCAGATCAGCGCCGTTGTCGATGCGTGTTTGATCAACCAGATAGGCAAACGTGTACGTCCATCGTTCACCCACCGCTAATATATCGTCGGTATTGTCAGACTCGGTAACACTGCCCACATCAAGTGTTTCATCTGCCACACCTTGCTGTGTAAGTACATCGGTAACGCTGACACCGGTCAGATCAAATTCACCCGTATTTTCAATTATTATCGTATATGTCAATTCCTCTGTGGCATCGATTTCCGTCAAATCGGCGGTCTTTTCCACAGACAGTCCCACGGGTTTCACAAAAACGCTGACCGGCACGACCTCGCTGATACAACCCGTTTCGTCATGCTGCTGCGCCACGTAGACCGTGAATTCGCTAGCTACTGTCGTGTTCACAACGGGCATTTCATTCGGTGTAAGCGGGTCTCCGTTTTCATCAAACCAAACCAATGTATGCCCTGTTAGTGCGGTTGCGTCATATACAACCCCTGTAGCGCCTACATAAGTCGTTACATCCACCACCTCAGGAGCATTGGGTGTTGGGTTTACCGTAATGGTAAACGATTTCGGCGCGCCTTCACAACCAAAGGAAGTCTTTGGAACGACGGTCACGGTCGCGACCTGAACGATAGCTGTTGCATTTACGGTTACGAAACTTATCGTCCCCTCACCCGTGGCTTCAATACCGATAGCGGTGTTGTCAACACTCCATTCGTAACCGGCAATCCCTCCGGTCAGCCCGGCAAATTCAATCTCGACGTCTTCGCCGGCACAGACTTCCAGGTTTTCGGCACCGGAAAAATCAAAACATCCGCTGATGTCCACGCCAAAGGTGATGTCTTCATAAATGGGATTACCTTCGGGTACACAATCCGAATCCGCATCGCCAAATCCGCTGATAAAGTCAGTATTGATGGCGTATTCAGACAGTGCTCCACGCCCGGAGAAGCTACCGTTCAACGAAACGGTTGGGTTACAGTTGCCGCTACTTAGTAATTCTTCGCAGGAGTACAGCGATAAGCGGTAATTCATTACCGCAACCTCCTCATCGGGTGCAGCGGGCAGATCCAGGTTACCAATATCCCAAACTAACTTATTATCAATAATTTGAACATCTCCCTTCGATACATCAATCACCTCCAACTCACCAAAATCAGGAAATGGAATTTCCACTTTACCGTCCTCAGTTGCCTCCGTGCCTACGTTTTTTATCACCAGCTTAAAATCCACTTCCGACCCCGGCGCAAACATCCCAGAAGTCGGCAATGGGGTCACCATTTCGTTAATGGGCCGAATTTCCGGCTCGTAAGCGTCCACTGCGAGGGCTAGGTTAAAAATCACATAGTTATCGCTCGTGGTTCCATATTCGAACTCGGCGATTTCCTGACCGTTATCTATGAATTTATTACCGGCATTATTCACCGAAAAGGACACGATATCCAGTCCGGCATTGTCGTCCAATTCGGGGAAACGATCACCATCGGTGACTATCGAGGAATTGAAGAAGTTATCTGTCGAGTTATTGGCATGGGATAAATCCTCAAATGAACCCATGTTGACATTTTTCATTCTGAAGTGGTCACCTTGATCCACCCGGTCACCTTCGCCCGCCATGATGCCGAGCTTAAAGTCGACGGGACCATTTTGAATGGACTGAAAATTATCAATTGTAAAATCATAACCAAACTCAGAAGAATTCTCGCCCCTAACGAAAGCGTAGCCATCGTATACTGATACATAGCGGGTGTTCATCAAGGGGTTTTCATACACCACAATCATCCCCCAGCCACCGTAGTAGCCGGCTCCTGCGCCCCCCTGATCAGCTGTGGTAGAAGTCGCAATGTCAGCGGCATAATAGACACCTTCACCATGCGACTGCACATAATCAGTTATATCAACGAAACCAACATACATGCCGCGCCCGGTCTCGGTGTCATTCGGATCTCCGTCGCGAAAGAAAACCTCTCCACCCACTGGTTCGAAAACCCTATAAGCATTACCTTCCTTTTTAAATTTAATTTGGTTTTTTTGGAAGCGGTTTTCCAGAACCGTTCCGTCGGGAAGTTCTGCGTCTACAGAATTGGTTCCTGACGCGGCACGACCGGTCCAGTATAACCCGGCATATATGATATTAGTGCATGAACTGATTGCCCCGTTTTCATTCGAAAATGTCAACGTTGCGGCAGACGAATTCAATGTTTCATCATCGTCATCAATGTCAATAAACATGACACCATGTCCATTGTGCGGCACCACCGTCCCATCGGGACGCTCCGCCAGTTGGACAATCGTATTGCCTATCATCGCAAAATCCCCCCTAATAACGGACGATTGAAATCTCGGTTCGAATTTTTCTAACACTTGGGCCGTTATGGGATTGAAAATTACCGACAAGGCCATTACGCACACCAACGCACATGCTTTAATCAAAAAACGTAGGTCGAAACTTTTCATGTAATTATTATAAATGTTTATTCATGTTTGGCTTCACCGGCTTTAAGGTTACAACCTATATTTTGTCACAAGTATCTTGGCGGCAAAGTGAGGGATTTATTGCGTGCAAGCCAACTTCGAGTATACGAACGACAGGAAAATGTATGTGAACGGCAATCTGTGTAGCAGTTATGCTACAATGGGGTTAAGGCAACTCGTAAAACGGAAAAAATAGACAGAACGTTACCGGTAGATTTCCCAAACGGAAATGAGGTCTGAGAGGGTTTTCACGCCGACCTTCTCGAATATCCGTCTCTTGTACGTACTGATGGTTGTTTCTTTTAAATTCGTCAACTTACCGATTTGTGAAAGTGAAGTTCCTCTGACCAGTAAGTCGGCAATCTGGCGCTCCCTCGACGACAATCTATGGGTAGCCTTTGGCGTCGTTGAATGGTGTGTTGTTGCAGTCGCGGTTTCAACCTCTCCGCGAAAAACCTCGCCGCGCAATGCCGTTTCAATAGCTAATACAATATCATCTATTCCAGCATTTTTTGCCAAAAATCCATTCGTTCCGAAGGCGAGGTATTTCGGTCCGTATACGGTTTCATCCAGCTCGGAAAAAATTAATATGCGGGTTAGTGGGCTCACCGATTTAATCCGCTCCACAGCACCCAACAGGTGTGCGTTGTCTGCAATCTCAGCGTCAAGCACGACCAAATCGTAATCTTTCTTAGGCAAATCGCTAAGTGTCTCCTGAAAATTCTTGGCTTCGCCAATGGACGACATTGGGAAGTGCTGCTTAACCAGCCATTTCATCGCCACACCCACCACCTCATGGCAATACGTCAAGAATATATTATGCTTAACATTTGCTAAGTTCGTTCCCATGCTGCATTTCGTAGTACGTTCCTTCGTTTGTTTTGATCTTTTAACTGAACCAAAGGTAGTTGGTTAAACAGGTATTCGAAAATCAATGCATGTAAACGGCAGAAAAATGTGTACGAACGACGAAAAACAGCGTGGACAGTTCCGGCAGCAGCACGAAACCGGCTGGTCCCACCCCACTCAATAATCAATATCCAGCAGACTTCCCAAGGGCAATACGACACCGTTCTTGATTTGCAAGGCATCATCAGTGAGTGTCCACACCGTTGTTTCTACACGTTTGGGGCCGTCAACCGTTTGAAAGGTAATCGTTGCCTTGGATTTAAACTCGTTGCCCAAGCGCAGGGCGCCCCGCAATTTCTGTTGCAACGCTGATATATGATCTTCTGACGCGCGCGACAATTTATATTTTGGGATATCTTCTTTGGGTATTAACTCTACCGTATCCATACTGTTTGTTTGAATAGAACAATACTACGCAATTCAGCCCGGAATCGCAATGACCGGGCTGAAAATTGCGGTATGAATTATGTTACGTTAGCAGTAATGTTATGTCGCCCAGGCCTTATCGCCTTTCTTGTACGGGTAATCTCCATCGTATCTACCCGGAATCTGAACATACCGGAGTGCCTTGGTAGCACCCAGTTCGGAGGTGAAAAAGCCTAGCAAGGTAAGTTGCTTAAACAAATGGAAATAGTGGTTGGGTTCCTCATCGGTTTTGTTCCGTTGATGCTCCTTCGCTTCCTTGTCTATTGCGGCCAACAGTTCTGTACGCTCATTGGCATCCAGTTCCTGGAACTTGCGATTAAACTGCTTCTTGGAAGCATTCTCCAATGTGGTGAGCCCTTCCACAAAGGTCTTTTGATCGGCCGCCGTATAGCAGTCCTTCACCATCACCGGAATAAATGCACCCACGCCGGCTTCTTTCGCGCCCGGGCTGCTCGTCGGTGGCAGGATGGTGTCGGCTACGTCACCAAGGAAATCAACGGTAGCTGGTTCAAAAAGGCTCTCCACATTCTTGCCCGCTTCCCGCGTACATCCCTCCAAAAACAGATTGGCACCGATAACCGTTCCGCCCATTATCCAGGCAACCCGCGCTAAAGCTTCTCTTCTATTCATTATTATTTCTTTTTAAAGTTAATATCGTTAAAGTGCGGCCTATACTACAGGTTGCCCTTTTGTAATTCTGTTGCGGCAAAATCAACCGCCCGGGCAGTCAATGCCATGTAAGTAAGCGAAGGGTTTACACATGCGCCGGAAGTCATGCAAGCGCCGTCTGTCACAAATACATTCGGTGCATCCCATACCTGGTTATTGCCATTCAGCACCGAGGTTTTCGGATCTCTTCCCATCCGTGCAGTGCCCATTTCGTGGATACCCTGGCCAAAGCCGTATCCATTATCGTAGGTCTGGACGTCTTTTACGCCCGCAGCCTCAAGCATCTCCTGGCAGTCTTCCATCATGTCCTTACGCATCTTCAGCTCGTTCTCCTTGATTTCCATATCCATGGCCAGCACAGGTAGTCCCCACTTATCTTTCACCTCCTTGTCAAGGAATATCCTGTTTTCATGATACGGCAGGATTTCACCGAACGCGGTGAAACCGACAGACCACGATCCGGGTTCACACATCGCATCCTTCCATTCGCCACCGATGCTCATTTCCGCAATTTCGCCACTCCAACGACCGCGGCTGGCCGACCCCTGGTAGCCAAATCCACGTACATAATCCCGTTTATCATCACCCACATTACGGTAACGCGGAATATACAGTCCGTTGGCCCGACGGCCAAAGTAGTATTTATCTTCGTAACCTTCCATTCTCCCTCCGGCACCGCAACGGAAATGATGATCCATCGCATTGTGGCCCAGTTCGCCACTGCTACTGCCCAATCCGCCTTCCCATACATCGGTTGCCGAGTTCATTAATATCCAGGTAGAATTAAAGGCCGAAGCACATACGAACACAATTTTTGCAAAATACTCGTAGGTCTGGTTCGTTTCTGCATCCAGTATTTCCACGCCTTTTGCCCGTTTCGTGTCTTTATCGTAAAGGATACGCGTCACGATAGAGAACGGGCGCAACGTAAGGTTTCCCGTAGCCACGGCGGGAGGCAGCGTAGACGATTGTGTACTGAAGTATGCCCCGAAATTACAGCCAAGCCAGCACTGGTTTTGGTACTGGCAATTCATCCGGCCTTCATGGGGTTGGGTCAGGTTAGCTACCCGCCCCATGATAAAATGCCGTTTCCCTTTGTAATGCGACTTGATCCGGGCTGCCATGTCCTTTTCGACAATGTTCATATCCATCGGCGGCAGGAAATCGCCATCCGGCAAGACGTCCAATCCATCCCGGTTACCGCTGATGCCTGCCCATTTCTCCGCATAGCTATACCAGGGTGCAATGTCCTTATACCGTATTGGCCAATCCACACCATGGCCATCCTTCAGGTTGGCTTCAAAATCGAGATCGCTGTGCCGGTAACTCTGGCGTCCCCACATCAGCGATCGGCCTCCTACGTGATACCCCCGGTACCAGTCGAAACGCTTCACTTCGACATACGGGCTTTCCTTTTCGTTCACCCAGAAATCGAGGTTTTTCTCATTCAACGGATAATCCCGGCTCAATACCGGATAATCCTCAATCATTTGTTGCGTACGGCCACCCCGATGCGGGTAATCCCAGGGGTGTTTGGTCGCCGCCGGGTAATCTTTCACGTGCTCCACGTTACGGCCCCGCTCCAACATAATGGTTTTAAATCCTTTTTGGGTCAATTCCTTCGCAGCCCAGCCACCGCTAATCCCTGATCCGATCACAATCGCATCATATACATTATCTGCCATAGTTTGTATTATAGTGTTATTTAGTTATCTTTTTATTGTGTCGTTTAGCCTACTAAAGGTACTATTAATCACGTCATTTTTCAAAATTTATTGCGTTAATCCACGGACTGCCCTTAAACCGACGCCTTTTCATTTTTAAAAAAAACCGCAAATAAAAATAATACCACGGCTGCAATACCAGCTGGCACGAGCCATACATATTGCCATAACGTATCCCCTGCCGGGACGGTCTTGTAATGTTCGCTGATAAATCCAGCCACCCAAAACCCCACCAGCTGCCCCACACCATACGTTGCCAACGTAATCAGCCCCTGTGCCGAACTTTTATACTTTTCACCTGCTTTGGCATCGGTGTATATCTGTCCGGAAACAAAGAAAAAGTCATAGCATATACCGTGCAGTGCAATACCGATAATCAGCATATAGGTCAGTTCACCCGCGTTGCCATACGCAAATAACAAATATCGAATCACCCATGCCAGCATACCCAGCATAATGGTATTCTTAAATCCAAACCGGGCAAACAACACCGGCAGCAGCAAAAGAAACAACGCCTCCGATACCTGGCCAATGGCCATTTTTCCCGTTGGATTTGCCAGGCCGGTTTCCGACAGAAATAAATTGGCATTCTGGTAATAGAAGGCAAGTGGGATACAGATTAATACGGAAGCCACAAAGAACACGAGGTAATTCCGATCGGCCAGTAGCTTGACGGCATCCAACCCCGACATTTCCGAAAGGCTACGCTCTTCCCCGGCCGATTTCCTAACTGGAGGAGTTCGGGGCAATGTAAAGCTGAATACCCCCAATATCAGTGAACCAATGCTTGCCATAAGAAAGGTATTCCTCAGCAATCCTTCGTTTATCCCTCCTTCGGAGTCCCACCCAAGGAGACTGATGGTGAGGCCGGCTACGATCCAACCGATGGTTCCCCACACGCGGATACCGGAAAATGATTTCTCCGGATTAACCAATTGCCTGAATGAAATGGAGTTGACCAATGCCAGTGTCGGCATGTAAGCAATCATGTATATAAACACATACGGATAGAACTGGCCCACACTTACCGAATCATACATTTGGTACATCAAAAAGGCACCCAGCAAATGCAGCAGCGCAAGAATACGTTCCGCATTGAAATATTTGTCTGCTACGAGCCCGATGATAAACGGCGCAATGATGGCACCCCATGATTGTGTAGAGAAAATATTCGCTACCTCAAAGCCCGATGCGCTTAAGTTTTGCGGCAGGAAAGTACCCAACGTAACGAACCATGCTCCCCAAATAAAAAACTCAAGGAACATCATGAAGGAGAGTTTGATTCTTGTAACCGTACGCATCGCCAGTGGTCTATGCTATCAACTTAGAAAATCATCTACCTCACGATAAGCCGCAATCAATTTGACCTCGCCTTCAATACCTCCTTCAGACTTGCCGTGTTCCATGCCGACCACGCCACGGTATCCTTTGTCGTAAATGTATTTAAAGACATTTTTATAATTGATCTCGCCGGTGGTCGGCTCCTTTCTGCCGGGGTTATCTCCCACCTGGATATAGGCAATCTCATCCCAACAGCGCTCCATGGCCGGTATTAAATCGCCTTCATTGCGCTGCATATGATAAATATCATAAAGTATTTTACACGAAGGGCTATTTACGCCTTTGCAGATAAGATAGGTTTGGGCCGAATTCCGTAGAAAAAGATTGGGTGTGTCACTCAATGGTTCCAACACCATGATAATGCCATGGGGTTCGAGTATTTCGGCCCCTCGCCGCAATGCTTCAATCACGTTGGCTGTCTGGATGTCTAGCGGTAAGTTGCGGGCAAAATCGCCCGGCACCACGGTTGTGAATTTTCCACCGCACCGCTTTGTGAGTTCAACGGCCTGCCGGCAACCATTCAGAAAAATATCGACATGTTCTTGCTTACCTGCAGCCAGCGTATTCGCCCCGTTGCCTCCTTTCTCAAGCACGAACACGCCCATGGTCATGCCTAACTTCGCCAAGAGACTACCTATCTTTTCCTGTTCATCTACAGACCGGCCCGAGAAACCATTGTCTTCAATACTGCGGAACCCCTGGTCGTAGGCAAACTGGATTTGGTCAAGCACATTCTTGCCTGCATGGTTTTCAAACTGGCCCTGATGGGGCCCGTAATTAAGATTAAACGGGCCGGTTTGCTGCTGTCCGTCCTTCGTGTTGGAAAAAGCAGACGACAAACCACCGCCGACTACAGCTCCGGTTGCCAGCAACGAATTTCTTACAAATTGACTTCTCTTCATGTTTGTTACCTTTTAATAATTTATCAATTGGCTATTAATTGTTTAAAACCCACACTCATGGTATCCTTTACCGCACCGTGTTCATCCTGATAAACAATAAAGACTTCCAGTCCCTTAACTTGGTCTGCGAATGTAATCGCTTCTGCTACGGGCATCGCCATTATCACGTTATCGTAACCATCCGCCGTCATCGCATCACCGCTATAAACTGTCGCGCTTATAATTCCTGTGGTAAACGGATACCCCGTTTTGGGATTTATATGGTGGGAAACGCGCCTATCCCCATCCGTTAAAAACTTCCGGTAGCTGCCTGCGGTTGTTATGGCTCCCTCCCGAATCTCCACGACGTCGTCAATCATCGTACCGCCTCCTTCCAATGGTAATGGGCGTTCGATTCCCACACGGAAAGGCATGCCATCCGGCTTCGGCCCTTTTACACGCAGTTCTCCTCCCAATTCCACAAGGTAGCGCTCAATGCCATTTGCTTCCAGATGATCCGCCAGTACATCCACACTGTATCCCTGTGCAATTCCGTTCATGTCTAATTCCACACAAGGGGCGCTTTTTATCAATCGTCGTCCGCTGAGCTCGACCTTATCCATACCTACACAAGCCAGCATCTCAGCCACCGCAGCGCTGTCGGGCAAGTGATCTACGGTTTCCACACCGAAGCCCCAAAGTTGTACCAGCGGAGCGACGGTAATATCAAACAGGCCATCACTGTGTCGGTATATTTCAAATGACCGCCGGAGCACCCGTTCGAAATGGGCATCTGTTATCCGCACCTCCCCGCTGGCCCTATTGATTTGATTAATCAGTGAATAGGGCTTGTACAACGACATGGAGCTATCAATTACCGACAACACGCTATCGATGGACGCTTTTGAAACCACCTGATCGCTGGCATAGTAGGTAACCGCGTACGTCGTGCCCTGTGCGTAGCCCGTCAGCTGGTACCGCTTTATGCCGGGATTGCCAGCGCTAGTCGTTAAAAACCAGCAGACCAAGGCTGCAAACACACTAAAGGACCACGGTTTGTCCGGGTATCGCATATGAATAGCGGCCGTTTTCATCCGGAAGCACTTTCGGTAATGCATCCCATGCAAACCGTTCGGGCATCAAATCGATGTTGGATTTCAACGCATCGTCCCACTTGATCACCTGGCCCGAGTAAGTAGCTAGTCGCCCGATAATACCGGTCAATGTACTGTATGCCCCGTATTCAGCATTTTCAAACTTATATTCACCTTTTGTAATCGCATCAAAAAACTCCACATGCTCTTGTTCATACGGATTGGCATTGCCTTGTTTGGGGTGTCTATAAAGCTCATTCCCGTTAGCACCCCACAAAACGGCATCATTACCGGCCGAAAGATAGATGCGCCCTTTTGTGCCCTGAAACGTTTCATCAACCCGGTTGGACGTCCCTTCAAAATGGCGGCACTGACTGTAGATCACGGATCCGTCGGCATAGGTCAGTTCCACCGCATGGTTGTCATATATTTCACCGTATTCTTTACCGGTACGCCATGCACGGCTACCGGTGCCCTGTATGGAAACGGGGTAACTTCCCTTTATCCAATTGGCCACGTCGATATTGTGCACATGTTGCTCAACAATATGGTCACCGCAGAGCCAGTTGAAGTAATACCAGTTGCGCATCTGGTATTCCATTTCGGTCTGCTCCGGCTGACGTGGGCGTACCCACACGCCGCCACTGTTCCAATAAACCTGACCCGATACAATATCACCCAGTGCCCCATCCTGTATACGTTTTACCGCTTCGCGGTAGTTGGCCTGGTAGCGGCGCTGCAGTCCTACGACCACGTTGAGTTTCTTCCGTTTCGCCTCTTCGGCCGCGGCGAGCACCCTGCGTATGCCCGGTATATCCGTAGCTACCGGTTTTTCCATAAAAACGTGCTTCCCCTGACGCACGGCTTCTTCAAAATGAATGGGCCTGAATCCGGGCGACGTGGCCAGGATAATCACATCAGCCAATGGGATCGCTTCCTTATAAGCATCAAACCCGACGAATTTACGATCTTCCGATACATCAAGTTTGTCGGGGTGACGTTCAGACAACTTGGTGTAGGCTTCGTCCAATCGATCGCGGAACGCGTCGGCTAACGCCACAATCTTGATGTTAGCTCCTGAGGCAATGGCGTTGAAAGAAGCACCGGTACCGCGCCCGCCACATCCAATCACCGCGACTTTGATCGTATCATCTACGCTTGCATGTACACCCGCAAATGGTGATCCGCTCAACATTGCCCCGCCCGCCAGGAGGGCCGATGTTTTCAAAAATTCCCGGCGTTGGCCGCCCAAACTTGCTTTATCCATCTGTTTTAGTTTATCTAAAAGGTTTATAAAATGCTATTGCATATGAAGTTATGAAAAATCAATAATCCTCAATCGGCGGCCGGTCAAAATAAGCCATAATTTCCGCCTCGGATGGTGGATCCAATGGCCTGACCAATCGCAAGCCAATAAAAGGGGCTTCGGGAAACCACCAGTTGCTTTTCGGGATCTGGGGATCGAGCTGCTTCCAGGAAGGATCCGAAGGCACGCGTGATGCCGAGCGTAACGGTGGGGCATCATCTGCAAACGACCCACCCCGAATGCTATGTGGATACAGTTTATCGGGTACCGCTACGGGGTTATCGGCCGCTACATCTTCAAACTGTTGGTAAAAATCGGCTATATATTGATCGTATGTCCATTCAGCCACATTTCCATGCATATCATACAATCCCCATGCATTGGGCTTCTTCTGACCCACTTCATGTGTTCTTCCATTGCTATTGGCAGCATACCAGGCGTAGTCATCCAATTCCGAAGCATCGTCTCCGAAGTAATATGTGGTCGTTGTGCCTGCACGGCAAGCATATTCCCATTCGGCTTCCGTTGGCAGCCGATAAAAAACCCCCGTGTGCACGTATAGCCATTTACAAAATTGGACGGCGTTGTAATGTGTCATCGCTAGTGCCGGATGGCCCTCCTTCCCCATCCCGAAGGTCATATCCAGATACGGCTTGGTTGGTCGTGTCACCGCATCCACTTCAGGGGATACCTGGCCGCCACTACGGGTCGCTTCAAGGTCTTTGTAAACAAACGGTTCGTAAATATCCCACGTCACCTCATACGTCCCCATCCAAAATGGGGCTACCGCTACCTGATGGACAGGCTGTTCATCGGGGTTTCCATCCACACTGCCCATCGCAAACACGCCCGCCGGTATAGGCTGCATGGTAAAGCTGAGGTTAGTACCCGCTATCTTTTGCGTATAGGGTTCGAAATTTTCCTGGGCTAAGGCAAAATTCAGCAAGAATATGCTTGATAATAAAAACGGATTAACAGTCATCTTTAGCTACAATCAATCGAAATTGGTGGCTGAATTTACTGCCTTTTTACGTAAATCCAAAAATTCGACGACTTAATTTCCGAGGCCACTATGCTGGCCGACAACGCTATTATCGCCTATTCAAGGCTAAACAACACTGCTTTAGTGTATTAATTACACTACGATCGCATTTCAAGGTATGTGGAAAACTTTTTCACAATAACAGTGGTCCTTATGTCGATGGCTCGAACCTGGCCGTAAAATGCCGGAGCATCGGGGGTTCATAAGTAATTCGATACCCCCGGTACTCCCGTCTCTTTTTGTAGACCTCCACAATAACTTCAGCGACGTAATCGATGTGACTTTGGGTATATACCCGGCGCGGGATAGCCAGCCGAACGAGCTCCATGGGTGGCGACAGGAGGCTCCCATCTGCCGCATATTTACCAAACATAACAGACCCGATTTCCACACCTCGTATACCCCCCTCCACATATAATGCATTGCAGAGGGCCTGACCGGGATATTCGTGTAAGGGTATATGCTCCATGAAACGACCGGCGTCAAGGTAGATGGCGTGGCCACCTGTCGGCTTTACGTATGGAACGCCAAATACATCAAGTTTTTCCCCGATATACTGAATGCTTCGTATCCGGTATTTCAGGTAATCTTCTTCCATCACTTCACGGAGTCCGATGGCAATTGCCTCCAAATCGCGACCTGCAAGCCCACCGTACGTCGGAAAGCCTTCCGTAATGATTAGCAGGTTCCTACATTTTTCAGCTAATTGTTTATCACGCATGGCGAGAAATCCACCGATATTGGCAAACGCGTCTTTTTTTGCGCTCATCGTACACCCGTCTGCATAGGAAAACATTTCGCGGGCGATCTGAAGAATACTTTTCGTTCCGTATCCCGGTTCCCGCAACTTAATAAAATAGGCATTCTCGGCGAACCGGCATGCATCGATGAATAACGGAATCCCGTGCGATTTACAAATTGCGTGTACTTCCCTGATGTTGGCCATGCTAACCGGTTGTCCACCACCCGAATTGTTTGTCACCGTTAGTATCACCAACGATACATGCACGGCGCCACGCGCTTCGATGAATGCCTGCAATGCGTCTGTGTCCATATTCCCCTTGAAAGGAGCCATATCCTCGGGGTGGTTACTTTCAACGCAACGGAGGTCGACACCCTCAGCGCCAGAAAACTCCACATTGGCGCGGGTGGTATCGAACAACGTGTTACTCAATACGTACTTGTCATTTCCGCCGGTTATGGAAAACAGGATTTTTTCGGATGCTCGTCCCTGGTGAGTCGGAATAATAAATGGCATACCGGTAATTTCATTGACTATCTTTTCAAAACGGAAAAAACTTTCACTACCCGCGTAGCTTTCGTCTCCCCGCATCACCCCGGCCCACTGCTCGTTACTCATCGCGCTGGTACCACTGTCGGTCAGCAGATCGATGATCACGTCTCGCGCCTTAATCAAAAAGGGGTTGTAATAGGCTTGTTTTAAGGTAGCTGTACGCTCTTCGCGCGAGGAAAAATAAATCGGCTCGACCGACTTGATCCGGAAAGGTTCAATTATGGTATTCATGAAAAAAATCATCAAACGTTTATATCATTAGCTAAACAACAAAACACGCAGCCCGGTTTTCGGTAAACCACGCTGCGTCTTTCTGTGTCAAACTACGATGGCCGTTTAATGATATTTATCCACATAAGGCGCCACTGTTAAAGTTTGCGCTTTACTTCCACCTGTTCGTAGGCCTCGATGATATCACCCACTTTGATGTCGTTAAAATTCTGGATATTCAAACCACACTCATAACCTGCGGCTACCTCTTTTACGTCGTCTTTAAAGCGCTTGAGCGAGGCGAGATGCCCTGAGTATACCACCACTCCATCGCGGATAATCCGGATACTGTGGTTCCTGTTGATTTTACCGTCAAGCACCATACAGCCCGCAATTGTACCGACCTTACTGATTTTGAAGGTCTCACGGATCTCCACATTGGCCACAATCTTCTCTTCAAATTTCGGTTCAAGCATCCCCTCCATCGCGGCCTTGACTTCCTCAATCGCGTCGTATATGATCGAATACAACCGGATATCAATCTGTTCCTGCTCAGCAAGCTTACGCGCACCCGTTGAGGGCCTCACCTGGAATCCGATGATGATCGCATCCGATGCCGACGCGAGCAATACATCCGATTCGGAGATCTGGCCAACCGATTTATGGATGACGTTCACCTGAATTTCTTCTGTCGATAACTTAAGCAGCGAATCGGACAATGCTTCGATAGAACCGTCCACATCACCTTTAACAATGACATTCAGTTCCTTGAAATTGCCGATAGCCAGTCGTCTGCCGATTTCGTCGAGCGTAATATGCTTTTGCGTACGTAGTCCCTGCTCGCGTTGCAATTGCAGTCGCTTGTTTGCTACCTGACGGGCCTCGGTCTCGCTTTCCATTTCATAGAATTTATCTCCTGCCGTAGGTGCGCCAGACATACCCAGCATCTGCACGGGCGTAGACGGCCCGGCCTCCGTTACACGCTGTCCCCGCTCATTGTAAAGGGCCTTTACCTTACCACTGTGAGAACCTGCCAATATAGGCGCACCCACCCGAAGTACCCCGGCCTGTATAAGTACCGTTGTAACAATACCCCGACCCTTATCGAGGCTCGCCTCGATAACGGACCCTACAGCCCGTTTCTTCGGATCGGCTTTCAGGTCCAGCAACTCAGCTTCGAGCAATACTTTGTCAAGCAATAAATCCACATTTTCCCCGGTCTTGCCGGATATTTCCTGGCACTGGTATTTACCCCCCCAATCTTCAACCAGGATATTCATGTTAGAGAGTTGCTCACGTATCTTATCGGTATTTGCACCGGGCTTATCTATTTTCGTAAATGCGAAGACAATCGGCACACCGGCTGCCTGAGCATGGTTTATCGCCTCTTTAGTCTGTGGCATTACACTATCATCCGCTGCGATGACGATAATAGCAATGTCGGTCACCTGGGCGCCACGCGCACGCATGGCCGTAAATGCCTCGTGCCCGGGTGTATCCAAAAATGTGAGCTTACGATCATCGTCAAGCGTCACTTCGTAGGCGCCTATGTGTTGCGTTATTCCCCCTGCTTCGCCACCGATCACATTAGTTTTTCGTACATAATCAAGCAAAGACGTCTTACCGTGGTCCACATGGCCCATTACCGTTACGATAGGCGCCCGCGGTATGAGGTTATCCGGATTGTCCGGCTCTTCCAGTTCCGTATTTTCTTCATCTTCTGGTTTCACAAATTCGATTTCATAACCGAACTCATCGGCCACGATCGCGATTGTCTCTGCGTCCAGACGTTGGTTAATCGAAACAAATAACCCCAGGCTCATACAGGTAGCAATGATCTGCGTTACCTGCACACCCATCATGTTAGCCAGGTCATTGGCGGTCACAAATTCCGTGACCTTCAACACCTTAGACATCATTTCCTGTTCCAGTGCTGCCTCTTCCGCCGAATGAGCAATATCATCCCGTTTTTGGCGACGGAGTTTTGCCCGTTGGGCGAACTTACTGGATTTGCCCGCACCACTGAGGCGAGCGAGTGTGGCTTTAATCTGATCCTGGATTTCCTTCTCTGAAGGTTCCTCCCGGTTTTCAGCGCCATGGCGAGGTTTCCCCCTGAAATCTGGACGGCCGCCTTTGCCACCACTCTGTTGCCCTGCGGCATGTGTTCCCGGACGTTGTGTCGGTTTATCTTTACGTTTGCGTTTCCGCTTCTGGTCGTGGGATGCTCCTCCCGCTGAGCTCGAAGAGGCCACCGGCTTATCTTTCGGGGGGCGTGTGGGCAAATCTATACGCCCTACGACGTTGGGACCTGTGAGGCGTTGCGCGCGAGCCCTGATAACGTCATGTTGTGGCGGACGGGCATCTTCCCTAGCTTCGGTTTTCTCCGCTTCCGGTTGAGGTGTTTCTTTAGGTGAAGCTGGTACTGGTGCCGCCGCTACCGGTTTTTCTTCCTTCGGTTCCGCTACAGGCATATCCGTTTTCGTTTGTTCAGCCGGCTTATCGGCGACCGTGGGTTCTGCAGCTGCATCTGGCGATACGGCCTTTTCTTCCGTTGGCTTCGCTTCCTCCTTTTCTTCTTTATCAGCCTTCGGCTGGGCTTTGCCACCTTTTTTCAGACTCGACAGATCGATTTTACCAACAATCTTCATCCCCGTATGATGCGGTTCTTCTGTAGTCCCCGACGGTTCAACAGGTTTCTCGTGATCGCTTTCTTGCTCAGGGATTTCGGTATGCTGTTGTTCATCCGGTATAAACGACCCGGTATTCTTAATCAGAATCTCCTCCGAATCGCTTTCACGCTTCGGTTTTGGCACAATCGTTTCATTGGGTGATTCTTCGCGGCGAATTTTACCAATGATGATTTGATTGGCTTCCTCCTTCACAATCTTGTCGCCCTGAAACTCCCTTAACAGCACATCGTAGGTATCGCTATCCAGTTTGGTTGCTGGCTTTGGTTCAACTTCATAGCCACTTTTGGCCAAAAATTCCACAGCGGTACCAATACCAATGTTCAGTTCTTTTGCTGCTTTCAGCAATGTTATGCGCTTACCTTCTGACATCTAATTTATTTACCTCTCGTTTTTGTGCTATACAAAAGTATATTTTTTTAAGCGTTTATCGGCAATGAATTAAAAAAGCGTGAACCGTCATGCAAACGTCTCCCTAACGCTATTCAAACTCAGCTTCCAACACCTGTATGATTTCATTGATGGTATTTTCTTCCAAATCAGTACGCCGCACCAGCTCATCTACCGAAAGCGCCAGTACCGATTTGGCGGTATCCAATCCCACGCGTTTCAATTCGTCGATAATCCATCCATCAATTTCGTCAGCAAATTCCTCGATATCCACATCCTCCTCTACTTCCTCTGCTTCACGATACACGTCTATCTCGTAGCCTGTAAGCTTACCGGCCAGTTTGATGTTATGTCCGCCACGCCCGATAGCCAGCGACACCTGATCGGATTTTAGATACACCGCTGCCGTCATATGATCATCGTCTAGTTTTATCGATCCGATACGTGCCGGACTCAACGCCCGCTGTATATATAATTGCGTATTATTGGTATAATTGATCACGTCGATATTTTCATTGCGAAGTTCGCGTACAATACCGTGTATACGAGAGCCTTTCATGCCCACACAGGCACCTACCGGATCAATCCGATCATCGTAAGATTCTACAGCCACCTTCGCACGTTCACCCGGTTCGCGCACAATTTTCCTAATCGTAATCAACCCATCAAATATCTCCGGCACCTCCAACTCGAACAAGCGTTGTAAAAATGCAGGCGCAGTACGCGAAATAATAATACGGGGATTGGCATTGACCATTTCTACCTTATCCACGACCGCACGGATGGTATCACCCTTTTTAAAATAATCTGCCGGAATCTGCTCGGTTTTTGGTAAAATCAATTCGTTGCCTTCATCATCAAGCACCAGCGTTTCCTTTTTCCAAATCTGGTACACTTCACCGGTAATCAGTTCGCCTTCCCTATCCTTGTACTTTTTAAACACTTCGTCTTTTTCCAGTTCCAATATTTTCGAAACCAGCGTCTGCCGGGCGGCCAGTATTGCACGGCGGCCGAAACTCTCCAGCGTAATCTCTTCGATATAGTCATCGCCTACCTCCAAATCGGGGTCGTATTTCCTGGCCTCCGCAAGCTCGACTTCCAGATCGTCGTCTTCCGAAAATTCGTCTTCCACGACGACGCGGGTACGCCATATCTCCAGGTCACCATTGTCTGGATTGACAATGACGTCACAGTTCTCGTCCGTACCGTATTTCCTGCGGATCATACTACGGAAAACTTCCTCCAGCACGCTGATGACCGTCGGGCGGTCGATGTTCTTGAACTCTTTAAATTCTTGAAAAGAGTCAATGAGATTGATATTATTGCTCATTTTATTTAAATGAAATTAACACCTTTATTGTTGTGATGTTTTCAAGGGGTATAACACATTGTTGTTCAATGGCCTTTTTCCCTTTCTCTTTTATTGTTTCAACGATCGTGATGGATTCATCCGTCACGTCTTGTAATTTTCCCGTTTTGGCTGGCTCTTCCTGCTGTAAAACCTCAATCGTCCGACCAATATTTTTACGGTACTGCCTCACCAAGCTCAGCGGCCTGTCAATGCCAGGTGACGATACTTCCAGCCGATAGGCATGGGGAATGGCGTCATCTTCTTCCAACCGAAATCCCACGTGTCTGCTTATGGCCGCACAATCCTGAATACTGATACCCTCATCGCCATCTACAAGCACCTCCAGCTTACCATTTGAATGCATTTTCACATCCACCAGAAAGAGGTCGCCCCTGTCAGCGATTTTCTCTTCAACCAAAGCAATAACGATGTTTTCTATTGAATGTGCCAAGCGTTTACAAACTACTAACCATGAAAAAAGGGGACTACAGCTGTCCCCTCTTTCTCAAGATGATGCAAAGATAAGTAAAATCTTTAAAAATCAAAAATCCTATACTGGTCGTTTTTTATCTTTTCTCCACTACCGTACTGATGGTTTTTTGCATCTGGGTCATCATGGCAGTCAGCGTTTCCATGGTCGGTTCCGGAGTGGGTTCGGGCAATTGCGTACTGATGTAGGCTTTTGCCTTCCAAATTTCAAGGATATCATCGGCAGCAACCCAGTAGGGGTCGTAACTTTTATTGTCGGAAACCAGCTTCAGTCCCTTCTCTTCTTTATATTTAAAAGCGATGCGCTTGTAAACGACGCCTTCATCCCGCGAAATGACTACGTAAGTCTGTCCAGGCTTGATTTCACTCCAATTTTCGACATACTCGGCAATGACCACGCTGCCCGGCTGCAATGGCAGCATAGAGTCTCCCTTTATTTCAAAAGCCCTATAAGTACCTTGCCTAAACATAGGCAAGCTGAACTTTGGCAATTCAGCAATATATTCGGGGTCGGCGTAACCATTCAGATACCCTGCGCTAGCCTTTACCGGCACCAACTCGATATTCTCCTTGTCATCGCCATCCACCGTTATACTCAGCACCCGCACACTGGCCGCATTGCCGCGGGCCGTCGGCTTCCACTTGTCGTTAATCACATCGTTGGCCAACTCATCCATGGTCAAATCGTAAAAGTCAGCGATTTTCTTTAGCAACTCATACTTCGGCTCTGCCCGGCGCTCCTCATAAGCCCCTACGGAAGCCCGCTTTATATTCATTTCATCCGCAAATTGCTGCTGAGTGAGCCGCTTTTTCTTACGAAGATATTTAAGATTGTTAGCAATGTTAGACATAAAAGTAAAAATAAATTTGAAACAACTAATTAAATTAGTAATATTGTGCCAATAAAGTTAGCAACTTTTTACAGAACACAAAAATTAATGGATAAATAATTTTTCCACAACATGAATAACTATATCTATATCCTTACCGACAGCAACCGCAGCTGCCTCCATGTGGGTATGACGGACGATCTCCAACGGGCAGCTAAAACGTATCGGGAACTTAAGGGACTTTTCTTCGATGCGCACCCCAGGGTGTCGCGGCTAGTTTATCATGAAACCCTTCCTGGCAGTAGTGAGGCATTGCGCCGGTTTAACGAATTAAGCCGTTATACCCGTATGCAGAAAGAGCGGCTGATACGGCGGCGCAACCCCAACTGGCTGGATTTGAGCATTGCTGCAACCCGAACCGGCGCAATGCCGCCGATCTTACCTCAACGAAGAGAATTACCCGCCACTACCAACCGGGTGCAAAATTAAGCCCGAAAGTTCCGAACCGTACGTCGGACCGTTGGAATGGAAAAGCATAGTAAGGCTCCAGCACCATCGCCCCGAAGAGGTTAACGCGTAGCGACACGCCCGCACTTAATGCCGGAACGCGCTCGTAAACGTCAATATATGTACCTGGATCGGACGGGTTCTCTACGGTCTCCACCAACCTCGGTGTGCTTCTGAAAGCGACATGTGAGTCATTGTTCCAGGCCAACCCAGCATCAAAAAAGAAGTTGAGGTCTGAAAATAACATACCCGACCGTACCAAAGCCAGCTTTTCCGGCCCCGTAAAGGGTAATCGCAGTTCCAGATTAACTACCGCAATACGTGTTCCCATCAGGCTGTTGAAATTAAACCGAGGATCTTCGTTACCTCGGAACGATGCACTTTCGTATCCCCTGATAAGGTGTGGGTACCCCAGGAACAGCGGATAAAGCACCCGATTACTACCCTCTCCCCCCACGCGCATGTATGTGTAGGCCCTAGCAGCTATTGTAATTGGACTATAACGATTATACTTGCGCAGATCCACGTTATAGGCCGTCATGGATAAATCCCCAAAATATTGTTCAGCCCCTACTCTGTACCGATAGCCTTGCAATGGCGCAGCAATACCGAATACCGCGTTATCGCCAACAAAGGAACTGTTGAGTTGCGCCAAAGAAAATGGCTCCATACTACCGTAATAATAACCCAACGGTGTTTCGTTTATCTCGTCGTTAGAAATCCGATCCCTACCCCCGTAACCATATGCATCCTGCCACCACCGATCCACACGATAACTATATCGGGCAAGCGCCCCCCCCACTTCAAAGCGATGGTGTCGCGAGAATGGGTAGGCCCCGAAAGCCTCTACCTGCTGCTGAAAAGTCCGCACTATATAAGTGTCAAAAGTAGGAATCTGTACAGGATCTCCATTTTGATCGGTTCCCTCCCTTCTGCCATACATTGAGAACCCCGACATATATGGAATATGCGATATCGCGCCACCCCAGTTGATCCGACTTTTCTGATTGATATAGGCCACCTGGCCACCAAAATCATAAATCTCACCATTTATGGATAGCGCCGCAAAAATCTGGTTGTGGCCCAGAATATCTGAAAACATACCCTGGATACCACTGGCTATACCCGCACCATAACGGCTACCTACGGCCAATCCCATTCCACTGTTCGCCAGGTAGTCCAGCTTGAAATTCGGCTTGTAAGGCACGGATGCAATCCGGTCGTTGTCTATACGTTGAAAAAGATTGAAGTTACTTAAGTTCGCATTCACCACATCCACACCGAGGTTCTCAGGTGGCGGCAACATCGCAGCGTCAAAGTTAACCACGTACGGATCTACCTCTACCGGCTTAAATTCATCTTCTTTGGCATTATAAAGTGAATAGCCATTATTACGGAAATACGAATAGAGTACATCACCATTAGCCGACAAACTTAATGCTGGCGAATATTCGGTTATCCCACTAATCCCAGTAAAATATTGGGTCAACCGTTCCACTTTGCCATCCGCCAGCGTGTACCGGTACATATTGCGGAAACCATCACTGTTCGAAAGAAAATAAATCTGACTGTCGTCTGCCGAAAACTGCGGATTCAGGTTGTTGGCCCCCTGAAATATATCAATATTGGCAATTTCTCGCGTTTCCACGTCGATTATCGCTATATTCATCGGGATATCCACGCTTCTAGCATCCGATTGCAGCGATACACGGTCCGTACTGAACACAATGCGTTTTCCGTCGCGCGAGAAGGCCGGCTGGTAATCGGAATAACCATCGTCTGTGAGTTGAGTCAGCGTTTTCGTCGCAAGGTTATAGAGGTAAATATCGCTGTAACCGTTTTGCAATCCCGAAAACGCGACGGTCTCCCCATCGGGCGACCAGGCAATGTTGGCAAATTCCGAAATATCGCCCATTGCTTCCAGCAATAATTGCTTGCCGGTGCCCACATCTACGACCATAAGCCTGCTTCTGCCCCGGCTGAATACGCTGAACGCAAACTTACGGCTATCCGGAGAAAATGCGCCGGAAGACTCGATAAAACTATACTCATCGATATCTTCGTTAGTCAGCTTGCTGCTAAGTTTCCTTATATTCCCCCCGGTTTCCGCATCCGCTAAGAATAGGTCTATACTAAACAGATTTTTTTCTGAAAGAAACGCGATATGCTTACCATCGGGTGAGATCGCAGGCGAAACGTTCATCCGGCCGGAGTTGCTGGCGTTGATCACTGACCGGCCCACCGGTGCATTTGACGTGTCTACGGGCAGACTGCGGTAAGCATTGATCATGCTGTTTTTCCACAGATTGGAGAGCGTCTGCGAATCATAGCCAAATACACGCCTGATGCCCATTTCGTAGCCATACATGGCGGTTGCCTTAAACAACGGCATGATTACGGTGTCGCCATAGGTTGATCCGATATATGACCAGAACGCCTGCCCGTACCGGTAAGGAAAATACCGGTTCATGTTTTCGGTCATGGCCCGCAACGACGGAATATCGTTATTCAGATACGCATCGCGCATCCACATGGCCGTAAATGCATCTTTCTTGCCGATGGAAAAATATTCAGCCATCCCCTCTACCATCCACAACGGTATATTACCAATGTTCTCCAGGCGGGTGGAATCACCTCCTTCCATCAACACCCGGTATTGGAAGGCGTGGACCAATTCGTGCCCCAATACGTGCCTGGTCTGATGGTTAATTTGCATCACCGGCATGACCACGCGAGTTTTGAACGCCTCTGTTACACCGCCGGTTCCTACACCTATCTCTCCCTGCACGGTAGTGGTCTGCTGAAATTCGGGATGGTTAGCGTATAAAATTATCGGGTTTTTGCGAAGGAAAGTATCGCGGAATACCTGCTGATGCAGTTCATACCATACTTCGCTTTCACGGGCCAGCCACCGAACCAGAGAGTCGTTTTTTACATAGTAGTGCAAGTTGAAGTGGGGGGTCTCATACACACTGAATTTAAGCGATTTATACCGCATCTTATTCTGCCCGAAATACTGAGCCTGTACGTTGGTGGCAACCGTGCAGAACAACAATATGAAAAACGCATTAACTAACGAGCGCCTGGAAAATCGACTAAGGTACGTCATGGAAAAACGGGTGTTTGAGTAAAATGTCTAATTACAACGAATATCGGTGAAAAAGTTTAATTATTGGCAACATATTATTTTTTTGAGGGGAGCTGGATAGTGCTTTCCTCCGGTTCCCGATCAGCAGACACACGGATGTCGATCTGATGATCAAGTTGATCCAAATCCATCGGGATTTCCGGCAATGTATCCGGCAGCTCCAGCGGCGAAATGCTATCGATTGCTGTGCTGTCCGGTTGGACAATACGCGGACTGGGGCAATTGTATCTCCGATTGATTTCCACACCCGGTTCAGGGAAGGGGCCATAGTCATAGACGAGCGAATCGTCGTGGTAGAGCTGCTCCATAAACTTGCCGAATACCGGCAGGGCTGTCCTTGATCCCTCGCCAGTCTGCGAATTCCTGAAGTGGATGCTTCGCTCATCGCACCCTATCCATACACCGGTAACCAAATCCTTTGTTACGCCCATATACCAGCCGTCTACATAGTCAGAAGACGTACCCGTCTTCCCGCCAATCTGATTGTTTTTTTGCCATAGGTCCCATTCCCATAATGCCTGCGACGTCCCTTCGGGTTCTTCCATCGTGCCCCGTAGCATGTAACTCATCAGCCACGCCACCTCTTCACTGATTACCCGGGTTGCCGTGGTTTTGAATGTCGCTATCGTATGGCCATGGTAATCTACAATTTCAGCTACTAAAATAGGCTTTACTTTTTCACCTTTGTTTATAAAAGTCGCATAAGCATTGACCATTTCAAAGACGCTCACATCGTTCGAACCGAGGCTCACCGACGGTACGGAAGCCAGTGGACTGGTAATGCCACACCGGTGGGCAGCATCCACTACCTTATCCCATCCCACTTCTTCGGTAACCTGGGCCGTGATGGAATTGACCGATCTCCCCATCGCCCAACGCAGCGACATTTCGCGGCCACTGAACACCCAATCGGCATTCTTGGGCTCCCAGACTTTGTCCTCACCGTTCTCCACGTAGTTAATACGCACGAACTTATCGGTGTATTTGTCGCATGGCGACATACCAGCCTCCAACGCCGCGAGATAGGCAAACGGTTTGAACGTAGAACCCGCCTGTCGCTTTGACTGGAATACGTGGTCGTATTTATAATACTGATGGTTGATGCCGCCCACCCAGGCCTTGATTTCGCCGTTATACGGGTCCATGGACATTAATCCGGCGTTAAGCATCATGGCATAATGCGCCAGCGAATCCATACTGGAGTATTGCACCTCTTTGGGCCCTTCCCATGTAAAGACTTCCATTGTTTTCGGCAGGTTTAGGTAATGAGAAATGCTGTCTTTATTGCCCCCGTACTTTTCGTTAAGCTGTGCATAATATGTTGTCCGCTCGGCCAGTCCTTCCAAAAACCCATCGATCACATTTCCGTCCGCATCACGCCAGGGGATTTCGCCGCGCCAGGCATTTTCCAGCCGCTGTTGCAATGTACCCATCTGGCCGGTCACGGCTTCCTCAGCGTGGCGCTGCACCCGAGAGTCTATCGTCGTGTAAATTTTTAAGCCATCCACATAGATATCATAACCATTTTCCGCACACCAATCGGCCAGCCAGCGTTCTACTGCCGTGCGCAGGTACGAATCACCGCTTCCCAACTCTTCGGTTTCGCCCAGGCGCAGCCCAAGCGGCTCCGCCTTTGCCACCTCATAGGCACCTTCGGAGAGCATGCCGGCTTTATGCATTTGCCCCAACACGACATTCCGCCGTTCCAGGGAGCGATCGGGATTACGTACGGGATTATAACGCGTGGTTCCCTTCAGCATCCCTACCAACACGGCAGCTTCCGTGGCGGTCAATTCAGACGCTTCTTTATTGAAATAACGTCGCGCCACCGTCTTAATGCCGTAGGCGTTGTTGCTGAATGAAACGGTATTGAGATACATCGCGAGGATGTCTTCCTTACCGTAGTTATTTTCGAGCTTATAGGCCGTGAGCCATTCCTTGAGCTTAAATACCAACACGCCCACACCGGGCACATTGTCCAACAAACCCGTCGACTGGCTATAGCGGGTGCGGTACATGTTTTTGGCCAGTTGTTGGGTGATAGTGCTGCCGCCCCGCGGATCGCCCTGTATGGCCGATGCAATACTCGAAAAAATGGCCAGGTAGTCTACGCCGTTATGCTTGAAAAAACGGATGTCTTCCGTTGCGACCAGCGCATTCACCACATTCTCAGAAATGCTGTCATAGGGTATGGGAGAGCGATCTTCCTTAAAATAGCGGCCAATAAGCACACTATCAGCAGTGTATACCTCAGAGGCGATGTTTTGAATAGGCCTGCGGATGTCCTTCGCCGTCGGCGAATAACCAAACAGCCACAAGAAGTTAACCTCTACCATACACATCAACAAAATAATTGCGTAGATGCCGATAATGATATAGCGTATGTAGCGGTTCCGTATCTCCTTAAACATCGGGTAAAGATGACGATTTGTTTTGATAATGCATACGGTAATATGCGGTTTTACGCTACATTTGCTCTTGTACTGAGCTGATAAAACCCTATCTTGCAAGCACTTTAATTCGCTACGGTTATGTCCAAAATCACCGAAAAACTCGGAGTCACGTCCGGTCGGACGTTCAAACTGGCAAATTTCGGGACAGATGATGCCGGCTCCCTTAACAAGAAAGAAGCAAAGGCCCACCTGGCCGATTTCCAAGACGAGCTGAAAGAATACCAGGAGCGGCTGTATGCGGAAGATTCGCAGAGTCTGCTTATTATCTTTCAGGCCATGGATGCGGCCGGAAAAGATGGCGCCATTGAACACGTGATGAGTGGCGTAAATCCCCAAGGTTGCCAGGTATTCAGTTTCAAACAACCCACCAGCAACGATTACGAGCACGATTTCCTCTGGCGGCATTACAAAGCATTACCCGAGCGGGGACGCATCGGTATCCACAATCGATCGCACTACGAATACGTGCTTATCTGCAAGGTACACCCTGCATTTAACCTATCGGAACGTATTCCCGGCTACCGCAGGGAAGCCGATTTTGACCATGAATTCTGGGAAGACCGTTACGAAAGCATCAGGCAATTCGAAGCCCACCTGAACCGCAACGGCACCAGAATCATTAAGTTTTTCCTGCACGTTTCGAAAGACGAGCAGAAAGAACGCTTTCTCGATCGCATCGAAGACAAATACAAAAACTGGAAGTTTTCAGCGGCCGACATCGAGGAGCGCGGTTATTGGGATGAGTACCAAACCGCCTATGAAGAAGCCATCGCCGCCACGGCCACGGAGGCCTCGCCCTGGTACATTATCCCGGCCGACAGGAAATGGTTCGCCCGGTATGCCGTGGGCAAAATCATCGTGGAAACCTTGGCTGATATGGAGCCCGAATTCCCTGGACTCCCTGCGCAGCAGCGTACCAAGCTCGACACTTACCGGAAGCTATTGGAAGACGAATAGTCAACATGTTTCTCATTCTTGCTAATGATATGTTCATCCCACCGTACATCCTTTTGCCTCGGCTCGCTCCGTATGGGGCATTTTTCAACACGGCAATAGCGGCAGCAGGCGGGAATGCACGGATCGGCATGGATAAACAGTTCGGTATCGGCATGCAGGTGGGTATTCATCAAGGCATCGATAGCTGACACTTCATCGTGCACTCGGTTCAAATCGTAATAATTGGGCAGGGTTACATGGCAGTCGATGTGCAGCTCATGCCCGTACCGCTGCACGCGGAGGTTGTGCACGTCTATCCAGTCGTCCTTGCGGTGGCGTTGCAGAATTGCCGCAATTTCACTCACCAATTTGGTGTCTGATTCGTCCATCAAGCCCGCAATCGATTTCCGGAGCAGCTTGTACCCGCTCCACAGGATATACAGGCCCAGACCCAGTGAAAGGGCGATGTCGATCCATACCAACCCGGTAAAATACATCACCAGCAGCCCCACCAGCAGGCCCACAGTACTGTAGGCATCGGTCTGCAGATGCTTGCCATCGGCCTGCAATGTCAGCGAATTGAGTGCACGGCTTTGCCGCACCATGTAGGTGCCTAGTGTAAAATTGGCCACGCCGGTAAACGCGATCAGTCCCATGCCACTCATCAGGTTACCGACAGGCTCAGGAAAAAAAATCTTGTAACCTGCATTGCCCACAATGAGCACACCGGCAATGAAAATGAGCCCCCCTTCGAGAAATACCGAAAAAAACTCCACTTTGCCGTGGCCATAAGGATGATTGCTGTCTTTCGGCCGTGCGGCAAGGGTAATGCTATAGAACGCAAACCCCGAGGCTACCACGTTGACGATGCTTTCCATTGCATCGGTCAGTATCGCACTGGAATTAGTGAGTAGATAAGCCGTAAACTTCACCAGCATCAACACGATACCGGTAGCCAACGCAACGCGTATGATGTTTTTCTGTTTGTTCAAACCCCATGTCGTTTACGCAAAGGTAGTCAAATCGGCGGTAACTGCGGCCAGCTATCGCTACGTCAGCTGAGAAGGTATTTGGGAACCGAAAGTCTTCCGGCTTTTTGGTTAGCAGCATCAAAGAGCCACTAGTGGATACCCCGCCGGTGTTATGCTCGCAATAGGCACCAACGAAACGTTAAATTTCACTTAAATTTATGACGATTAATGCCCAACTTTTTATAAGTTTGCCCCTCATGAGCACATCATCTATTCTCTCCGACAGGATCAACAACCTGTCCGAATCGGCCACCTTGAAAATGACGAAGTTAGGCCGCGAACTGGCAGCTAAAGGTATCAATGTAATCAGCCTCAGCGTGGGCGAGCCGGACTTCAATACGCCGGACCACGTGAAGCAGGCTGCGAAGCAGGGGTTGGACGAAAATTACACCCGCTACTCGCCCGTACCGGGCTATCCTGACCTGCGGAAAGCAATAGTGAATAAACTGAAAACGGAGAATAACCTGGACTACGATGTGTCGCAGATTGTGGTTTCCACGGGTGCGAAACAATCGCTTTCCAATGCAATCCTTACGTTGGTCAACCCAGGTGATGAGGTGATCATCCCTACCCCCTATTGGGTATCGTACTCCGAAATGGTTACGCTAGCCGAAGGTAAATCGGTGTTCATCAATACCACCCTGGAAAGTGACTTTAAAATCACGCCCGAAGAACTGGAAGCTGCGATAACACCTAAAACAAAACTGTTCATGTTTTCTTCGCCCTGCAACCCAACGGGCAGCGTGTATAGCAAAGAGGAACTCGCAGGGTTGGCGCACGTGTTTGAAAAACACCCCAACATCTATATTATTTCCGACGAAATCTACGAACATATCAATTTCGTCGGCAAGCACGAGTCGATTGCGCAATTCGACAGCATCAAAGACCGCGTGATCCTCATTAACGGTTTTTCCAAAGCGTTCGCAATGACCGGCTGGCGGCTGGGCTACCTCGCTGCAAGCAAGGAAATTGCGGCAGCCAATGACAAACTGCAGGGTCAAACCACGTCGGGCACGTGCTCTATAGCCCAGCGAGCTGGAATAGCCGCTTATGAGCAGGGACTGGAAACCGTACTGGAAATGAAAAACGCTTTTGAACGGCGGCGCGAACTGGTGTACAACCTGCTGAAAGATATTCCCGGCGTGAAGACGAATCTGCCACAGGGTGCCTTCTATTTCTTCCCCGACATCAGTGCATTCTTTGGTAAGAAAGACCCGCAGGGGAATACCATCAAAGATTCGGCCGACCTGGCACTTTACCTGCTCAATGAAGGCCATGTGGCTACCGTAGGCGGCGACTCATTTGGCAACAACAACTACATCCGGATTTCGTATGCGGCATCTGACGACGCATTGCGGGAAGCCCTAAGACGGATTAAAGAGGCACTGGCCAAACTGATTTGATAAAAAGCAACAATAACTAATAAAAAACCGGGAATTCCCGGTTTTTTTATTGAATACTACTTACTCCGGATGGCCTCCACCGGGTCTAGCCGCGCGGCCATCGCCGCGGGTATGATACCGGCAATAAGCCCGATCAGCGTGGATAACACGATGGTAAGGATAACCATACCCATGTTGACCACAATGCCCAGGCCGAAGGCTATTTTAACCAAAAATGCGAGGAGGTAAACTATCGAAAGACCGCTCAGTCCGCCGATAATACACAGTGCAATGGCCTCAATGAGAAATTGAGATAAAATAAAATAGTTCTTGGCACCCAGTGACTTCTGTATACCGATAATATGTGTTCGTTCCTTGACCGACACGAACATGATGTTGGCGATACCGAAGCCGCCCACCAGAATGGAGAATATACCGATAAAACCACCTGCCATATTGATTACGCTGAACATCGCGTCCAGCTGAGCGGTGATAATGGTTGTTTTATTGAGTGAAAAATCGTCTTCTTCCTGCGGACTCAACCGGTGAATGGACCGCATCACGCCACGTAGCTCACTCTCCGTCTCTTCCAACGAGACACTGGGAAGTGCGCTTACCATAATGTAGGAATCCGCACGCCGGATGTTAATGACATTACGACCAAAATTGAGCGGAATCAGCACCGTGTTATCCATCGACACATCGAATATCATGCCTTCCCCCTCTTTTTCGAAAACACCGATCACATTGACTTTCCTGCCCAACACCTTGATGGACTTGCCTAGCGGACTGGCGCCGCCGGGAAATAACCCCTCGGCAATGGTGGAGCCAATAATAGCTACGTTGCTGCCCCGATTAGACTCCGACTCGGTAAAATAACGTCCTTCAACAATCTCAAGCTTGCGGATATCGTACAAATCATGAGAGGCGGCAGAGACCGTTATGCCCGAGACATTGTTATTTCCGTATTGCGCCATCCGGTTACCGATATCAATATTGAAGGTAATGGCTTCGGCCGTCGTCATGCGGCTGCGCAACGACGCGAAATCGCGAATATCGGGTTCAGGTCGGTTCATGTATTTCCACCAGGGATACTCCTCGCCTCCTCCCCATGGCCATTTCTGCACATAGAGGGTTTTACTCCCCAGCTTCTCTACGCTATTCTCGAGGTTTGCCCGCAACGTATCCACCGCCGAAAACACACCAATAATGATAAGGATACCGATAGTTACCCCCAGTAACGACAAAAACGTCCGCGTACGGTTTTCACGTAATGCGGTAAATGCAAATCCAAAACTCTCGCCGATTAATCTCAGGAATAACATCATATCTAATAAGACGACTAAAACCGTACTTAGTTACAGCCAAAAATACACAATATATTATTAAATAATTTCATAACTTTGCACGCTGATTTACACGTTGGCGTATCGTGTGCCGACATCTTAAAATTTCACATCAACAATGAAGCTATCACAGTTTAAGTTCAATTTACCTGAATCGTTAATTGCCTACGAACCCGCTGACCATCGGGATGAATCCCGATTGATGGTGCTCGACCGCAAAACGGGAAAAATAGAGCATCGGATTTTCCGGGATGTATTGGATTATTTCGACGATAAAGATGTGATGATCCTGAACAACACCAAGGTTTTTCCTGCACGGATGTACGGCAATAAGGAAAAAACAGGTGCGACCATCGAAGTGTTCCTTTTGCGCGAATTGAACAAAGAACTCCGGCTGTGGGATGTATTGGTAGATCCTGCCCGGAAAATCCGTGTGGGAAATAAGTTATATTTCGGCGAGGAAGACCTCCTCGTGGCCGAAGTGGTAGACAATACGACCTCCCGGGGCAGGACCATTCGCTTCCTTTTCGATGGAACAGACGAAGAGTTCCGCCGCAATATTGAAATACTCGGCGAAACGCCGCTACCTAAATACATCAAGCGCAAAGCGACACCGGAAGATAAATTCCGTTACCAAACCATATTTGCTAAACACGAGGGTGCTGTCGCTGCCCCTACGGCGGGTCTCCATTTCAGCAGGGAGTTAATGAAGCGCCTGGAATTGAAGGGTATCGAGTTTGCTGAAGTGACATTGCACGTGGGGCTGGGCACGTTCCGCCAGGTAGAAGTAGAAGACCTGACCAAGCATAAAATGGACTCTGAACAGTTTTTCATCCCTGAAGAGGCAGCTAAAACGGTCAACAAGGCTATCGACGAAAAACGCCGGGTGTGTTCGGTGGGCACCACCTCCATGCGGGCCATTGAGTCGGCGGTATCCGCCGATAAGCACCTGAAACCTGCAAACGAGTGGACGAGTAAATTCATCTATCCGCCTTATGAATTCAGCATTGCAAACAGCATGATCACCAATTTCCATACGCCCGAATCAACGCTACTGGTGATGATTGCGGCATTCGGTGGCTATGAAAATGTAATGAATGCGTATGAAATTGCCGTAAAGGAAAAGTATCGCTTTTACAGCTATGGCGACGCGATGTTGATTATTTAACCGATAATCATTACCCGATAATCCTTAGTCTTCAGTCGGAATGAGGAATGCGTAAAAACTATGCGATAATCGTGGCCGGGGGAACCGGTACCCGTATGGGTGTGGACACGCCAAAGCAGTTTCTGCTGTTGGGAGGCCTTCCGGTAATGATGCACGCCATCCTTGCGTTTTACCGAAGCTATACTTCCCCGCAACTCATCGTAGTTATTCATCCGGCGCTGCGCGACTGCTGGTCAGCATTATGCGAAACACATCGCTTTACTGTGCCCCATACCGTGGTGAGTGGCGGGTATAGTCGCTTTGAAAGTGTGAAGAATGGCTTAACGGCAATTAAATCGATGGATAATGAACCGACAGCCTGTACGATTGCCGTTCACGATGCAGCACGTCCACTGATCGCTACACATCTTGTCGATAAAACCTACGCGCAGGCTGCACTTTGGGGCGCGGCCGCGCTGGCTATTCCGGCTACCGACTCCGTGCGGATAGTGAGCGGAAATGGGTCAAAAAACAACGCATACCCGCGTTTAGGTGTATACCTGATGCAAACGCCCCAGGCTTTCAGCGGCTCCATCCTCTACGACGCTTATGAGCAAGGTGATAGTAATGGGTTTACCGACGATGCCTCAGTAGTGGAAAAAAAAGGGTACCCCATCACCTTGGTTGATGGCGATACCCGTAATATCAAAGTCACCTTCCCCCAGGATCTGCGTATTGCGGAAATCCTCCTGGAGAAGGGTATTTAAGCCGCGCTTCGGATGACCCGCAGCAAAATCGCAATAATTGCGATAACCAACAAAACGTGAATAATCCCCCCTGTGTAATAACCACCAAAGTAGCTTATCGCCCAAACGATCACGAGGATCACAGCGATGATATAAAGCAAATTTCCCATAATTATTGAGGTTAATATGAAACAATTACCTACAATAACACCCGCAACCAAAAAAAGTTTGCACGCACCATGTGTGCTATGAGGAAAGCGTTAACCGCAGGCCATCATATGCCAGGTGAATACCTCGGGGCAGCTCGCGCCCAGCGTTCGCATGCAGGCCGAGCCGGTGGCTGATATGCGTAAAATAGGTGTGTTCAGCACCGATTCGCTGTGCAAATGCTACAGCCTCGTCCAATGTAAAATGCGAAATATGAGCTTCGCGCTGGAGCGCATTGACCACCAGGATCTTGCTTCCGATAATTTTTTCGATCTGACGATTGTCTACTGTCTTCGCGTCTGTGATGTAAGTAAAATCACCTATACGAAAGCCCAATACGGGCATCATATAATGCATCACTTCGATGGGGGTGACTTGATGGCCAAATAACCGGAACGGTTCGGAGGTAATTTCGTGAAGCTTCAGCATAGGTACTCCGGGGTAGCGTTTCGCGGAAAAAGCATAGTAGAATTCGCGTTGCAACGCTTCGTGTACGTCTCTCGTGCCGTAGATATCGACCGCCCCACCCTGCTGACGATTGAACGCCCGCACATCGTCCAGACCAGCCACATGATCTTTATGCGCATGGGTGAATAATACCGCATCCAAACGGGTAACATGCTGGCGTAGCATTTGATAACGGAAATCGGGACCGGTATCAATAACGATATTTCTGCCATCCAGTTCCACCATTACGGAAGACCGTAGGCGGTTATCTCTCCTATCTGGAGATGTGCAGACCGGGCAATCGCATGCGATTACCGGAACACCCTGGGATGTACCCGTACCTAAAAATGTAACCGTCAAATCGTGAGTCGCGTTTGTTTGATACTTCGTAAAAACTGCCGTTGTTTTTCATCCAGCTCCGCATCCATCGTAGGTACATCCCGGAGGATACCCATCAGCGAACTGATTTTTGATTCGATATTCGAGAACCGATTGACCACCACGACCTTACTGTGCTCAAGCACGCAGGCTGCGGTCTTGAAGTTACCTTTCTCATACCGTACCTTGTAACCCAATTCTTTCAACAGGGTTTCCAGTTTATCGACACTATGTTGGGTAATGGATAACAATCGTCATCAGATTTCGATGGGCAAAATACAATTCATCCTACGAAATAGCAAAGGCGATTTATCAACATGTTTCTGCATTCAACCGCGACCCAGCACTACTCGTTTAAAAAAGTCCTGCATAAATCCCAATCCGTACGCACATAGCTGAATAAACGAAGCGACTACGCTTAACAGTGCCACGCTAACACGTCTGGTCGTTATAAAGGCATGCGCAAATAGCAACACCATATAACCGCCGAGCAGGGCATTACCCGCAACTGCCAACTGCCTGGATGTTACCGCCATTACGCCGGTGTTGAACCGCCATACATTGAGCAGCGACAACACGACTAAAAACAACACGAACGCCGCTGGAAAAAAATGAACCAGCTTCAGTTCGCTGGGAAAATATTTATAAATATTGATTCGTGCACGCCCAAAAAAATGCAATTGTTTGTAAAATTGATGGAAATCCGTCCGCCGTTTGTGAAACACCACCGCGTCCGGAATCAGTCCGATGCGGAAGCCTGAAGCTTGGATCCGGATACTGTATTCAATATCCTCGCCGAGGCGGGTAAGTTTAAATCCGCCAACCTGCTCCCATACGGCCTTTGACACCCCCATGTTGAAGCTACGTGGATGGAACTGCCCCACATGTTTTCGGTTACCACGGATACCGCCCGTGGTAAATGGCGAAGTCATCGCATAGCTGATGGCTTTCTGTATGGGCGAGAACGACTCATGGGCCGCATCCGGTCCGCCATAGGCATCCAGCCAGGTCTTCGTCAAAAAATCAGCGACATTCGCGAGGTAATCGGAAGGAATGAGGCAATCGGAATCAAAGATGATGAAATAATCCCCTTTGGCACGCTCAAAACCGAAATTGCGCGCAAACCCTTGCCCTGCATTCGGTTTAGCATAATAATGTACATCGAGGCGTTCCCGATAACCATTTACGATCTGTTGTGCATCGTGCGTTGATCCGTCTTCAATAACCAACACCTCAAATGGTGAATATGTCTGGCAAGTGAGGCTTTCAAGCAGTTCGTCAATCTCCTGCGGCCGGTTATAAAGCGGGATGATTATTGAAAAAAACATGAATCAAATCACCTTTTCAATCTGATAGTTGTTGCGATCGGCACCGTTTCTGGAAACCAACTCGGCAATAAAGCCCGTGAGAAAAAGCTGGGTACCGATAATAATGGCAATAAGTGCGAAAAAAAACAGCGGTTGCTCGGTCACGTTCCGATAGGGGCTTTGGTTGGCGATACTCACCAGTTTCTCAACGATAAGCCAAACCGCGATAATGAAGCCCGCCAGGAAACTCAACACCCCCATAGTGCCAAAAAAATGCATGGGGCGCTTCCCGAACTTGCCAACGAAAAAAATGGAAAGCAAGTCCAGAAAGCCCTTGATGAAGCGCCCTGGACCGAATTTTGTTGTGCCGTATTTGCGGGGGAAATGCTGGACAACCTGCTCATCGATGCGCCGGAAGCCGGCCCATTTGGCAATTACCGGGATGTACCTGTGCATCTCTCCGTAGACTTCGATGCTCTTAACCACTTCTTTGCGGTAGGCCTTCAATCCGCAGTTGAAATCGTGCAAGTTATGGATACCAGACATGTTGCGCGTAACGGAATTGAATAGTTTGGTCGGGATTGTTTTGCTGGGTGGATCGTGACGTTTCTGCTTCCAGCCTGACACCAGATCAAACCCACCCTGGCTAATACGCCTGTAAAGCTCTGGTATCTCGTCGGGGCTATCCTGCAAATCAGCGTCCATAGTAATGACCACATCGCCTTGCGCGGCAGCAAACCCCACATTGAGGGCTGCAGACTTGCCGTAATTGCGTCTGAATTTAACAGCAGAGATCTTAGGATTGATGGCTTTTAACCCCTCGATAACCATCCAGGAATCGTCCGTGCTTCCATCGTCTACCAAAATAATCTCATAGCTGAACCGATGGTCATCCATCACCCGCCGAATCCACGCAGCAAGTTCGGGCAACGATTCCGCTTCATTGTATAAGGGTATAACAACAGAAATATCCATTGGCCCTGCCTGGCTTAAACTACCGTATCATTTCGATCGTCTCCTTTCCAGGAATCATTTTCATCGTCCTGGGTCGCAAAAACCGGACGTTCGCGTTTGAAAATGGCTGCAAAAATAAGTGCTCCGATAAAGTAAAAGATGGCCGCAATTGCCAATCCTTGTACAAAATCCATAAAACCGGGGTTCACCTGCTTTTCAACACTTTTTTCTGCTTCTTCAATCATCTTGTCAATCACTTCCTGGTCAGAGCTGAAAGCCTCGGCCATCTGAGTAGTTGCGTTCAAGGTAACTTCACGCATCATGTTGGCGTAATCGGGCTCAATCCACTTGGCAAATGCAGTGGTAAAAACCGTATAAATGACCACCTGGACAAAAAACATCAGGAAAATATTGCCCAATGCTTCACGGAACGACCAATAGCCGCCTATTTTTTTACGGAGGTCTATGGTAAAATAAATGGCAAGACCTATACCAATGGCAATGGTGATGAACCCGAATGCAGGGTTGGCCATCAATGTCGGCGATGCATAGTATACCAGGAGGAAAATAATGATGTTGATCACTGCCCAAATAAGTGCGTTAGTCATTGCGATTCGCTTGGCACTTACGTTCTCTTCGGTGTTTAGATTTGTTGTCATGGCTTTGTGTGTTTTAATTAATGATTATAGGCTACCAATAATCCGTAAACGGCATTATCGAAAGCAGGGTTGGCACTTTCCGTGGTGTATGCAGGCCAATCCGCATCCGAGGGATTTGGCTCGTAAAAGAAACTCATTATCGGATAGAACAAATCTGCAAGCTCTTGGTTTTCATGAATTTTTGAGGTAACCTTTGCAATTTCGCCGTACGAACTGTCGGTCAACAACTGGTTGGCAATAATGGGTTCATAAATACGGTGCTCATCCTGAAATTCATCTTCATCGACCAGCAGGAATTCCTTCAAGTAATCGCTCAGCTGCGGTTCAATATCTTCATCGGCACACTCGCGGAAATAGAGCAGCAGGTTCAGTAGTTCCGTTCCCCGATCAATCGTCTGCTCTTCAATCGCCTCCCATGCGTCCGATTCGAGGTAATCGCTTTCCAGCTTGGCCACGTCTGCTGCAAAGAAATTCATCAGCAGAAGGTCGAAGGCGACTTCCCGTAGTTCTTCAAAACGGGGATGACTGTCAAAAACGGCATCCATCTGTGCTACTTTCGCTAGAAAAGCGTTGTCGCTCTCAAACGCATCGACCAACAAAGCCCGTACATCCGCTACTTCTAGTTTTGCCTCCTCAGCATACGCTGTTACGCATTTCTCAAGTGCTTTATGAATCTGTTGGTCCATTATAATTGTGTGTTTATCTTCTGACGTTTATTAACCACCATTGTTACGGCGCCCTTCAACGTGGCACCGAACAGCGGGCTGTTACTCGATTTGGAGCGGTTGGTTTGCTGGTCAAACTGCCACTCCCGCTCCACATCAAACAAAACAAGGTTGGCAGCTGCGCCTTCGCGAAGCTCAGGCACGGGAAGTCTCAGTATGCGCCGCGGGCCGATGGCCAGTTTATCGACCACCTGGGCAACCGTCAGCCCCGCCTGGAGTACCAGTGGCAGAACCGTTTGTAAACCGATAATGCCATCTGCGGCAATCTGGTATTCGACCTCCTTGTGTTCGATCTCATGCGGCGTATGTTGGGATACGATGGCATCGATTGTACCGTCTTTTACGCCTTTAAGGAGTGCCTTCCGGTCCTGCGCTGTCCGCAGCGGTGGGCTTACTTTATAATTGCTGTCAAAGCTACCGACCAGTTCATCGGTCATTACAAGGTGATGCGCTGCCACCTCGCAGGTAACGGGTATGCCTTTGGCCTTCGCCCGGCGGATTAAATCTACGCTTTCGGCGGTGCTAATGGTAGAAAAATGAATTGGTGCATCGTTATATTCAGCAAGGTACAAATCGCGGGCCACCATGAGTGCTTCTGCCAGGTTCGGGTTGCCACGCATCCCGAGATAGGTACTTATTGTTCCTTCATTCATCTTTGCCCCCGCAGCTACCGACACATCTTCCGGATAGGAAATGATACGTGCGTTGAACCCCTTGCTATACAGCAACGCCCGACTCATTAAGCCCGCCTGTTGCACAGGCTTGTCGCCATCTCCGAATGCTACGGCTCCGGCTAACTTCATATCGTACAACTCAGCCAGTTCCTCACCCCGACGATTTTTGCTGATAGTGCCGATTGGATACACATCGACAAGCTGTGGCCTAGCCCGATTTACGATGAGTGCCACTTCCGAGCGGCTGTGCAATGGCGGATAGGTATTGGGACGCACGGCCACCCCGGTAAACCCACCTGCAGCGGCGGCGGCACATCCCGAAACCATATCTTCTTTAGTCTCTAATCCTGGCTCACCGAAATTAACGTTCATATCAAAAAAACCCGGCGCCAGGTACTGCCCCTTTGCGTCGATAACAGTTTGTTTATGGGAGTCCGTTTTGATACGGGCGGCAATCCGGGTGATCGTCCCGTTTTCGATCAACACGTCCAGCTCACGGCCATGAAAAGGCGTATCGGGGAAAACAATGCTGGCAGACTTGATGAGTAGGTTATCCATGTATAACGTAAAAAGACAAAAAGGATGGACTTATGGCGGCGTGCACGTTCATTAACCAACAAAAGTACAAATTCCGCTGCAATGGCAACTATTTATTTTGATCTATCTGTTTTTAATTGCTGATAAGTGCTCGAAGTAAATAATTATTGCCCGGCCTGTCCATATTATTTACCGCTCGGTTTCACAATTTACTGTTGCGCATTGTTTACTGTTGCGTATTGTCGCGCCCCCACTCATAACCATTTGATTCGAAACCAGCCAGACTCAGTACGCGATCGACCACTGTTGCCGCTATTTCCTCTCGATCTGTTGGCAGGCTGTAAAACGAAGGGCTTGCCGGACATATCACACCACCTGCCTCAGTAACCGTGAGCATATTACGGAGATGGATGGCATTTAAGGGTGTTTCGCGGGGCACCAGAATAAGTTTGCGTCGCTCTTTCAGCATGACGTCCGCGGCGCGTGTAGTCAAATCAGACGACGTGCCATGCGCTATCCGTGCCAGTGTCCCCATGGAACATGGACATACAATCATCGTGTCAAACCTGGCCGACCCCGATGCGAATGGTGCATAGAAGTCATTTTTCTCGTATAGCGTAAAGGGATACGCCGTGTAGCTATCACTACCTAGCTCAAACTGCCACACGTCGCGTGCGTTATCAGACATCACCAGCGCCACAGTATCCCATTGGCTACGGACCGCAACCAGTTTATCCAGCAATACTTTGGCGTAAATAGAACCACTGGCTCCGGTAATGGCAACAACAATCTTCCGCTTCATCGTTATGAAAGTTTGCCAAACATAACCAAATAGGCGTTAAATTACAAAGTTAACGCGACCGGATTTCTTTCCGCATGAACGAAATGTAAGACAACGCGAAACACACCAAGGTTGCCGCAATAAGTCCGGTAAGTTGTGGCCATACAATCAGTAAACTCTGGCCCAATGGCAGCGGACTGGGAATAGCGCCGTAGGCTTGCTGCATGGTAAGCGGACCTAGGCTTCTGACCGAGGGCACCAATAGCGTGGTGGTGGCATCTGCATATAACTGACTCGGGACCACACGCATCAAGTTGACAAAAAACTGTTGATAACCCAATAGCTGGCCTTGTGAGGCGATATCCGGCGGTGCCATCGCCTTGGCCACCATGCTGACAATTAGCTGGTAAAAGACAGTAAAGAATAGCCAGATTGCAATAGCCGAAAGTGCAGATGTTGCTGCCTGTCGAAACCGTATAGACAGGAACACCGCTAAATTGAGCCAAAATGCAACATACAGGACGCTTAGCAGCAAAAAGAAAATAACCCGTAAAAATTCTTCCGCAGTGGGCGGGATGCCGATAATCAACATACCAAAGCCCATGACCAGAAAGCCAAGTGCAAAAAACATGACGCTGATTACAGTCAACGCAGCGACAAACTTGGCGTTAATCAGGTAATCGCGATGGATCGGCTGTGACATGATGCGGCTCAGCGTACCGGAATTATGCTCGGAATTGATGGCATCAAACCCAAGGCCGATACCTAGCAATGGACCGAGGAGGCCCACAAACACATGGAACGGTGGCAGCGAGCCATCGGATAGCGTAAACAACTTCAAAAAGAAAAAAGGATCATCTGCATTGCTTGATCTCGAAAGTTCGTCTACCAAATTGGTAATGGACGTATAAAGCGATCCGAAACAGGTCAACGCGATAAGAAACAATAGCACGTTGAAACGCCAACTGCGCACATGATCAGATATTTCCTTTCGAACGATTATCCAGAATGGGTGAACCACCCGATGTGCATTCCGCTCGTTTACCTTCGCTTGGAACCGGTTCACAGTATTACCGATTCTAATCAACCATGTATTGCTCTTTAATTGGTTCACCATGTTATGCAATTTTTCCATACGCATCACCTCCTTCGAAATATTTCGTATAAATATCGTCCAAACCGTATTCCTTCATCGTCAACGAGAGGAGTCCCATACCGGAATTGACCACCGTGCGCGCGACATCTGCACGGATATCGTTGCTGCTGCCCACACGCCATGTACCTTCGTCAAAGGTGACAGATGTAACGTGGTTTAATCCAAGTAAGGCGGATTTGACCGCTGCCAGCTGCGTCCCATCATTATCGATGCCAGCCGTATCGACAACAACTTCAATGACGTAGGGTTCTTTGTCTGAAAACAGGGCGCGGGACAATGCCGTCACATTGCCTTCAGCCAGAAGACTGCCGGCCACAAAGATGCCTACCCTATCGCAAACCTGTTGCACCTGATGTAAATGGTGGGAAGAAAGCAGCACCGTTAGCTGTTCCTCACGGCTTAATGCCACAATAAGATTCAGAAATTCTCGCACGCCGATGGGATCTATCCCCAAGGTCGGCTCGTCAAGGATGATGACTTCCGGGTTCTTTACCAACACATCGGCCAATCCCAATCGCTGCCGCATGCCCCGCGAATATTTCCCTACCTTTTTCTGGGCAGCCTTATGCAACCCCACGCGTTTTAAAAGATGATCAACGCGGGAGGAGGCCTCGTGCACCGAAAGATGGTTGAGCCTCGCCGTGTACAACAGGTTTTCGCGACCATTCAGGTGCTCGTAAAAGCCCACATCATCAGGCAAATACCCCACCCGGCGTTTTACATCGATGGGATTCACAGTTGAATCTATTCCGCAGACATGCACGGTGCCCGATGTGGGCTCCGTAAGTCCCAGCATCATCAGGATGGTGGTCGACTTACCCGCGCCATTGGGGCCAAGCAGCCCGAAAATTTCACCTTTGTATACCGAAAGATCGAGATGATCTACGGCAGCGAAATCGCCATACCGCTTAGTGAGCCCTTTAAGTTCAATAATCGATTGGCCCACAGGTTACCTCCTTCCAAATTTGCGGAACAAATAGTAAACACCTCCCAGAGCACCGAGAATGACAAGGATACCCAACCACCCCCATAACAACGGGGTACGTACCGATACGCGCAGCGATGCCATTGCCGTCTTCTCCGGTGTTTTGGCCTCCAGGTTGGTCACATAGTCGCCGGCCACCGCCTTTCTACTGGCTTCGATAGTTGCAACCACCTGAGCATGCTGACCGGGCGCGATCACGTCGATTTTTGCCGGCTGGAATTCAACCGTCCAATCAACCGGCGCCGATGAGGTCAGCTCGACATTTTTAAGCGGAGCGGACCCCGTGTTCTTCACCAGAAGGGCCACTTTCTCGTCACCCCCGGCCGTGATAGATGTGCTTAGCCTGCCGGTTGGGGTGGTAAGTTCCAGGTTGTAAGAGCCCGTAATAACCACTTCGAGCGCCAGGTTGGAGGTCGTACCACTCGCCGAAGCAACCACCGGAATTTTATACTTACCGGCACCTAGTTGATCGGGCGGATCCAACTCAATAGTGACATTCTGGGTTTGACCGGGGTCCACTTTTACAGATGACACTTGTTTGCCGTTTGCGCGGAACAACGCATTCCAGCCCTGCGGCACCTGTGCGCGCAGCCCGTACACCTGCTCCTGGCTGGCGGGGTTACGCAACGTAGCGTTAAAAGTAAATGTTGAATTGGCTGCCCCCTCCATATTGGCCTGATCGGTATTGAATTCCGATTTAAAGGTGCCTTGTTCAGCTACCACCACCGTGAGCGGAAGGCTGCCGGCACCGCTCGCCGTGAGCCGGAACCGGTAGGTACCCTTTTCTACTTGGTACGGCACCTGCACCTTAAAAGAAACGTTTTTCTTTTCCCGCGGCAATACGGACAGTTGTTCCAGGGCCCATCCCCCCGATTGAAGCTCATATGACCACCCCTCGGGTAAACCGGAAACCGACAAGTCGGCACTCCGGATACCTCCGCTATTGTTGATGACATCGACAGAATAATCGATGGACTCACCAGGAGGCACTGAAATTTTAGTATACGGTGTATAAAGGGATAAACTTTGTGCAACGGTAACGCGCTGCACACACGGAATGGGGATGACTCCGCACAAGACCAATAGTAAAACGACAACTTTTGGTAAAGTAATGGCACGTGTTAACATGAGAAAATTGACTTATTTAGAAATGATAAATTGTAAAGCAAATGTATAAATTCACGTTTTTTTCAAAAATAATTTCACATTTTTTAACAACTTGGTTGGAGGTCGTAATGCAGTCTGGCAGTGGGCATACTCAATATGCAAAGCATAGTAACTTTACCAATACTTTGCCCAAAAGCTCGATTACTTAAATTACCTTTACCTTCCGAAATGAAGGGAATGGACCTAGGGCGGATGGTCCCCATTTAAAAAAAAGAATTTGTTGGGGATCAAATACTTGGAGGCATTTTTTTAAATCTTAACTTTATAGCCGTAAGGTTTACCATAAATATTTATTTTTATCTTCTTTAATTAATCTAATAAACCATGAATTTTAAATCCATTAATGTAATCTTCAAAGGACTTTTTGTATTGGGGATTGTGGTGTCTCTGGCACAATGCCGAAATGCGAGCGTGTCTGAATGGGATGCAACCAATCAACAATTAATTACTGAACACAATTTGGCGGTTCGAGAATTAACAGATCTCCCGGCTAATGACATAGTTTCAAACCTAGAAGTTGGTAAAACCAAGAATGTCAACAACTTGGAAGCTATCGAGCTATATCCTGGTGTTTCAGCAAAAATATTTTGGGGAAACGGCACCATGGTCAGTGTGATTGAAATGGCTCCAAACTCAGAGATTCCAGAAGAAATTTTAAATGTTGATCAATTTGTTTTTGTTCAGGGTGGATTTGTGGATAAGTTAATAGATGGAAATGCAGTAACACTTACCAATATTCAAAGGGAAGAACCAGATGGAACACATAGTCTGACGCCAAAAACAGAATTTGTGTATTTACAAAAAGGAACTAAAAGTGGTATAATTGCAGGAGCAGACGGTGCTAAAATTTTAGAGGTGTGTAGCCCCGTCCGCTTGGATTATCTTGAAAAGTTGGGAATTGAAAATGTTCCGAGTGAGGTCATGGATGTGAATACCACTCAGCAACCTAACGTAGACCCTAAAAAAGTATATGATCTTTACGATTTTCAATTAACAAAATTGGCAGACGGAGCACATTCTCGCTTGATTTCCGGATCCAACACGCAATTGAGTTTTATTTCCATGGATCCGGGATCCGTATTCCCACATCATATTCACCCGGAAGAACAAATGATGTTTGTACTGCGTGGCGAATGCGAAGAAATTGTTTTAGATGGGAAAGAACCTATGAAAGCTAATGACGTGGTGCTTTTACCAGGAAACATGGTACATGGAGCCTATATTAGCGAATTGGGCTGTGATGCTTTGGACATTTTTTGGCCAGCTAGGCCGGATTATCTAGAAAAAGAGAAAGCCGCATTGGCCGCTTATCATGACATCATCCCAGAAGGCGCCAAACCGGAGCTCGTTATAAACGGAAAAGAAACGAAACCTACTTTAACATTTAGTGAAGGGCCTAAATGGATGAACGGTAAAATTTATTTTTCGAACATGTATTTTGATAAGGATTGGAATGCCGATCCAAGTCGGAGCTCCATCGTCGAGTATAGCCCTAAGGACGGCAGTTATAGAAATATTACGGAAGGCAAAATGCAAGCAAATGGTTTATATCCGTACAAAAATGGGAATTTAATTGTTTGCGATATGATTGGCCACCGGGTGGTTGAAATGACAACTAGTGGAAAAGTAGTAAGGGTATTGGTTGACAACTATGAAGGTAAACCTATCGACGGTCCCAATGATGTGATTACGGATGCCAAAGGAGGGTTTTATTTTACCGATCCACAGTTTACGCCGGATCCAGAAAAATCCCAGCCCGGCCGTGCAGTGTATTATGTGTCGCCTGAGGGGAAATTGACCCGTATTACCGAGCCAAATGAATTTGCTATGCCTAATGGTATCTTATTGTCTCCTGATGGCAAAACGTTATACATAAACAATTGCTATGATGACGAGTCGTGGTATCCTGTAAATAGTGAAAAAGATAACTATATATGGGCATATGATGTGAATGAGGATGGTACTATAAGTAATGGTCGCCAATTTGCAAAACTCTTTTTAACAGAAAATGTACTCGATAGAAAAGGAAAATCTTCCAGTGCCGATGGAATGGCGATTGATAAAGAAGGTAATATTTATGTTGGTACTTACTACGGTGTTCAGATCTTTAATGACAAGGGGGAGTATGTTGGTATGATTAACTTACCTTCGTTCCCGGTGAGTCTTTGTTTTGGAGACGACGACATGAAAACACTTTATATAGTCAGCTATAACTATGTATACAAAATACCTACCAATAAGGAAGGTTATGTAAATTATTTATAAAAGTGCAGATTAAATTTAAATCAGATGAATAGATTAGCGACATTAGGTATTGGCTTGCTTGCGCAGGCAATGGCCGTTAACGGGTATGCTCAAGATATGGGAACTATAGAATTTATTTCGGAAGAAATGAACGGTATCTTCGCAAAAGACACCAAAATTGAAAAAATTGTAGAAGATTGTCAGTTTACGGAAGGCCCGCTATGGCTTGAAGGGGAAAAGATGCTTTTGTTTTCTGATCTTCCTACCAACACCATTTATAAGTGGACAGAAGCTGGAGGTAAAGAAGTCTATTTGAAGCCTTCGGGTTATACTTCCAATGAATCAAGGGGCGGCTTTATGGGTTCTAACGCCCTTTATTATACGAATGGCCAATTATTGATATGCCAGCATGGTGATAGAAGAATAGCCAGAATGGATGCGCCACTTGCAGCTCCAAACGAAAATTACGTAACAGTTGCAGAAAAATATGATGGCAAGCGTTTGAATAGCCCGAACGATCTAATAATGTCAGATAAAGGAAACCTGTATTTTACAGATCCAGCTTATGGCCTGGAAAAGGGCTTAGCAGACCCCAAAAAGGAAATTGCTTTTCAAGGCGTTTATAAAATGGACAAAAATGGTAAAGTCACTTTGCAGGACGATGCCATCGATCAACCCAATGGCCTTGCTATTTTTCCAGATAAAAAGACCATGATTGTATCCAGCACAGAGGGTCCGGATAGAGGGTGGTTTTTATATGATATTGATAAAGAAGGGAATCTAAAAAACAAACGCGTGTTCCATAATGTTGCCAATGAAAAGGGCATGGGCGGATGCGATGGGTTAAAGATCGATAAGTCTGGAAATATATTTGCGACTGGCCCAGGGGGTATTTGGGTTTTTACTAAAGCAGGTAAACTTATAGGAAAAATAAAATTTGAACGATTAACAGTGGCTAATATCGCTTTAACAGCAGATAATAAAACAATGTATATTACCGCTACAAATAATGTGTTTAGAGTGAACCTGAAATAACAGTTACTGGTTTCCAACAACAAAATGCCATAGGTGGCCCCTATGGCATTTTTTTATAAAGTTTTATTGAGTTGGAAGTGTAATCTTTCCCTAGCTGACTACCCCCAAAACGCCCCCATTACCATGTTCTTTTGCTCATAACGTTATCAAGTTCAGCCCGTGTCATGGAGCCCAACTCAGGATGTTTTTTCAACCATTCCAAAAAAGCAGTTTTAATCTCATCTGTCCACTGGCTGTCAATTTCACCAGTACTGTAGGTTCCCGATTTTACCATTTCAAAACCAAATTGATCTTTTCTGGTTACGAATTCTGATGTGCTTACTACTTGTTCGGCCATGTGTGCCGGGATAAACAGAACACCCTCTCTGGTAGCAATTACTAAATCTCCGGGCAGTACAATGGCACCTCCAATCCGGATGGGTGTATTTAATCCCATCAACACCATTTCTTCTGTAAATGAAGGGTGGAAATCCCTGACAAAAGCATTAAAACCATCTATATTCTGAATCTCCTGCAAATCTCTCGCAGATCCATTGAATACTACGCCATTACCGGATTTACTAAAAATAGAGTTGGCTAATGTTGCCCCCATAATCGGTCCACCGCTTATCTTTCCATAAGCATCTGCCACATATAAATCACCCTTTGACAGGACATCTATAGGCCAAGCATTGGTATTACCTTTACGCCCCTGTGAGACACCTCTTTCTTTGATGTTTTCTTCTACATCGGGTCTGCTAGGCATATACATGGCGGTTAATGCTCTACCGATCATTGTTGCATTATTGACGGTTTTCCAGTTTCCAGCATATTGGTTTGTATAACCTTCGTTTCTCAAAACGGTCCAAGCGTCATCTATCATTATATTTTTCGCTCTTTCCAAAAGATCGTCTGGAATTTTAGGCCTGCCATCATCAAAGCGGTCGCCCTCCCATGCTGAAGTCAAAAAAATCATTTCCTCTTTGCTAATGGTTTGCGCATTTAAACCAGTAGCAAAGGAAGAATTTAAAAAAAACAGCGCTAACAACGTACGATACAATTTCATAAGTATAGAAATCTAAAAATTACAGGTTTATGTATTATAAGGGGGCTTGTATGTTTTCTAAAGCTTGTTTTCCCAAACGTTCCATAAGTTGGGTTAAATACAAACTTCTTGGCGTTACATGTTTATCCATGGATTCAACGTGACCGTTTGGCTTCGTTAAATCCTGCAAAGCAGCGTTAAATACAACGGCATTTACACCAATATGTCCGAAAGAATAATTTTGAGCAGTTGGTGGGCTTTGGATAAGAAAATCACCTTCACAATTCCAGAATACGATATTAGCTCCTGCCCAACCGATGACATAATCCCAGAATCTTGCTGTTAACGGCGCTTTTACATTGTCGTATAGCGCCCCATTTACCCAATGATTGTGTGGCTCGCTTGAAGAATATGGATTTATGGCTGTACATTCTAAAAAAACATTACCGCTGGCTTCATGGCTTTGTGATACAAATGAGTGGCGTCCTTTTTCGGATAGGCAGCGCTGTACTAGGCAAAATTGTCCGTTCATTTGAAACGTAAAGCGGCGCCCTCCCCAACGTTGTGAAACGGGTTCTATAGATTGGCAATCCTGAACGGTAACATATTTAGTTCCTGCATTGGCTTGAACTACACTGCTTGCAAAATGTAAGGCGCTCATATTTCTCACCCATACATTTTTGGCGTTTGTAATATTGATGAAGTTGGAGTAATGGTTTTCGTCAGCATAATATTCATCACCTTGGTATCGGTATTGTTCCCCTAAGTCATCGCGATCCATATTTCCATATACAGTAGTACGCACCGAAGGATCAAACTGGGAAATGCCACGTAAATTTTCAACACCTATATTTTCAATACGTTCATCATTGTACTTATAAACGGCACCCCCTCCCCAGCGGGATTCAATGGCACAGAAAATAGGAGCGTCTAAGGTAATGCTGTTGTCCGAAACAGCTATAATGGTTCTATCGTAATCAATATCGAAAGGTTTCCAGTGATTTCTTTTGCCCACTGTGGCACTGTCAAGCCCTAGTTCACGAATCCATTCTTGATTTCCAAAACGTCTTACGATCACTTTATCACCAGATTTAAAGGTTTTGGCCGATTCCACACTAAAAGTAACCGACCCAACAGGAACATAATCCGTTGTTATAGCCACCTCGGTATCCCCGAGGGGTTTTACGGCTGTCTCGCCTTCGATATTAACCAATGCAGGTCTTCTATATCTCCGATCGCCACCACCCCCTGGCACGGGTAGTTGACCAAAAAGTATAGTACCAGTATCTCCCATACCCTCGCCTCTTAATACAACACCAGAAGCTTTAATATATAATGGCTTTTCCAGGTTGTAATATCCCATTTTCAATAAAATGGCACCTCTGAAACCATTGGTATCAAGCTGAAGTGCAGAGACACTATCAATAACTTCCTGGATATGTCTGGCATTGTCACCCAGAACAGGCCAAACGGTTGCTTTGACGGCTACTGTCGGGATTGAAACACCGCCACCTTTGTACCCGGCATTAGAGAAATCAGGAATCTTATTTCCGAGGCTGTCGGGTATATAAACTAGTTTATTATCTATACCAGGATAAACCAGCGAGGTGGTTGGCGGAATATTTTGTGCACAAATGAAAGTAATATGCAAAGACATCAGGGATATTAAAATCCAAGTTTTCATATGAAATTACTAGTTTAGTTACATAAATGGTTTTCAGAAAAAACTTAAATACACTTCATATTCAAGTTTTAAATTGCTTATGTCATATTATTTTCCATAAGGCACATCATCTTATCAATAACATTATTATTGTTATTGATAAGATCTGTATCTACTTCCGGTCATCTCCCATCACATCATATCCCCGCCATTTATACTCGGTGGAAAGAGATGTAGCTGCTGGCCACGCGATTTTGTGTTGCTCGCTGGCCACCCATTTTCTTCTGTTCGCTTCGGTATCAAAACTAATCTGAATTTGATAATTAAACTCGGTTGGTTCTGCCTCAATTTCTTTTGATAAATTGTCATGATACAGTCTAAGTAACTTTGAGCTGATATAACCTTGTTGAACGGTCATGGCCGGAACATATATGGAATAATACATTTTTTCAAAAGTTTCTACGTTTGCTTTAGGTACAATGAAATCCATCTGCAAAACCATGGCTTTAGGTTCTGCCAGAGGTTTTGCTATTTTTAGCGTATTATTTTTAGCAACGGCGATCCCAATAATCAATAATTCTAAATCTTCGTCCCCATTATTGGATATGGTTGTTTTTTCTCCTAATTTGGCATAGAATGCATCATCTGACACAAAATCTGCCTTGTCATTATCGATGGAAACACTACCTGAACCGCTGATTACATAATATACTTCTTCGTAGCCTAAAAGTTGTTTTTCATTTGTAGAACTACCGGCAGGAATAATCAAATGGTCGACATGATCCCAGCTGGTTTTGAAAACCTCCGGGCCCAGTACACGCCGCGATAGTACACCTTCACCTGAATAAAGACGCTCATTCGGTTTGGTCATATCCTTATTTAATTGCCCAGACACAAAAACGGGGATAGGATCCAATCGGGCCCCTTCACCTGTATCGCCAAGATCGAAAGCATCACTCTTGCCTTTATCAAGACTTACAGCAAAATTCAACCAACGCAGAGAATCACCAGTTGGATTTAAAATACCATGAGAATCGCCCATTTTGCACGGCACAATTGCCGGTGCCTTTATCCTTGATGTTCGGCCGTTAATGGTAAATTCCGCTTCACCATTTAGGATGACGTACATTTCTTCAATACCATGATGAAAATGATTTCCAATACCTGATTTAGGACCTATTAACCCTGAATGTAGGTAAAGAAAATTAGTTGAAAGTTCTGAGCGACCGATCAATTGCGTAAATCCCATTTTTCCTGCTCCAGCGTGCACAGCAGAAAGCTCCCTGTATTTAGCAGGGTCATTATGAATAACACGGTCTTTAGTGGCTTGAGCACAAACGCTGGAAGACGCCACAGCGGCCACAAATAATACAAAAAAATGTTTCATGAATTTATTTTAGTTTAATTGGTGTCTTTTTATACTTAACTTCTTTGTGAATTCGAAACCGCAATCACTTCTTTTCGGGCAGTGCATATACGACATAACCTTTTGGCAGAGCTTCTGGATCTTTGGAATAGTCATAACTATCACGCGAAAAATTTCCTGTCGCATTTATCACCAAATATTCTTTTCCATTTAACGTGTACATTATAGGAAGTGCAACAGATTCATTGCTTAACGTAGTTTCCCATAGTACATCGCCTGTATCTTGGTCTAACGCATACAATTTACCACCTTTGGCTGTAGCGAACACAATCCCGGTAGACGTCACAACCATACTTTTGCGTTGTACACCTACTACGGCTCCTTTTGTTTTATCGCCATTTACAAATGCAAAATCTTCGCCAACAGGCCGTTTCCATTTAATCTCTCCCTTATTAAGATCGTATGCTACGATATAAGACCAAGGTGGCGACATTAAGTTCTCCCATTCTAATCCATAACCAGTTGTATAACGATTTTCTGGATGTTCAACATTTTCCGGATACTCCAACATGGGGGGAACACGTTTTTCATCTTCTGGTATTCTGACACCTCCGGAAGCGACCACTGGTCCCTCTGGCAGCACTTCTTTATTTCCTCTATTTGAATTAAAACTTCTTGGATTTCCTCCCAAAAACCGGTATAAATTAGCCAGTGAAGCGTCATCTACATGCACAAACCCGGGCATTTGCCCACGACCATTCAAGATAATATCTTTAAATTCATCATAGAACACATATTGAGAAACATTCTTTAGTGTTGGTCCAACGCCACCTTCCATATTAGCACCGTGACACGTTTTACATGTATTATTGTAAAGAGTCAATCCTTTTTTGAAGTCATCAGCCGAAAGATCAACTTTTGGTGGTTCTATTTTGCTTAACTGGTAGATGGAAGGGTGTTCTTGCGACATTACAAACATCAATCCTTTATCAGGGTTGCTGGCTGTGTTACCATAATTGGCACCACCCAACGGACCGGGCAAAATAACGGTTTCATACTTATCTGAAGGCGGTGTAAACAGTCCCGTTTTTGCAGCATCTAATCTTTTATACCACATTTGCTTGATGCTGTCTGGCAAATAAGGGTTTATGTTTTCCTTGGTTACTTCATGTCGCATAAAGCTAGGTAAAGTTGGTATCGGTTGTGTGGGAGAAGTTTTTTCGCCAGGAACATCGCTAGCTGGAAATGGTTTTTCTTCGATAGGAAAAATAGGTTCACCTGTTACACGATCAAAGACAAATACAAATCCGTGTTTTGTAGCTGCAGCCACGATATCTATTTCTTTGCCTTCTTTATTGATAGTTAACAATTGAGGAGCCGGAGACATGTCGTAATCCCATAAATCGTGATGAACCGTTTGGTAATGCCATAAGCGTTTACCTGTTTTTATATCGACGGCCACGAGCGAGTTTCCAAACAAACCATCCCCAATACGGTCTCCTCCATAATAGTCAAAGGTAGGAGAACCTAATGGCAGGTAAACAATACCTCTTTCCGCATCGGCCGACATTTCACTCCAAACATTTACTCCACCAACATATTTGTAGGCATCTTTTGGCCAAGTATCATAACCAAATTCACCCGGGTGCGGAATGGTATGGAATGTCCATTCTAACTTGCCAGTAACAACATTATAAGCTCTGACGTAACCAGGAGCTGAAAAATAATTTTCTCCTGGGGCAGAACCCAGGATAAGGATATCGCCCACAATCACACCTGGCATCATCGCCTGGACCCTTCTAATGGACGTGGGTTCGCGGTCTAAACCTTCTCTTAAATCCACATAGCCGTTATTTCCAAAGCTGGTAATGGATTTTCCGGTAATAGCATCTATTTCCTGAATTGAGTTATTGAGCGTAAACACCAATCTTTTATCTTTTTTATCTTTACTTTCCCAATAATTGATTCCTTTTCGAGTAAGCCCATTTAGATTGGCATGTATCCATATCTCTTCACCGTTTTTGGCATTAATTGCAATTAACGAGTTGTTTTTTCCAACCACATACATGATAGTGTCAACAACTATAGGGCTGAAATTATTAAAACCTCCATCGGCTGGATAGGTCCAGGCAATTTCCATTTGATTCACATTCCCTTTATTGATTTCTTTGACCTCTACATATTTGGTCTGGTCGGGCCCTCCAGCATAATGGCTCCAAGTAGTGTATTTATTGGCTTTTTTAACATCTTGATCGCAGCTTACCAAAGCGATTGTTGAAAATAATGTTATTAGTACACTTGTTAATTTATTTGAACTCTTTGTGAGGTACATGCAGAAGAAACATTAAATGAAATGAGTTAAATATCTTGGTTTATTTGTTTGTTAGCGCTCTTTTATTGCGAATGGGAGCTAGTCTTTTTTTGACTTCGTAAACAAAGTATCGTTTGATTAAGATTAAAAAATTGGCAACTTTTCATAACAGGCCGTGGAATTCAACAATAATTGGACCCGAATATAATAAGCTAACGTTAAATAATTTAATAAAACGGTGTTAAAATTTTTGTGACAAATCAAAAAGACATCTTTCTGTTGACAAAACGAACAACACTAAGACGTTTAACATTCACTGATCCAACAACCGTTGACCATTGTCTCGGTTTACTATTGGCTAAGGGTATCAAAATCAAAAAACCTTTAAAACGACCAAAAATGCACGTTTAATAGTGTACAACAAAAAAGGGCCGAATAACTAAATATTCGACCCTACATCTACCTATGAAAAACATGCCCTTTGGGAGGGCATTACAAAAGTACATCAAAGATTGAGGATACCAAACAAATAGTAGGCGAAAAACCGTTTTTGTAGACGTAATACTACAACCATGTGACGGTATGGCTTTTTTCGCCGAATTGCATTTCCCTTTATCAGCAGCGACGGGCGCGTGACCTCTCTTTTCAGGTTCTTTTTAAGTAGCAGCTCATGCAGGTTTGATAAATTTTTAGTTAATTCGTCCTTGTAATTAGTGTTTACTACCCAAATTGAAAAAATGAGTCTTAGTTTACTGGAAGAATATATAGAGAAAGGCGACGGGATAGCCATCGACGATTTGCTGAATGGAAATCCCGCACTTTGCACTCAGAAGACCAGCCACGAAATCTCCCCACTCTTGCTGGCCTGCTACTATAATAAACCTCAGATTGTAAAAGTATTGCTCAAGCACATCAATGAGCTTACCATACACGAAGCGGCGGCAGCCAACCTGCTAGAACAAGTACAGGCAATGGCGGAAAACGATCCGGATGCGTTGGATACCGTTTCCGACCACGGATTTACCCCGTTGGGGATGGCAGCCCACTTCGGAAATGAAGATATTGTCCGTTTTTTATTGGAAAAAGGCGCCGATCCTAACACTCACTCGCAAAATGGCTACAACGTGTATCCGCTCCATGCTGCCATCGGTTCAGGCTTTGATGGTATTTCCAAAATGCTCATTGAGGCAGGCGCGGAAGTGAACGTGTTGCAAACCTCGCGCACCAGTCCCCTACACCTGGCAGCGCAGACAGGCAATATCGATCTTATCATCCTTTTACTGGAAAATGGCGCGCTGGTAGAAATTAAGAACGATATGGGTAAAACCGCATCGGACTTAGCGGGCGAAAAGGGACATACTGAAATTGCAAATATCCTGAAAGCGTAACAACTGAATAGCTGGCCTTAAACATCCCAAAGCTGATGGCGCATGCGCTTGATGTAATTCCGGAAATCCAACACAACTCCAGCTAAGAAATAAAAGATAATGGGGAAGCCAACAGCCAGGAAGGAAGTGTAGATAAAAAACAGGCGGAGTTTGGAAATAGAAATACCCAGGCGCTCACCGATGTAGGTACAGACCCCAAAGGAACGTTGTTCGAAGAACAAGAGAATTCGCTTTACCATCATTCATCGTGTTTGATCAACTGCAACCCTACTCCACAATCCAGACATTTTTTCCTGTCGCAATAAAACGTTTTCATTTGTAACAAAGCCTGCGATTCTGCGGCGTGCGCGGCGCTCACTCCCAATGCGGAAAAACGCTTCAAAACTGCATTATCTTCTGCTTTCAAGTCTTCCAGCAACGCAATAGCCCGGTAAATATACGTTTCTTTCCCAATATATTTACCATAGGCAAATATTATGCCTGCAACGGCATTGATCAACAATGTTTCAACCGAATTTTCTCCCAACCCGGTTCCGTGGAGCGATGAAGGACTGTCAAAACGGTAATGTGTCTGCCAATACGGATTTATCGGGAGATCATTAAAAAATACCTTCAACGACTTGGTTTCCCTGCAACCGGTAATGGTAGCAAATAGCTGTGTGGACCGCAAGCATAAGGCTGCAAATTGCGCAATACGAATCGTGGGGAAATTGCCGGGGCGTGTGCGCATGAATCGCCACGCTGCTATACTCATCGGCTTTAGCGAATACAGCCGCTGCAAATGGGCGTATTCCCGCTGTAAGGTCTGCGGGTAGGCATCTTCGAATACCTCCCCGATCAACATTCCTGCCTGGCCGAAAAATAACGCCTCTACTGCTAGAGCACTATGCATATGCTTTGCGATTACCGAAAGGGGCAGGCTGCGCGCCAATTGTTCAAACGCGTCGGAATTTACTTTAAACCCGAAACTCCGTGCCATCCAGATATAGCATGTATTTTCCCAACTGCCGCACTGCTGGTCGAGTAACGCATTGATAGCTGAAATTTTGTGCTCAAGTCGTTCCATCAATAAACGGGATAGCCATTGCGACAAATGAAATGATGAGACGTTATGGATTTGCTTTTCGCACGGAATCCACCACATTCCGCTCATAAGCTCCCGATATTTCGGCAAAACGGATGCGGGGATGCGCTGTTTCAATTCCAATGTTTCAAGTAGCGTACCGTCTTCCCGGTAAACGGTTTTATCATGCTCATAAACCACATGCATAATCACGTTGTTGTAGGCTTGATCGTGATGGTGCCGATGGCGATGCCAGTCTGACGATCTAACGTGGATTTCTACATTGCCGCCCCACGCCACCTCGTCGATGACTAGGCGCGCGGATAAAAAATCAGGCCCTGCATCGTGATTGTGTGTGCCCGCATGGATAACTCGAATGGGCTTGCCGGATTGGGTGCACAGGTTTTGCAGAGCAAATAATCGGTACTTCCAAACGAAATGCAAGATATCTTCAGACAAGGTCATATAACCTGGTTATAGGTAAACGATGTCCAAAGATAGCAATATACTTAATAATAGTCAAACCACGACACCACAGCAGCATGTTCAAGTGTCGTTTTGGCCATCTCATCGTAATCCCTTACAATCTTACCGTTTTCCATTTGTATGAGCCGGGTTCCATAGCGGAGCGCCTCGTTAATGTTATGAGTAACAAGTAACGCTGTTAGCCGGTCTTCGGCTATCAACCGATTAGCGATCTCCATCACCTCTTTCGCGGAGCGCGGGTCGAGCGCAGCCGATGGTTCATCGAGCAACAATATATCGACGTCGGCCATTACGGTCATTAATAGTGTGAGGGCCTGCCGCTGCCCACCGCTGAGCGTACCCATAGGCTGTGTGAGCTTATTTTCGAGCCCCATTCCCAACGTGGCGACCTTTTCGGCGACCTGCTTCCGGAATGCACCTCCGGTGCCCAGCCTGATCCATTTCGTTGACCTGCGTAAGGCAGCCATGCGAAAGTTATCCAGAATACTCAACGAAGCCGCGGTGCCCAGCAACGGGTTTTGAAAGACCCTGCCTATCCACCGGCTGCGCCGGTAATCAGGCAGGCGCTGGATTTCCCTGCCATGCAGCAACACCTGCCCCTTGTCCGGGTACGCGCTGCCGGCAATCAGATTGAGCAATGTACTTTTCCCCGAACCATTGGCGCCAACGAGCACGGTAAAACTCTGGGGTTGCAGCTCAAGCGTAAGATCCTGTACGGCGACGACTTCGGTGGCTTTACCCGTGTTGAATACTTTGGTAATGTGTTGAAGCAGAAGCATTCCTATTTTAATTAACGTTTAGTCAACGGCACTGCACTTCCCACCCGGGGTAAGGCCACGATACCCAAGACCAGTAATGCCGTAGTGAGTTTCAGCAGGTTCGGGTTGACACCGGCACTAAGTGCCAAAGCGAGCATCAACTGAAACAGGATTACCCCCAAAACAACGCAAACCAACATGGGTAGCATCGCGCGGAGTTTCATGAAATTGATTAACGTATCGCCGATGATCACCGCGCCCAATCCGCTGATAACGATCCCGATGCCCATATTGATATCCACGAATCCCTGAAATTGCGCCATCAGCCCCCCACTCCACGCAACCAGTGCGTTGGAAAGTGCCAAACCATACACTTTCATCCGTGTGGTATTTACCCCCTGGGCTCGAATCATCGGCTCGCTATCGCCAGTAGCCCGAAGTGCGATGCCAAAATCACTTCGCAGCAGATAACTCATGGCAACGAGCAAGGCCACAACAAACAAAAGCAAAACGGAAAAGGTGTCGTGATCCGTGTTGCCCGTTATACCGAATTGGCTGAACACCTCCGGATAATCGAGCAATGGCATATTGGATCGCCCTAAAACGACCAGATTCACCGAATAGAGAGCTGTCATTACCAGGATACCCGCCAGCAGCGCATGTATGCGCAGCCACGTGTGGACTAGTGCCGTACAGCATCCGGCCAGCGCGCCGCCGCCCGCCGCCAAAAGGAGCGCCACCAGCGGGGGATATCCATTTGATAGCCCCACGGCCGTTAAAACAGCACCCAATGTATAGCTTCCGTCGGTGGTGATATCCGGAATATTAAAAATCTTCATCGACAGGAAAAGTCCGACGACCAGAGGACCGAAACACAGGGCTTGAATGACGGCAGCGAGGTAAAAGTCCATTAGTTGGTGTTTAGCTTGTTACAACGATAATACGTGTGCAGTCGATCGGTGCCTACCTGTTGGCCAGTGGTCTTGGCTGCACGGATTACGGGGGCGGCTACGCCGGCACCCCAAACCTGAGGCGAGGTAAATACACGGGCCTCGTCCCACAAGCCTGCTTCGATGAAGCGGTCAAAGGTTTTACGCCCACCTTCAACAATAACAGATTGCACGTCCATCAGGTAGAGCTGGTATAGCATATTCTGTGGTAAGTACCAGTCGAAATTTTCCAATGCGATATACTTGGTATTCCCTACCCAATCGGCTCTTGTCGCGTTGAAAACAATCGTCTCTATACTACCATCGAGTAGGTTGGCTGTCGCCCCTACGGCAAGGTCTCTGTCAATGAGTACCCGTTTAGGGTTTCTACCCTGCCATTCCCTTACACTGAGCTGCGGATTATCGACCAAAGCCGTCCGTGTCCCTACGAGCACCGCATCTTCTTCACTGCGCCAGCGATGCACCAATTGCCTGGCTTCAGCGCCGGTAATCCAGCGTTGGGTACCACCACCGGATGGAGCCATGTATCCATCGGCAGTTTGGGCCCATTTGAGGATAATGTATGGCCGTTGCTGACTTACACGTGTAATAAATCGGCGGTTTAGCCAGCGTGATTCTTCAGCCAGCACACCTTCGGTTATGCGGATCCCGGCCGCTTCCATTAGGGTTATACCCTTCCCATTTACCTGATCGAACGGGTCACGGCAAGCAACCACCACCTCGCCTAGCTGATGTTCAGCCAGTAATTTTGCACAGGGCGGAGTCTTACCATAATGAGCGCAGGGTTCCAAACTGACATACATCGTTGAATCACGGAACAATGCGGCAGCGCGGTCGCCGTACTTGCTTAGAACCTCTCCAATGACCAATGCTTCGGCGTGCGGGCCACCAAACCGCTGGTGGTAATTTTCGGCAATAATTTTTCCTTCATGAACCAGTAAGGCTCCTACCATCGGATTGGGGCTAACCAACCCCGTACCCAACCGGGCCAACTCCAGGCAACGCCGCATGTATACCTCATGTTCCTGCATGACGCAAACTTACTTAAAAATGTTCTTTTTTATGGGTTACTTCCCTAAACCTCGTTAACCAATTACTTACCCCTTTTATACCTTTTGTTTACCCCGTTGGTAAGGAATAGGTAAGGAATAGGTAAGGAATAGGTAAGCCAGAGGTAGGGAAAGGGTAAGCCAGTAGTATACAAATGGTAACCGAAAGATAAGCGAATGGTAGCCGAAAGGTAAGCCAGGGTATCGTTTGTTCAACCCGGATGTATAGCGTATGTTTGTATTCATGCAATCCATAGCGGCATTCGAACAACGATTTGTGGATGATCTGTCGCGGTTATACCACGCAGATGAAATCCGGCAGTTGTACTATCTGTTGGTCGAACATCGATTCGGCTGGTCTAAAACCACTTACCTGTTAAACCGTCAATCACCATTGGGTGAGGAAGATGCCACCTGGTTGATGTTCGCGTTATCTGAGTTGTTGCAAGCAAAGCCCATTCAATACATTCTGGGACATGTGTGGTTTATGGGGATGAAACTTGCCGTAAGCACGGCTGTACTGATACCAAGGCCAGAAACCGAAGAACTTGTTCAGCTGATCATCAACCACCAGTCTACCGGTGCTTCCTTACGTATTATAGACATCGGAACGGGAAGCGGATGCATTGCTATTGCGTTGAAGAAAGCATTACCACAGGCTCACGTATACGCACTGGACGTATCGGACGATGCATTGTGTGTTGCGCGCCGAAATGCAGAGAGCCAATCGGCACCTATCAATTTCATCCATGCCGATATCCTGGAATGGGAATTAATTTTCCAAAATGAGCAGCGATTTGATATTGTGGTCAGCAATCCGCCGTATATTACCGCGGCCGAACAGATTGACATGCACAGCAATGTACTGGAGTATGAGCCTCATCTGGCACTTTTCGTACGGGGCGAGGCGCCGTTATTGTTTTATGAACATATCGGGGCATTCGCATCATATCACCTGCAAACAGACGGGGATTTGTACGTTGAAATTAACCGTAATTATGGCGAGGCCGTGGTTGACCTATTTCAAAAAAAAGGGTTGGAAATCGTCAAACTTCATCAAGACATGCAAGGTGCAGACCGCATGGTTCATGCAAAAAAGAACAATTAACGAACTATTAATCATGAATAAAACGATCATTACCTTAGCAACGGTTATTGGTTCCGTTTTGGCATCTGCCTGCGGTGGCGCCCGACAAGCTGATTTAATTGTGTATAACGCTATGGTGTACACGGTCGATTCGTCATTCAGCACGGCCGAGGCCTTTGCCATACGTGACGGTGAATTCATCGCCGTTGGCACATCTGACGAGATACGCGCTACATACCGGGCGCACGAAACAATAAACGCTCAGGGCCAGCCCATCTACCCGGGTTTCTACGACGCCCACGCTCATTTTTTCGGTTATGCACAAACGTATGGACAGGCCGATTTGAACGGAGCATCCTCGTTTGACGAGATCATTGACCGCCTGAAAGCGTTTCGTAATGCGCACCCAGACGCACCGTGGCTGCTGGGCCGGGGGTGGGACCAAAATCTGTGGGAAGACAAGTCGTTTCCGACACGGGAACGCCTAGATGCGGAATTCCCAGACCTTCCAGTGTACCTTGTCCGCATTGACGGGCACGCCGCGCTGGTCAACGGCAAGGCGCTGGAGTTGGCGGATATTACCGGGCCGATCGACATTGAAGGCGGCCTGGTTGAAATCCAAAAAGGCCGGCCTACCGGTATTCTAGTAGACAATGCGAAAGACCTGGTAGCGCGCATTATTCACCAGCCGGCTGCACCGCAACTCGCCCAATTTCTCAAACAAGCGGAAGACGCCTGTTTGGCCGTAGGACTTACCACGGTGAGCGATGCCGGCCTCGACCGACCAGCCTTAAACTTATTAGACAGCCTGTATAGTGCAGGGCAACTCCGCATCCGCAACCACGCCATGGTCAGCCTATCGCCCGAAAACCTCGATTACTACCTGGAGGCAGGGCCTTATGTGAGTGACCGGTTTACGATACGGGCTTTCAAAATATGGGCAGACGGGGCCCTTGGGTCGCGCGGAGCCTGCCTGCTCCACCCCTACTCCGATGCGACCACTTCGGGATTCCTATTATTCAGTCCGCAAACCATCGATTCGGCCATTGCCCGTATTGCTGCAAGTGATTTCCAGGCCGCCACGCATGCCATCGGCGATTCGACCAACCGGCTGATACTTGATAGCTACGGGAAATACCTCCAGGGAAAAAACGACCGTCGTTGGCGCATCGAGCATGCACAAATCGTATCACCGACCGATTTCGAAAAATTCGGCACCTACGACATCATCCCTTCGGTGCAGCCGACACATGCCACGTCTGACATGTATTGGGCTGAAGACCGTGTCGGCTCCGATCGAATCAAAGGTGCGTACGCCTATCAGCAATTACTCGAAGAGGGCGGATTATTGGCTCTCGGCAGTGACTTTCCAGTAGAGCACATCAATCCTCTTTATGGATTTCACGCAGCTGTAGCACGTGTAGACAAAGACGAATACCCCGAAGGAGGATTCCAGCCGGAGAACGCAATTGACCGCGAGGATGCACTGCGGGGCATGACGATATGGGCTGCATACAGCGTATTTGAGGAAGACAAGCGCGGCAGTATCGAGGTTGGCAAAAAGGCAGATTTCGTGCGGTTGGCAAAGGATATCATGACTATTCCGTACAATGAGATACGCGAGGTGAGCGTATTGCAAACGGTCATTGCCGGCGAAACAGTTTATGTAAAAGAATAACGTAAAAATGAGACAATGAGATACTCATTCATTTTACGACAGATGATTTTATTTCGATATCTGAGTTCACCCATGCATCATTAAATCGGCTTTCTGTTTCTTTTTTACCGGACAAATCGCCTAACCCTGAATAAGCAAGGCTGAGTCCTTTTAATGACCACCCATTTTTAGGCTTATCAATTGGCTTGTGAAGTCCAGTTTAACTTTCGCATAACCAATAGGAATACTATCGTAGAAAGCAATCCAATAAATGGATTCCGCTTTTAGTATACTGTCGTGAATCCTTTTTTCCGAAAAAATGTCTTCCAAGTAATCCAACAGGTCGTTCTTGTCGTTGAAAAAAGACTCAAACGTATCTGAAAATGTTATACGTCCCAATTTTGAAATAGTTATCACGTCATCTATGTCGGCTTTTCTAATATTTATCATAAGTAAGTATTTTTAAGATGGCTGCTTTTTCTATCGTATAAAGTTCATGGGATAGGTCGGTACAATTTGACCTTTTAGGATTTTTTGAAGTTTGGAAGCCATAAGCCTTTTTGTCAAAGGATTGAGATAATCGAGATAGAGAACTCCCTCGGTATGGTCGTATTCGTGTTGTATCATTCGCGCGGTCGTTCCACTGAATGTACGGATTTGCTTTTTAAAATTCCGATTATAATATTCAATCGTTATCGCCCAATTCCGCTTTACTTTGTAGAATAAATTTGGAATACTTAAACAGCCCTCTTCGTCTTCCCAAAGTTCTTCAGACCGTTGGATGATTTTGGCATTGATGAAAGTTTCCATTATGCCTTTATCATCTTGGGGGAAATAAAACTTTCTCTCTTCTTCTCCGAGGTTATCAAAAGTTGATTTACTGTCCACGATAAACAATCTAACCGGAAGTCCTATCTGTGGTGATGCCAATCCGCAACCATTGGCATTTTCCATAGTTTCCCACATATCGGCAATTAATTTATCCAGTTCAGGATAATCCTTTTCGATGTCGTTGCATTTCTGTTTTAAGATATGGTGTCCGTATGCTAAGATAGATCGTTTCATTATTCTTTGGATTTTTCAACAAATTTCCAAAGAATAAACATGGTAGGCAATGAACCTATGTTAAGTATTTGCGCACGGATTCCGTTGATTTTCAACGATGTTTGTGATTGCTATGCAATTTGTCTGCGTATCCGGCTCAAAGCCTGTGGTGTTATCCCGATATAAGAAGCAACGTATTTTAACGGAATGAATTTTAAAATATCAGGTTGCTCATTGAACAGGTTTAGATACCGTTCTTTGGCTGTATGTTTTAAAAGCGACAATTCTCTTTTGCTTTTTTGCAAAAACAGTTTCTCCGACACAAAACGCCCTAAATAGTTTCCTGCTTTGGTCTCTGCATATACTTTTTGCAAATCATCATAAGATATTTGCCAAACCACGGTTTCCGTCAATGCCTGCAATTCGTATTCAGATGGTGTCTGGGTCAGGAATGAATTGTAAGCACAGGTAAATTCTTTATCAAAACAGAAATTAAAAGTCAGTTCGTTTTCATCATCTGGAATATAAAATCGAACGATGCCTGTTTCTACAAAGGAAAGGTACTTTTCTGTTTCGCCCTGTCGTGTGATGGTTTCGTTTTTGGCAAAAACCCTCTTGTCAAAGTGGGAAGCTATAAATTCCCATTCTGTTTCCTGTAATTTTAGTATCCGCTCGTAGTATTCTCTGATGTGCCCCATAAAAATATTCTCTTTTTAGTCTGTCTTTAAAGAAAGGAGTTACAAATTTAGCATTTTTATAATAAACCGGTTTTTGTGCGGATATCTCATAACTATGTTAACCTACGGTAAAACACCAGCAAAAACATTGCTTTCAGCCATTTTATATCACTACATCACGGTTGCAAGGAAGTATTCTCTTTCGTATTTTTCAGGTCTTTGCTACTAAAAAAAATTCTCCACTTGCTGGTAGAAGGTTGTCGGTTCTGTTCTTAAAGTATTTTTCCGTCATATCTTTTGTGGAGATTGTCTGTATTTCTTTTAAACCTACTTTTTCAGCGAGTTTTATAATTTCTTCAACCGAAAAAAAACTTACAAAAGGAGTACCTGAAGCTGCCGCTCCTTTTATCGACATTTCCATTAATGGCTTGTCTTCTTCATCAAGTAATTCCAATGGCAGATAAAAGGCCATTGCAATAGTAGAACCAGGTGCGAGCAAAGTCATTTTTTGCAGTGTGTCGGTAATCGCTTCTTTGGTAAGATAAAGCGTAACACCGATACAAGATACAAAAGCCCTTTGTTCAACATTAAAACCTTTATTTAATAGCTCGTCCCACCAAGATGAGATTTCAAAATCGACAGGTACAAAGTGAAGATTGCCGGGGATTTTATAGACGTTTTCAATCAGCTTTTCTTCTTTCCAAGTCAAAGTATCGTGCTGGTCAATTTCATAAATATCAACATAGGAACTTATGGCCGTGTTTGTATGTCGTTTGCTATTTTATTAGAAATGCCTAAATCTGTTGTGTTTAGGCATTATCCAATTCCTCGTTTATAATTTTAGAGAGATGACAGGGCTACCCATCATCTACACGCTATTTTTTTAATAAAGAATAGCTAAACACTGCCTTTCTGCAATTCAAAGATGGTGATTTCTGGAAGTATACCCACACGACCGGGATATCCAAGAAATCCAAAACCAGCATTAACATATAGCTGCTTGTTTCCCTCCGAATAAAGCCCTGCCCATTCTTTGTAAATGTATTGCACAGGACTCCATTGGAAGTGTTCGCTCCGCACACCAAACTGCATTCCATGTGTATGTCCGGCAAACATTGCATCAACATCCGTATCTAATACCTGTTCACGCCAATGCGATGGGTCGTGTGACAGGAGTAGTTTTACTGCTTCTTCCTCGGTTCCGAGCAATGCCTTTTGAATATTCCCTCTATTCGAAAAGTTCCTCGTACCCCAGTTTTCTACTCCCACGATGGAAATAGTTTCGTTATCCACTTTGACCTTGCGGTTCTCGTTGCGAAGCAAATCCCATCCCATGACCTTATGTGTGCCAACGAGGTTTTTGAGGTTTCGGTGCTTTTCGGGAGAATCCCCGTAACCGAAATGGTAATCGCCATAGTCATGGTTTCCGAGTACCGAGAATACCCCTAAATCGGCTTTCAACTTGAAAAACAAATCTTGATAGTCCCACATCTCCGAAGCAAGGTGATTGACCAAGTCGCCCGTAAAAAAAATCATATCCGGTTTTTCCCCCATCAATAACTCTATCCCACCTGATACCGCTTTTTTATTGTAAAACGAACCCGAATGCACATCCGAAATCTGTGCAATGGTCATACCATGAAAGGTTTGTGGAAGATTAGGCAGGTACAGCTTTTGCCGACGAATCCTATAATCGTATGCACCCGAAATTACACCCCACGATAGCCCAAAGAACGGCAACGAAGCCACGACCAATCCCGACTTGAGCAAAAAATCGGAACGTGTGATTACATGCCTCTGCTTGTCTCCGATAAGTTGGGGAGAGGGAGTTTCTTTTTCTTTTTTTGGAAAGAGAAAACGGGAAATCCACACGCCTCCACGCCTAATGTCGTCAGTAACCAAGACCAGTCCATAGCTAAATTTACACATGGTCGTAATGATAAATGTAATCACAATACCGGAACGGTAAGCAAACGGAAAATCGGAGCGAAGCGCTGTGAATAACCCGATTAGGAGCATGATGCTATACCCCCACCACAGCCATCCAAACCATATTTTCTTCGCAAAGGGGATGCTCGACCCACGCAATGCGAAGAAAACATAAAAGTCCAAAGCGACAATAAGTATGGCATAGAAAAGAAGCATACGGTATATTTATTTGCCTAATTTTTGTTGAACCTGTGCAGGGTAGCGTTCGCCTACAATTTTAATTGTCGCCAATGCTGCATTTATTTTGCTCAACTCGTCATTGGTTAATGAAACATTTGTCGCACCAATGTTTTCTTGTAAGCGGTGTAATTTTGATGTTCCCGGAATTGGAACGATGAAAAGTTTTTGAGCCAATAACCAACCTAATGCAATTTGTGCAGGTGTAGCGTTTTTGTCTTTCGCAATGGAAACAACCAAATCAACTAATGCTTGGTTGGCTTCCCTATTTTCTTTGCTGAAACGTGGCGACATATTTCTTGCATCGGTTTTATCCAATTCCACATCTGCGTTTATTGTTCCTGTCAAAAATCCTTTGCCCAATGGACTAAAAGGCACAAAACCAATACCTAATTCTTCCAATGTCGGAATAATTTTATCTTCGGGCTCACGATAAAACATTGAGTATTCGCTTTGCAAAGCGGTTACAGGCAAAACGGCGTTTGCTTTGCGAATGGTTTCTGCATTTACTTCACACAAACCAAAATGTTTTACTTTTCCCTCTTTTATCAGGTCTTTTACAGCACCTGCAACGTCTTCAATAGGAACATTCGGGTCGAACCTGTGCTGATAAAACAAATCAATTACGTCTGTCCGCAACCTTTTCAAAGACGCTTCGGCAACGGCTTTTATGTTTTCGGGACTACTGTCTAATCCCAATCTCCCATCCCCGTCTTTGAAACCGAATTTTGTAGCAATCACAACTTCATTACGCAATGGTTCAAGTGCTTCGCCTACCAAGAGTTCGTTTTCTCCATAACCTTGCGCCGTGTCAAAGAAAGTGACTCCGTGTTCAACTGCCGAACGTATTAACTTTATGCTGTCTTCCTTTGTAGGTGCATTCGGAAAACTTAATCCCATACACCCAAAACCCAATACAGATACTTCCAATCCGCTGTTTCCTAATTTTCTTTTGTTCATCTTTTTTGATTTTAAAATTTGTTAGTACAAAATTGGCTCAATAAAAAATGAAACCATTTGCCATTTGGCAAAAAGTGATTTTAGCGGATATTCTTTCTTATTCTGCTTAAAGATGATTGCGTAATGCCCAAATAGGAAGCGATGTATGACAAAGGCACACGATTTACCAATGTTGGAAACTTCTCGATAAAGTCAAGGTAGCGTTCTGTTCCGTCCTGCGAAACCAATTCGCTTCTTCTTGCAATTTTTTCGCCGTGATGTTTAGTGATTATTTTTTGAATAATGCTATCCCAACCAATAATCGTTGCGGAAAGGTCTTTCCAATTTTGTTTTGAAAAAACAACCAATTTGCAATCGGTAATGGCAGACAGATATTCGGAAGGCGTAAAAACTTCATCAACTGTGTTTCCCGATAAAATCAAATGGTTTTCCTCAATAAAATAGCGTGTAATTTCTTCACCTTTGTTGTTGTAATAAAAAACACGAATAACACCGTCCGTAAGAAACCCAACCTGTCTAACTGTTTTTCCCGCTTCCCAATAATATTCGTCTTTTTTGAGTTCTATTTCTGTCGCCTTGCTTGTAATCAAGTCTATCTGCTGTTTGTTCAAATTACCGAACTGCAACAGGTAATTTATAAATTCTTCCATAGTACAAAATTATTAAATGGTTTGGTATGACGATTTGCCAAATGACAAAATGCAATATTATTTCTGTGTTTCCTAAGGTAACTATCGTTTAGTCACTTATTCTTATACCCTTACTCCTGCTGTATCAAATGCTGTAAATCGGGGTCGTTCTTAATCCGCTCCATTTCGCTTTCGACAATCTGCATAACGTCCGTTTTAACCTGCCTGTAATTGGCTTCAATGACCTGCTTCATATTGTCGTTGCCGTGTTCATCGGTAAAGGATAATATCTTTGGTATCTTTTTGTAGGCTTTGGTTTCGGCAATGAAGTTATTTACTTTTCATCCCGCTCATCCATTCTCCATATTAGTTCCTCCCGAAGTGTATCAAGGAATTTAGTACGGTTCATCTTCCGGTTTCTCAATTCCAAATAGGTCTGGTAGAAATTGCCCAAATCAATGCCAAAGGCACTTTCAAAATATTGGGCTACTTCCCTTATATCGTTGTTCCCGTTGTCAAACACATTTTGATAATGCAGGGCATAAATCAATTCTATCAATGCCACTTTGCTACCTGTCCATTTCAGATTTTTCGGTGCTTTCGATTTGTCTTTTTGGAATTTGTTATACAACTGGTCTTCGATGTAAACCTGTATCAAATCGTTGGCTATTATCTTGGCGACCTTGTAATCATGTGACGTGGAAAAGGACTGGTCAGACTGGAAATAATAGGTGTCCAACCATAGCTTTATATCGTGGTTGCCACGAACAAAAAAACTTTCGTCAAGGAACGAATTATTGCTACGATAATACTTATAAAAATCGAGGTTGTTGTCAAAGAACCTTTTTAGCTTTTTCAGTTCTTTGTTGAGGTACTTCCTTATGGGCTTTGCTCCGTAGGGTGTCTATTTCGGAGATATGGGGCCAAGGTTTTCGGAGCATGCTGGTTCTTCCCCACTTTTGGTGGTGACCCCATCATATTGCGTTTGGCCTGACCGTTATTATCTTAATGAATGCATCGAAACTTGTTTTTTCAGACAGGGACCCCTTCAAGGTAATATCGGTTGATAACCGGCAGGACGAATTGAGCATCTATGTTCACAGCACAAGCCGTTCGGCTGTCTGCCCGAACTGCTGCATCCCATCAGAAAGAATTCATAGCTATTACACCCGGAAGCTGGCAGACCTTCCCGTGTTTGGCAAAACCTCCCTGATATTCCTGCACTCGCGTAAGTTTTATTGCTACCAGGACGAATGCCCATTGAAGGTGTTCACCGAACGCTTCGATAATCATTTCAAGCCATATAAACTGAAAACTGAACGGCTGGAAAGCAAAATCAGGCAATTGGGATTGCTTGCGGGCGGCAAGCCTGCCGAACGTATCTGCGGGATGGTATCCATGCCCACGAGCGATACAACTATACTACGGCTTGTCGAAAAGGAAGATTTGACAGTATCAGAAGATGTAACCGCCGTCGGGGTAGACGACTGGGCATACAAGAAAAGGGATCGCTACGGCAGTATCCTGGTTAATCTTCATACGGGCAAGGTTATAGACCTATTACCGGACCGTGAAGAAGAGACGTTGCGCAAATGGCTGGAGCAGCGCCCGGAGATTGAAGTGATGACCCGGGATAGATACAGTAATTACCAGAAGGCCATCATCACCGGTGCACCGCAAGCTATCCAGGTGACCGACCGCTGGCATCTGCTGAAAAACCTGGGTGAGGCGGTGCAGAAAGTATTGGTTAAGCAGTACAGCAAACTCAATGCTGTGCTGGCCGGGAAGCAACTGCGGGATGAAGACCGGAAACCGGTCACCGTCCAGCCTGGCCCGGATGAAAACAGAACTTCCGATGAATCACGTCGGGGCGGAATCCTTTTACAACGGTTCAAACAACTTAAAGAATTACAAGGGCAAGGATATTCCATACGGGCCATGGCGCGGCACTTGGGCATGCACAGGCAAACCGTCAAAAGCTATCTGGATATGGAAACTCTGCCCCGGAAATCACAAGGACGTGTCAATGCACTGGAGAAATTCTTTCCCTATATCAAAAAGCGTATGGAGGAAGAGCCCGATATATTCCTGACCACACTATGGAATGGGTTGAAATCGCAGGGGTATAACGGAGCTTATACAACCTTGTCAGATGCCTTGAGGTATTACGGGATAAGGGTAGGGAAAAAAGCCGGGCTTACCAAGAAGTTGCCTACGCGGGCCGGAGCATCCTTCAAACCATCAACAGCAGCAATCTGGTTTGTGTCCGATCAGGCCAATCTGGGTAAAACCCAGCGGAAGACCGTTGGCGATCTCTGCAGAGCCTCGGAAGATCTGCAGAAAACTTTTGCGCTTGCGCAATCCTTCCGCAACATGATGGCTGCGCGTTCGGGCGATAAAGAGCTGAGAAGTTGGATCGACCGATCAACTGAATCGGAAATAAAAGAAATGACGTCGTTCGCCAAAGGGCTGTTGGCAGACTATCCGGCCGTCGAGAATGCACTGACGCTATCGTGGAGCAATGGGCCGGTGGAGGGAAACGTAAACAGGTTGAAAACAATCAAGCGGCAAATGTATGGCAGAGCGGGATTTGATTTGCTGAGGAGGCGTGTGGTACACTCGCCATCGTGACCACCAAAAGTGGGGAAGAACCGCATGCTGGGCCAGCGATTTCGGAGGATACTGGGCCACTTTCCAAGTGCAATTATAGTTGATTAATGTTAAGCTTCCAATATTTTTTGTTTTGTTGTCCGGCGCTGCATTCCCGATTGCTCGAAAAATGTAAGGAATTTGGCATTTTCTTCGTCCGTAAGACGAAATACATAACGGTGGATGCTTCGGTTTGCTTTAGGCTTGCGCCCACCTTTGTTGTGTTTCTTTTTCTCTTTTCCATTCATTATAAAATCCATTTTAATATCCAACAAAACCCCGACTTCGGAGGGTGTTTTAAAGCTCCCTGCAAGGGCAAGTGGTTTTGAGGCACGAAACGGGTTTCGAGTGCCTCAAAACATAACTTGCTCTGTTCGGGTGAACAGAAAATCCGTCCGCCTATCGGCGGATGCGGATTGGGTAAAGCGGAAAAAAACGGCTTTGCGCCGTTCCGCCCATAACTTCCATTCTCCAATGATTTTTCCATTCACCCCTTGCATTTAAGCCCTTACAAAGTAAGGGTAGCTTTTTCAAAGCATTGCCCTGTCCGCCACGACCAAACATTGCCAACAAATGCCCCAAACTACCGCATTAAAAGAGTGCATCGGAATAACCTGCTTCTTTGCGCTATCAGTCACGCAAGCCTGTTTGCAGGCATCCGCTCCCGATGGCAGTTGTGAAAGGCGGAGTGCAGGAATGCCGGAACACATGACGGCGTTCCGCTCGGCAGGCAGGAATACCGGACGGCATGAAAACTATCCGGTAGCCATTCCAACAGGCAGGACGACAGGCAAGCCATCGGTCTTGCCCGTGTGAAAGCCGGAATGACGGCAAGCCCGACAGACGGGATTGTATCAAGACTGCCGGACAGTGTGCAGGGATGACAGCCCTGTTCCATACAGGACGGCAGGCAGTCCACGGAAATAGAAACTTAAAAATAGAATAGAAATGGAAGCAACAAACAGGACAAAATTCATTGCTTTTTCAAGCCAAAAAGGGGGCGTTGGGAAAAGCACGTTTACAACCGTTACGGCAAGCATACTCCATTACCAAATGGGTTATAACGTAGCTGTCTTTGACTGCGATTATCCACAGTACAGCATCTGTCAGATGAGGGAACGGGATTTGAAAGCGGTCATGCAGAACGAGGTGCTGAAAAAACTGGCACACCGCCAATTTTCCACCATCAACAAGAAAGCCTATCCGGTACTGCAAAGCAAGGCTGACAATGCCCTAACGGATGCGGAAGCATTCGTACAGTCCTCTAACGTTCCCGTGGATGTGGTTTTCTTTGATTTGACCGGAACTGTGAACACTTCGGGCTTGCTGAACACACTGGCAGGAATGCACCACATCTTTTCGCCCATCACGGCAGACCGTGTGGTCATGGAAAGCACATTGAGTTTTACCGATGTGTTGACCAACGTCCTTATGAAACAAGGGCAAACCTCTATCGAAACCATACGGCTGTTTTGGAACATGGTCGATGGCAGGGAAAAATCCCAATTGTACGAAATCTACGGCAATGTCATTAACGAGGTCGGACTGCAAGCAATGGAAACACGCATTGCCGATAGCAAACGCTTCCGGAAGGAAAGCGAGGCAACGGCAAAAGCTGTCTTCCGTTCCACGCTATTGCCCCCCGACAAAAGATTGATGAAAGCCTCCGGCTTGGACTTGTTCATCAGTGAGTTTTTAAGAACCGTCAAACTGTAACCGCTATGGAAAATGAAAATAAGAAAAGGCCGAGTGCCCCGATTGACGAGGCGTATCTCATGTCCATCATGGCAGGCGAAACAAAGAAGCCTCAACAGGCGGTAGCACCGCAAGAGCCGAACGCAGAGCCGACAAAGGAAACGCCAACGGAAAAGCCCGTAGCCAAAGAACGTACCCGACAAAAGAGGGCTTCCGACACGGGCTATGGCGAGCGTTTTCTCAACAGCCACAGCATGACACGCCGTGGCGATAAGAGCATCTACATCCGGCAGGAATACCACGAACGGCTTTCCCGTATCGTGCAGGTTATCGGCGAGGATAAAATACCTCTGTACGCCTATTTGGACAATATTCTCGAACATCATTTTGAACAGTTCGAGAAAGCCATCACCGATGATTTCAACAATAAGTTTAAACCCATTTTTTAAAGCATTCGATATGAACAAGAAACAGCAAAAACAACCGGAAAAGGTATTGCGCAAAGCGCATTACAAATCGGCATTTTTAAGACCGACAGGGGTCGTGGCAAGGTGCGGAAAATCGGTCTACATAAGCCCAGATTTCCATAAGAAATTATCCCGTATCGTCTTTCTGCTCGGAGAGGGAGAAATTACACTTACCGATTACCTGCACAGTGTACTGAAACACCACTTTGAGGAGTTCGGAGACGAAATAAAGATTATCTATGCCGACAAGCAAAAGCCAATCTTATAGCTATGGAAACGTTGATTGTAATATGCCTTATCATCGTCATTATCCTTTTGCTGAAAGATAAGGTGGTCATCCATAAGAACGTCCGCAGGGAAATAAAGCCGGAAAAGAAAAGCCCCGACCTGCCGGATATTATGGGGCTTCCCAAGCCTGTGGAACGCCACACCTTGCCACCGAATGCCACAAAGAGACAATCGGGCGAACGTGACGGGATAGCTGATAATTTTGGAACAGAAACCTACGGGATAGGTTTGGGATTGGAAAATCCGCAGATTGAGGGAGAGCCGGATGAAGTTTTCGGGAGTATGTCCGATTTTGAAAATGAGGAAGACGAATGGGATGAGTACGGGTTTGAGGACAGCGACAATGAGTTTGCCACAGGGGTTACCTTTGATGAACTGACGACCGTGGGGGCATGGTTGGAGCAAGATGTGCTTGAACCTGCCCAGCAACAGAAAGCGGTGGATATAGTTCAGCGATTACAGGGAACGGAATTGTTAAGTCTGCTCGAAAACTCAATGGATGGGGCTTCACGGAAGATTGCAGAGTTGTTGGACAAGAGCCTCTCCGCCGGAATGGATTTCAGTTCTCCCGATTTGCGGAAAAGTGATTTAGAGGACTTCGACATTGGGGAGTTTGTCTGAAAAGACAGCTTCCCTTTGTTTTTTAAAAGCGTAGAATTTTATAGTAATTAAGTCTGGCTAACTTTCTTTAATCTTTCTATTTCTTTAGTAAGGGTCTGTTTTTCTGTTTTAGATTTGGTTTGCCTAATAGCTTGTTCATAATGCTCAATCGCTTTCGCAATATTGGTTTCCGAATAAAGATAACCTAACAATTCATGATAATAATCACTACCTGTCAAATTTAATTTTTCGGCTTCAATAATTGCCTTTTTATTTCCGTAAACTTTGGCAAATGCAAAGGTTCTGTTTAGTGCTGTTATTGGCGAGTATTCAATTAAAATAAGTTGATTGTAAAGCTGTAAAATATGTTGCCATTTATTTTTGTCTGTTGGTGTGGTGTGCCAATAGGCAATGCCCGCTTCCAAATGATATTTTGAAACTTCATTTCCGATAAAAGCATTTACCAAATAGTAATTTCCTCTTTCAATAAGCGATTTATCCCACAACTTTTTATCCTGTTCATCAAACAGAACAACTTCCCCCTTATCGTCCGTTCTTGCTTCCAAACGTGAGCTTTGAAAGCACATTACTGCAAGCAAGGCATTTGTTTGCGGTTGGTTTGTCAATGGGTTTTCTGTTAACAATAATGTGAGCCGTATAGCTTCCGAGCAAAGGTCTTTTCTGATGAGGTGATTGTTTGTTTTGGAAAAATACCCCTCGTTAAACAGTAAATACAAAGTTTTTAAAACAGTATCTAATCTTGATTTTATTTCTGTTTCGCTTAAAATTTTGATTTGAAAATTATCGTTCCTAAGATTGGCTCTTGCTCTGTGCAGGCGTTTTTTTATTGTTTCCGTTTTGGTCAGAAATGCGTTTGCAATTTCTTCCATACTAAAACCACAAAGGATTTGAAGTGCCAAACAAATTTGAGCTTCGATTGAATTTGCCGGATTGCAAACCGCAAAAATCATTGCTAACTGACTATCAAAGATATGTTGTTCACTAAACTCAAAATCTATTTCTGCTTCTGTTTCTTTGGGTTTGATAGCTTCTTTGATTTGCGTTTCAAATACGGAAACATGCTTAAAATAATCTTTGGTTTTGTTTTTGGCAACAGTATAGAGCCATGCAGTAGGATTTTTGGGTATTCCATTGATTGCCCAATGTTCGGATGCTCTCAAAAATGTATCGCTTGCGATGTCCTCGGCAATTTCAATATGATTTAAACCAAAATGACGGCACAGAACAGCCGTCATTTTAGCATATTCCTGCCGGAATAAGTGTGGTAAAAGTTCGGTATGTGATTTTGACTTAATCACGTTTTAAAACTTCTCTCACTTCGATGCTACCGCCTACTTGGTCAAAAATCGGATTGGCTTTTGCCATTTCCACCGCTTCATCAATAGTATCTGTTTTTACCACGATGTAACCGCTGATAAATTCTTTGATTTCGGTATAAGCTCCGTCCGTTACCACGTTGTTAGGCTTTACCGTTTTGGCACTCTCTGCACTTGGTAAAAGCGTATTGCCTTTATCCACTAATTTGTTTTGGGAAGCGATACCTGCCAACCAATTCATTCTTTCCTGCATTTGTTCAGGCGTGGGTTTAAAATCGGCAATGTCTTTTAATCTAAAGATTAACGCAAATTCTTTCATCTTTCTAAAATTTTATTGTTCAATCTAATGACGACTGAGTTCTTGAAACGTGGACAATAATATCCCATTTTTTCTAATGCTAAATTAAAAAAAACATTCTTGTAATGCCACTCAATGCCAACTAATTCCGCTGAATTCCACTTTCCCATAACGCTTCGATTTCCATAAGACTTTTGTTGCGAAAGCCCGCACGAGGTGGGCAAGTAGTAACAATTTAATTCAGTTAAATCATGGTAAAACAAAGCAAAAAAGTGTTGCTGACAGGCGTTGCGCTCCTGTCGGCATTCGGTGTGTTCGCACAGGGCAACGGCTCGGCAGGTATCACCGAAGCAACGCAGATGGTAACTTCCTATTTCGACCCTGCAACCCAATTAATTTATGCGATTGGGGCTGTGGTCGGGCTAATCGGGGGCGTAAAGGTGTACAACAAATTTAGTAGCGGAGACCCCGATACAAGCAAGACTGCGGCGTCGTGGTTTGGGGCTTGTATCTTCCTCATCGTAGCGGCGACCATTCTCCGCTCATTCTTCCTTTAAGCTGGCGTATTATGAGCAATTACAATATCAATAAAGGTATCGGCAGAACAGTCGAGTTCAAAGGACTGAAAGCACAGTATCTGTTCATCTTCGCAGGTGGTCTGCTCGGCGTGCTTATCCTCGTCATGGTCATGTACATGGCAGGCATAAACTCCTACGTGTGCCTGCTTATCGGGGCAGGCGGTGCATCGCTCATCGTTTGGCAAACATTCGCATTGAACGGCAAATACGGCGAATACGGATTGATGAAAGTCGGGGCAAAGAAAAGGCATCCGAAATACATCATCTGTCGCAGAGCCGTACACCGCTATCTGAAATGCACCCCTAAATCCAATGCCCTATGAGAAATACAGGAAAAGCCACAACATTGGAAAGCAAGTTTCCATTACTGGCGGTGGAACACAACTGCATCATTTCAAAAGATGCAGACATCACGGCTTGCTTTCGGGTACACCTGCCGGAACTGTTCACGGTAGCATCGGCGGAGTATGATGCCATTCATTCGGCTTGGCACAAGGCTATCAAGACCTTGCCGGACTATACCATTGTCCATAAACAGGACTGGTACATCAAGGAAAGCTATGCGCCGGATATTGCACAGGACGGGTTGAGCTTCCTTGCAAAGTCCTATCAGCAACATTTCAACGAACGTCCTTTTTTAAATCATTACTGCTATCTCTTTTTGACCAAGACGACCAAAGAGCGGATGCGGATGCAGAGCAACTTTAGTTCGCTCTGCAAGGGTGTACTTATCCCGAAAGAAATTAGGGATAAAGAAACCGTCCGTCGTTTCATGGAGACGGTTGCACAGTTTGAGCGCATTGTCAACGATAGCGGTTTTGTGAAACTGGAACGCTTGACCGAGGATGACATTACCGAGGATGACATTATCGGTAAAGCATATCGGGGCAAAAAGCTACGGCATACAATTCCTGCTAAAAGGTATCTACGTCCATAACGGAAAATTCTATTTCCATACGGAACTGCGCAACAAAAGCAATGTTCCGTTCAACATTGACTTTGTGAATTTCAAGGTCGTGGACAAGAAAGTCGCCAAGCGTACCGTGGTACAGGAAAAGGCAATGAACCCGTTGCGTATGTACAAAACGCTCGGTGAAATAACGGGCAATACCACCGACCAAAACGTGTTCCTACTTGACCAGTTTACCATCACGGATGACAAGGTTTTGGTTATTGAAATCTTTGAAAAGAACGGGGGCAGACAACAGGTATTGCAGGTGGAAAACTCCGACCTCGTACACGCCAAGCTGATAAGCGATATGCACCTAAAGATTAATTAACCCAAAAAGAACGAACAATGATAAGATATATTTTAGCCGTGGTGCTTGCCATGCTAAGCATGACGGCGGTACAGGCACAGCGGATGCTCCCCAAACAAAAGGGATTGGAAATAAACTCAGGTATGCTGTCCAAAGAAATAAGCGACAATTACTATCTGAATTTGACATTGACCGTGAACGGAAAGAACGGCAATTACTGGATATGGGGTGCGGAGTACACCCATCAGTTTTCCGGTTACAGGGATGTACAGATACCGCTCGAAACCTATACGGGCGAGATGGGTTACAGTCTTCAGCTATTGGGGGATGCAAGAAAGACCGTCACGCTGAATGCAGGGCTTACCGCCGTGGCAGGTTACGAAACCATCAACCGGAGCGAAGCCATGTTACCGGACGGCTCGACCATCCTCGACAAAGACAATTTTGTCTATGGTACGGGCGGACGGCTCACGCTCGAAACGTACCTGTCCGACCGTTTTGTCCTGCTCCTGCAAGGGCGGACAAAAGTATTATGGGGTACGGATTTGAAACAGTTCCGTCCATCGGCAGGGATTGGACTAAGATTTAACTTTTAAATTGATTTGCAATGAAAACATTAATCAGAAAATACAGACTTCATGTACAGGCAATGTTCATGCTCTTGGCGATGTTGGTCTGCGCCGTGGTGCTGACCTCGTGTGAAAAAGACGACCTCGATATACAGCAAAATTACCCGTTTGAGGTACAGGTGATGCCTGTACCCAAAGAGGTAGCGAACGAGCAGACCGTTGAAATACGGATTACCGTTCAACGGCCGGGCAATTTCAACGATGCGAAATACTTCATCCGCTATTTCCAGTTTGACGGACAGGGTGCATTGCGCTATTACAGCGAACCGCCGTATATGCCCAATGACGTGTACCTGTTGCCACAGACACAGTTTAGGCTATATTACACTTCTCAATCGACCGTATCACAGTCGTTTGATGTTTGGATTTCGGACAATTTCGGGAACGAAAAGCAAATAAGTTTCCAGTTTAACAGCCGTGATTAAAAACGGAAAATCCCGTCCAACGTGGCGGGATTTTTTGATTAAACGGTGTTCTATTTTTTGCTGTGGAGCAAAACAAATAAATAGATTTTGTAAATTTAGAGATTGAAATATAGGTGTTTATCATTATGGGTGCATCACTGGTTTTAGGCTTAATAGCATTGGTTTTGGGATTAGGTCTGCGTTACTGGATTAACCGCAGGAAGTTTTACAGGCGTAGCGCGACAGGAGCGGAAGGCTTTTCATCTTATGAGAAATCCGTTATTATTAAAACTTCTGAACGTTTGGGCAAATGGATAGCTTATGCTTTGATTATATTCGGTGTGCTTTTCCTGTGGAGTTATTCAAGGCAGAAAAACGCCAAAGAGAAAGCTGCGCAAAATACGGCGTTGTGCGCTTCTTTTAACAAACGTAATACTATTAAAGAAACTATGACAACTAAAATAAAAACAGATGGATAGCATTAAGAAAGAAATAATATTGAAAATTTCAAGGGAAACCGCCTTTGAAAAATTCCTAACCGGTTTCAATGACTGGTGGCATAAAGAATATACTTGGTCAAAGGATTCCCTAAAAGAAATCTCCATAGGATTGCAAGCTGGCAGCCTTTGCACAGAAATAGGACCTAATGGATTTAGAATTGATTGGGGGACAGTTATCAATATTCAAAAGGACAATTCCCTTTCATTCAAATGGCAAATTGGATCCAATAGAGAACCTATACCTAATCCCGAAAAAGCAAGTTTGGTAACGGTAACTTTTAATCCAATTTCAAATTCCGAAACTAAGGTTGAACTGACGCACTCTGATTTCAAAAGTCACGGTGATAATTATTTAGAATATTTAAAAGCGATGGATTCAAACCAGGGGTGGGAATACTTACTTAATCGTTACAAAGAGTACGCGATGAAATAAGGCAAACGCACAAAGCTGCAGGACAATACAAAACCCACAATACAAGTTGGAAGCCCCATTATTGAAATGGGCATTTGAGCAAATAGCTTCAAATAGTTTTAACACGGAACAGATTTGGCGAAAGGTACGAGAACAAACCGATGGAAAAGGACGGTTCAGCAAGAACAATTTTTGGGTTGCGATACGAAACCCGTTGTACTGTGGCAAAATATTCGTTCCTCCTTACAAAGAGGAAAAGGGATATTTTGTCAAAGGACTGCATGAGCCACTAATCAGCGAAAGGTTGTTTGCAGAGGTACAGGATGCACTGGACGGCAGAAAACGAGCTATCAAGCCTAAGATAGTAGCAACAGAGGATTTTCCCCTTAGGGGCTTTCTAAAATGCCCCAATTGCGACAGGATGCTTTCGGGTAGTGCTTCAAAAGGTAGAAAGGAATACTATAACTATTACCATTGTTCTTCATCCTGCGGAACACGTTTCAAAGCTGAACCCGTTAATGAGGCTTTTATAAAACAGGTACGGTATCTTTCCCCAAAGGAGGGGATGGTTGACGTTTTTATCGAAGCCTTTATAAAAGACTTCAACAACCAAAACAAAATTCAAAATACCCAACGTGCTAATATCATAGACGAAATTAATACGCTGAACAAACGCTATCAAAATGCACTTTTAAAGAATGCGGATGGAGAAATGGCAGATGACGATTTCCAAGAAGTAAAGAAATTGACAAAAGGAAAGATTGAGAAATTGGAGAGACAATTAAATGATTTGGCGGTGGTAGGCAGTGAGATAAAAGACTTGGTAGCTTCTGCCTTAAAAAAGGTCGCAAACATTGATAGACGCTATGAAAACGGCGATATTGAGGAAAAACGGGAAATAATTGGTTCGATGTTCCCCGAATTTTTGGAATTTGACGGTACAAGACATCGAACCGCTCGGCTAAATTCTGCGGTCGCCCTTATCTATCAGAATAACAGCAAGTTACAGAGCAAAAAAAATGGGACAAGTCTATCATTTTTAGACTTGTCCCAAGAAGTGATCCCGCTGGGATTCGAACCCAGGACCCATACATTAAAAGTGTATTGCTCTACCAGCTGAGCTACGGAATCCTTAATTATTCTATTCAGAACAAACTTTCTTGCTTTTGGAAAGTGGTGCAAAGATAGAATTATAGGGTGTACTGTCCAAAATAAATTTCAGATAATTTCAGCTGTGGTGATAAGGACTTTAGTTTCAGTCTTTAATACCGGCGCGTCAATAACACCATCAGTCTAAAGTTGACATGATAAGTCAGATTAGTGGGCAAGACGCGGCCTCCGCACACCTGGTATACCATCGTCTTCTGTCTTGCCATGGCCGAGCAAAGCATAGTAAAACACGCGCTCCACATATTGGCCACATCAAATAAATAATAGTTGCTTGCAGTGCACAAAAAAAGCACCTACAAAATAGGTGCTTCATTATTAACGGGTAAGTAATCGGGCTCGAACCGACGACCTCCTGAACCACAATCAGGCGCTCTAACCAACTGAGCTATACCTACCGTATTATTGGACTGCAAAAGTAGCAATTAAACCACAATCCAACAATAATTTTGTAAAAAACAATTAGCCGATCATACTGACACTCCGCTTCACGAAATTCGTCAACTCATTTCCGGTAAGCAACCCTCTCGACAACAATGCCAAATCAAATGCTTGCTTGGCAAGTTGCTGTTGCTCTTCTTCGTTTTCCGAAGAAAGAACCCGCTTAATCAACGGGTGATTGCCGTTTACGGTCACTTTATAATTATCGGGCATAGTACCGTAAAAACTCATGCCGCCACCGGTTTGGGCCATGTCTTTCATCCGCCGCATAAACTCGTCGATGGTTACCGTAACGGGTAGTTCGTGTTCATCAAGAGCCTCGATTTCGACCTTCATGTTATCGCGGCTGATGGCTTTCTCGAAAAGTGATACTACACTTTTGCTTTCTTCTTCGCTTAATTGTAAATCTTTGCCATCAGCCTTTTGGATCAATTTATCGATAACATCGGCGTCTACACGTTTCAATTGGGTTTTTTCGGCTTTTTGTTCCAAATAGGCCACAAAATGACTGTCAATCGGCGAATCCATCACCAGTACGTCATATCCTCGCTCTTTGGCCGACACGACATAGCCGTCCTGCTGGGCTGCATCATTGGTGTACAGGTAAATTATATTACCCTCTTTATCCTGCTGGATATCTTTTACCTTCTCGGCGTACTCCTTGAGCGTATACACTTCGTCATCGGTATTTTTCACGAGGCAAAAATCGTTCGCCTTCTCGGCGAACTTGTCATCGCTCAACATCCCGTACTTGACGAAAAGACTGATGTCCTTCCACTTTTCCTCAAACCCCTTACGGTCGCCTTTGAATAATTCAGCCAATTTATCGGCCACCTTCTTCGTAATGTGGGCATTGATTTTCTTTACGTTGCTGTCGGCCTGCAAGAAACTGCGCGATACGTTGAGTGGAATATCGGGCGAGTCAATCACCCCATGCAGCAACATCAGGAACTCGGGAACGATATCTTTCACCTCGTCGGTGATAAATACCTGACGGGAGTAAAGTTTGATTTTGTTCCTCTGTACCTCGAAATTCTCCTTGAGTTTGGGGAAATATAAAATACCGGTGAGGTTGAATGGATAGTCTACATTGAGGTGTATCCAAAACAGTGGCTCATCCATAGAATATGGATACAGCTCGCGGTAAAAGGCCAGGTAATCCTCGTCCTTCAATTCAGACGGGGATTTTGTCCACGCGGGATTGGTATTGTTGATAATGTTGTCTACCTCTACCGACTTGTACTTGGGTTTGCCCTCTTCATCCTCGCCATCGGGCTCGCTGGTGGTTCGCGTACCGAACCGGATGGGTACAGGCAGAAATTTGCCGTACTTTTCGAGAATATCCTGTAGCTTACCTTTTTCCAGAAACTCCTCTGAATCCTTATTGATGTGCAGAATGATGTCGGTTCCCCGCTCGGTACGGGTTCCGGCCGAAAGTTCATACGATGTGCTGCCATCACAGACCCAACGTACCGGCTCGGCACCGTCCTGATGGGAAAGTGTCTGGATTTCCACCTCGTCGGCCACCATAAAAGCCGAATAGAAACCGAGGCCGAAACGACCGATGATCTCATTAGCGTCTTTGGCCTCCTTGAATTTTTCAACAAATTCCGTAGCGCCTGAAAACGCAATCTGGTTGATGTATTTCTTCACTTCCTCGCCCGTCATCCCGATGCCGCGGTCTGATATGGTGATGGTCTTGGCCTTTTCGTCAAACGCCACGTCAATGGTCACATTGCCCAATTCCCCTTTATATTGGCCCAAAGACGCCAGCCGCTTGATTTTTTGGGTAGCGTCGACCGCATTCGAAACCAACTCCCGCAAGAAAATCTCATTATCGGAATACAGGAATTTTTTGATGACCGGAAAGATATTCTCGGTGTGGATGGATATGTTGCCTTTTTCCTTTTTCATATAACACTAACTATGGAATAAATTGTAAATTACTAGCTAACGCGGCAATTTATACAATATACGTTCCAATCGTACACTAGCGTCATCATGGCAGGACAAAATGGCAATACAAACCTATTTAAAAGTTAGTCCCAAATATGTACTTTCTGTCAATGACAGAACGGGATATTGTATAGTAACGACGGGTTATCGTAGCTCCGAAAAATATTATGTATTACAACAATGGTGCTATTGAAATCATCAAATGCAAAAAGGGGGTAGGATAAAAACCTACCCCCTAAAATTGACATCGGGTACGGACTTATTAACTAACTACCGGTATGGAACACCGCAGGCTTTACTGTCCATTGTAAGCTTTGTAACAATTGGTCACTCAAATTATCAAGTGCATCCTGCGCATGCAGTTTTTGCCTTTCCCAAACTTCTGCGTTGATTTTGCTTGCCTGTCGTTCCAGAGGAATCGGTTTAGCTGTAGCCTTAATTCGTTTGCCGTAACGGTCATTACGATAAGGTTGATAGGCAAGATCTGTAAACCAGTAGTTGAATTCCGAACCATTGTCTTCAATAACGACCGTATAGTGGATATCGCCCGCAACGTGGTTGCCAATTCCCGCGTGTTGTTTCATCGGCACCCGACCAACACTTGTTATCCGCCTACTCTCTCTTAGTTCCGTTACATTACCTTTTTCGCTTAAGAAATCAATTAAAGCCTCGCGCGCGTCCGCATACTCAACCTGATCAGGCCAAGAAGCTGATTTAGCTAAAACTAATTTTCCATGCTGGTTTACCGAGAAGCCGTGCCTTCCACTACCGATGTCCTCTTTTGAAAAGTCATTTTGACCTACTGACATCGATGCTATGAACATCATTACTAAATTTACCATAATTTCCTCTCAATTTAATATAAAATTATTGCCCTGCATCGTTCCCAGCGATGCCCGACGCCATGAATATACGCAAACAATGCCTTACAAAAAAAACCTAACAAGTTTTTTACGCCTGTTAGGTCCATCCATGTGTAAACAGCAAATGACAATCAGCCTATCATATTAACTAAAATGCATACACTAGTGCTAATGAAAATTGCGAAGCACTTTTTGTCGGATCCATATCCATGCTCTTCACAAACATTTCGGAAGATCCATTGTCAAACCTTAATTCCGGAATCATGGTGAGCGGACCAGCTTTTACATTGGCCGATAACGTTACGCCCATCACCGATTCACCACCTGCAGGCAGAAACGCCCATCCGTCCTCCTTTTCTGTGTAGTACTCACCCCTGATGCCCAAGGCGAACGCATCAGAAAATCCGTATTGGAGGTAGAGCGCACCACCAGAATATCCGGCATCAGCATCGCTGGCGTCAGAAAACTCCGCAGCATTCAAACCGATATTGAAGGCGTCAGTGACCTGATAAGCGGTTGTCAGGTCGATTATGGTTCCGGTACTTCCTGACAGGAAGTTGATATATGCATCCCAACCTTCAACTGGGGATATCGAAAGTTGTGCCCCAAAATCAGAGACGCCGTCGAAATCTTGATATGCATTCCAGTCGTTAAATAATCCCACCATCAGACCCACTTTATCTGAGAACGCATATTCTGCCTTGATACCCGCATTTTGAAATGGACCTGCAGAAAACAAATAGGATGTTGAATAATTGAAGTTACCCGTAGGCGAGATAATTTCATACCCCACAAAAGTACCCATGAAACCTGCTGTCATGGAAAATTTTTCAGTAAACGCATAACTCATGTACAGGTTCTGGACATGGAAAGAATTACCATCACCGCCATTTAGCAACGACTGGTAACCTCCCCGAGGCCCAAACGAGACATCGCCAACGAAAGATGCCTTACCTACCGTCTTACCCAGTATAACATTGACCATGCCAAGCGAAACGGAATTCTGCTCGTTGGCAAAAGAAGTCGGAATATTGCTCAGCCCGTCTCCATCTTTGTAGCCTGAAAAATCGTATTTGTAATAGGCATCAACCGAACCTGAGATGGTCAATGATTCGTCCTGAGACTTTGCCACGAAAATTGTTGACAGTAAAACACCTGCTGAAATAAAAATTTTTTTCATATTTGTTGATTTCTTGCTTGTTCTTAACTGGCTTCCAAACGAGTTTAAGAAAAGCGATGAACAATTGGTTTGGGGAATAACGTACGCCATATTGTACGTTATCCCTGAACCTCATTAATTAATACTATATCATCCTAATGTGTGCCATTTACTTTATCTCCTCCGAATGCTTTCCGCACGCTCTCAATCCTCCATCAATATGGTGTAACCCCGAATCCCGTGCTCTTCACTATCCAGACCGTGTTTCTCGATTTCGGGATTAACGCGCAACCCCATAGTCATCTTTAACACACCGAAGATTACAAATGCCCCTCCGCCTGCAGCGGCTCCGCATATCAAAACACCATATAGTTGCGGCATGAATGAAGCTCCTTCACCAAAAATTCCTGTGGCCAATGTTCCCCAGATACCGCAGGTAAGGTGAACAGACACAGCACCAACACAATCGTCCAGTTTGAGCTTATCCAATAACATCACTGAAAACACCACTAAAATTCCGGCGATGGCCCCGATAATCAACGCTTCTAAAGGGGTGATAATGTCTGCACTGGCCGTAATACCCACTAAACCAGCAAGCACGCCGTTTAAGACCATACCGAAGTCTATCCGCTTCATCGCCAACATGCTGGTAAAATGGCCGCCAATAGCACCGCCACACGCTCCCAAGACAGTCGTGGTTAACACCAACGACACTAATCCGGGATCTGCCGAAAGCACGGAACCGCCGTTGAAACCGAACCAACCCAACCAAAGCAGAAATACCCCGATTGTAGCCAATGGCACGGAGTGACCGGCAATCTCAGTGGTCTTACCATTGTCGTATTTTCCGATACGTGGACCGAGCAGCCAAATACCGACCAATGCCCCCCACCCACCGACGGAATGCACAAGGGTGGAGCCGGCGAAATCAACGAAGCCCATTTCATCCAAAAAGCCACCGCCCCACTTCCAACTTCCGATGATTGGATAAACCAAACTCACAAACACTAAAGTAAACGTGAGGTACGCGCTGAGTTTTATCCGTTCGGCCACGGCACCAGAAACAATAGTTGCGCAAGTGGCTGCAAACATTGCCTGGAAGAAGAAATCAGTCCAAAAGGTATAACCGCCATCTGCGTAGCCGGCACTGACATCGGCGCTACCCGGCGCGAGCCAAATCACCTCCCAGCTCTCCATGCTAAAGCCGAGGAAACCGTTGAAGTCGCCGGGATACATCAGCGCGAAGCCTATCAACGCGTAGGTGACCACACCGATGGCCGGAGTCAGCGTGTTTTTGAACAGAATGTTCACCGTATTCTTTGATTGAGTAAATCCGGCTTCAACACTGGCGAAACCCAGGTGCATGATAAAAACCAATGCCGCAGCCAACATCATCCAGATGTTATTAGCGGTCAACATCGCATCCACAACCGACGGACCCGCTTCTGCAGCGTCTTGGACAACCACTGCTGATAGCGAAAACATGCTAGCGCTAGTAAAATGCTCTAATAACACGGAACACGCAATAGTAAATAATTCCATAAAAATAAAAATTAGTTATAAATTTGACTAGATGTTTAAAATAATTTAATTATCAAAAGCAAATATGTATAAATATTTTATAAAAACAATTTTTTTGTTGATATTTTTATAAAAAAATATAAATATTAAATTTATTACATCTGTTTTTGTATTTTTTTTATATAAAAACCAAAAAAATAACACGAAAAAGTAAATTTAAAGACAACTATCCCTATATATCCAAACAATAAGACCATAAATCAGATAAATATCACCCAAAATCAACTTGAAACCACACCCCATACTCAACAACACCATGAAAAAAGTATTTCAACAAGACAGTTCAGTATATACAAGACACAAAGCCCCAACATAAAAAACCCCGCATGCATCATTGATAGCATACGGGGCGAACCTTAAAATAAACCAGAATCAAAGACTTTCGCCATGCTGGGTAACATCCAGCCCCTGCTCCTCCTCTTCTACAGAAACCCGCAATCTACTCACCAAATCGGTAATCTTCAGCAATAAAAACGCCATTACGAATGTAAAAACAACCGCACCCAACAACCCTATCAAATGAGCAATAAATAAGCCCGTTTCACCGAAAATCAACCCATCCGTTGACACCACTGGGTTTATAGTGTGTGTAGCAAACACTCCTGTCAACACCATGCCAACCATCCCACCAACGCCGTGACTCGGAAAGACGTCCAGGGTATCATCCACACCAGAACGAGTACGCCACTCGACCACCAACCTACTGATAACGGCAGACACAACACCAATCACCAAGGAATGTCCCACCGTCACGAAACCAGCGGCTGGAGTTATAGCAACCAGCCCAACCACCACACCGATACAAACTCCCACAGCGCTGGGCTTCTTACCTCTAGCCGCATCGAAAAAGATCCACGCCAGAGCCGCTGCAGCCGACGCCGTGCTTGTGGTGGCTAATGCTGATGCCGCCAGATCATTGGCCCCGAAGGCCGAACCGGCATTAAACCCAAACCAGCCAAACCAGAGCAAGCCGGTACCCAGCATGACATAGGTTATACGCGCTGGATTCGATCCACTCGAATCATTACCGCGCTTTAGGTAAAGCGCGGATGCAAGCGCTGTAACCCCGGCAGACATGTGAACGACTGTCCCCCCGGCAAAGTCCAGCACCCCCATACCCGCCAACACCCCATCTGGATGCCATGTCGCATGCGCCAAGGGTGCATAGATGAACACAAAAAATAGCACCAGGAAAAGCACGTAAGACTTGAACCGTATCCGTTCAGCAAAGGCACCGGTAATTAGCGCAGGCGTGATGATTGCAAATTTTAATTGATACATAGCAAACAATGCAAAAGGAATGGTGGGTGCCCCAGGCCAATTTGGACCACCAACAACTCCTTCAAACATAAAATAGGTGACCGGATTACCGATAACCCCTCCAATTGATTCACCAAACACCAAACTGAAACCAAACACCACCCAGACCACTGCCACCACCGCCATACAAATAAAACTCTGAAACATCGTGGATATCACATTCTTCTTCTTGACCATGCCTCCATAGAAAAAGGCCAACCCAGGAGTCATAATAAGCACAAGCGCCGTAGAAGTGAGCATCCACGCAACATCCGCCCCGTCAAATTGCACTTCATCGCCACTCGGCAAAGCCGGAAAGAAAAGAGCCAGCAACGCTACCAGAATGAGCGCAGCAAAAGGAAAGATAGATTTTTTTGACTTTGTAAATTCGTTTTCCAACATAAAACTATATAATTTGATTAATATTTAACAAACAATAATACAAAAATGTGCTTTTTATCAAAAAAAATTCCATTTTTTTTGATAAAAATAAAAAAATATCACCTAAAATTAATAAAAATCATCATCATTAGAACTTCCATCACTTTTACACACCGACGATACTCCATATATCAAACCTTATCAATAGAAAAGCAAAAAAAAATTAACGAACACACAACAAACAATAGACACAGCTAAAATCTGACTAGCGACTGCAACCTGATAGTCAATCCATGATTTTTACACGAGGTCAGTTCCCTTTCAAAAAAAAAACTATTTTTACCAACAAGATGAAGAAAATTCTTTCGATCGACGGCGGCGGAATCCGTGGCATCATTCCCGGCATGCTGTTGGTAGCGTTGGAACGAAGGCTGCAGCGTGTCAGTAATGACCCGGCCGCGGCAATTGTAGATTATTTTGATTTTTTTGCCGGAACGAGTACCGGAGGAATACTAACGTGCCTCCTGCTATGTCCGGATGAAGCAGACCCGTCACGCCCTAAGTACACAGCACAGCAGGCGTTGGACATTTACGTGTCTCATGGGAGCGATATCTTCAAAGCGGGGTTTTTCCGTCGATTGATTGCCAAATTCGGGTTACTGAGCGAACGATATCCCAGCACTACCCTTGAGCATGTGCTCGAATCGTACTTCGGCGAATGCAAGCTCAGTCAGCTGTTGAAACCGTGCATCATCACTGCTTACAACATCGAACTTCGGAAGACTCATTTCTTCAGGCAACAGACCGCCATTACCCGTGGAGACCCGCGCGACTTTTACCTGCGCGACGTGTGCCGTGCCACCTCGGCCGCCCCCACTTATTTCAGCGTGGCGGAAATCCGATCGATGAGCGGCACGCGCTATCCGCTGCTGGATGGCGGGGTGTTTGCCCCGAACCCTTCAATGAGTGCGTTGGTGGAAGTAACACGGGCATTTAACCAAACAAAAATCAATGATATCTGGATCTTCTCATTGGGCACCGGACGATCTCGGAAAGCTTATGATTATGAGCATTTCAAAAAAAGCCGCGCGATATCCATCGGTCCGGCACTTATCGACATTATGATGAGTGGTGCCGCCGAAAGCAGTGATTTTTTCCTGCAGCAATTGTATCGGTCGGCAGGTAAAGAACAGCAATATACGCGGATAGAACCAAAAAATCTGCACAGTATCCAAGAGGAACTGGATGCTGCAAGCCCTGGTAATATCCAGAAGCTGATCGCCTTGGGTGACCGTATGGTGAGTGAAAACGATGAACTTATCAATGAAATCGTCACACGGCTGGTTAAGGAACGGGATGATGCGCAGCCCAGGAGTCCCTGGCGGTTTTTATCAACCAAATGAAGTTATACAGCCTAATTTTTATCCTTAATTATAAGAACTAATAAAAAACGACAATCAACTAGCTGATGCAACAAAAAACAATCGCACTTATTGCACACGATGGCAAAAAACCGGAAATGGTGGCATTCGTAAAAGATCATTTTGCGCTACTGAACAGCGCAAAACTTGTTGCCACAGGCACCACGGGCTCTTATATCCGGCAGACCGGCCTGGAAGTGGAGTTAAAGTTGAGCGGACCCAAAGGCGGTGACGCACAAATCGCTGCAATGGCGGCAGAGGGAAAAATCGATGCTATTATTTTTTTCCGCGATCCGCTTGGCAAACATCCGCACGAGCCCGACATCCAGATGCTTATGCGTGTATGTGATGTATATAACGTGCCGCTGGGAACCAACCCGGCAGCGGGCGAATTGATACTGAAAGGTCTTGATTAAAGCGACGGCAATAACAGAATTACATATCGCGTGCTTGAATAATACGCTTTTTCATTAATTTTGCTGCTTCACCAACCACACCGGCATGGTCAACGCGGATAACGGTATCACGTATTCTCCTTTTCGCCACGTAACGCGCGACACGTGGAAAACACTCAATGGACATCCCAATTATGTGCTGGCCGACGAAGATATCCGGAAGCTCAATGCGCTGAATGAGCCACTGACGATGCAGGAAATTGAAGAGGTCTATTTTCCGCTAAGCCATTTACTGCGCCTCCATATCGAGAGCTATCGTCAGTTACACGGGCATACCAATTCGTTTTTCGACAAACACACCAAGCACCTGCCGTTCATTATCGGCATTGCCGGGAGTGTGGCGGCAGGCAAAAGTACGACTGCACGGGTTTTGCAAAAAGTCCTTTCGCTCACTCCGGGCAGCCCAAAAGTGGAGCTGATTACCACAGATGGCTTTCTCTACCCGAACAGCCATCTGGAGTCAAAAGGAATACTCAACCGCAAAGGGTTTCCGGAAAGCTACGATACCCGCCGGCTGCTGGGCTTCCTGTCTGACATTAAGTCGGGCAAGGAGTTGGTTTCGGCCCCCGTGTACTCTCATTTGGTGTATGACATTGTCCCTGATCAATTGCAGTGGGTAGCCCAGCCTGATATCCTGATTGTAGAAGGTATCAACGTACTTCAGGTAAACGTAAAAGGCAAGCACCGTGGACCACGCGTATTCGTGTCGGATTTCTTCGACTATTCCATTTACGTAGATGCCTCGCCGGAAAATCTGCAGGAATGGTACACCAATCGTTTTGAATGGCTTCGCAGGACAGCTTTTCAACGTGCCGACTCCTACTTTCACCGATATGCGGAACTTGATGAAAAGCAAAGTGCAGAAACGGCTGCCAGTATATGGAACGAGATTAACAAACCTAATTTATTGAAAAACATCCTGCCCACGCGATTCCGCGCAGACCTGATCCTTGAGAAAGGCAGCCACCACTTCGTAAAAAGCGTAAAAGTAAGGAAAGTTTAGTGTTAATTACCCTTTTGACCGGTTCCCTGTGTGGCTTCAAACGCAATAATGCGCTGGTAAAGATCGTTGCGTAGCTGCCTTCGTAACCGGGTGTCTTTCTTCGTTGTCGAAAACTGTAGTTTATATTGAACGAAATCCTTGCCGATGCCTACTACCCTGAGCTGGAAACTACCCGACACCACATCGGAGCCGTATTGCAGCAACGCTTTGCTTATATCATCTTCCAGGGCTTCGTTCCGGCGGGAACTGGCCAGCGGCAACTCAAATTCAATGGTTAGTTTCCTGGAATTCTGCAACGATTGGTTAATAATATTGGTGGTAAACGCGGTATTATTCGGAATCAACACCACATCGTCATCGTCATTCTTAACCATAATATTGGCCAATGTGATGTCCATAATCTTGCCCTGATGTTCCCCAATCCGCACGGTATCACCTATGGTAAACTGATCGGAAAACATAATGAGTAACCCGCTGATCATGTTAGTGATATAATCGCGGAACAAGAGCGCAATGGCCATTGCCACGATGGTGATACTGGTTAAAAACTCTTTCGGGTTGATACCGAACGCTATCATGAGGCCGAGGATGGCAAACACGATATTCAGCAAGGTGGCTATCTGATTGATGCCCAAAATGTAGTTACCCCGAACACGGTTATTTTTCTTATTGCGCCGCCGATAGATCACTATCAGAATAAACCGGCCAATGGCAATCAGGATGCTCCCTGTGAGAAACGTGTTCACACCGTAGGCCACCCCTGCTAATCGCGGTTGTTGGCGATAAAGATCGACATCGGCGGCAAACGAATAAGCAATGGCTGTCCATAAAACCACCTTAAATATAAAAAAGAACCACCCGCCGAGTGGCCGCCCTTTCCCGGTGTCAGCAGCTTGTGTCATGGGATAAAAATACACATTTGAGATGGAAAAAACCGCTTATCGCCGTTCGTAAATCTGAAAAGTATAGCGATAGGCATGTCGTTCGTCCGCCGGGCGGCTATCTTCTGAAACCAACCGCCAGGTCTGTCCGTCCAATTCAGGAAAAAAACTATCGCCGGGCAGTGCTGTATGCACCCGGGTAAGGTAGACGCGGTCGATTATGGCAAGTGCTTCTTTATATATTTCGGCCCCTCCTACCACGAATACTTCCGGTTCGCCTGCACAGTTGTCGAGTGCCGCTGTAAGCGAGTGAACCACCTCGGCACCTTCGGCAGCATATGTCGCCTGCCGAGTGATAATAATATTTCGCCTGTTGGGGAGCGGTTTGCCGACCGATTCATACGTTTTCCTGCCCATGATGACGGTATGGCCCGTAGTGGTACGCTTGAAAAAGCGCAGGTCATTGGGCAGGTGCCAAAGCAACTGGTTGTCCTTGCCGATGGCGTTATTTTCTGCGGCAGCTACAATGGCCGATACAAGTGGACGATCCATAGTGTACAGGATTATTCTGCTGACTTATACGGCTACCGGCGCTTTGATACGCGGATAAGGATCATAATCCGCCAGTTTGAAATCTTCATACCGAAAAGCGAATAGGTCGGTAATCGCCGGATTTATCGTCATCGTAGGCAGTGGCCGCGGTGTACGGCTCAATTGGAGTTCCACTTGCTCGAAATGATTGGCGTAGAGGTGTGCGTCGCCAAACGTGTGTACAAAATCAGCGGCTTCCATATCGCAGACCTGAGCCATCATCATGGTTAATAGCGCATAAGATGCAATATTGAATGGCACCCCAAGGAAAATGTCTGCACTTCGTTGGTAAAGCTGGCAGGAAAGCTGCGGCTTCAGCAGGCCGTTATCGGGATCGGCCGGTGCTACGTAAAACTGAAAAAATGCATGGCATGGCGGGAGTGCCATATTTTCGATTTCGGACACGTTCCATGCAGACACGATGATGCGGCGGGAATCGGGATTGGTTTTCAACTGCTGTATCACCTTTTCTATCTGGTCGATATGCCCACCGCCCGGCGTAGGCCACGAGCGCCACTGCGACCCGTATACCGGACCGAGGTTACCGGCCTCGTCGGCCCACTCGTCCCAGATGCTCACGCCATTTTCCTTAAGGTAGCCAATATTGGTATCGCCACGCAAGAACCAGATTAACTCATGGATAATGGAGCGCAGATGCACTTTCTTGGTGGTTACCAAGGGGAACCCGGCCTTCAGATCGAAACGCAGCTGATGGCCGAACACACTGCGGGTACCCGTGCCCGTACGATCGTGTTTATACACGCCGTTTTCGTACACATGACGCATCAAATCGAGGTATTGCTTCATGGTAAATCTTTCCTTTCAAGTGTGTAAACTTAGATAAAGTTGCCCTTATATGCAACTATAAGCAACTTTATCGATCTCTCCTCTGCCAATAAAGAACAACTTTAAGAGGAAATATACATAGATTTGGCAACTATCAAACCAATTCACGCAAGGCAATTTCGTAGGCGCGCGACGAGATGTTCGTTTTGGCGGGCGACAGGTCGCGGATGGCCGATAGCGCCCGGTAGATAACATCGGATACATCCGTGAATATCGCGTCATCGCTCATCTCCACGTTGCGTTGCATAAGGTAGGCAAATACCCGTGCCATCCCACAGTTGGCAATAAAATCAGGAATCAGCGAGAGTTGTCCATCTACATATTCCATCACCGGGCCATAAAAAATTTCGCGGTCTGCAAACGGTACGTTCGCTCCCGACGAGATAACTTCCAGACCATTGGCTACCAACCTAGCCACATGCTCTTTAGATATCAGGCGCGATGCGGCCGCGGGAATGAATATGTCGGCGGGGAGATCCCATATTATGGCATTCAGGTCTTCGAAAGGCTGCATGCCCTCCGTATGCAGCCGATTACCGTTACGGCTGAGGTACAGCTCGCGGATGGTTTCCATGTCAAAGCCCGATTCATTGACAACACCTCCGTCTCGATCGATAATGCCGATGACCCGCACACCCATTTGTGCAAGATAATATCCCGCGGCGGCGGCTACATTGCCCCACCCCTGGATAATTGCACGCTTGCCAACGACCTCTCCATCGAAAAGTGTATAATAATGCCTGATCGACTCAGCCACCCCGTATCCGGTAATCATGTCGGCCACCTTGTATTTACGTCGCAAATCCGGCGTATAGGCCAGGTCTTCCAGCACTTTCGACACGCCGTAACGTAACTGACCGATTTGGTGGATACGCTGATTTTCACGCACATTGAAATGTCCGCTAAGTACGCCCTCCTGTGGATGCCAGAGGCCATAATTTTCAGTAATGGGGATGACTTCGTGGATTTCATCGATATTGAGATCACCTCCGGTTCCGTAATAATTCTTCAGCAGCGGCGTAACGGCTTTGTACCAGCGATCCAGCACGCCCGGCTTACGCGGGTCATTGGGGTCGAAATTAATGCCGGACTTGGCGCCGCCTATCGGTGGCCCTGATACGGTAAACTTCACTTCCATGGTTTTGGCGAGGGATTCGACCTCATTGCGGTCCAACCCGATGCGCATACGCGTACCGCCGCCGGCGGCTCCACCGCGCAGGGAGTTGATAACCACCCACCCTTCGGCTTCCGTTTCCGGGTCTTTCCATTCAAATACAATTTCAGGCCGCTTTTCTTCAAAGCGTTTTAATAAAGGTTTCATGTTATATGTGTGCAATATGTGTGAGCGCAAACTTAGGCAACCCGGCTTACATAAACAAGGCCACTCCACCAAAGAAAACGTCCCGGATGCCTGCATCCGGGACGTTAATCAAATATGGTAAAACGGAGAATCGTTACACGGTCTCTTCTTCGTATTCTTTCACTTCCTTGTGTACGTAATCTTCTACCATTAACTCCTCGATAGGCCGGCCTTTCTTATCAAGCCCGAAGCGGTGCAGGATATTGTCCATGATTTGGTAGATAACCGGTACAACGATCAACGTAAGAAATAACGAGCTTACGAGGCCACCGATAATGACCCATGCCAATCCGTTTTTCCATTCCGCACTCGGGCCGGTAGCCAGTGCGATGGGCAGCATCCCGAACACCATGGCGATGGTGGTCATGAGAATGGGCCGCAGCCGCGCCTGGTTGGCCAGGATCAATGCTTCGCGGGTGGGCTTACCCTCGGCTTTGAGGTGGTTGGTAAAGTCTACAAGGATAATGGCGTTCTTGGCCACGAGTCCGATGAGCATAATCAAGCCGAGGATGGTGAATATATTCAACGTATTATTGCTGAGCGCCAGGGCCAGCAACGCACCGATAATCGATAACGGAATGGAAAACATCACCACAAATGGATAAACGAAGCTGTCATACAGCGCTACCATAATGAAATACACCAACAGGATGGAACTGAGTAACGCAATCCCCAATGTGCCGAAGCCTTCGGATTGCTGTTCCATATCGCCGCTCCATACATAGCTTACCCCACCGGGGCGCCGCACTTCGTCCAGCTGGGCTTCCAAATCGGCAGCGATGGCACTTACCGGGCGGCCCACCACCTGCGATTGTACTTTTACCGACGTACTTTTGTCACGTCGCTCCAACTGGCTCGGGCCCGACCCTTCATGGATGCTGGCAAATTGCGATAATCGCACCAGCTGCCCCATATCGTTCGTAAACGGCAGGTTGCTTACGTCATCCACATTTTTACGGTCGTAATCATCAAAACGGATATTGATATCGTATTCGTATTCGCCCGAACGGAACTTTCCGTCGGTATTTCCGCTGAATGCCGTCTGCATCGTGGCGCCCACGGTCTGGAGGTTTAACCCCAGGGCAGCCATCTTATCCCGGTCTACCTCAACGGTAATTTCCGGCGTACCGCTCTCCACGGAGAGTTTGGCTTCCGATGTGCCCGGAATTTTGCGTACGCGCTCCAGGATACCTTCCGCGTAAACGAGCACGCTATCCAGATCGGAGCCGATGACCACCATCTCCAATGGCGCCTGCTCGGCAAAACCCACAATACTAATAGGCACCGTTTTTACCTTAGCTCCTACCAGCACTTTTTCCATCTCGCGCTTCAACTTCGCAGCATAGATGTTACTCGGATCTTCGCGTTCTTTGCCGCTAACGAGCTTCACAGTAAGTTCCGCCTTATATGCTGTAGCCTGTGTGCCGACGAAACCGTCATTAGACTGCCCTACTGTGGTAATCACCGATACGACTTCCGGCTTAGTTGTCAAAAATTCCTCCGCCTTTTGCGTCATCTGGTTAGTTTGTTCGATGGACGCGTCTTTAGGCATTTCGATCTGCACCAAGAACTCTCCTCGGTCGCCCTGTGCGAAGAATTCACCGCCGATGTAGCCTCCGGCCAATAGGCCAAACGAGGCAAATAACATAACGGTGACCGCTGCGAGCGTAATGAATTTATGGTTGAGTGACCATTTCAGTACACCCGTCACCCAGCGGGTGAACCGATGCAGCTGGTTCTCGAACCACAACACAAACCTGCCGAAGATATTTTTGTCCGAAACCCGGTCTAGCTTACCAAACCGCGACGTAAGCAACGGCACAATGGTAAATGAGGCAACCAAACTAAGCAGTGTTGCGATCACGACCACCACACAAAACTCACGAAGGATATCGGACACCATCCCTGTACTGATAGCGATGGGCAGAAACACCACCACGATGACCAGTGTAATGGATATAACGGTAAAACCAATCTCTTTTGCCGCGTCGTAAGAAGCCCGTACCTTGTTCTTGCCCATTTCCATGTGGCGGTATATGTTCTCGATTACCACAATGGCGTCATCGACCAGAATACCCACCACCAACGATAGCCCTAACAGCGACATGAGGTTGAGGGTATAACCGAAGAGGTTGATGCCGATAAATGTGGCAATCAGCGATGCCGGAATGGCAACCATTACAATCACCGCGTTACGGATACTATGCAGGAAAAAGAGCATGACCACCGCAACCAGCACAACGGCCAGGAACAAATCGAATATAACAGCATTGGCCGATTCTAGTGTATACGTGGAACTGTCGTTGGCCACATCGATTTTCAGGCCCTCTGCTTGGTAGGTCTCCATCAACGAGACTATCGATTCCTGGGTGCCGCGGCTTACTTCTACCGCGTTGGCATCAGATTGCTTCAGTACCTGCAAAAGCAAAGCACTCTGCCGGTCTACCCGGGCAATTTTTTCGACATCCTTCTGTGCGTCCTGCACATCGGCAATATCGCGGATGCGCACCTGACCACCTGTTGGTGTCGTAGCGATCACGAGGTTGCGCAGTTCATCCACCGACCTGTATTTGCCGGCCAGACGTACCAGAATATCCTGGTTTTGCGTTTTTACACTTCCCGTTGGGAAGTCCAGGTTTGACGTAAGGATAGCCTGCTGTACCTGGAGGATGGATAAGCCATAGCCTTCCAGTTTAGACGCATCGATGCTAACCTGAATCTCGCGTTCCTGGCCACCGATGAGGTTTACCTGTGCAACCCCTGGCACCCGCGATAATACGGGTTGTATACGCTTATCAACCAGGTCGTAAAACGCCGCATCGTCCATGTCTCCGGTGGCGGCGAGCGAAAGAATCGGCAAGTCGTCCAGCGAAAACTTGGCCAGTGAGGGGGCTTCGGCATCATCCGGCAGTTCCGACAGGATGGCATTCACCTTCCGTTGCGCATCGTTGAGCGCATAGTCGACATCCGTGCCGCTATTCAACTCGATAATCACCATAGAAAGGCTCTCGAATGACGTAGCATCGAGTTTTTTAATATTCTCCAGTGAGGCCACCGCATCCTCTATTTTCTTGGTCACGGTGTTTTCCACTTCACTGGGCGATGCCCCGGGATAAATGGTGGTAATGGACACCACGCTGGGGGTAAATTTGGGGAGCAACTCGTAGTTCAACGAGAAATAGCTCATGATGCCCAACAAGGTCAATGCGGTGAACACCACAATGACGATGGAAGGACGTTTTATCGATATTTCTGCTATCTTCATGAGTTAAGATATGAGATTTGACATATTAAACGTGGAATGTGAGTAGTTATCCCTGAGTTGAGTCGATCTGCGCAGCTACCTTGGCACCATCCACCAAATTAATCTGGCCGCTTGTAATCACCATCTCACCTTCTTCGAGCCCCTTCACAATTTCAACCTGTTCACCTAAGATCCGACCGGCAACTACCTGGCGAATCACTGCGGTACTATCCGAATTCAGTACATAGACTTGGTTGCTGTTTACACCGCCCACAAAAGCACCGCGCGGCACCAAAATAGCCGGATCCGTTTGTGGAAACTTGAAATTGGCCGTTCCATACATACCCGCCCGTAGTTCGGATGAACCGCTATTATCGATAACTATTTCCACTGGATAATTGAGTGTGTTGTCGGCTTTGGCAGCGATGAAGCGCACCGTACCACTGAACTCATCGGCAGGAAACACCGTACTTGTCACACTGACCTTGTCGCCCACCTTCAGGTTAACTACCTGGGTTTCGTTGGCGGTTACCTGCAGCTTCAGCTGCGAGAGGTCTACGATTTCAAAAAGTTCCGTGCCCGGCGAAAGATATGCGCCCACTTCAATGTCACGGCGGTTAACCACACCGTTGATCGGCGACTTTACAGTTGCGTCTGCCACCCGGCGATTGGCTTGTTGTAAGCGGACCTCTGCGTTGCGGAGTTGCAATTCGATTTCATCCAATTGCGCGCGGGTAACCCCGCCGGTCTCATAAGAACTCTTGTAGCGCTCATAATCGGTTTTCAGCTTCTGAAGCGCATCTTCGGCGGTCTGTTTATCCAGATTGAGGATTTCGGGATCTACTAAAGCCAGCACCTGTCCTTTGCGTACGTGCGAGCCTTCATCTACCAGGATACGTGTAACGCGCCCGCTAACTTCAGAAAGCAGTGTCAGGTCCTGGTTGGCGGCAAAGTTACCGTTGGCCGAAAAATCGAGTGCGATGGGCTGCCGGCTTACGGCGGACGCCTTGACAACGATGGCTCCACCGGTTTCAGCAACGACAGCGGTTTTCGCCTCGTTTTCCTTTTTGTTATTCGTTAAGACCCATCCGATAAGACTTAATAGGCCGGCAACGACGATAATGGTAATAATGATCCGTTTCATATACGTGTGATGATGATATTTACTCGTTTATTAATGATTTGATTTCTCCGTTCGCTTTCTTCAGCTGAATCTCGGCAACCTTGTAGTTCAGCAACGCTTGTGTATAGCTGTTCTGCGCTTGTGTCAATGCATTTTCGGTATCCAGCAGATCCGTAAGCGGCGCCAGCCCATTGTTATAGTTGTTTTGGGTGCTGACGTATACTTCCTGGGCCAATGTCACATTCTCCCGTTGCGACTGGATAGTGTTCAATGCGTTACGCAATTGGATTTTTGCATTCTCATTAGCCAGGTTCAGTGACTGCTTGGTATTCCATAAATCCTGTTCTGCCTTGAGGTAGTCTACCTTTGCTTGCCCCATGCGGGCACGGGTGGCAAATCCATTGAAAATAGGAATGCGCAAACTGAGACCGATAACCATGGATCCGAACCGTGCAGCCATAGGATCCACGGAACTCTTATAAAGGTAGTTGAAGCGATCCGACATCGCGGTGTAGCTGTAATTACTAACCAGTGCCAGTGTGGGGTAATATTCGGCCTTGTAAGCTTTATACTGCAGGTCGAGTAATTCCAGTTGCTTATTCATCAGATTCAACTCCACCAAATGGTCCATGCGGTTGGGTTGTTCAGGAAAATCAAGTGCGGTAGGGACGGCCGTCAGTTCGGTTTCGGGCAATTCGATGGCCGTCTCTATGGGCATACCCATGGTATATTTCAACTGGTTTTCCAACATCACAATAGCATTCACGAGTTCCTCGCGTTGATTTTCCAGATTAGTGATATTCACCCTAATCCGGTCGACGTCGATTTTTTTCGCCAGTCCGTTATCGTATTGGTTCGATACAATTTCGCGGATTATATTCACATTTTTGAGGTTCGTATCAATCACGCTCAATTGTTCGCGGTTTACCAAAACCTGGTAATAGTTCGATGCAACCTGTTCAATCACCTGTTCTTCTGTAAGCTCCGCACTTAGTTCATAAAACTCACTCGTTGTTTTTGCTGCCTTTAATCCCGTAAAAACCTGTTGGTTGAATACCTGCTGATTTAGCTGTACACCCACATGGGAGTCCCAGGGCTGACCAATGGTGACCGATTGTCCCGCAAAGACCAGTTTCCCGATAACGGGATTATAGTTCAATGCGCCGGTACCTTCAATCTGGGGCAATGCTGATGCCCGCACCTCGGCTACCTGGTGCTTTCCCCCTTCCACGTCCAGGTGTGCTTTCTTTATGGACTCGCTATGTGCAAGTGCATAATTCAGTGCATCTTTCAGTGTCAGCACCTCCTGAGCAGACGTCATTTGGACGCCCATTAGCCCGACCAAAAATGCGGCTATAATTAATCGTATTTTCATTGTTGATTTATTCATATTACGCTATTTCACTATTTTTTCCGGAGGCCATTGATGACAATCGCAGCTGCTTCCTTTTGTTTTTCGAACACACGGGCGAGTTCATCGCGATCGATTAATGCATGTGGGGCGGCGTGGTCGCAAAACATAGCCAGCCCACGTATCATGGCAACATACAGTTCAGACGTCGAAGCGACATCAAATGTTACAAGTTCGTTACGATCTATTCCCTGCTTAAGTATCCGCGAAGTGGTCTCCACTTCACGCTGAAACAGCTTCTTTGCCAGTGTCTTCCATTTTTCTTCATGTATATTCATCTCGTGAAGGTTGAGAATCAGCATATAGTACTTTTCAACATATGCTTCCTTCATCTTCAGCATACGAACCAGCAAATCCAGCGTTCCGCTGGCTTCACCGAACGCCTTCTCAATTGCTGCATCACTTTCATCGATAATACGGTAGGCAATGGCTTCAATCAGCGAAAATTTATCCGGGAAATAATAGTACAGATTCGCCTTCGAAAGTTTCAGATCATCGGCTATTTCACTCATCGAAGTCTTGGCAATACCGAAATGCGAAAAACGCCTTAAAGCGGCTTCAATTATCTGATTCCTTTTATCGTCTACTGCACTCATTTTATCTTTTTTACCATTTGACTATTCTTAAAATTTGGTCAAAAGTACAACTTAAAAAGCAAATAGCAAGCGAAAAATTATGCCAGCATAATCGGGTGCTCATCTTATGACATTGCGCTTACAAAAAGCTTTGGGAGCAAAATAATGTGCCGCTTATGACAACCTTATGTCGGCATGATTGGAATAAATGAAAAACGACGGATAGTATTGACTATAGCGGATACGCAGTATCGCTTCTTGCTTCTTCCAACACAAAGAAACTTTGCACGGTACTGATATTGGGCAAGGTAGCTAGCTTTTCACGAAGGAAGTGGTTATAAGCGTCCATATCGCGCACCGCTACGCGGAGGATGAAATCATAGGCACCGGTCAGTTGCATGCATTCCATCACTTCGTCCAGCGCCAATACGTCTTTTTCGAAACCAAGTAGCACCTCGCGGCTATGCGAAGTCAACAACACATGTAGAAAAGCGACCAGGCTACGATCAATTTTGCGCCGGTCTACGATGGCGACCACGCGTTTGATATATCCTTGCTCGCGGAGTTTGCGCCGCCGTTCCTGTATTGCGGCTACCGATCGGCTTAACTGCAACGAGAGTTGTCGGTTAGACAGGGTGGCATCCCGCTGCAGGATACGTAATAATTCAATATCTATTGGATCAAGACTCATCAAAATTCAGTTACTTTAACAGTCAATAAGCTACTTGACGCTTCAAAAGTAATAAAAAAACGGCTTATGCCGTTAGATACAAATAAATTAACGGAATACGATGGTATCCATTGTCATTTTAATTAAATACCAGCAACTTCGCATCGTTATTATCGGGCATGGTCTTTTCTGCAAATGGCACAACACATGGATGGGAGGCCAGGCTATTCGATCAAGACTTAAACTTCGGTTACGCATGGCGGTCGGCATTCCTGATCGCCATGCATTTTTTGAAAAAGATGTCGTATGCTGAAACAAAAAATCATCATCACAGGGGCTAACGGCCAACTCGGCACTGAACTCACACCGGCACTCCGTACGCGATACGGCGCCGGTCATGTCATCGCTACCGATATCCGTCGGCCTGCAACTGCCGATGCTAACTTTCAAGTGCTCGATGTTATGGACCGGGGGGCGCTTCGATCATTGGTTACTGATACACAAGCTACGACAATCTACCATTTAGCCGCATTCCTTTCAGCGACCGGCGAGCAGCGCCCCCTGCAAGCCTGGGATCTTAATATGCAGGGACTGCTAAATGTACTGGAAATAGCACGGGAAACCGGATGTCGTGTCTTCTGGCCCAGTAGCATTGCTGTTTTCGGTGCGCATGCGCCCAAGGCGCCGTGCCCGCAGGACGCGGTGACACAACCAGCTACCGTTTATGGAATCAGCAAGGCCGCCGGCGAAAACTGGTGCAATTATTACCACCGCACACACGGTGTAGATGTGCGCAGTATCCGGTATCCAGGGCTAATCAGCCACACTGCAATGCCCGGTGGAGGAACCACCGACTACGCAGTGGCTATCTTTCATCATGCCGTGCGTGGTGAAGCCTACACGTGCTTTCTTGGTTCAGACACGATACTTCCGATGATGTATATGCCTGATGCCGTAAAAGGCACCATTCAATTGATGGAAGCGCCGCCCGATTTGATAAATGTTCGTACCGCATACAACTTTGGAGCATTCAGCTTCAGCCCAAAGCAGTTGACCGCTGCTATACAGAAACACCTGCCGGAATTCACCTCGCACTACCAGCCTGATTTCCGCCAGCGCATTGCCGAAAGCTGGCCACAGCAGATCGACGACCGCTGTGCGCGCAACGACTGGAAATGGGAGCCTCAATACCAGCTTGAGGATATGGTCAGCGAGATGCTGGCTGCATTGAGTGGGCAAACTGCCTAGCGGCCAGAAAGCCGCGTTATCAGCTTTGATTGACGCCGACTATTCGTAACTTTATCGAGCTAACATCAACGCGATAAGCTATGGTAAACAAAGAATCGTTCTTCGTGCAGGGAGAAAACCTGCTGAAGAAGATCAAGGAACTCGCTTTATCCGGAGAAATCGGTGGTGAAGCCAATGCAATCTTCATGGTATAAAAATAGGAAAAGGATGCGATAAATGTCGTCTTCTCGAAAAATACCGAAATAGTCCACTGTTAACCACCGCTCGATGGTTATCGGCCGGCCCCGTAATCCCGGTTTCTCCACGCAAAAACGCTGTGAAATATTTGTGAAAGTTTTGCGTGCAGTTCAACAAGAAAACTTGTGAATCGTGACTATCCCCGGACGTGAAGTCAGTTGCTGTGGTCGGTAAGAATTATGCGCCTGCGCATAAAAAAAGCCCTTTTTTATTAAAAAAGGACTTTCATTTAAAGTGCGCCCACCTGGGCTCGAACCAGGGACCAAAAGATTATGAGTCTTCTACTCTAACCAACTGAGCTATAGGCGCAGTGCAAACTATTATATTGTTTTGCGGCTGCAAATGTACATATTTGCAGATAGAAGTAGAAATTTTCATGAAAAATATACGCAACATCATCCTCGATTATGGCAATGTGTTATTCGATATCGATTTCCCTAAGTTGCGGCAATCATTCATCGATTTGGGCATTCCGGATGTAGACGCTTTTTATGGCCACACGGCGCAGCATGTGCTGTTCGATGCATTCGATAAGGGCATCATCACGGCCGCACAGTTTCGCAACGAACTCCGCAACGCCACCCATAACAGCGAACTGAGCGATGAGGCTATAGATGCAGCGTGGAATAGCTTACTCATTGGCGTGCGGGCCGGACACCATGAATTGCTCCTTCAACTAAAAGGGCAATACCGTATGTTCCTGTTAAGCAACAACAATGAAATCCACTACCAATGGATTATCGATTACCTCGACCGCGAATTTGGCCTCAAAGGCAATAGTTCCTTCTTCGAAAAGGACTACTATTCACACTTCATGCGGATGCGCAAACCGGACAAAGAGATTTTCCAGTTCGTATTGGACGCCCACGGGCTGAATCCCGCGGAGACGCTTTTCGTCGACGACAGTCCGCAGCATATCGAAACAGCTCATCAACTCGGCCTCCGGGCACATTTGCTTAACCCGGACGATACACTACCTAAACTTTTAGATCGATTGGGATATACCGGCTGATTTCCGTATGTTTACGTAAACCAAAAGAAATGGAGGTTCAGCGATGTTCAACAAAAACACCCCTCAAATAGCTAGCTTACTGCTTTCGGAACCTTTTATGCTTGACCCACACTTCCAGCGTTCAGTCGTCCTATTGTGTGAGCATAACGACGAAGACGGTACGGTGGGCTACGTACTCAATCAGCCGGCCACCATTCAACTCAGCGACGTGATGAGCGAGTTTCCCGATGCCGACGGTTTCCAGTTGTTCCTGGGTGGCCCGGTGGCGCAGGATAGCATCCACTTCATCCACAAATGTTACGATCGGCTCAACAGCGGTATCGGGCTGGGCAATGGCATTTATTGGGGCGGTAATTTCGAAAGCCTGCAGGTGCTGGTAAAAAACGGCGACATTGCGCCGGACGAGATCAAATTTTTTCTCGGTTACTCCGGCTGGAGCCCCGGCCAGCTAGACAATGAGCTGAAAGAAAACGCCTGGGTCATCAGCAACCACTACAACCCCGACATTACTTTCGGAGACGACGGTGAAAACCTGTGGAAAGAAGCCATTGTATCGCTCGGGCCGAAATATGCACATGTAGCTAATTTCCCGCAGAACCCTATGTGGAATTAGATAGTCCGACCGACAACCGCTTTCCAGGCCGTTTTTGGTATCCCGACTCATTTTCCCTACCTTTGCACCGCCTTGGAGCTATGTATCGCTCCATTCAAATCTGCAAATCCCTTTTGTGGTCTCATATCCTGGTATAAATTACAGGTGTTGGGTTTTGTCTCACGAAATGCGTATTGGCATTCGAGCAGCGGATGCACCACGCTTAAAAAAAAGAAAAAACGATGATGTTATTAGCCACTGACCTCGACGGCACTTTTCTCGGCGGTTCTGTTTCCAAAAAAAGAAAACTCTACCGTTTACTCAGGAGCCAATCCGATATCAAATTAGTTTTTGTGACGGGGCGGGGCATAGAAACGGTACTCCCCCTGCTGCACGACCCTACCATCCCCATACCCCACTACATCATCAGCGATGTGGGCGCCACCGTGGTGGATGGCCTTACCCGCGAACCCATCGCAGCCATACAATCCGACATTGAGCAGCGGTGGCCCGATGAGCACCTGCTGAAGCAGCACCTGTCTGCCATTCCGGGCATCCAACCGCAGGAAGTGCCCCAACAACGGCGTTGTTCGTTCTATTACGATGACCGTGTGGACCTCAACGCCGTGCGGGAAATCGCAAACCAGCATCAATGCGATGTATTATTGTCGGCAGGAAAATACCTCGATATCTTGCCCGGCAATGTCAATAAAGGCACCACGCTCAAAAAGCTCGTCCAGCTCATCGGCTTCCCCGAAGACAAGGTGTTAGTGGCCGGTGATACCTACAATGACTACTCCCTTTTCCAAACAGGCTACAAAGGGGTTGCCGTAGGCAAATCCGAACCTGCCCTCCTCGCTGCCGTGGATGACATGGACCACGTATTCCAGGCTACCAAAGAAGGCGCCGGCGGCATACTGGAGGCCATGCGGCATTTCGAACCGTTCCGGGGCTATCATCCTGCCCAGGACAGGGTAGTCAAGAAAAAGGAAATCAGCAACAAGCAACTGCTGATGGTTTACCATAGGCTGCCATTCGATATCGTCACCGAAAACGGCAAGCCGAAACGTGTACCACCCCGTAGCCCCAATGGCATCATCCCTTCGTTGCTCGGCTTTTTCAACAGTGGCCGACCGGGCGTATGGATAGGCGAAGAAGTGGCCGGCTTATTGGGAGACGACCCCCAGCTTAGCCAGTACATCGACAAAAAACAATACCCCAACCTAAAAGCCTCCATCATCCCGCTACCCAAAAAAGATATCGACCTGTTCTACCGGGTATTCTCCAAAGAGGCGTTCTGGCCCACCATTTTCTCGTTTATCAGCAAGGCCCAGTTTAATCACGACCATTGGCAGCACTACCTCAAGATCAACAAACTGTTTGCCGAGCGCGTGGCGGCTGAGGCCGAGCATGGCGCCTATGTGTGGATACACGAGTATAACCTGTGGATGGTGCCGGCTTACCTGCGGCAGTTACGGCCAGACCTAAAAATCGGCTTTTTCCACCATACGGCATTCCCGCCGGCAGATATCTTCAACATCATTCCCTGGCGGCATGAAATCATCGGTAGCCTTCTGCAGTGCGATTTCGTCAGCTTCCACATTCCGCGATACGTAGAAAACTTTGTGGATGTGGTCAAAAGCCACGCACCTACCAAAGTGCTTAACCGCGTTAATGCCGCCAAACAGTTTCTCACCTATAGCTGTGCGCTCGGCATCGACCAGATGACCAAACAAATTGCCGTGGGCGACAATACCATCCGGCTCGGCGCGCAGCCCGTAGGTGTAAACATGGACAACATCCGCCGTATCTGCGAAAATGCCGAAACCAATGCACGCATCGATACCCTCCGCCAACAAACCGTCGGCAAGCGCATTATCCTGTCCGTGGAGCGGCTGGACTACGTAAAGGGTCCGCTGGAGAAGATCCAGGCGTTCGGCGAATTTCTTGACGAACATCCCGAATACCACGGCACGCTGGAGTTAATCAATATCTGCACGCCGCCATCGCAGGGCATGAAAGTATACGAGCGTATTCAGGAAGAGCTGGAGCAGGCTGTAGGTAAAATCAACGGCAAGTATGCCAGCATGGACTGGACCCCCATCCGCTTCTTTTTCCGGTCGGTACCGTTTGAAGAGGTCATCGCCTACTACGCCATTGCAGACGTGGCCTGGATTACACCACTGCGCGACGGGCTCAATCTCGTTGCCAAGGAATACGTGGCGGTACGTGGGTTACAGGAAAACCCCGACGGCGTGCTCGTTATCTCCGAATTTGCCGGTGCCTCCGTAGAACTACCCCACGCCATCCGCACCAACCCGTACGATGGCCAGAGCCTCAAAGACGGCTTGCAAAATGCTTTGGTGCTGGATGTCACCGAAAGGAGACTCCGTATGCAGCGGTTGTTTGAAACGGTAAACCATTACGATGTGCAGCGCTGGGGGAGAGACTTTCTTGAGGGGCTGAAAAAAGCGACGGCGCACCGCAGTGCTAACGAGCTGGCAACGCACGAATGAAACACGAAGGCGGCCGTCGAGCTAATTTCTGCAAACGCTTAACCAAAAACGATTAAAAATGGTATCTTTGGGTGCTAGCCAAGCCCTCTGAGATGAAGACATATACATTACTCACAGATGAAGTACTGGCCGATCTGATCAAAGCGCAGGATGCCCACGCCTATACCGAACTTTACCAGCGGTACTGGGGTGTGTTGCACCGCTTTTGCCACCGCCTGCTCCGCGATGAGGCGCAGGCACCGATACCGTGCAGGATGTGTTTGTTCATTTCTGGGAAAACGCCCCGCAGCTGGAGCTGCGCTTTTCACTGAGCAGTTACCTCTATGGTGCGGCCCGTAATCAGGTTATCCGGTACATCCGCAAGGAAAAAGTAAAAGCCAGCTACCTCAGTCAGCTTCAATTCGATGAGGGGCAAGTCATTGCCGATGAAGAACTCCGCGTTGCCGAGCTGGAAAAACTGGTTGAACGCGAAATCGAAAACCTGCCGCCGCGGATGCGTGAAGTATTTGAACTTAGCCGAAAAGCGTACCTCTCGCACAAGGAGATTGCCGACCGATTGGATATTTCAGAAGGCACCGTAAAAAAGCAAGTGTCCAACGCGTTGCGCCTCCTTCGTGCCAAGCTGGGGTGTGTGTTCTTCTTCGGCGTTATGCAGGTGATCTGGTGGTATGGGTCGCAATGAACCGCCCGCTAGGAATTTAAATTACTATTTAAAGTGCGGCAAGCGCCTCCCTGGGATTAAACAAAGGAAGTTCGCTGTTTTTAAAATCTTTTCCGTTACGGGTAACAATTGCATCAATTTCTACCAATGTCAAGGCGGCTTCGTACTGAATGGCATCTTCAAAATCCCTGAATTTAGAAGAAATTGCCCGCTTCAATATTGGTCCCGTCACATCCGCCACGTCAACAAATTCCATGAGTCGGTCCAATAGGTTGAGTGTCTTGTCATGCCCAATTACCTTACGAAGCACATAATAGATATTGTTAAAGGAAATGGCGCCGATATACAGTTTTACCTTTCCCGCGAGTGCGGCATCAAACAAAGCAGCAGCATGTTCAGCGAATGGTTTGCGATGAGCCAGAAAGTCGATAACGACATTCGTATCAAGAAAATACCCCTTCATTTTAAATGCTGCTCTTCCAATGCCTCCGTCAAAGCCGTCTTGTAGTCAAAATCGTCCGGCAACGAAACGGCACCCATTAACTCACGAACTTTCGGGGAAATTTCCGGAGGCGCTTTAGACGTAGTCTGGTTAGAAACCGACTTCAGATAATTCTCCACCAAGGCTGACAAGCTTCTGCCTTGCTCGCGAGCATATTGTTTAGCTGCATCGATAACACGGCCATCTATTGTAAGGGTCAACTTTGTACTCATAACACGTGTAATTATTATCACAAATATACGTATAATGTAATATATTCCAAAATAGCAATATTCATGCCGTCTGGATTATGCTACTAAATCAACAATGATCATCAAATTTTCCAATTTTCAAATTAAACAATTAAATTCGCCCTATGACCACCCTCCATACCCCCAAGCGGCGCGATGGCCGCAACACGCGCAAGCTACGCATGCTTTTTGGCTATGAACAGCAAGAAACATTTGCAAAGAAATGCGGCTGGAGCCAGCAAAAGATGTCTAAATTAGAGCGGCAGGAAGTGATCGATCCGGAAGATATGAACGTAATTTCGGGCGTTTTAGGCATCCCGGCAGAAAAGATCATTACGTTTGACGAGGATAAGGCCGTATATAATATTCAGCGAAATTCCAGTCATGATTCGTCATCGCATCAAAGCTACCTGAATTACGAACCTACATTTAATCAAGATGGTACTTCCGAAAAGATACTCGCTGCGCTGACCAACTTAACCAAAACAGTTGCCGATTTAGCCACGCAGGTTGCCGAATTGAGAAACGGCAAGTAAGGTATTGGATATGCGCCAATACGCGCCAGCGCCCCGTTAAAAGTACCGCTCAAACGAGAGTCCATAGGTAACCAGCAGGTTCTCGCTGCCGGTGCGGTTCACGCGGTTGTACGTAAGCGCCGCCGTAAGGCTGAGCCCTTTGTACAGTGCAAAAGAAGCATTGTTATCGAGGCGTACATTGAAGTCCGACCCGTCGGTAAGCGAGGGCTGGTAAAAGTTATTCCCCTGCAACGTTACCCTCGAATAGACCACAAACCGATAGGCCACGCGAAACGAGTTGCGCACCGTTTGGTAGTGCACCGGCAGGTCGTCTTCCAAAATACTGCTGGTGTCAAATAGAAATCCGTCGCTAAGGTTAAGGTAGGCCGTCTCGGTATCCCAGAAGCTGTAGGCCACCCCCGCCCCTGCCAGCAACTGGTTTTTTATCTTCAGCGAAAAGCTGCTGTTGTAGTTGGCCAGCCCCCAATAGAAGAATTTCCGGTCGGGGCGGTAGAAATTGGCATCAAAACTAGTTGAAAAATCGTTGTTTGATTTGGTGCCATCCTGCTGCCCATACAGCCACGTGTTGTTCCAGTTAAGGCTCACACGTTCTTTCCGGATGGAAAAGCCCAGCCCATTATTGAACAGGAAAGCACTTTTATCGTTGGCGTGGTTAATCGAGTTTGTCGAAGAAAGCTTGATAAAATAATTCGTACTATCGCCCCATTGGGCTCGGGCAGTGGCGCTCATCGCAGCCACCAACAGCAACATACAGGCTATGCGTTTCATCATGAACCCGCGAATTTACAAAGAAATCGGGAGCCAACAATTCCGCGTCCCTGTTGTTATTTTTCGTGTGGCTACCTATACTCGATAGCTTTTATACGTTGTTGCACCTGTTAATCATCGGGTTCAATCTGCTGGGCTGGATTTGGCCGGCCACCCGTCGGTGGCACCTGTATGGCGTGCTGCTCACCGCAGCATCGTGGCTTGTATTGGGCATCTGGTACGGCATCGGCTACTGCCCGATTACCGACTGGCAATGGGACGTAAAAACCCGTCTGGGCGAACGCGATCTGCCCAATTCTTTTATCAAGTACCAGGTAGACAAGCTTACAGGCATTGATGGCAATCCCCGCTGGATCGATACCATTACCGCAGTAAGTTTCGGCATTGTTTTCTTTATTGCGTTGTACCTCAATTTCCGTAGACTACCAGGGCGCGCACGCACGTTATAGACCGCCCGGTGGGGCATTACTTAAACCATTTCTGCGCATTAGGCCGCCGGTGCGGGCATCCGGGCCAGCAGCAGGGGCGTTTCTTGCCTCCAACGATATCCTCACCCAATCGTTCAATATGTTCTGCCCTTGTTTTTTCCTGCTTTACAATCGTTGTCCAGCAAATCCATTCGTTGCGGGCCAGCGGCGTTAGCTTATTCCATTTTTCCAATAGTTCCGCGTTGGAGCGCAGCGCTTTTTTCAAATCATCCGGCACCTCATGAACCACCCCTTCTTCAATCGCTATGTCTGTCATTTGTTTTAAATTTATTAACTCACCTTAATTGCGGCCACCTTCCGGCTTGCGGGCCTGAAATACCACGAAACAATAATAGCCGTGAGCAGTGTCAACGACGGCACCACCTCCACAAATGGCTCTTTCATCACGATGTGAGAAATAGCGGCACCCGTCATCACAAAGAAAAACCCCGCGTACGCCCATTCTTTTACCAGGGGAAATCCCGGCAATAGCAATACCACCACCCCCAATATTTTCCAAACCCCTATAATGGAAAGCATATAAAGCGGGTAGCCCAACCGGGTTACGATTTCATTATAGCCACCAATCTGAAGCATTTGTTGGGTTCCACCCGCAAGCATTCCCAGCGATAAAAAAAGGGTTGCCACCCAATAGATGATTTTATTCTTTTTCGACATATCAAATTATCACTAGTGTCCCATTAAAATCGGGACGTTTTAAAAATTAAATAAATTTGGTCCATTAAGGTCCGTTCGTTCTTTGTCATATTGAAATTTAGTTTTGTTAAAGAGCTCTCTTAGGTTCGTTTTATCGGTCAGGGAAATGCTCAATATCTGTAGCACTTCATAAGTGCTTCTGTCCAGTTTCATGTCGTGCTGCACGATGGCCACCAGGCAGTAGGTGCAGATGGCGGCATAGACCTGGATCCGGACGGCATTCTCGGTGGTACCCCAGAACTTTTTGATTTTAAGGTGCTGTTTCAGCCATTTGAAGAACAGTTCTACCTGCCAGCGGTTCTTATAAAGTTCGGCCACTTGTAAGGCTGAAATGTGAGTAGCGTCCGTCAAAAAAACGAACTCCCGTTCTTGTTGTTCGTCCCAGTATCTGATCAGCCGAAGTGTTCGGGGATAGTACTGTTTCGGGTAAAATCCGGTCAATTCGATCGTCAGGTCTGACAGCACATTCTCAGGCAATCTGCGTTTCCATTTGATGGTTTTGTACTGCAGATTGGTCTTGGCCCTGATCACGAAATACGCTCCTATCTGGTGGATCTTATACAACATCTTGAAGTTGTTGTATGCCCGGTCAAATATGTAGTATGATCCTGATTCATAAGGAATTTCTTTCATAGCCTTTGAATCGTGAACGGAAGCTTCGGTGATATGAAAAAATGCCGGTATCTGCGTTTCCACATCATACAAGGTGTGTACTTTGATGCCGCCCTTTCTCCTTCGGAACTTCGCCCACCAGAACACGGAAAGGCAGAGATCGATCGTTGTCGAATCGAAAGCATACACGTTCCCACCCAACTCGAAGATTTTGGTGGCTCTGGTCTCTCTGGCCCGGTTGACCAAGTAGTAGGCGTACCCCTCAAAGATATGGTAGTCCCTGTCCTGATTGGCCTTTGCCAAGGATGATCTGGAGACATTCTTGCCCATCCCCAGATGATAGCATTTGGATCGGTGGGCATCAAGAGCGATCACCAGATCCCTGAGACTTTCACGGCTGGAAAGCTGGCCGAACATCAAGGCAAGCAACTGGTTCCAGCAGGTGAAGTGCTTCACATATTTGTCACCCTGATAGATGCGAACAATGTAATTGAACTTATTTCTATCCAAAAAGGAAACAAGCTGAGAGAAAACGAATTTGTCTTTGTGCATTGCAAATCTTGATAAGAATTGCAAAAGTTGAAATTGAAATCCGTTTAATCGAAAAACCTCTGTAACTAACTATATCTCAAATATTTCAAAGAACAATTTTAAACTTTAATAGGACAGCAATGTCAAATTATATTAAATTAGTCATCACTTGCTGCAATTGATCATGCGCCATATTCAGGCCATATGCAAACGGCATTTTCAATTGTACGGCCCGGTGTTCCACAGACCGGTAAATCACCTGCATCGTTAATCGGCTTGTCTGCTCGGTCAATTTTTCAAACTCCAAAAATTCAAGCTGCACACCAATCTCCGCATTTTCCATTTCAAAGGTCCGTATAATCGTTTGGTTCGGAATAAATTCGTGTATGGTTCCATTTGCCCGAAACATCACATTGCCCTGGTGCGAAGTTTCAAACAAATACGAGCCGTGCTTTTTGTTTTCCAGTTTCAACACTTTTGTCCCCATCCATTGCTCAATAAATTCCGGTTCCTCGTAGGCCTTAAAGAGCAATGCCAAAGGCAAATCAAACTCCCGCGTTATCGTCAATTCCTGTTTGCCTTCTTCGGCATTGATTTTTGTTTTCTGTTCCATCTTTAGTTGTTTGTAGATTTTTTCATAACGGCTTCCAGTTTGTTGAATCGATCGTCCCACATTTTTCGGAAGGGTTCTACGAAGTCAGCTATTTCTTTCATTTTTTCCGGATTTAAATGATAATAGACTTCGCGCCCCCGTTGCTCCTGTTGCAGTAAATCACACGCCGTCAATATCTGCAGGTGCTTTGAAACCGTTGGCCTGGCTGTATCAAAATTTGAGGCTATGGCCCCTGCGGTCATTGCCTGGGTGGTAACCAACAAGAGGATGGCCCTTCTTGTCGGGTCGGCTATCGCCTGAAATACATCTCGTCTTAATTTCATCATGAAGCTATTTGACTACAAATATAAATGTAGCTATTCGGCTACGCAAATTTTTCTTTGATTTTTTGTGCCTACTAAGTAGCCATCATATCGCTGCATACACATTGAAAATTCACAAATCATTGTTATTTTGCCTGCCGGGCATTACATAAGTCCATTTGACAAAAAGTTTTTTGGCTTAAGCTGAAATCACAGAAAATCGACAAAGGTCGTTTTAATGCAGGATCAGAAAAAGTTAAGGAATGGTCGTTGGCTGTAGATTTCGGAGAAAGTGACCATGCGATTCCGTGGCAAACTGACCACCTGATTTGCTGGCGAAGCTAGCTGGGAGCTGTAGCAGTATTGTTGTCAAAAGTACTGATTATAAAGTATCGATT
>Ga0182743_1000166_pt1 | contig 108326 bp, 87 predicted proteins | sample eDN3rd30CKraftOP_FD_128522 | JGI IMG/M metagenome (GOLD analysis project Ga0182743, IMG submission 128522) | Enriched Organic Plus compost microbial communities from Emeryville, California, USA - eDNA 3rd pass 30_C Kraft OP (version 2) (version 2) ...
CCTTTTTTTGACCCTGTCAAATCAGCTTGGCGCTGCTTCGACCGACTCGTTCCTGCTTACTGCTCTTGCCAACTTCGCTTCGACAAGCCCGCAACTTGTAAGGGTTAACCCGAACAACATTGCCAACTGCGAAGCCCGAAATCTTAACACGATTTTTGCAGCTTGTGCAACAACCCCCTGGGCCATCGCGCCGCCGCCGTGTCCTTGACCGCGGCCCCGCTGCCTGGACAAAACCGCGTCTCGGCTGCGAAGGAGCGAGACTATACACGAAATTCACGCCCCCTGCCGCCGGCCCGCTCATCGCCTGTAAACCGCCAGGTAAACCTAGATGCTTAGCCACCGCTTGCGCCGGCTCTCTTCTATTTGGCGTTGGATTTCGCTTTCGCGCAGCGCCCAGGCCGGCGCGCCGATGTCGTCCAGCATGTGCTGGTCGAGATCTTTGAGCAAGGTCGCCGTGCGCCGGCAGGCGCGCTGCGCCTGAATGGATTGCCACCAGGCCAGGCAAGCCCGGCGCCAGGCCGCCAGCCCAGTGGTTGTCTGGCCGGAAAACAGCGGCACTGTGTTGGCATTGAGTAGAGGTTGCGATTCCATGCTGGTCTCCCATATCTGCACACTGGTAAGCGTATAAGCCCAGAAACCGCCTGTGAATCGCATTGTTCTGCCCATTTTGGTCGGTTATCCTTACCAGCATGAGCCGCCTGCCTCTTAACACCCTGCCCGCCTTCCGTGCCGTGGCCGAACTGCAGAACCTGCGGGCCGCCGCCGAGCGCCTGCACCTGACCCATAGCGCTATCAGCCAGCAGATACGCGGCCTGGAGGAACAGCTGGGATTCGAGCTGTTTGACCGGCGCGGCCGGCGCGTGGTGCTCAACAGCGCAGGCGAAGCGCTGCTGCGCAGCGTTCAGTGCGCCCTAGCCCAGCTGGACGATGGCGTACAAGCCGCGGCGTCGGTGGCGCGCGGGGCCGGCCAGCGCCTGCGGGTATCGGTGCTGCCTTCTTTTGCCCAGCGCTGGCTGCTGCCGCGCATGGCGCGCTGGCACGAACGCCATCCCGGCCTGACCCTGGAAATCGAGACCTCGCAGCAGGTGGCCGACCTGCAACGCCAGGGCCTGCACGCGGCGCTGCGTTCGGGCAAGGGGCCTTGGCCCGGCGTGGTGTCCGACCCGCTGTTCGAGGACATCCACATGCCGCTGATCGTGCTGGCGTCGCCGGACGCCGCGCGGCAACTGGCCGACAACGGGCCGGAAACCCTGGCGCGCCAACCGCTGCTGGGCGACAAGGAGCTATGGCGGCAATGGTTCGCCGCCGCCGGCCTGACGGTGGACGTGACGCCAGTGGCCACCTTCAATGATGCCGGCCTGATGCTGCAAGCCGTGGAACAGGGCCTGGGCCTGGCGCTAAGCCGTGAACTGCTGGCCGCCGACGCCTTGTGCGCCGGCCGGCTGGTGAAGGTATCGCCCATCAGCGTGGATTTCGAACCCGCCGATACGTATCATCTGGTGTACCCGCCGATATTGCGCGACTGGCCGCCGCTACTGGCGCTGCGACAGTGGATTCGCGACGAACTGGAGCGCTCGCGCGACAGCCTGGCTTCGCCGCGCCGCGACCCGGAATCACCCGGCAAAACTGAATCCAAACGTTGAGCCGGTAATGGCGTGTGTCCCAGGCGGGCATGCGCACAGGTTTTGTTGCATGCGGCCACGGCAGGCTTGCTATGCTGCGCGGTCGGAAAGAGGAGCGCGAGGTTTTCCCTATCATGATGCTGCTCCAATGCGCACGACGCATCTCCTGGCGGCGGCTATGGGCGGCTCTGCTGCTCTGCCTGCTGGCCACTACGGCCATTTCGGCAATCGCCCAGCCCGAACACCCGCCCGAACGTCCGCCCGACGCCGCCGAAGCCGAGTCGGCGCTGGCCGATGCCCGCAAGCAGATCGACGAGATCCGCAAGCACCTGGAAGATGGCGGCGAAGACGCGCAACTGGTGCAGTGGCGTGCCGACGTGCTGGATATTCAATCGCGCGCCGACGCGCTGGCCGAGGCGCTGGCGCCGCAACTGGCCAGCATGACGGCGCGCCTGACCGAGCTGGGCGAGCCGCCGGCCGGCACGCGCGAGGCCCCCGACGTGGCGGCCCAGCGTGCGCAGTTGCAGAAAAGCAGCCGGGCGCTGGATTCGCAGACCAAGCTGGCGCGGCTGCTATCGGTAGAGGCCGCGCAGACCGCCGAGCAAATATCCACGTTGCGGCGCAACCAGTTCCAGGCCCGGCTGGGCGAGCGGCGCGACTCGCTGCTGGGCACGCTGTTCTGGTCGGAATTGCAGGGCGACCTGCCGCGCGACCTGCGGCGGGTAGGACGCCTGGCCGATGATTTACGGCGGGCGGCCGCCGACACGCCGGACGGCGTCTGGGCGGCGCTGGCCCTGGCCATCGCCGCCGTGCTGTTGTTGCGGGCCGCCTGCAGCCGCCTGCTGGTCAGGCTGACCGCCACGCGCGTGCCGCCCGGCCGCCTGCGGCGCTCGTTTTTGGCCGTGAGCATCGTGGTGTTGGCGGTGGCCACGCCGGGCCTGGTCGCCGAACTGCTGCACATCGGCCTGACCTGGAACGATACCCTGCCGGACGACACCAGCGACTTGCTGGGCAGCCTGGTGGCGGTGGTGTGTTTTGGCGGTTATGTGGCCGGACTGGGCCACGCGCTGTTGTCGCCCGAGCGTTCCACCTGGCGACTGCCCGCCATTCACGATCGCGTCGCGCACGGGCTGCGCCACTTGCCGGTTGCACTGGGCACGCTGGTGGTGGCGATCTGGCTGGCCGACCAGTTGCCGGTCCTGCTCAACGCCAGCCTGACCACCACCATTTGCGTGGCTTCGCTGGCCGCGCTGGCGCTGGCCGCCACGCTGGCCTGGGGGCTGCGCCGCTGCACGAGCCTGCACCGGCAGGCGCGCCAGGCCGACGAAGACGGCCGGGTGGCGCCGCGCCCGTTCTGGGTGTCGGTGCTGGTGGCCGTGACGTGGGCCGTGCTTATTACCAGCGTCGTCAGCCTGCTGGCGGGATACGCGGCGTTCGGCAGCTTTATCGTCAAGCAAGTGTTGTGGACGCTTGCCATTCTTTGTTCGGCGTATCTGTTGTCGGTGCTGATCGAAGACGGCTTCGGCACCCTGCTGGCCTCTGCGGCCCGCGACGACGAAGGGCGCAACCGGCTGCGCGGGCAGGTGGCCGTGCTGCTGTCGGGCGCCGCGCGTGTGGCGGTTGTGCTGTTCGCAGCAACCCTGCTGCTGGCGCCCTTTGGCGAAGGCCCGAGCGACCTGCTGCATCGCGTGAACCAGTTGCATAGCGGCCTGCAGATCGGCGAAGTGCACTTGCGCCCCGGCGCCCTGATGCAAGCGCTGCTGGTGTTGGCGCTGTGCCTGGTGGGCGTGCGGCTGCTCAAGCGCTGGCTGGCCAACCGCTATCTGCCCACCACCGAACTCGATCCGGGCATGCAATTGTCGGCGGCCACGTTGTTCGGCTACACCGGCGTGGTAGTGGCCGTGGCGCTGGCCCTCTCGGCGCTGGGCATCGGGCTGGAGCGCGTGGCCTGGATCGCCAGCGCGCTGTCGGTGGGCATCGGTTTCGGCCTGCAGGCGGTGGTGCAGAACTTTGTGTCGGGCCTGATCCTGCTGGCCGAACGGCCGGTCAAGGTGGGCGACTGGGTGTCGCTGGGCGGCGTCGAGGGCGACATCCGGCGCATCAATGTGCGCGCCACCGAAATCCAGATGGCCGACCGATCGACCGTGATCGTGCCGAACTCGGAGTTCGTCACCAAGACCGTACGCAACGTCACGCATGCCGATCCGCTAGGCCTGGTGCAGGTGAAGCTGCCCATGCCGCTGGATGCCGATGCGCCGCGCGTGCGCAAGCTGATGCTGGAAGCCTTCGCGGCGCACGAAGGCATTGTGGAGAACCCCGCCCCCGATGTGTTCCTGGAAGGCATCGAACACGGCCATCTGATGTTCAACGCGCGGGGCTATGTTGGATCGCCGCGCAATGCGTACGGCGTGCGCAGCGCGCTGCTGTACGACATTTTGCAGCGCATGGCGCAGGCCGGCCTGCCGCTCGCCTCGCCGTCGACGCTGGTGCTGGCGCGCCCGCCCGCCCGCGGCGATGCCGCCGCGCCGCCCGACGCGCCGGACGCTAACGCGCCAGGCGACGCTTCATGAACGCCAGAAAGCGCGGGTCGGTGGCGTAGGCAATATTGACGCGCAACGCCGAGGTCAACTGGCCGCGCTCGGGCATGAAGATCGCGCCCGGCGCCAGGAATATGCTGGCGTCGGACGCTTCGCTGGCCAGTGCCAGTTCGTCCTGTCCCGGCTTCAGGCGGGCCCACAAATAGAACCCGCCGCCCGGCGCATACGGCAGGGCCAGTCCCGCGCTTTTCAGGGCGGGCAGCGCCTCGCGCGTGGCGCGCTCCACGTGCGCCTTGAGGCGGCGCTGGTGCTTCAGGTACTGCCCGCTGGCGATCAGGTTGAAGACCAGGCGCTCGACGTAGTCGGATGTGCTGACCAGCGTCAGCATTTTCAGGTCGCACAGGGCGCTGGCCAGGGCGTTGTTGGCCGCCAGGTAGCCGACCCGCAGGCTGGCCGACAGGGTCTTGGAAAACGTGCCCACGTAGATGACGCGTTCCAGCTGGTCGAGCGTGGCCAGGCGCGGGCTGGCGGCGGGCAGGATGTCGGCGAAGGGATCGTCTTCGACGATATAGAAACCGTACTGCGCGGCCGCCTGCAGCACCCGGTGCCCCACCGGCAGTGTCAGCGACCCGCCAGTGGGATTGTGCGCCAGCGACTGGGTGAAAAACACTTTCGGCTTGAAGGCGGCGGCCTTCTGCGCCAGGTCGTCGAGATCGGGACCATCGGCGCGGCGGCGCACGCCCACCAGTTTCACATTGGAAAAGCGCAGTTTGCCGAACAGGGGGTAGTAGCCAGGGCTGTCGACCAGCGCGACATCGCCGGGCTCGAGCAACTGCCGCGCCACCAGGTCCAGGGCGTGATTGGCGCCATGGGTCAACAGCACTTGCTCGGCGCCTGCCTGTATGCCGCGTTCGGCCAGCGCCACGGCGATGCGCTCGCGCAGCGGCTTGTATCCCCACGGATTGCCGTAGCCGTGGCCGATATCGGTGTCGCGCAACGCCTTGGCATTGCCGGCGGGACGCCCCAGGTCGAAGCGCTCCATCCATGACGGCGGCGGCCGGCCGTCGCCGACCCGCACCTCGTAATGCTGGACCAGTTGTTCGCGCAGCAGCGATACGGTGTCGATAGCCTGCGCGACGTGGCGCGAACGCTGCGCCGAAGAGAGCGCGCGGGTGACCGCCACGTAGTAGCCCGAGCCGGGCCTGGCCTGCAGGTGTCCCATGGCCACCAGCCGGTCATAGGCATCGGCCATGGTGTTCTTGGACACGCCATGCTCGACGGCGCCAGCCCGTACCGAGGGCAGGCGCTGCCCCGGCTTGAGCGCGCCGCGGGCGATCAGGCCGGCGATTTGTTCAACGATTGTGCCCACGCGACTCATGGGGGCTCCTGCAGCGATGTTGAGTGTGCCTACTTCGTATCTGGGACAGTTTTGCAAGCTACCCGGAAACTGTACCTTGTTTTGTCCCGGTTTAGCGTTGATTATCCCACTTGCCCGATCGCGGGCAAGCCGACCGGCACGGCGGCGCCAGAACAGAACACATCAGGAGGAGATATGAAGACCATCGATCGCCGCTCGGCCATCAAGACCTTGGGCCTGGGCGCACTGGGCGCGGCCGGCATGTCAGCCGCGATGCCCGCTCACGCGCAACAAGCCGTGAACTGGCGCATGCAGGCGCTGTGGGACGGCGGCACCACGCCGCAAAAATTCGAAGAGCGCTTCGTCAAGCGCGTCGCCGAGCTTACCGACGGCAAGTTCAAGATCGAACTGTTCTCGGCCGGCCAACTGGTTCCGGCCAACCAGGCTTTCGACGCCGTGCGCGGCGGGGCCTTCCAGATGATGAAGACCTTCGACGGCTACGAGGCCGGCAAGATTCCGGGCCTGGCCTTCACCAGCACGGTGCCATTCGGCTTTCCGGAACCCGACCAGTATGAAGCCTGGTTCTACGAGTTGGGAGGCCTGGAACTGGCGCGCGAGGCGTATGCGCCCGCGGGCCTGTACTACATCGCACCCACCGTCTATGGTCCTGAACCCATCCACTCGAAAGTGCCGCTCAAGACGATTGCCGACCTGCAAGGCAAGAAAGGCCGCTTCGTGGGACTGGCCTCGACCGTGATGGGCGCCCTGGGTGTGGCGGTGACGCCGCTGCCCACCAGCGAAGTGTATTCGGCGCTGGACAAGGGCGTGATCGACCTGGCAGACCGCGGCGACCTCACGGCCAACCTCGAGGCGGGCCTGGGCGAAGTCGCCAAGTACATCGTCATGCCCGGCCCGCACCAGCCCACCACGGCGACCAGTTATGTGGCCAACCGGGCCGCCTACGAAAGCCTGCCCGCGCCCTACAAGGCCGCCCTGGCCGCGGCCGCGCGCGAAACCTCGGCGGCCCTGCGGCAACACATCCTGGTGGCCGACGGCAAGGCGCTGGAGGCCTTCAAGGCGCAGGGCGTCACCGTGACGGCGTTCGACCCGGCCGAGCTGGCGAAGACGCGCGCGCAGGTGGCCGAGGTGTGGCAGAAGGCGGCCGGCAACAACGCCAACGCCGGCAAGATCCTGGAAAGCCAGATGGCTTTCCTGAAGCGCCTCGGCCTGCTCAGCTGAGCGCGCCGCGCGGGGCGGGCCGCACGCGGCCCGCCGCTACGCAGGCGCAGGCCTGCCCTATCAACCGAGACCTTCATGCCCCGAGCCATAAGCTGGTATGTCAAGCTGGTGACCGGGATCAACCGCGCGTTGTTCCTGGCGGTCGCCGGCCTGATGCTGATCATCGTTCCCGTCATGCTCTATGAAGTGACATCGCGCTATGTGTTCGGCGCGCCCACCACCTGGGGCATGGAGCTGGCGACGATGCTGTTCGGCCCCTACTTCCTGCTGGGCGGCCCCTACCTGCTGCACCTGCGCGGCCACGTCAACCTGGACCTGGTACGCCGCCGCCTGCCGCCGCACCGCATACGCCAGCTGGACCTGTTCAACCACCTGATCATCATGGCGTTCTGCGCCATTCTCGTGACGTACTCGCTGCCGCTGGCGCTGCAGTCGCTGGCATTTCACGAGACCTCGTTCTCGGCCTGGAACCCGCCGGTCTGGCCGGCGAAGTTCACGGTGCCGCTGGCCGTGATCCTGCTGGGCGCGCAAAGCCTGGCTGAATTCCTGCGCCTGCTGGCGCGCGACCCGGGCGCGCTGGAGGGCACGCCATGAGCTCGAACACCATTCTGGCCATCATGTTTGGCGGCCTGACACTGCTGATGCTGACCGGACTGCCAATTGCCTTCGTGCTGGGCGGGCTGTCGCTGCTGCTGACCGTCACGCTATGGAACGCCGACGCCGTCGTGCTGATGGTGCTGCAGATATTCGACACCATGCGCTCGGAAGCGCTGCTGGGCATCCCGCTGTATATCCTGATGGCCGGCATCCTGCAGCGCTCGGGCGTCATCGAAGACCTGTACCGCGCGATGGAGCTGTGGTTCGGCCGGCTGCGCGGCGGCCTGGCGATCGGCACGGTGGTGATCTGCGTGATCATGGCGGCCATGACGGGCGTGGTGGGCGCGGCGGTGACCGCGATGGCCCTGCTGGCCATGCCCGAGATGCTGCGGCGCGGCTATGACCCCAGGCTGGTCACCGGCACTATTTGCGCATCGGGCACGCTGGGCATCTTGATCCCGCCTTCAGTGCTGACTATCGTATATGCGGTGACCGCCCAGGTGTCCATTGGCAAGATGCTGATCGCGGGCATGGTGCCCGGCCTGATCCTCGCCGCGCTGTACATCTTGTACATCCTGTATGTGGCGTATTTCCGCCCCGGCCAGGTGCCGCCCCCCACCGGCGAACGGGTGCCGTTCGGCGCCAAGCTGCGCAGCCTGCGCGCGGTGATCCTGCCGATGCTGTTGATCGTGATGATCCTGGGGTCGATTTTCTTCGGCATCGCCACGCCTACCGAGGCGGCCGCAGTGGGCGTGCTGGGCGCGGTGCTGGCCAGCGCGGTCCGGCGCCGGCTGACGGCTCGCGGCCTGAGCGAAGCGGCCATCGAGACGCTCAAGGCCACGGCGATGATCCTGTGGATCACCATCGGCGCCAAGGCGTATGTGGCGATATTCACCGGCCTGGGCGGCGCCAACACCTTGATGGAATTCATCCGCCACCTGGACATGCCGCCCTACGCGGTGCTGGCCGCGATGATGCTGATCTTGATCTTCCTGGGCACCGCGCTCGACGAGATCGGCATCATCTTGCTGACCGTGCCGGTGTTCCTGCCCATTGTGCGGCTGCTTGGTTTTGACGAGATATGGTTCGGCGTGCTGTACGCCATCACGATCCAGACCGGCTACATCAGCCCTCCGTTCGGCTACACGCTGTTCTACATCAAGGGGCCGCTGCCGCCGCACCTGGGCATGGGCACGGTTTATCGCGGCGTCACGCCCTTCATGCTGCTGCAGATGCTGGCCCTGCTGATATGCGCCGCGTTCCCCGGCCTGGTCACCTGGCTGCCGCGCCTGATGGCCCATTGACCCCTTCTCTTTCCGTTCGACACCTGGACACACTACCGTGAGCACAGACGCCAAGAATTCCCGCATTTCCGGTTTCCACAAAGACGACATCCCCACCCGGCTGGCCCGCGTGGCGGCATTCGCCGGACTGGACGACGAGACCGTGCAGCACCTTGCCAACATGGGCAACCTGGATCCGCAGCTGGCCGACCGCCTGATCGAAAACGTAGTGGCCACGCTGAACGTGCCGATCGGCATCGCCACCAACATGAAGGTCGACGGCGAAGACGTGCTGGTGCCCATGGCGACCGAGGAATCGTCGGTGGTGGCGGCCGTGTGCAACGCAGCGCGCCAGTGCTACGACCAAGGCGGCTTCACGACGTCGACGTCCGGCTCGCTGATGATTGCCCAGGTACAACTGGTGGATGTGCCTGACGCCGCCCATGCCCGCATGCGCATCCTGGAGCACAAGGCCGAGGTCGAGACCCTGTGCGACGACTGCGACCCGCTGCTGGTCAAGCTGGGCGGCGGCCTGCAGGACGTGGAAGTGCGCATCGTGGATGCGGCCGGCGGCCCCATGGTGGTCACGCATCTGATCGTGGACACGCGCGACGCCATGGGGGCCAACGCGGTCAACAGCATGGCCGAGAAGCTGGCCCCGCACATCGAGTCGTGGACCGGCGGACGCGTGTACCTGCGCATTCTGTCCAACCTGGCCGACCGCCGGCTGGCGCGCGCCCGCGCCGTCTGGACCTGCGACGCCATCGGCGGCGCCAGCGTGCGCGACGGCATCATCAGCGCCTACCGCTTCGCCGCCGCCGACCCCTACCGTGCCGCCACGCACAACAAGGGCATCATGAACGGCGTGTCGGCCGTGGTGCTGGCCACGGGCAACGATACTCGCGCCGTGGAGGCCGGCGCGCATGCGTACGCCGCGCGCAAGGGCTGGTATTCGAGCCTGACCGATTGGGAAGTGACCGCCGAGGGGCACCTGGCCGGCACGCTGGAAATGCCCATGGCCGTGGGCCTGGTGGGCGGCGCCACCAAGCTGCATCCGACCGCGCGCGCCTGCCTGAAAATACTGGGCGTCTCGACCGCCGAGCGCCTGGCCCGCCTGATCGCGGCCGTCGGTCTGGCGCAGAATTTCTCGGCGCTGAAGGCGCTGGCCACCACCGGCATCCAGAAAGGGCACATGTCGCTGCATGCGCAGAATATCGCCATGATGGCCGGCGCCGTCGGCGACGAGATCGAACAGGTGGCGAAGGCGCTGGTGGCGCAGGGCGCGGTGCGGGTGGACGTGGCCGAAGCCGAGCTGGCGCGGCTGCGCGGCCAGGGATGATGCGGGCGCCGCGCCGAGGGTAGCGGGCCGGCTACCCTGCCAGGGCCCGCGTGGCAGGAATCAGCAGGCCCAGGCCCGCCAACAGCAACAGCACGAACACCAGCCGCTTGACCGTGTGCACCGACCCGGCAGACGCGTAACGACGCACCAGCCAGGTCAGCCCCACCACCACCGGCAGTGCTTCCAGGCTCAGCCATAGGGGCGCGGCGCCCAGGCTGCCATGGCCCGCCACCAGCGCCAGGCGCAGGACCGCGTTTGACGAGAACAGCACCAGCAGGCTGTTGCGCACCAGCGGCAGGGGCAGCGGCTGGCGGTACATTTGGTACACCATGGGCGGACCCGCGCTGGAAAACAGCCCGCCCAGCACGCCGGACAACACGCCGAACGAAATAAAGGACAGCCGCGAGGACACGCGCGGCAGCGGCCGCGTGCGCGTCACCAGCAAGATCGCGCAAGCCAGAATGGTCAGGCCCAGCAGCCAGCGCAACAGCAAGGCGGTGTTGCCGCTGATCCATTCCAGGGCGAATACCCCCAGCGCCACGCCGGCCAGGCTGCCCGCCAGCGGCGGCCGGATCAGCGACCAGCTCAGGTGCGAGCGGGCGCGCCCCAGCGCCACCAAGGCATTCGCCAGCGTCAGCATGCTGACCACATTCGAGACGTCGGGCAGAGGCGCCAGCGAGAAGAGCCCGGTCAACCCCAGCAGCACCAGGCCGAAAGCGAACCCGGTCATGGTCTGGGCATAGGTGGCCAACGCCACGCATCCCAGAAACAGCAAATGATCCAGCCACGTCATACTACGACTACGACAACTGCCACAGGCGCGCGCCGGCGCGCCGCGCACTGCTACCGCCTGCCTCCCCGACTTGCATACATATTCAAAGACAGGCCGCCCAGCACCAGGCAAGCCGCGACGATTTTCCAGGGCGGCAGGGGCTCGTCCAGCAGCGCCGCCGATGCCAGGATGCCGAACACCGGCACCAGCAGCGCGGTCGGCGTCACGGTGGCGGCGGGATGGCGCGCCAGCAGCCAGCCCCACGCCCCGAAGGCGAATACGGTATTGCCCGCCGCCTGCCAGAAAGCCGCCAGCCACGCCCACCCGCTGGCGTGCGCCAGCGCCTGCCCAATGCGCGCCGGGCCGTCCACCGCCAGGCTGATGAGCGCCAGCGGAATGATGGCGAACAGGCTGCTCCAGGCAGTGAACGCCACCATGTTCACCCGGCCCGCGCCGCGCATCACCATGTTCGTGCAGCCCCACGCAAAACCGGCGGCCAGCACGATGCCCAGCCCCATCAGCGTGACCGCGGCAGCGGAATCGGTGGCGCTATGCCAGGCCACCACGCCATAGCCGGCAGTGGCCAGGACCAGCGCCCAGGCCTGCAACGGCCGCACGCGCTCGCCGCCGAAAGCCATGGACATGAGAATAGTGAAGAACACCTGCGACTGGATCACCAGCGAGGCCAGGCCGGGAGAGATGTCCTGCCGCATGGCCCAATACAACAGCCCGAACTGGCCCACGCCCAGCAGCAGGCCGGCGCGCGCCATGGCGCTCCAGGGCACCGCCGGCCGGCGGAACACCAGCACCCATGGCAACGCCGACAGCAGGAAGCGCAGCGTGGCGAACAGGAAAGCGGGGAACTCGGCCAGGCCCCACTTGATGACGACGAAATTGGTGCCCCAGATGAAAACGACGGTCAGCGCCAACAGCAGGTGGGACAGCGGCATGAATCAGGCAGGGGAGACGGGGCAAGGCCGCATCATACCCCTGCCCGCCGCATCCGGCCTCAGGCCGGCACGGGATGCGCCGCCTGTTCGCCCACCACGGTGGTCCAGCGGCGCACGCGCCACTGCCGGACCAGACCGGCTTGCACGTAGGGATCGGCCTGGGCAAAAGCCTCGGCCACTGCCGGCGATTCGCCTTTGAACAGCAGCACCGCCTGGTCGGCCGGATCGGCCAGCGCGCCGCCCAGCACCAGCTCGCCGCGCGCCACGGCCTGCCGCGCCAGCGCCAGGTGCGTATCGCGGAATTCGCCGCGGCGTTCGAGATAGTCGGGCACCAGGTCGTAGAACAGCAGATAATGCATGGCAGCTCCTGCGCTAAATTGTCGACGGCTCGATCATACTTGCCGCTATCTTGCCCATCTACCCAAGGAATCCCGATGATCCAGGAAATTGCCAGCATTCTCGTCACCGCAGGCCACGAGGCCGACTTCGAGGCCGCAGTGGGCCAGGCCCGGCCGCTGTTCATGCGCGCCCGCGGATGCCATGGCGTGGCGCTGCACCGCTCGATTGAAAATCCGCAGCAGTACACCCTGGTGGTCGACTGGGAAACGGTAGAGAACCACATGGTGGATTTCCGCGAATCGGCCGACTTCCAGGAATGGCGCAAGCTGGTCGGACCGCATTTTGCCGAAGCGCCCCAGGTGCACCACGAAACCAAGGTGTTGTAGGGTGGCGCGCGAGGCCTAGCGCCGCGTCCAGCCCTCGTAGGCCAGCCGCAGGCCGAACAGGGCCAGGCCGGCGCCCGCCAGGCATTCCAGCGCGCGCTGGCAGCGCACATACGCGCGCCGCACCAGGGGCCGCGAGAACACGTGGCACAGCAGCACTCGCCACAACAGCGACGCCGCCACCAGGCCCAGCCAGGCGGCGGCCTTGGCCCATGGCGGCGTATCAGGCCGCAGCGTCACGGAAAAGATGCTGGCAAAAAACAGGACCGTTTGCGGATTGGCCAGGTCGGTGCACAGGCCGCGCCGGAAATGGCGCCAGCCCGCGGCGGGCTGTGGCGCGGAGGCGGCGGGCAGTCCATGCGCGCCGCTGCCGCGCAGCAACCGCCAGCCATACCAGGCCAGGTAGGCGCCGCCCGCCATCTGGATGAAGGTGAACAAGGCGCCACCGGCCGTGATCAGGGTGGCCATGCCGAATAATCCCAAACCGGAATAAAGGGCATCGCCGGTGGCCACTCCCAGGCCGGTCATGGCGCCGGCAGTCCTTCCTGCTGCCAGGCTGGCCTGCACCACCACCAGCAGGTTGGGGCCGGGGCTGAGGAACGTGAAGGCGAACAGCCCCACGGTCAGCAATACGGTGTGCAGGGGATCCATGCGCCTATTATGCCGCTGTGCCGCCCTGCCCCGCATGCGGACCCTGCGCGCCCGCCAGTTCCACCGCCAGCCGGATGGCGTCGGCCAGGAACGGCGAACGGTCGCCCTTGCGGCAACTGATGATGACCGGCGACACGAAAGCATCCGCATCCACCGGCACATGCGCGACGTCTGCGCGGTGCAGGCGCTGCACCGACGCCGGCACCAGCGTCACGCCCAGGCCGGCGGCCACCAGGCCGGTGGCCGTCTGCAGTTCGTTGGCCTCCTGGATCACGCGCGGCGCATGGCCGGCGGCGCGAAACAGCCCCAGCACATGATCGGCGTAGTTGGGCCGCGGCCGCGCGGGGTACAGCACAAACGGCTGCTCGGCCAATTCGGCGATGCCAATGCGGCGGCTGCGCGCCAGCGGATGCCCCAGCGGCAATGCCGCCACCAGCGGCTCGGCCATCAACACGCGCCGCTCGATGGCGGGATCGTCGATCAGGATGCGGCCAACGCCCACATCGATGCGCCCTGCCTTCAGCGCCTCGATCTGCGGCAACGTGGTCATCTCCGCCAGGCCGACCTCGACGTGCGGATCAGCCTCGCGCAAGCGGCGGATCAGTTCCGGCACGAAACCGTACAGAGTGGAAGGCACGAAACCCATGCCAAACCAGCGGCGCTTCGTGCGGCCCAGGCGCCGCGTGCCCTGCACGATCTCGTCCAGGCGCTGCGTGAGCTGCAACGATTGCTCAAGCAAGAACCGGCCGGCCTCGGTCAGTTTCAGGGCGCGCGAACTGCGCTCGAACAGCACGACGCCCAACTCGTCTTCCAATTGGCGGATCTGCCTGCTGAGCGGAGGCTGGGCGATATGCAGGCGCGCCGCCGCGCGGGTGAAGCTGCCCTCGCCTGCCACAGCCTGGAAGTAGCGCAGATGCCTGAGTTCCATAACACACCCATACCTTAAAGGTATTGAAAGCAACCAATATAGTCTTGGACCGGGTGAAAATCGAGCCGCATACTTCTAATCAAGACCTACTGCTTATTTCAGGTATGGAAAGTATTCGCATCGAGACCGTCGAAGCCATTCTGGTGGATCTGCCCACCATCCGCGCCCACCAACTGGCCATGGCGGTCATGCAGCGCCAGACACTGGTGATCGTGCGCCTGTGCTGCAGCGACGGCGTCGAAGGGCTGGGCGAGGCGACGACCATAGGCGGCCTGAGCTACGGCGAAGAAAGCCCCGAAGGCATCAAGCTGGCCATCGACACGTACCTGGCGCCGGCCCTGGTCGGCCAGGACGCCACCAACGTGCGCGCGGCCCTGGCGCGGCTGGAAAAGGTGGCGCGCGGCAACCGTTTCGCCAAGTCGGCGCTGGAAACGGCCCTGCTCGATGCCCAGGGCAAGCGCCTGGGCGTGCCCGTGGCCACCCTGCTGGGCGGCGCGGTGCGCTCCCGGCTGCCAGTGCTGTGGACCCTGGCCAGCGGCGATACGGCGCGCGACATCGACGAGGCCGAGGCGCTGCTGCAATCCCGCCGGCACAACACGTTCAAGCTGAAAATCGGCCGGCGCGACGTGGCGAGCGACGTGGCTCATGTATCGCGCATCAAGCAGGCCCTGGGCGACCGCGCCCGGGTCACGGTGGACGTTAACCAGGCCTGGGACGAGGCCGAGGCGGCTGGCGCCATCGCGCGGCTGGAAGCCGCCGGCGTCGACCTGATCGAACAACCTATTCCGCGCGCCAACCTGGCCGGCATGGCGCGGCTGGCGGCCCGCTTCGTGGTGCCCATCATGGCCGACGAAGCCGTGTGCACGCCGGAAGACGCGCTGGACATCGCGCGCCTGGGCGCGGCCGACGTGCTAGCGCTGAAAATCGCCAAGTCGGGCGGCATCCTGGAAATGGGACGCACCGCGGCCGTGGGCGACGCCGCGGGCATGGCGCTGTACGGCGGCACCATGCTCGAAGGCTCGATCGGCTCTGTTGCATCGGCGCACGGTTTTGCGACGCTGCCACGCCTGGCGTGGGGCACCGAGCTGTTCGGGCCGCTGCTGTTGAAAGACGACATCGTGGCGGTTCGCCCGGTCTACGACGATTTTTCCCTGGAACTGCCGGCCGGGCCCGGACTGGGCCTGGCGCTGGACGAGGACAAGCTGGCGTTTTACCGGCGCGACCGCGCCGCGGCACGCGGCGCTTGAATCGCCGCCGCCTGGCGCCCGCCATTCGCACGCCCCGGGTTTTCAATAGATTTACACAGGAGACACCATAATGAATACCGTTTTGTCGAAACCGCTGGCGGCGCTGTGCGCGGCAACCGCGCTGCTCGGCGCGGCGTCGGCGGCGCAGGCCGAATACCCCGAGCGCGCCGTGACCTGGGTGGTGCCCTTCCCGCCCGGCGGCGCGATGGACAACATCGCCCGCACCCTGGGCGAAGCCATGGGCAGGCAGCTGGACACCTCGTTCGTGATCGAGAATCGCGCCGGCGCGGGCGGCAACATCGGCGCCGCCATGGTGGCGCGCGCCAAGCCCGACGGCTACACCATCCTGATCGTGGCCAATGGCATGGCCGTGAACCCGGCCCTGTACGCCAACCTGAACTACGACCCGCAAGCTGACTTCGCGCCGATCTCGCTGCTGGCGGTCGTGCCCAACGTTCTGGTCACCAACCCGCAACGCACCGGCGCCACCAGCGTGGCCGACGTAATCGCCAAGGCCAAGGCCAAGCCCGGCGCCTACACCTTTGCCTCGGCCGGCGTGGGCACCTCGATCCACCTGGCCGGCGAACTGTTCGTCTCGATGGCGGGCATCGACATGCTGCACGTGCCGTACAAAGGCAGCGGCCCGGCGGTCGCGGACCTGCTGGGCGGGCAGGTGGACTACATGTTCGACAGCATCACGTCGGCCAAGCCGCACATCGTGTCGGGCAAGCTGACCGCGCTTGCGGTCACCACGGCCAAGCGTTCGGCTGCGTTGCCCAACGTGCCCACCGTGGCCGAAGCGGGCCTGCCGGGCTACGAGCTTACGCCCTGGTTCGCCGCCTTCGCGCCGGCCGGCACGCCGCCCGAGGTCGTGGCCAAGCTGAACGCATCGATGCGCCAGGCGCTGGACGACCCCAAGGTCAAGGCCACGCTGGATTCGATCGGCGCCGAACCGATCGGCAGCAGTTCCGAAGAACTGAAGACCTACCTGGCCAAGGAAACGGCGCAGGGCAAGAAGCTGGTCGAAGAACGCAACATCAAGCTGCAGTAAGGCCGCACGCCGATTCCAATATCCGGTACTCTGCTTGCGGCCGTATATGGAAAATTCTGCACGATCAGCGAGGAACTCATGAAACTGGCGGCGAACCTATCCCTGCTCTACCCGGGCCAGTCCCTGGCGCAACGCGCCGAAGCCGCGGCGCTCGATGGTTTCGCCGGCGCCGAGATCCTGTTTCCCTATGACGTGCCGCCGGCCGAACTGGCCGCGCTGCTGCGCGCGCACGACATGGCGCTGGTGCTGGTCAATACGCCCATCGGCCCGGCCGGTGAAAAAGGCCTGGCCTGCGTGCCCGGCCGCGAAGCGGATTTCGATGCCGCGCTGGCCCAGGCCCTGGCTGTATGCCGGGCCACGGGCTGCCGCGCCGTGCATGTGATGGCCGGGCATCCGCCGGCCGGCGCGTCGCACGCCACCTGCCAGGCCACGCTGGTGGGCAACTTGCGCCGCGCTGCGCCCCTGGCCGCGCAGGACGGCATCACCCTGACGCTGGAAGCCCTGAACCGGCACGACATGCCTGGCTACTTCTACAGCCAGCCAGGGCAGGCGGCGCAGATCATCGCCGCGGTCGGACACCCGTCGGTGCGGCTGCAATTCGATTTCTACCACTCCCAGCGCGAGGGCCTGGACCTGGACCGCGAACTGCGCGCCGTGCTGCCTCTGGTGCACCACGTGCAATTCGCCCATCCGCAAGGACGCCACGAACCCGATCCCACCGATCCACCCGTGGCCCAGGCCCTGCGCACCCTGGCAAGCAGCGGCTACGCCGGCTGGATCGGCTGCGAATACCTGCCGCGCGCGGATACCCACGCCGGGCTGGCGTGGCGCGACGCATACTGGCAACTGGCGAAGGGCGGCGACAAACCCTAATCGCCGTCCAGTTCGGGGTAGTAGCGGAAAATGCCGTCGCCGAACGGCAGGCGCCGGCCGCTGGAAAAATACGCCTGCAGGGCCGGCAGCGTCGCCACCCGGGCGTGCAGCGCCATCACCTTGGGATAACGCCCCGCCACTGCGCCCATGCGCCGTGGAAACGCATACAGCAGGCCATCTACCAGGTGAAACAGCGACAGGTCGGCGTACGACCAGCGCCGTCCGCCAGCCAGCCAATCGCCATACCCGTCGAGCACGCGCTCGAAATACCCGAGAAACTTCGGAATGCGCTCGGCCCGGAAATTGGCGGCGCGGCGCAAGGCTTCGTCACGCTGGTCTTCGTAGTATGCGCTGGCGGCCACCGGGTGATGGGTATCGTGCGCTTCGGCCACCATATCGGCGATGGTGAGCTGCAGCTGGTGCGTCCAGTAGCGGCCGCTCGCGCTGGCGGGCGCCAGGCCATGCTTGTCGCCCAGGTAGAGCAGGATGTTGGCTGTCTGGCCCAGAGTGAGCCGACCGGCTACCAGGTAAGGCGGGGCGAACGGCGGTTGTTTGCGCGGCGCCTGCATGTCGTCGACCAGGCTGGCGTCGGGCTGCCGGGCGCGCTCGCGATACGGAATGCCGCCGGCCTCGAGGGCCAGGCGCACGAATTCGCCGCGTCCCGGTATGCCGTCCCAGTACCACAGGTCATAGGTCATGGGATGCTCCTTGGTGCAATGGGAATGCCGCCGGCGCCTGCGCCGGCGCCTGGGCATTGAGCATCCACCTTACCACCGCGCGCGCGGCTGCCCCCCGGGCGCCCCGGATGTCCCGGATGTCCCGGATGTCCCGGATGTCCCGGATGCCCTAGAAATCCTGGAGGCCCGCCAGCTTGCGGCGCGCGGCCAGGGCCACGGCCACCGTGCTGCGCACATCGGCCAGCGCGCGGTGGGTGGGATCGGCCGCGCCCACATGGCGCGCCAGCACCTGCAGCTTGTGCGACGGCAGCTCGGGCCAAGCCTGGCGGGCCAGCTGCAGCGTGCAATGCGTGGCGTTGGCGAACGGCAGCCCGGTATGCTCGGCCGCGGCTTGCAAAAAGCGGCAATCGAACGACGCGTTATGGAAAAACACCGGCGCGTCGGCCAGAAAAGCCAGGAAGGCGGAAAACGCCTCGGCCACGGGAACGCCGCGGCCGTCGACCTCGGCCTGGGTAATGCCGGTCAGGCGGGTAATGAACGGCGGCACCGTCCCGCGCGTGCGCACAACCTGCGAAAACTCGCGCTCGATGGCGCCGTCGGGCCCCACGTGCACCGCGGCGAATTCCAGGATTTCGCAGCTGGCGGTGGACAAGCCGGTGGTTTCCAGGTCGGCCACGGCAAACGGCCCGCCCAGCGCCTGCATGGCCAGGCGATGCCGCGACGCCCGTGACGGCGCCGCCTGCAAAGGGCGGGGCGGCGCAAAGGGATCGTGGTCCAGATACGGATTGGGCGTGGAGTAGCGGCGGCGGAAATAGGGCATGGCAGGCGCGGCAATGCAGGCATTGTATGCGCGCGCGGCGGTCGTTGCGCGGCCGCCCCAAAGCGGGGCTCAAAGCGGCCGCCCAAGTCTTATATAAGATATAAGACACTTGCCGCAGCCCCCCTCCTCCCTCTACAATCCTGGCGACAACCCTCCTAGCAACCCGACTTTACGCAGGCCTCCCCATGCTGGAAACGTACCGCCAACACGTCGCCGAGCGCGCGGCGCTGGGCATCCCCCCGCTGCCCCTTTCGGCCCAACAAACCGCCGATCTCATCGAACTGCTGAAGAACCCGCCCGCCGGCGAAGCGGAATACCTGCTGAACCTGCTGACGCACCGCGTGCCGGCCGGCGTCGACGACGCCGCCAAGGTCAAGGCTTCGTACCTGGCCGCCGTGGCGCTGGGCAAGGAATCGTGTGCGCTGATCAGCCGGGCCAAGGCGACGGAGCTGCTGGGCACCATGCTGGGCGGCTACAACATCGGCCCGCTGATCGAACTGCTCGACGACGCCGACGTCGGCACCATCGCCGCCGACGGCCTGAAGAAAACCCTGCTGATGTTCGACGCCTTCCACGACGTGAAGGAAAAGGCGGACAAAGGCAACGCCAACGCCAAATCGGTGCTGCAGAGCTGGGCCGATGCCGAATGGTTCACCAGCCGCCCCGAACTGCCCGAAAGCCTGACCATTACCGTGTTCAAGGTGCCGGGCGAAACCAACACCGACGACCTGTCGCCCGCCCCCGACGCCACCACGCGGCCCGACATCCCCATGCACGCGCTGGCCATGCTGAAGAACAAGCGCGACGGCGCCGCGTTCGAGCCTGAAGAAGACGGCAAGCGCGGCCCGGTGAAGTTCATCGAATCGCTGAAAGAAAAGGGCCACCTGGTCGCCTACGTGGGCGACGTGGTGGGCACCGGCTCGTCGCGCAAATCGGCCACCAACTCGGTGCTGTGGTTCACCGGCGAAGACATCCCCTTCGTGCCGAACAAGCGTTTCGGCGGCGTCTGCCTGGGCGGCAAGATCGCTCCCATCTTCTACAACACCATGGAAGACGCGGGCGCGCTGCCCATCGAGCTGGACACCTCCAAGATGGAAATGGGCGACGTGATCGAGCTGCGCCCCTATGAAGGCAAGGCGCTGAAAAACGGCGAAGTCATTGCCGAGTTCCAGGTCAAGTCCGACGTGCTGTTCGACGAAGTGCGCGCCGGCGGCCGCATTCCGCTGATCATCGGCCGCGGCCTCACCGCCAAGGCCCGCGAAGCGCTGGGCCTGCCGCCCTCGACGCTGTTCCGCCTGCCCAAGAATCCGGCCGACTCGGGCCGCGGCTACACGCTGGCCCAGAAAATGGTCGGCCGCGCCTGCGGCCTGCCCGAAGGCCAGGGCGTGCGCCCCGGCACCTACTGCGAACCGCGCATGACCTCGGTGGGCAGCCAGGACACCACCGGCCCCATGACCCGCGACGAACTGAAAGACCTGGCCTGCCTGGGTTTCTCGGCCGACCTGGTCATGCAGTCGTTCTGCCACACCGCGGCCTACCCCAAGCCTGTCGACGTCAAGACCCACCACTCGCTGCCGCAGTTCATCAGCACGCGCGGCGGCATCTCGCTGCGCCCCGGCGACGGCGTGATCCACTCGTGGCTCAACCGCATGCTGCTGCCCGACACCGTGGGCACCGGCGGCGACTCGCACACCCGCTTCCCCATCGGCATTTCGTTCCCCGCCGGCTCGGGCCTGGTGGCCTTCGCGGCCGCCACCGGCGTCATGCCGCTCGACATGCCCGAATCGGTGCTGGTGCGCTTCAAGGGCAAGATGCAGCCGGGCGTCACGCTGCGCGACCTGGTCAACGCCATTCCGCTGTACGCCATCAAGCAAGGGCTGCTGACGGTGGCCAAGCAAGGCAAGAAGAACATCTTCTCTGGCCGCATCCTGGAAATCGAAGGGCTGCCCGACCTGAAGGTGGAACAGGCCTTCGAACTGTCGGACGCCTCGGCTGAACGCTCGGCCGCCGGCTGCACCGTGCGCCTGAACAAAGAACCGATCATCGAATACATCAACAGCAACATCGTGATGCTGAAGTGGATGATCGCCAACGGCTACGAAGACGAGCGCTCGCTGGGCCGCCGCATCAAGGCCATGGAAGCCTGGCTGGCCGATCCCAAGCTGCTGGAGCCGGACGCCGACGCCGACTACGCCGCCGTAATCGAAATCGACCTGGCCGACATCCACGAACCCATCGTGGCCTGCCCGAACGACCCCGACGACGTCAAGACCCTGTCCGACGTGGCCGGCGCGAAGATCGACGAAGTGTTCATCGGCAGCTGCATGACCAACATCGGCCACTTCCGGGCGGCGTCCAAGCTGCTGGAAGGCAAGCGCGACATCCCGGTCAAGCTGTGGGTGGCCCCGCCCACCAAGATGGACGCCCAGCAGCTCACCGAAGAAGGCCACTACGGCGTATTCGGCACCGCCGGCGCGCGCACCGAAATGCCGGGCTGCTCGCTGTGCATGGGCAACCAGGCACAGGTGCGCGAAGGCGCGACCGTCATGTCGACCAGCACGCGCAACTTCCCCAACCGCCTGGGCAAGAACACCAACGTGTACCTGGGTTCGGCCGAACTGGCCGCCATCTGCTCGCGCCTGGGCCGCATCCCGACCAAGGACGAGTACATGGCCGACATGGGCGTCATCAACAAGAGCGGCGACCAGATCTACCAGTACCTGAACTTCGACAAGATCGACGACTACAAAGACGTGGCCGACGTCATCGAGGTGTAAGCCGCACGCGCGGGCGGCCGGTCTTCTGGCCGCCGGCGTGCCGAATCCCCGGGCATGCCCGGGGATTTTTTTGCTCTACGATGCGGCCATTGCCGGCCGGCGCCGCCGCCGGAACATGGGGCCTGCATATGAACACCGAGTATCTGGAAAGCTTCGCCAAGGTGGTCGAGTGCCGATCACTGGCCGAGGCCGCCCGCCGCCTGCACCTGACATCGGGCGCGGTGGCGGCGCGCATCCGAATCCTTGAAAGCGAACTGGCCACGACGCTGGTGCAGCGGTCCGGCCAGACCATCACGCCCACCGAGGCGGGCATGCGCATCTACGACCGCGCCAAGGAACTGATCCAGTCCGCGCGCGACCTGCAGGCCATCGCCAGCTCGGGCGCCCCGGAAGGCGAACTGCAGCTCGGCGCGTTCCCGTCCGCGCTGACCACGCATGTGCCCGTGCTGCTGGATGGATTCTGCGCCAGGCACCCCGACCTGTCGATCTACATTGCCTACGATGCCTCGGCGGAACTGTGCCGCCGCGTGCATCTGGGCCAGCTGGACGCGGCCGTGGTGATCGAGCCCACCTTTGCCATCCACAAGAACTGCGACCTGCACACACTGCAGGAAGAACCGCTGATCGTGATCGCCCCGGCCCACATGGCGGGCCGCGACGCGCACGACCTGCTGCTGCACGAACCCTTCATCCGCTATGACCGCATGGCCCACAGCGGCCAGCTCGTCGACCGCTACCTGAAAGACAATGCCCTGGTGCCGCGCCAGCGCATCGAGGTCGACAGCCTGCTGACCATCGTGTCGCTGGTCGAGCGCGGGGTGGGCGTGTCGCTGGTGCCGGACTCATTCTCGATCTGGTACAAGGCCGACGGGCTGGTGAAGATCCCCCTCCCCGAACGCACGCCGATTCGGCGCATCGGCATGATCTGGGGCCGCCACAGCCCCCGCCTGAGCGTGGTGCAGGCCCTGGTCGAACACGCCAGCCGGGCGCTCTGACGCGTCCTTTACCGCGCCGCCAAACCCTTTGCGTTGAAAACGCAAAAAATTTGCGAATCCACCGGGTTCCGGTCTCGTAGACTTTCAGCGTTTATGAACCGGCAAGAAGGACAAGCAGAATGCCCAGACAAGTGGTGCGGCTCAACCTCTGGACCGACCCGGCGTTCGACCGGATCGTCGGCGCCAGCCCCGATGCGGCGCTGACCGTCGTGGACCTGGCCAGCCCGCCGCAAGCCATTCTGGCGCAGCTGGGCGAGGCCGACATTTACCACGTCTCTGCCGCCAAAGACGAAGTGCCGCCGCAATGGCAGGTGACGCGCGAACTGATCCGCCACTGCCCGCGGCTGATTTGCGCCTCGACCTCGGGCGCCGGCTACGACACGGTGGATGTCGACGCCTGCACCGAGCATGGCATCCTGGTGGTCAACCAGGCAGGCGGCAATGCCGCCTCGGTGGCCGAACATGCCTTCGGGCTGATGCTGGCCGTGACGCGCCGCATTGTCGAATCCGACCACCTGCTCAAGACCGCCAGCGGTTTTTCGCGGGAAGACCTGATGGGCCGCGAACTCAGCGGCCAGACACTGGGCCTGGTGGGTATCGGCCACATCGGCCGCTACACCGCCCGGCTGGCGCAGGCCTTCGGCATGCACGTGCTGGCAACCGATCCGTATCTGGACGCGGCCGAGATCCAGGCGCGCGGCGCGAGGCCCGTGCCGCTGGACGAGTTGCTGGCCAGCAGCGACGTGGTCTCGCTGCACTGCCCGCGCACGGCCGAAACCCGCAACCTGTTCGGGGCCGCGGCATTCCGCAGCATGAAGCGCGGCGCATTGTTCATTTCCACCGCGCGCGGCGGCATCCACGACGAAGCGGCCCTGTATGACGCCCTGGCGGCCGGCCACCTGGGCGGCGCGGGCCTGGATGTCTGGAGCGTGGAGCCGCCGCCGTCAGACCACCCTCTGCTCACGCTGCCCAACGTCGTGTCCACCTATCACACCGCGGGCGTCACCCATGAAGCCCGCCGCAAGGTGGCCGCCATGGCGGCCGAGCAGATCGTGGCGCTGTGCGCCGGCACATTGCCCGGCCGCATCGTCAACCCCGACGCCTTGCCAGCTTTCCAGCGCAGGCTGGGGTAACGGTCCCGGAAGCAAGTCACCGACACCACAACCAACTAGACCAAGGAGACACTGTCATGCATATCAAGAACGGGTTCAAGCATCGGCTGGCCACGCTGGCCACCACCGCGCTGACCCTGTCCGCGGCCCTGGCCAGCCCGGCCGCGCAAGCCGAGTACCCCGAGCACCCGATCAACATGGTGGTGTCGTATGGCCCGGGCGGCGGCACCGACCTGATCGCGCGCGCCCTGGCTCCGTTCATTGAAAAGTACCTGGGCAACGGCGCCCAGATCGTGGTGCTGAACCGGCCCGGCGCGGGAGGCGCCATCGGTTTTGCCGAAGTGGCGCGCGCCAAGCCCGACGGCTACACCATCGGTTTTCTGAACACGCCCAACCTGATCACCATACCCATCGAGCGCAAGGCCCAGTACCGCTGGACCGACTTCGACCTGATCGGCAACCTGATCGACGACCCGGACAGCTTCGCCGTCAACAGCAGCAGCAACATCAAGACCCTGGCCGACCTGGCCGCTTACGCCAAGGCCAACCCGGGCAAAGTCACGGTGGGCACCACCGGCATCGGCTCGGATGATCACCTGGCGATGTTGCTGTTCGAGAAATCCACCGGCACGAAGATGACGCACGTGCCGTACAAGGGCGCGGGCGAAGTGCGCAGCGCGATCTCCAGTGGCGAGATCTTCATGGCCGCCATGAACATCGGCGAAGCCATGGCCTACATCAAGGCCGGCTCGCCCATGCGCGACCTGGGCGTCATGAGCCAGGAGCGCTCGCCCATCGCGCCCGACCTGCCCACCTTCAAGGAACAGGGCCATGACATCACCATGTCGTCACTGCGCGGCATTGGCGCCCCCAAGGGCCTGCCGGCGGATGTCAAGGCCAAGCTGGTGCACGCGGTGCAGCAGGCCGTGCAGGACCCCGCGTTCCGTGAAAAAGCCCAGGCCATGTACGCGCCGCTACGCTACCTGGGCCCCAAGGAATACGAGGCCGAGCTGCAGGCCAACGAAACCCTGTTCCGGAACTTCTGGAAAGAGACGCCCTGGGCGGAAAACTAGGCTGTTGACGGGCGGCGGCCGGGGGGTGAATAACGCGCCCCCAGGGCGCGGAACCTCGTTGCCCGCGCCGCCCCCGGTGCTTCAGAACTCGACCGCAGCCGACAACGAGAACGTCCGCGGGCCGCCCAACACCAAATAGCCGTTGCCTGGGTATCCGCCCACCGATGACCAGTAATCACGGTCGGCGATGTTTTCGACGCGGGCGCGCAGCGTGACCAGGTGGCCCTGCACGTCCATCATGTAGCGTAAGCCGGCATCGAAGCGGGTCCACGACGGAACTTCAAGCTTATTGGCGGCATCGGCGTACGACGATCCGGTGTAGACCATGCGCCCATCCAGCGTCAGCCCCTCGACACCGGGAACGTCCCACTCCAGGCCCAGATTGGCCTGGAAGTGCGGCACACCGATGACGCGATTGCCGTTGTTGCCTTCCGTGCCCGTGTCGATCTGCCGCGCATCCAGCCAGGTCAGCCCGCCCAGCACGCGCACGCTGCGAGTCACTTCGCCAAACAGGTTCAACTCTGCGCCGCGGTGGCGGTCTTTGCCCGAGCTGGAGAACACCTGGTCGTCGCCGACCACGCCGCGCGGCTTATCGGTGGTGAACAAAGCCAGGGTGGCGCCCAGGCCTTCGCCTTCGTACTTGATGCCTAACTCTTTCTGGCGAGACACGTAGGGCGCCAGGCTATCGCCCGCGTTCACCACGGGTTTGCCTCCAGAAGTCTGCGGGGCGGAATCTCCCTGGACCAGGGCCTCGATATAGTTGCCGTACAGCGACACGCTGGGCGTGAGCTTGAATACGATGCCTGCGGCCGGCGAATTATTGCTGGCGTCGTAGGCGGAGTTCTCGACACCGGTGTTGTAGTCGTAGCTGCGCGTCGACATGCGTTGGTGGCGAATGCCCAGCATCAACGATACGCGGTCGTCCCAGAACGACATGGTGTCGCCGAAGGCATAGCTGCTCATCTGCACGCGCCCTTGCAGCAAGGGATCATCCAGGTCGCCGCCACGCAGCGCCATCGAGCTGAAAGGCGGTTTGTCATACGAAACGGGATCATAGATGTTGGTGGGGAACGTGTTGGCATAGTCCATGACATAAGCGTTCTTCTTCTTCAACTGGAAGAACGATGCCGATGCCACGAACTCGTGCCCGACCGGGCCCGTCCGCGCCTTGGCGCGAACGCCGAATTCACCCGTATCCACCGTATCTTCGCGGGTGTTGTCGAAGCGGTAGAACGAGGCGTCGCCCGTCTCGCCATTGCTGACCGTGACATTGCCCAGCGAGTTTTCTTCGTCGCTGCGGCGCATGCCGTATGCCGCCCAGGCGGTGATGTTGTCGTTGAAATCGTGCTCGGCGCGCAGCGTGCCAAACACGTCGCGCTCGTTCGAATACGACCAGGGTTGAGCGTAATTGGAACTGGCATCCGGAGCATCGGGGACGTCGGTCACGCCGGCGGCCAGGGTCACATTGGGACGCGCGCGCTTCAGCTTGTTTTCCTGCCAGCCGATGTCGCCCGACAGACGCGTGTTGGCCGAGCGCCAATCCAGGCCCAGCGACACCACGCTGGTGCGCGTGTGCTCGTCATCCACCGCGGTATCGCCGCTGCGCTGCCCCACGTTCAAGCGGATGCCGGTACTGTCGTCCGGGCCGAAACGGCGGGCGATGTCAGCCGACGCCTGGAACTGGCCACCGCTGGATACGCCGGTGGTCACGCGCGTCAGCGGTTCGTTGGGAGCCCGCTTGGGCACCAGGTTGATCACGCCGCCAATGCCGCCGCCACCGGGGGCCGCGCCGGTCAGAAATGCGCTGGCACCGCGCAGCACCTCCACCCGCTCGAACAGTTCGGTGGCGATGTACTGGCGCGGCAGCAGGCTGTACAGGCCGTTATAGGCCACATCATCAGAACTGAGGATGAATCCCCGGATGAAGTACGACTCCTGGAAGTTGCCGAAGCCACGCGCCACGCGCACCGTGGCATCATTCTGCAGCACGTCGCCGACGCTGCGGGCCTGCTTGTCCTGGATCAGTTCATTGGTATAGCTCGTCACGCTGAAAGGCGTGCTCATGAAATCTTCGGTACCCAGAATCCCGACGCGCCCGCCACGGGCCACCTGCCCGCCCGCGAACGCCGGCGACAGGCCTTCGGCCGAGGCATCCGCGCTGGCCTCCACGGTAATCGTGTCCATTACTACCGAGCCGTCCTGGCTGGCGGCATTTTCCTGGGCCTGTGCGGCGCCCAGGCACCAGGGCAAAGCCGCCGCCAGACTGGCGTAGGTACGAAATTTCATGAGCTGATTTCCTGATGCCGCGGCCGCACGCGGGCGGCCGCAAATACGACAATGAGAATCGAATCATATCAAAACGAAAATGCTTCTCATTAGAAAATCAGCTTTTGATGCAAATATCTGTGGCCAGATGACAACAAACAGTGTCCACTCGACGTTCCTGCCCCTACCCGCCGAACCGCTGCTCCGGCAAGCCGCGTACCCCCAGGCCATGCACGGCGAACAGGCTGCCGCGCGCCACGCCGTCGTGCGGAAGCCGCGGCAGCGGCGGGCGCGCCATCGAGGTCACGTACAACACGTCCAGGTCGGGTCCGCCGAACATGACGCTGGTGATTTTTTTCACCGGCATCTCGATCACGCGGTCGACCGAGCCGTCCGGCGCGTAGCGAACCAGCTTGCCGTCGTACACCAGGGCGTTCCACAGATAGCCTTCGGCATCCACCGTAGAGCCATCGGCGCAGCCCCCGCCGCTCGTGTCCACACGCGCATGCGTGCGCCGGTTGGAGACGCCGCCGGTCTGCTGGTCGTAATCGTAGGCCCAGACTTCGCCCGACCCCGAATCGTTGAAGTAGAAGGTATTGCCGTCGGGGCTCCAGCACGGACCGTTGGACACCACGATGCCGCGCTCCAGAGTGTGCAGCGACAGGTCGGGGTCCAGCCGGTACAGGGCCCCGTTCGGGCCCTCTTCATTGGTATCCATGCTGCCGGCCAGGAAGCGCCCGTGGCGATCGACCTTGCCGTCGTTCAGGCGGTTGGCCGGCTTGTCGGGTTCGGGATCGACGATGAGTTCGACCTCGCCGGTATCGAAGTCCAGGAAATGGAAGCCGCGCGCCAGCGACAGCACGGCCCCGCCTTGCTTGCGCAGCGCCATCGAGCCGATTTTTTGCGGCACGTCCCAAGCGCGGACCTCGCGTCCGTCGGCGGTGCAGCGGAAAATTCGGCCGTCGGCGCTGTCTATCCAGTACAGGCGCTGCTCGTCTACGTCCCACAACGGGCCCTCGCCCAGGGTGGTCTTCACGTCGACCAGGATGTCGATGTGCATGATGTCTCCTTGGTGTGCCCGGAATGCAGCCCGGCCGCCTCTCTTCAAGTGCGGCATGCGGCGGGCGCGCCGGGCGGACGCGCTCAGGGGGCCGGGTCGCCGCCAACAGCCTGCTTGTGGGCCGCCAGCGCCATCAGCCGGCGGTCGCGCCACAGCTGGCGCGCGGCCAGCGCGTCGGCGGGCAGGTGCTCGCGGCGCTCGGCCTCGATGCGGTCCATCAGCTCGCCGCCCCACGGCACACGTCGCTGCATCTGCTCGAACAGCCCGGCGTACATGCCTTCATAGCGCTCGGCATAGTCGCGCACGCCGCCCGGCGCATTCAGGTCGATGGTCTCGAACGGTCCCATGAACGACCAGCGCAGCGCCAGGCCTTCGCGCAGGCCGATGTCTACGTCTTCGACGCCCGCATAACCGTCGGCCACCAGCCGGAAGGCCTCTTGCAGCAAGGCGCCCTGCAAACGGTTCATGACGAAGCCATCGATTTCGCGGCGCATCTTGATGGGTACCTGGCCGGCATCGGCAAGCAGCCGGCGCGCCTGTTCCATGGCCTGCGGCGAGGTCCAGGGCGCGGGCACCAGTTCCACGGCCGGCACCAGGTAGGGCGGATTGATGGGATGCGCCACCAGGCAACGCTCGCGGCCCGTCAGGTGGTCGGTAAAACGGGACGGCAGCAAGGCCGATGTGGAGCTGGCCAGGATGGCCTCGCCCGGCGCCAGGCGGTCGAGCTCGGCGTAGACGGCGCGTTTGCTGTCCAGCACTTCAGGCGTGCTTTCCTGCACATAATGGGCGTCGGCCAACGCCGCCTCGACCTCCGGTTCGACCCGCAGACGGGCCAGCACCTGGTCGGCCGGCTGGCCCCGCAACAGGCCTTGCGCGGCCAGGTCGGGCAGCACCGTGGCGGCGAACTCGAGCGCCGCTGCCGCCTGCCCCGGCTGGCTGTCCCACAGAGCGACCCGGTGGCCGCCGCGCGCGAAAACAATGGCCCAGGCGCGCCCGATGAGCCCGGCGCCGATGATGGCAATGTTTGACATATCTGCTCCTTGATTGACGTGTGCGTACAAACCTTAGAGCGTTTCGACGTTGCCGTCGACGCCGAGCGACGGGTCCGGCGGACGACGACGGGCAACAGCGCTTAGAATCCCGCCATCGTCCCACGAGGAATCCGGCAATGCGACTAGGGCCGCCGCTGCTGACCCTGCTGATGGTATTGACCGGCTGCGCCACCGCGCCGCCGTCGAATCCCGAAAACCTCTGCGCGATCTTTCGCGAAAAGCCCGACTGGCACGACGCCGCGCTCGACATGAGCGAAAAGTGGGGCGTGCCGGTGCAGGTGCCGTTTGCCATGATGTACCAGGAATCCAGCTTCCGGCACGATGCCCTGCCGCCGCGCTATTACTTCCTGGGCTTCATCCCCTGGGGCCGCGTCAGTTCCGCGTATGGCTACGCCCAGGCCAAGGACGAGACCTGGGCCGACTACAAGCGCGAGGCGGGCGGCTGGACCGCCAGCCGCGACGACCTGGCCGACTCGCTCGATTTCATGGGCTGGTATATCAACAAGACCCAGCGCATCAATGGCATATCGAAATGGGATGCCTACGGCCAGTACCTGAACTACCACGAAGGCTGGACGGGCTACCGCAACCGCAGCTACGACCGCAAGGCCTGGCTCAAGCGCGTGGCGCAGCAAGTGCAGGCGCGCGCCGAGCGGTTCGGCGCGCAGTACCGCTCATGCGAAAAGGAACTCACCCGGGGCGGTTTCTTGGGCGTGTTCTGAGGCCATCGCGCTGCGCTATCCTGTCGGCTGGATAAAGAGGGGCGCCATGTATTTCGATTCGACACTCTGGGCGATGACACGCGGCGTGCGCTTGCGCATGCTGGCCTGCGCGCTGTTGGGGTTGCTGGGCCTGGCGGCGGGCATCGCGCGGTTCGTATTGCTGGGGCTGTTCCTGGCGCGGCTGTTCGCCGGCGTTGGCGGCGGCGCCTTGTGGTGGCCGCTGGCCGGCGCGGCCGGGGCGATTCTGTTGCGCGGCATGTTCGAGCACGCCCTGAACTTGCTGGCCAACCGCAACGCGGCGCTCATCCAGAACAACCTGCGCGCGCAACTGTACGACAAGATCGTCGAGCTGGGCCCTGCCTGGTTCGGCGGTCAACGCACCGGTGGCGTCATGCTGGCCGTGATCGATGGCGTCGAGCAGCTGCAAAGCTTCTTCGGGCGTTACCTGCCGCAGCTCTTCATCGCGGCCTGCGCGCCCGTCGTGATCTTTGCCTTCATTGCCTGGTGGGACTGGCCGGTAGCGCTGGTGTTGATGGCCGCCGCGCTGGTCACGCTGGTCCTGCCGCTGGCGGCGCACCGCAGCCATCGCGACGCGTCGCGGCGCCGGGCCCAGGCCTTCAAGGCCTTCGGCGAGGAATTTCTCGACGCGATGCAAGGCCTGCCCACCCTCAAGGCGTTCGGCCAGAGCCGCGCCTGGGGTGAGCGGCTGGCCGAACGGGCGCGCGCCTTGTCGGACAACACCTTCAAAGTGCTGGGCCGTGAAGTCTCGGCGCGTTTCGCCACCGACATCGGCATCACGGTAGGCGCCGCTGCCGCGCTGGCGCTGGGCGCATGGCGCGTATCGCAAGGCGAAATGACGCTGGCGGCGCTGCTGGTGGTGCTGATGGCCGGCACGGAAATCTTCCGGCCCCTGCGCGACATGCGCTCGGTGCTGCACCACGGCCTGATGGGCCAGTCGGCGGCGGCCAGCGTGCGCGCGCTGCTCGACGCCGACAGTCCGGCGCCGCACGGTGCCGCAGACGCCACGGCAGCCGTGCCGGCCACGAGCGCAGGCGGCCTGTCGATCGCGTTCAAAGACGTCGAGTTCTCGTACCCCGGTGGGCGCCGCAGCACGCACCAGGGCATGAGTTTCGACATCCGGCCCGGCGAACGCGTCGGTATCGTGGGGCCCAGCGGGTCGGGCAAATCCACCCTGGTGCGGTTGCTGCTGCGCCTGCACGACCCGCAGGCCGGCCGCATCGAAATCGACGGCCGTGACCTGCGTTCGCTCGACCCCGAAGCGGTGCGCGCGCGCATGTCGCTGGTAGCGCAGGACAGCACGTTGTTCCATGGCACGGTCGAAGAGAACCTGCTGCTGGCGCGGCCCGACGCCACGCCCGACCAACTGCACGCCGCCGCGGCAGCCGCCAACGCGCACGCGTTCATCATGGCACTGCCGCAGGGCTACCAGACGGTGCTGGGCGAGCGCGGCCTACAACTATCGGGCGGCCAGCGCCAACGCCTGGCAATTGCGCGCGCACTGCTGCGCGACACGCCCATCCTGATCCTCGACGAAGCCCTGTCGTCGGTGGATGCCGAAAACGAAGCAGAGATCCAGCAGGCGCTCGACCGCCGCAGCCGAGGCCGCACGACCCTGGTGCTGGCGCACCGGCTGTCCAGCGTGGTCAATGCCGACCGCATCCTGGTGCTGGACCACGGCCGCATCGTCGAGACAGGCACGCACGACACCCTGATGGCGGGCGACACGCTATACCGGCGCCTGATGGGAGGTCAGCACGACGCTACGCATACTGCGCCGGAACCGGCCGCCTCAGGCGCCGTGCCAGCCGAAACCGGCGCCGCCGACGGCCGCCCTGCCCCCGCGCCGCTGGAAGCCGAGGCGCGCCACATTGGCACGCGGCAAGTCATGCAGACGCTGATGCAGATCATTCGCCCCTGGAAGCGGCAGTTCGCCATCACGGTGGCCAGCGGCATCGGGCGCGTGGCGGCGTTCATCGGCGTCTCGGTGCTGGGCGCGCTGGTCATCGCGCGCCTGAAAAACGGCGAATCGTTCGATGGCCTGCTGGCCGGCCTGTTCGTGGCGGCGGTGGCCGCCGCCGCGCTGCACTGGCTCGAATCCTGGCTGGCCCATGCCATTGCCTATCAGTTGCTGGCTGAAATGCGCATTGCGCTGTACCAGAAGCTTGAGGCCCTGGCGCCCGCCTACCTGCTGCGCCGGCGTTCCGGCGACCTGGTCGGGCTGGCCACGCAAGACGTGGAAACCGTGGAATATTTCTTTGCCCACACGGTGGCGCCGGCGTTTGTCGCGGTGTTGGTGCCGGCCGCGGTGCTGGCCATCCTGGCCGCCACCGCGTGGCCGCTGGTGCTGGCGTTGCTGCCCTTCCTGCTGTGGGCCGGCGCCTCGCCCTGGCTGAACCGCGCGCGCGTAGATGCGCAAGGCAGCCTGGCGCGCCAGTCGCTCGGCATGCTGGGCGCCCATCTGTCCGAAACCATACAGGGCCTGTCCGACCTGGTGGCGTTTTCGGCGGCCGGGCGGCGCCGCGCCGCTTTCGTGGCGATCGCCCACGATTACCAGCGCGTGCGGCTGGCCTTGCTGGCCGATCTGTCCCGCCAGGGCGCGCTGCTCGAAATCGCCACCGGGCTGGGCGGCCTGGCAGTGGCGGCGGTCGGCGCCTGGTGGGTGGCGCAGGGGGAACTGGCCGCGGGCCTGCTGCCGCTGCTGGTGCTGTTGTCGGTGGCCGCGTTCCTGCCGGTGTCGGAAATCGCCCAGGTCAGCCGCCAGTTGGCCGACACGCTGGCCTCGACGCGGCGCCTGCGCTCCATCCACGACGAGCCGGTCCAGATCGCCGACGGCCCGCTGGCGCCGTCGCTCGACTCCGCGGGCCTGCCGCTGGCCTTCGAGCAAGTCACTTTCACCTATCCCGGCCGGCGGCAGCCCGCGCTGCAACGCGTCACGCTCGACCTGCCGGCAGGCGCCACCCTGGCGCTGGTCGGCCCGTCGGGCGCGGGCAAGAGCACGCTGGCCAGCCTGTTGCTGCGCTTCTGGGATCCGCAGCAAGGCGCCGTGCGCATCGGCGGCGTCAGCCTGCCCGAATTGACGCTGGATGCGCTGTACCGCCGCATTGCCCTCGTCGCGCAAGACACCTGGCTGCTCAACGGCACCCTGGAAGACAACATCCGGCTGGCCCGCCCCGACGCCAGCGCCGGCGACCTGCAACAGGCGGTAGAACGCGCCGCTCTGGCCGAACTGGTGGCCGGCTTGCCTGACGGCCTGCGCACCCGCGTGGGAGAGCGCGGCGTAGCGCTCTCGGGCGGCCAGCGCCAGCGCATCGCCATCGCGCGCGCCTTCTTGCGCGACGCGCCTATCCTGATCCTGGACGAAGCCACTTCGCACCTGGACGCCATCAGCGAAGCCCAGGTGCACCACGCGCTGGGCGAGCTGATGCGCCACCGGACCACGCTGATCATCGCGCACCGGCTGTCCACCATCCGCCAGGCCGATACGATCGCCGTGGTCGACGGCGGCCGCATCGTCGAATCAGGCACGCACGACGAACTGATCCGGCGCGGCGGCGCCTATGCGCACCTGGTGAACCGGCAGATGATGGCGGCTCGGCAGGCCGCCTGAAACACTGCCCCGCCCCATGCGCGACGCCACCTACAATTGCGGCGCTTCGCCGATTATCGTGGCCGGTGCGTAGCCGGCCGGCCGCGACGCCACCCGTACGCCGCCGTGGATGCGCTGTTGCTGCGCATCGGCGAACATGTAGTACGGGAACGGCGCCGGCATGCCGCTGGCGTCGTCCAGCCGGCGCGCCGCATCGGCCGGCAGCGTGAATTCCAGCGACCCCAGCGACTCCCGCAACTGCGCGGGCCGGGTGGCGCCCACGATAATGCTCGATACCCCCTGCTTGCCCGCCAGCCAATTCAACGCCACCTGCGCCATCGGCTTGCCCAGCTCGCGCGCCACGCGTTCCAGTTCGGCCACGATGGCGAAATTGCGCGCAGTGAAACGGTCAAATCCGGGCCTGGGGTTTTCCGACACCACCTGCAAACGTCCCTGGCCGAACTGGCCGGTTTCGCTGGGCCGGTACTTGCCCGACAACAAGCCCATGGCCAGCGGACTCCACGGCACGATACCCATGCCCTGCTCGACGGCCAGGTCGGCGAACTCGCGCTCGACGTTGCGCTCGACCAGCGAATATTCCAATTGCAGCGCGGCCACCGGCTCGAAGCCGCGCCACTGCGCCAGCGTCTGCGCGCGCGAGGCATACCAGGCGGGCACGTCCGACAGGCCCACGTAGCGGATCTTGCCGGCCCGCACGGCGTCGTCCATGGCGCGCATCACTTCGTCCACCGGCGTCAGGCGGTCCCAGGTGTGCAGGTAATAAAGGTCGACATAGTCGGTGCGCAGGCGCTTGAGCGACCCCTCCAGCGCGCGCTGGAAGTTCTTGCGCTGGTTGCCGCCCGCGTTGGGATTGCCCGGCTGCGCGTTGTACGAATATTTAGTGGCAAGCACCAACTGGTCGCGGCTGCCCGATTCCTGCACGAACTGCCCCAGCCAGCTTTCGCTGGTGCCTTCGGTGTACATATCGGCGGTGTCGATGAAGTTGCCGCCGGCTTCCCGGTACAGGTCGAAGAGCGCGCGCGCGGTTGCCTGGTCGGCGCCCCAGCCCCACTCGTTGCCGAACGTCATGGCGCCCAGCGCCAGCGGGCTGACCCGCAAGCCCGAGCGGCCCAGCGTGAGATATTGGTTCATGGTCATGATCGTGCCTTTCCTGAAAAGCGGCGGCGCGGAATGCGGCGGCCATGCAGGCACTCTAGGGCTCGACACTTATAAGAAAAATAGCCTATCGGTTGATAATTCATGAAGCCGGACTTCATAATCTGGGGCATGGACTACCCTGCCCAACTGCTGCCCGCCGTGCATGCCTTTACCCGCGTCGCTCACCACGGCAGCTTCACCCGCGCGGCGGCCGACCTGGGCGTTTCGGCGTCGGCGCTGTCGCAGACCGTGCGCGGCCTGGAAGCGCGCCTGGGGGTGCGCCTGCTCAACCGCACCACCCGCCGGGTGGCGCTTACCGAAGAAGGGCAGCGCTTCCTGCAGCGCGTGCAGCCGGCGCTGGGGGCCATCGGCGACGCGCTCGAAGACATGGACGACACCCGCGGCCGGCCCGCCGGCACGCTGCGCATCAATACATCGCGGGTGGCTTGCGCCATGCTGGTCACGCCGCATCTGGCGGAATTCACGGCGCGCTACCCGGGCATTGTGCTCGAGCTGTTCCTCGACGACGGCCTGTCCGACCTGGTGGCCGGCGGTTTCGACGCCGGCATCCGCCTGGGTGAGAACCTGGCGCGCGACATGGTGGCGGTGCGCATCAGCCGCAACCAGCGCATGGTTACCGCCGGCTCGCCAGCATATTTCAGGCAGTGCGGCAATCCGCCCCGGCAACCGGCCGAGCTGGCCGCGCATGCGTGCATCGGCACTCGCTTCGAAACGCGCGGCACCCTGTACCGCTGGGAGTACCGCCAGCCAGACGGCCAGTTGCTGGAAGTCGACGTGCCGCACCGCATCGTGACCAACGATTTCGCGCTGATGGTGCAGGCGGCGCTGGACGGGCTGGGGCTGATCCACGTGCTCGAAGACCCGATCGCGGCGCACCTGGCCAGCGGCGCCCTGCAGCCCGTGCTGGAATCCTGGGCCGCGGATTTTCCGGGCTTCTATCTGTACTACCCGCACCGCACGCAAATGGCGCCGAAGCTTCGGGTATTCGTGGACTTCCTGCGCGAGCGCCTGGCCACGCCCCCTGGCAAGCCGGACTGATGCGCCGGCGCGTCGAACGCCCCTGTCCGGATGACCCTGGCGACGGCCGGGGAACTCCTGCATCGAAAACAAGTCTTATATAAGATATAAGACATAGGACATTCAAGCCTGCGTAACCTTGTCTCACATACAATGACAAGCGCGCCAAAACACCAGAAAATGGCAGCTTTACGCGGTCCCACACCCACGGAGTCTCATCATGCCGCACAACACGTTCAATACTCTCCAGAATTTCAAGATCGGCAATAAATCCTGTCAGTTTTATTCCCTGCCGGCCCTGGGCAAGGCGCTGGGGGTGAACGTGCAGCGCCTGCCGGTGTCGATTCGCGTCGTGCTCGAATCGGTGCTGCGCAATTGCGACGGCCAGAAAGTCACTGAAGAACACATCAGGCAGCTCGCCGGCTGGCAGGCCAACGCCAAGCGCGAAGACGAAATTCCCTTCGTGGTGGCGCGCGTCGTGCTGCAAGACTTCACCGGCGTGCCCCTGCTGGCCGACATCGCGGCCATGCGCTCGGTGGCCGACCGCATGGGCAAAGACCCCAAGCGCATCGAACCGCTGGTGCCGGTCGACCTGGTGGTCGACCACTCCGTGATGATCGACTACTTCGGCACCAAGAACGCCCTCGACCTGAACATGAAACTGGAATTCAAGCGCAACCAAGAGCGCTACCAGTTCATGAAATGGGGCATGCAGGCCTTCGACACCTTCGGCGTGGTGCCTCCGGGCTTCGGCATCGTGCACCAGGTCAACCTCGAATACCTGGCGCGCGGCGTGCACCAGAAAGACAACGTCTATTACCCCGACTCCCTGGTGGGAACCGACAGCCACACCACCATGATCAACGGCATCGGCGTGGTGGGCTGGGGCGTGGGCGGCATCGAGGCCGAAGCCGGCATGCTGGGCCAGCCGGTGTATTTCCTGACCCCCGACGTGGTGGGCGTCGAACTCAAGGGCAAGCTGCGCGGCGGCGTCACCGCCACCGACCTGGTGCTTACCATTACCGAAATGCTGCGCCGTGAAAAAGTGGTGGGCAAGTTCGTGGAATTCTGCGGCGAAGGCACGGCCAGCCTGTCGGTGGCCGAACGCGCCACCATCGGCAACATGGCGCCCGAATATGGCGCCACCATGGGCTTCTTCCCGGTCGACGAGCGCACCATCGACTATTTCGAGGGCACCGGCCGCACGCCCGAAGAAATCGCCGCCTTCGAGGCCTATTTCAAGGCCCAGAAGATGTTCGGCGTGCCCAAGGCCAAAGACATCGACTACACCAAGCTGCTCACGCTCGACCTGTCCACGGTGGCCCCTTCGCTGGCCGGCCCCAAGCGTCCGCAAGACCGCATCGAAATCGGCAACGTCAAGAGCACCTTCATCGACCTGTACTCCAAGCCGGTCTCTGAAAACGGCTTCAACCAGCCGGCCGAGAAGCTGCAGAAAACCTTCACCACCAGCGCCGGCACCAAGATCAAGAACGGCGACATCCTGATCGCCGCCATCACTTCCTGCACCAACACGTCCAACCCCAGCGTGCTGCTGGCGGCCGGGCTGCTGGCCAAGAAGGCGGTGGAAGCAGGCCTGACCGTGCCCAAGCACATCAAGACCTCGCTTGCCCCCGGATCGCGAGTGGTCACCGAATACCTCAGCAAGACCGGCCTGCTGCCCTATCTGGAAAAGCTCGGTTTCGACGTGGCCGCCTACGGCTGCACCACCTGCATCGGCAACGCCGGCGACCTGGCCGCCGACCTGAACGAAGCCATCACCGGCAACGACCTGGTCTGCGCCGCCGTGCTGTCGGGCAACCGCAACTTCGAAGCGCGCATCCACCCGAACATCAAGGCCAACTTCCTGGCCTCGCCGCCGCTGGTGGTGGCCTACGCGCTGGCCGGCACCATCACGCGCGACCTGATGACCGAGCCCGTGGGCCGCGGCAAGAAGGGCGACGTCTGGCTGGGCGACATCTGGCCCACCACCGAAGAAGTGCAGTCGCTGCTGAAGTTCGCGCTCGACCCCGACGCTTTCCAGGCCAATTACGGCCAGGTCAAGAGCAAACCCGGCAAGCTGTGGGAAAACATCAAGGGCGTGACCGGCGAAACCTACAACTGGCCCGACTCCACCTACATTGCCGAGCCGCCGTTCTTCGAGGGCTTCGGCATGGAACCGGGCGCCATGCCGGTCATCCGGGGCGCGCGCGCGCTGGGCATCTTCGGCGATTCGGTCACCACCGACCACATTTCCCCGGCCGGCTCCATCAAGGAAACCTCGCCCGCCGGCAAGTGGCTGAAAGAGCATGGCGTGATGAAGGCCGATTTCAACAGCTACGGCTCGCGCCGCGGCAACCATGAAATCATGATGCGCGGCACCTTCGCCAACGTGCGCATCAAGAACCTGATGATCCCGGCGCTGCCCGACGGCAGCCGCTTCGAAGGCGGCGACACTCTGTTCCAGCCCAGCGGCGAACAAATGTCCATCTACGACGCCGCCATGAAGTACGTGGCCCAGGACACGCCCACCGTGGTGTTCGGCGGTGAAGAATACGGCACCGGCTCGTCGCGCGACTGGGCCGCCAAGGGCACCCAGCTGCTCGGCGTGAAGGCCGTGGTGGCGCGCAGCTTCGAGCGCATCCACCGCAGCAACCTGGTCGGCATGGGCGTGCTGCCGCTGCAGTTCAAGGGCGGCGACAGCGTCGATTCGCTGGGCATCACGGGCAAGGAAACCTACGACATCTCGGGCCTCGAAAACGGCATCAAGCCCATGCAGGACGTCACCCTGACCATCCACCGCCCGGATGGCTCCAGGCAAGACGTGACCGTGCTGCTGCGCATCGACACGCCCATCGAAGTCGAGTACTACCAGCACGGCGGCATCCTGCCCTTCGTGCTGCGCCAGCTGCTGGCGGCTTGACGTAAACCCCAGGCGCCTGGCACCCGCGGGGTGTCGGGCGCTGCCGCACCGCACTCGCGGCGGGTCGCGCGGCGCGCGATGAAACACCTGCGCCCGATGCGGCGCTCAAGCCTTCACCGGCCCACAGGGTTAAACTATTCAGTTCGCATTCTGAAATGGATCCTGACCCCAGCATGGCCCGAACCCGCAGCACCCCCCACCCCAGACTGAACCGCGACGCGTCGCGGCTCGTCGCGCTTGCCCAGTCGTTGAACCGCTCAGGCAGCCGGGTCGAAGACCTGTACTGGGAAAACCTGCTTGCCGAGGCCATCCCGAAATTGCTGCGCGGCGGCCAGGATGCCCCGCTCGAATCCGCGCTGGACCATCTTGCCCAGCGCGACCCGGGCGCCTACGAAGTGCTGATCGAACAGGCCGAAACCCTGTCCGAATCGATGCAGGTCGACAAGAACGGGCAGCGATACGACGTGCTGCTGATCGTGGCGCCCGTGGTTGCCTGGACCCGCTACACGATTCCCACCGGCCCCATCGGGGCGCCGGCACAACAGGCGCTGCTGGCCCAGCTGCATGGCCATGTGCTGGCCGACGGCGCGCGCGCCGCCCTGATGCCCTGGCTGGTCAGCATCGACCACATGCCGCGCACGTTTTCCGAAACCTGGCAATGGCTGCAGCGCCTGGGCAGCCAGGCACTGGGCGCCGAAACCGCCAAGCCGACCCTCAACGACGACACCGAAACCGCCAACATGCTGGCCGATACCCGCTACGTCGTGGCGGCGGTCGCCGTGCCCGCTGGCGCCCCGGTGTTTCGCTGGCAAGAGCAGCCTGGCGACGCCACCCACAGCCGCGACAGCTGCCTGGCGAACTGGGTCGAACAGGCCCAGCCCACCCTGGCCACCCTGCTGCCCGGCTGCGGCATCGAATGCCTGCTGCCCGATGCCTATTACGTCAGCAATCGCGAAGCCGACCGCCGCGTGCGGCCGCTGTCGCTGCGCGCAGCCGTCAACTGGCTGGAAGGCGCCGTCAACCTGGCGCCGTCCGAACTGCGGGCCGTGGTGGCCGGCTGCGGCGACGTGCGCATCGACGAATACCGCATCGGCTTTACCGCGCGCAACAGCAACGATGTCTACTACGGCTGCGTATGGCCGCTATACGGCCGCGAAGAAGACCAGACGCCCGACGAAGACATGCCCGACACGGTCGACGAAATCGCCGCGCTGCTCAAGGAATACGGCGTGCACGACGTGCGCCGCATTCCGGGCGTGCTGCCGCCCGAATATTGCGAAGACTGCGGTGCGCCGCAGTTTCCCAACCCGCTGGGCGAACTGGTGCACGCCGAACTGCCCGAAGACGCCGACACCGCGCCGGCCCAGTTCCACTGAAGTGAAACCTCTGCGCCGAAACGCCAGGGTCTTGCCAGGCGCCAGGCGCCGCAGGTGCCTGACACCGTGCTGTCGAGACAATCGCTGCACACTTCGGTGTCACGCACCTGCAAAGCCTGACACCCGTCATGCCTTGTTCCCGTTTCATGTTGGACGGGAGGCGTAATGCAGGCCGACATCTTCTGCCGCGTCATCGACAACTACGGCGACATCGGCGTTTGCTGGCGCCTGGCGCGGCGCCTGGCCCACGGGCGCGGCTGGCGCGTGCGGCTGTGGGTCGACGACCTGCGCGCGTTCGGCCGCATCCAGCCCGGCATCGATCCCGACGCCGGCGTGCAACGGCAGGCCGGCATCGACATCGTGCACTGGACCCCATCGCCGCCCCCGCTGGAACCCGGCGACGTCGTCATCGAGGCGTTCGCCTGCGACCCGCCGGCCGCCTTCGTGCAGGCCATGCGCGTCCGGCCGCCGGTGTGGATCAACCTCGAATACCTCAGCGCCGAGCCATGGGTGGAAAACTGCCACGGCCTGCCGTCGCAGCGGCCCGACGGGCTGGTCAAGCATTTTTTCTTTCCCGGGTTCACGGCGGCCACCGGCGGTCTGCTGCGCGAGCCGGGGCTGAGCGCCGAGCGCGATGTTTTTCAGGCCTCGCGCCCGCAACAGCACGCCTTCCTGCGCGGCCTGGGCCTGGACGACGCCGCCCTGGCGCATTGGCAGGCCGGCGCCCGCGTGGCTACGCTGTTCTGCTACGCGCACGCGCCGGTTGCCGCGCTGGCGCAGGCCCTGGCCCGCGACGCGCGGCCCACGCTGCTGCTGGTGCCCGCGGGCGTCGCGCCCGGTCTGGAAGAGGCCAGCGCGGGCGCCCTGCGGATCACCCGCGTGCCCTTCGTGCCGCAGCCCGATTTCGACCGCCTGCTGTGGTGCGCCGACCTGAACTTCGTGCGCGGCGAAGACTCCTTCGTGCGGGCAGCTTGGGCTGCCCGGCCGCTGGTATGGCACATCTACCCCCAGGCCGACGACGCCCACCTGGACAAGCTCGACGCCTGGCTGGCCCGCTACCCCTGCCCGCCGCAGGCCCAGGCGCTGATCCGCGCCTGGAATGCGCCGGGCGATGCGGCTGCCGCCGTGGTCGCCGCACTGCCGGCCGCGCTGGCCGCGCCCGCCTGGCCCGCGTGGCAGGCGACGGCCCGCGCCTGGGACGCCCGCCAGGCTGTCCGGCCCGATTTAGGGGACACGTTGGCTGATTTTTGCGCAGAACTCGCCAGGAAACGCTAGAATAGAGAGTTTTCCGAGTTCCTTTGCCCGCGCATGTTGCGCCGAGCCAGGCCTCGAATTGACAGCCTCCCGGGGCACGCGGGCCGCCATCATGCGGACACCTGCGCGCAAGCACGGCGAGCGCGCTATATCACCCGGAGTTTTTAATCGATGAAAACCGCTCAGGAATTGCGAGTCGGCAACGTGGTCATGGTCGGCAAAGATCCTCTTGTCGTCCAGAAGGCCGAATACAACAAGTCGGGCCGCAACGCCGCCGTCGTCAAGCTGAAGTTCAAGAACCTGCTTACTGGGTCGGGCAGCGAATCGGTCTACAAGGCCGATGAAAAGTTCGACGTGGTCGTGCTCGACCGCAAGGAATGCACCTACTCGTACTTCGGCGACCCCATGTACGTCTTCATGGACGAAGAGTACAACCAGTACGAAATCGAAGCCGAAAGCATGGGCGACGCGCTGAACTACCTTGAAGAAGCCATGCCCGTCGAAGTGGTCTTCTACGACGGCCGCGCCATCTCGGTCGAACTGCCCACCATCGTGGTCCGCGAAATCACCTACACCGAGCCGGCCGTGCGCGGCGACACCTCGGGCAAGGTGCTCAAGCCCGCCAAGATCAACACCGGCTTCGAGCTGAACGTGCCGCTGTTCTGCGCCATTGGCGACAAGATCGAAATCGACACGCGCACCAACGAGTACCGCAGCCGCGTGAACTGATCGCCCGGCGGGCCAGGCAGAAACGGCCCGCCCCGGCGAGTACGAATAACGGCGCCGGCAGGCGCCGTTATTGCTGCGGCGCCACACCCGGCCGGGCCGACGGCCGAAAATACTTGTGTTCGCCGCCGCGCGCCCCCATATTCCCGTCATGGCACTCAAAGTTTTCGACCTGCAATGCGACCAGGGCCACCTTTTCGAAGGCTGGTTCGGCTCGCACGACGATTACGACGCGCAGCAGGCGCGCGGGCTGGTCACGTGCCCGATGTGCGCGTCTGCCCAGATCACCAAGCGCTTGTCCGCGCCGCACCTGAACGTGGCGCACCTGCATGCCCGGCCGCCAGCCGCCGCGAGCGCCGCCGCCCCCAACGACCCGGCCGCCGTGGCCCGCCTGCAGGCCGCCGTGCTGCAGCAAATACGCGACATCATCCGCAAAACCGAGAACGTCGGCCCGCGCTTCGCCGAAGAAGCGCGCCGCATCCACGAAGGCGATGCCGACGACCGCCCCATCCGCGGCACCGCCACGGCCGAGGAACGCCTGGCGCTGAGCGAAGACGGCATCGACGTCATGGCCCTGCCCGATTTCCTGGACGACGACCGCCTGCAATAGTCCACCGTCGTTGCCGGCAGCTCAAAGCAAACGGGCCCGTTCACTGAACGGGCCCGTTTGCCTGAGAAAACCCGGCGCGCTACCGGCGGTTTTTCTTGCGCACGGACGCAGCCTGCTCGCGCTGCAACTCGGCTTGCTCGGCCTGCAGGGCGTCGATCTGGCGCTGCATGGCGCTGAGTTCCTTGCGCAGCTGCTGCTGTTGCTGCGACAGCGCCGCGGCCTGCTGGCGCGCCTGTTCCTGGCGGGCGGCCACCTGCTGTTCCTGCTGGCGGCGCAAGGACTGATCGGCCTGCAGCGTGGCCAGCTCGCTGCTGCGCTCGGCCAGCAGCCGTTCAGACCGCGCGTATTCGGCCTGCAGCTTGATGCGCTTGATGTCGACTTCGGCCAGGTCGGCCGACTGCTGAGCGAAGGCGCGATACGTGGATTCGGCCTGCTTGTCGGACTGCGTCTGCACGACGCGCCAGAAGTCCTTCTGCTGGAACAGCGCCACGTAGTAGGTGAGATCGTCGGGCTTGAATAGCAGGCTGGCGCCGTAGGTGCCGTTATAAGTGGTGCGCAGCTCGGACACCTGGCGGTTCTGGATCAGCGACTGCAGTTCGGCAACGGTGGAATTGGCCTTGGCCTGCGGCGCGGGCGGCGTGACAGGCGTATCGCCCGCCTGCTTGCTTTCCACCTGCTGCACCGGCGGGCGGGCGGCGTCGGATTGGGCGCTGGCGCAGGCCGCCAGGCTGGACAGTACCGCGCCCAGCATGACCAGCCGCGCGGCGGTATGAAGTTGATGGACTCGCATGCCTTCCCCAAAAAAACGTTGCAGAACTATACCAATTAATTTCAACCTTCAGGGGCCTGATTTTCCCCAGCCCCGGCGCGGCGGCTACATGGGCTCGGCCAGCCCTTCCGCCATTTCGCCCTGGTTGTTGCCCAGGCGCAGCTTGCGCATCTTTTCCCACAGCACCTTGCGGCTGATGCCCAGGTAATGGGCCGTGTCCTGGCGCCGCCAGCCATGGGACTCCAGCGCCGCCAGAATGCGCGCGCGCTCGGCGCGCTCGGCGTCGGTCAGGGTGTCGCCGGCGCCGGCGGCCAGCACCAGGGCGGCCTTGCCGGGAGCGGCCGCCAGCCGGTCGAATATCTGCTCGATGCGCGGCCGGTCCCATTGCCGGAACTGGCGATGCACAATGGCCACCCGCTCGACCACGTTCGACAGCTCGCGCACATTGCCAGGGAACGTGGTGGCGGCCACGCGTTCCAGCAGCCAGCCCGGCGGCGGATCATCCTGCCCGGCATCGTGGCGTTCCAGCAGCGTACGGAAAATAGCGATTTTTTCTTCGGGCCCCCGCTCTTCCAGGCTGGGGATATACAGCTCGATGACCGCCAGGCGGTAATACAGGTCGGAACGGAATTCGTCCTGCGCGCACAGCTCGCGCAGGTCTTTGTTGGTGGCTGCCACCAGCCGGAAGTCCACCGGCACCTGCACCGTCGAGCCCAGCCGGGTCACGGCATTCTGCTCCAGCACGCGCAGCAGCTTCACTTGCTGGTACAGCGGCAAATCGCCGATTTCATCCAGGAACAGCGTGCCGCCGTCGGCCTGCTCGAAATAGCCCTTGTGCGCCCCCACCGCCCCCGTGAAAGCCCCCTTGGCATGGCCGAAGAAATGCGCCTCGAACAGGCCTTCGGGAATGGCCCCGCAGTTCACCGCCACGAACGGCCCTTCGGCCCAGGCGGCGCGATCGTGCAGCAGGCGCGCCACGCGTTCTTTGCCCACGCCGGTCTGGCCATGGATCAGCACGTTGCTGCGGCAGTCGGCGAACATCTGCGCCTCTGCCAGCAGGGCCTGCATGGGCTCGGACACCGCCACGAACGGCTGCTCGCGGCGCGCTACCTGGCGGTCGGCGCGGTCCAGCGAGCCCAGCAGGTCGAACAGCTGCTTGCGCAGTTCCGCCGTGGTGAACATCAACGGCAAGGTGTGCGAATACTCGGGCGGATAGAAGCGCGGATCATTGCCGCGCACTTCGGACGCCACCCAGATGACCGGCATGCCCTGCGAGGCCAGCCAGTCGTAGCCGCTGAAGCGCTTGTCGCCCATGACCGACACCGACACCAGCGCCACCGCCGCGCGGGTGATGTCGCGCGGCGGCGGAAAGGCGGTGCCGGCATCGGCGCGCACCACGGTGACGTCCATGCCGGCCAGGCACCGTTCGGCGCGCGCCGCAATATCGGACAGGCCCTCCCAGACATAGAGGTCGAAGTCGTCGCGGATGGCAGGCTTGGTCATTCCTTCTGGGGTTCCCTTTATCAGTAAACCAGTTGCACCTGGCCGCAATCGATCGACTGCAGCTGTACGTCGACAGGGCCGAGGTTCAGGCCCAGCGCTTCCAACAATTCCGATATGACGAGACCACCGTCATCAAGAATGGGAGCCAGTTCTTTAATCAACGCAATGACCGGCTTGAGCACCATCTGCAGCAATCCATCCGAGCCATCACTGCCTCCGAGTAATAGACCAACAATCGGATCCAGAATGCAACTCAGCAAGCCACATTGAATAGGAGACTTGAGAGAGGCAGCCAGTTTCTCTCGAACGCAAGCTGCGCCATACGTGCCACCTGATTTGCAGGAATCAACTTTGGAACGCCATTCCTCAGGCATTGTCGTGGACCCCAGGCCGAGAAGCCCTCCTGGCCGCGGCCAAACCAGTCCATCTTGAATCAACCAATTCTTGATCGTATTGATTTGTGTGCCGGTGATGGGAGTACCAACCTTGTCCACATAACTATTGGCCAGAGTTGCAGCGGCCTCCGATGGCAACGGGTCGATACTGGTTTGTTGAGCCCCTCCGCCCAGCGAGCCATCCAGCTGGCCTAACAGAGATGCGATAGTCGCGCCCAGGGCAAGCGGATTAGAAGAAGTCGAAACGGGCGGGCCGTCTTCAACTACGGTGACTTCTTCCGCCGGAGCCTGGAAACCCACGGGCGCCAGCTTCCCACTCAACAACGGCTGATACAGCACGGTCACGAAATTCGTATGCGGACTCATATTCGTCACGCACATATCTTGTTTCGAGAATGCATCCGCCATGGAAATTGGATCGCCCAGGCAAGCATTCAGAATTGACGAGGAAACCTCGACGACGGCCTTGCGCGGCTGTTCCGAGCAGACGGTCTGCGTCAGCTCACCTTGTGCGTTGACCAAATCCACGAAAATCGGCAGATTGATCGTCGTCCCCAGCGCGCCCAGCAATCCGCCCAAACCCGACGTACTGGTGCCGATATTCAGATTCAGGCGAATCTGCGCCGTATAAGCCTTGGCGCCGGGTATCGCGCCATGGCGCGCCTGCCCGATGCCGATGGAGGGCGGCTCGACGACGGCGGCCTTGACGCTGATGTCCAGCCCCAGCGCGCTCAGGGCGCTGGAGGCGGGAATATCGATGGCCGCCGCATTGCCGGCCGTGGCCACGCCGATGGCCGACGTGATCAGGCCCAGGGCGTCCAGTTTCACGCCCAGTGCTTCCTGCGCCGTGGTCGGCGCGGCAATCGAGGCAAACAGTCCCCGCACCGCGCCATTCACCGCCTCGGTGCCCAATTGCACCAACAGACTGTCCAGGTTCAGGCTGGTTTTCAGTGCATCTACCAGCGTGGCATTCAAGCCCAGCAGTTCCTGGTGCCCCGACAGCTTCACCACGGCGTCCAGCACTTCTCCCACGCCAATCTTGTTGGCGGCCAGCAACGCATTGAAATCGCCCACACTCAGGTCTGCGCTGACTGGGATACCCAGCTCTTTCAGCAGGCCGGCAGGCGTGACCTCGGCATTGGCCAAGCCTTCGTATCCCAGCAGGTTCAGCGACGGATCGATGCCCACCACATGCAGCAAACTCATTAACGGGCCCGTGGCCGTCGTGCTGAGCAGCTTCGACCCCACACTGAAAGCCGCGGTCGGCTTGGTGGCCGCGGCAATGGCGATGACGCTGGCCTGCGTCCCGTCCATCCATCCCCCGACCACGCTGGGAATCAGCGAGCCCAGCTTTTTATCGATGCGCACCCGCACGGCATTCAGGCGCTCGCCCTTGGCAAGGTCGGGCTCGAAAAGATGCATGCCGCTGGCATCCGGCCGGTTCGGATCCCACAGTTTGCAGTCGGCCAAGACCTCGTCGGCCGCCAACGTGTCGACGATGCCGGCGACATTGTCGACGGCGCTGCGCTTGGCGGCCAGGATGGTCGCGGATGCTCCCGTCGCGCAGGTATCGTCGCCCGCCACCAGCACCTGGGCCGCCGACAACGCGGCCAGATCGGCCGCCTTCTGCAGCTCGCGCTTCATGTAGAACAAATAGCCGATCTGCGCCGACAACAGCACCACCAGGCCGATCAGCACGGCGAACACCGTCGACACGGCGATGGAGCCGCGCTGGCGGGCGCGCAATGGCGATGGGCGCGAAATCGGTTTCATATCGGCGGAGGCCTGTTGCAATGGACTACTTGCTGTCCGTTTTCACTTTCTCGGTGAACCACTGCGGAATCGGCTGGCGGAAGCTTTCCAGATAGCGGTTCCACGCCGCCGTGGACACCGGCCCCAGGATGGACAGCGCGCCGCCGGCGCGGCGGCCATCGGCCTGGGCGGCCAGCAGGCCGCGCGTAACGTCGCCGAAGCCTTCGTGGCGCTCGGCGGGCGCGGCCGGCGCGCTGGCGACCGCGGCGCCGGCCGATGCCGCGCTGGCCGGCGCGGCCGCGGCCGGCATCGGGGTCTGCACCTGCCGGACCACCAGACGATCGGGCATGGCCTGCGCGGCGGACGCGGCCGGCGCCACTGGCGCCGCCACGGCGGCAGGCTGCGCGGCGGCCCCGCCGGTCAGCGGCGCATTCATCTGCGCCGCTGCCACCCAGGGCAGCGCGGCGGCCAGGATCAGGGGAAGGCGGAGAACATATCGGGACATGAGCGTCTCTTTCAGGTTCGTGAATACGATGGCCGGGCGCCGGGCAATGCCCTACTGCACCATGGGCGGGTTGATCATGCGGTCCATCACCGGCTGCAGCATGGGCATGACCACGTCGCGCCCGCTGGACACCTGGGTGGCGCCGTGCGCGCCGGACGCCCGCGTCAGGTCGCGCACCACGCCCTGCGCGCGCGGCGCGCTGGCCGCACTGCCCGCGCGGCCCTGCACCTGCATCTGGCTGGCCAGCTGGTAGATCTGGCTGCGCGCGTCCTGCCCCAGGCGGGCGCGCTCCATCAGCTGCTGCGCCTGCACGGCGTTGCCCTCGACCACCAGCAGCAGGGCCATATTGGCCAGCACCTTGGTGTTGGACGGATCGAGTTCGGCCGCCTTGCCCAGCGGCACGCGCGCACCGGCGCTGTCGCCCGCGCGCAGGCGCGCGTAGCCCAGGTCGCCCAGCATCTGCGCATCGGTGGGGGCCAGCTTGACGGCGTGCTCCAGGTCTTGCGCGGCCTGGGCGTAATCGCCGCGCGCCCCGGCCAGCAGGCCCAGGCCGTGCCAGCCTTGCGCGGCCTGGGCGCCGCCCAGCAGCTTCCGGTAGGCCGCCTCGCTCTGCTCTTGCTGGCCCGTGCGCCGCAGCGCGTCGGCCTGCAGCGCCTCTAATTGGTCGCTGTTGCCGAAGCGCTGGCGATAGGCGTCGATATAGGCCAGCGACGCGAAATACCGGCCCTGGGCCTGGCTTTCACGGATCAGGGCCAGCATCAGCTGCGGCTCGGTAGGCTGCTTGCCGGCATCCGGATCGTCTTCGGACTGCCGCATCAGGGCCTGCTCCTGCTGCTGTTGCTGGATCAGCTCCCAGGCCGATTCCATCTTGTTGCTCTGGCAACCGGCCAGCAGCACGGTGCACAGCACCGCGCCCAGCCGTCCATGGGGTCGCGACACGCGCTTCATCACATTCCTCCCGCAATGCGCGACAGCCCGCGCAGCACCGACAAGATGCCCATGCCGCCCGTCACGATCAGCAGCGCGGGCAGCAGGGTCACGATCATCACCCCGGTCATCTTGACCGTCAGGCGGCCGATTTTTTCCTTGAGCTCGAAGCGGCGCTTGTCGCGGATGCGCTGCGCGAACCGGTTCAGGGGTTCCTGCACGGCGCCGCCATGGCGGTCCACCTGCACCAGCAGCCGGCAGATCGCGGCCAGGTCATCGTTGTCGAAGCCCTGCGACAGCCGCGCCAGCGACTGCTCGCGCGTGCGGCCGCGGGCATACACCGCGGTGGCGGCGCCCAGCTCATGGCCCAATACCGGCAGCACCGCCTTGAAATCGTTGACGATCACGCTCAGGCTCTGGTCCACCGACAGGCCCACGCCCTGCAGCAGGCGCAGCAAGTCCACCAGCAGGGGCAATTCTTTCTCGGCCTGCTTCTTGCGCGCCTTGACGCGCCGGGCCAACAGCCATTTGGGCAGCATGTAGCCCACGGCAAAACCGATGAACAAGGTAAACGCCATGACCATCAGCGAACCCGGCCCGAACCACGCGCGGCGCAGCAGCACGGCCCCCACGGGCAGCGCCAGCGCCAGCCCGAAGCGCAGCGCCACGTAGCGGGCGCGCGCACTGGCCATATTGGCGTAGCCGGCCAGTTCGATCAGTTTGTTGTCCTCGTCGGGCAGCAGCGATTCCGCCAGGCGGCCTTCGCTCAGGCGCTTGCCCAGGGCGTCGGTACCCTGCGCCAGCGCCGCCAGGCGGCCGGCCAGCTCCGGCTCGCCCGCCGGCCTCGCGGCGCGCGCCGGGTCGCGCCCGGCCAGCGCCTGCTCGACCACGCGCATGCTGCGCGCCTGTCCCCGCAGGCGCCAGGCCATGCCCAGGCCGGCCACCAGCAGCGCCAGGCCCACCAGCAATACCGCCGCGGCCAGCAGGCCTGAAGAAGTGGGAGCGGTCAGAATGTCCATGGCGCCGCCGTCATATGGATTTGGTCATGCGATACAGCCAGTACGAACCCGCGACCTGCAGCCCCAGGGCGGCCATCAGCATCTTGAAACCCAGCGCGTCGTCCCACATGTCCATGAACATCGCGTTGTTGGTCAGCATGATGTAGCAGGCGATGCCCAGCGGCATCAGCGCCAGCACCCAGGCCGACAGGCGGATCTCGGCCGACGCGGCCACCAGCTCGCCGCGCGCCTGCGCCACGTCGCGCATGAAGGCGGCAATGCGCTCCAGCACCACATCGCTGCGCCCGCCATACTTCTGGGCCACGCGCACCACGGCGGCCAGCAGGCGCAGTTCTTCGAATCCGTACTGGCGCGCCACGTTGGCCAGGGCGGCATCCAGCTCTTGGGTCGAACGGCTCAGGTGGGCGGCTTTCTCGACCACTTCGCGCAGGGGCTCGTTCGTGTTGGCCGCCGCGGCCTGGAAAGCCGCCGCCATGCTGTTGCCGATGGTGATCAGGCGCACCATGGTGTCCAGCATTTCGGGCAGCTGGTCGAACATGCGCCCCCGGCGCCGGTCGGCGCGCAGCCAGATGTAGAAATACACGGCCACCAGCAGCATGACCGCCGCCACGATGGCCGACACCAGCCCGCCGAACACGGCCGCCAGCAGGACGCCCGCGCACAGGACGGAGGCAATGGCGGCGTACAGCCCGGCGGTCTGCCGCAAGCCGGCGCAGCGCAGCAGGATGTCCCAGTGCTCGATGCCGCTGCGCAGCGCCGTGCTGGGCGCATCGGCGCCGTCGTCTGCCTGCGCGCCCGGCTGGCCCTGGCTGAGCTGGCGCTCCAGGAACACCGACGTGGCCTGGCGGCGCTGCCCCTGCCCGGCGCGATGCCATAGCAGCGCGGCCCCCAGAACCAGGGCCAGCGCCGCGGCCGCCAGTACCCATGCGGCGGCCATCAGCGCCTCCGGCCCCAGAAGCCGCCGCCGGACGAATCTTCCTGCGCGGCGGCGCTGGCGCGCAGTTCGTCGCGCAGCTTGGCCAGCTTGGGCGTATGCGGATGCACGCCCAGCCAGCTCCAGGTGTCTTTTTCCTCGCCGTCCGGCGTTACGAACAACTCGTGGCGATACAGTTCCTGGGTGGCGATGACGGTATCGCCCATGCCGGTGACCTCGGTGATCGACAGCACGCGCCGCTTGCCGTTGGGCAGGCGGCCGATCTGCACGATGAAATCCAGCGCGCTGGCGATCTGCCGGCGCAGGCTGTCTTCGCTGCCCTGGAAACCGGCAAAGCCGGCCAGCATCTCGATCCGGTACAGGCATTCGCGCGGCGAGTTGGCGTGAATGGTGGCCATCGAGCCTTCATGGCCGGTATTCATGGCCTGCAGCATGTCCATGACTTCGGCGCCGCGCACTTCGCCCACCACCACGCGGTCGGGCCGCATGCGCAGGCTGTTGCGGATCAGGTCGCGGATGGTGACCAGGCCGTCGCCGTCGAAACCGCCCTGGCGCGACTCCAGCCGCACCACGTGCGGGTGGTTCAGCGACAGCTCGGCCGTGTCTTCCACGGTAACCACGCGCTCGTTGGTGGGAATGAAAAACGCCAGCGCGTTCAGCAGCGAAGTCTTGCCCGAGCTGGTGCCGCCCGACACCAGGATATTGCAGCGGTTGGCCACCGCCATGTTCAGAAGCCGGTGGATGTCTTCGTTGAATGTGCCCAGCGTCAGCAGGTCGGCCGGCTTGAGCGGGTCTTTGCGGAACTTGCGGATCGACACCATCGGCCCGTCCACGGCCAGCGGCTCGATCACCACGTTCAGCCGGCCGCCGTCGGGCAGGCGCGCATCCACCATGGGGCTGGATTCATCCAGCCGGCGCCCGATCGGCGCCAGAATGCGCCGCACGATGCGCAGCACATGCTGGTTGTCGGAAAACCCCAGCGATTCGCGCGTCAGCACGCCGCCGCGCGACACGAACACATTGTCGTAGCCGTTGATCAGGATGTCTTCCACCGCGGGATCGGCCAGCAGGTCTTCCAGCGGGCCCAGCCCGGCCAGTTCCTTGGTCAGCGCCTCGGCGATGTGGCGCATTTCTCCTTCGTTGATGGCCACTCGCCTGGTGCGTGCAAAACTGGCCACCTCGATGTCGACGAAGTCCTGGATGGCGTCGCGCGCCCAGCGCCCGAACTCCGCGCCCAGTTCCTCGATGCGCGAAAGCAGGTGTTCATAGGCGGCGGTCTTGACTTCCTGGTAGCGGGCGGACCCGACAAAGCTGTTGTCGCTGTCCGGGCCGAATTGGATCGTGGCTGTCATGATCATGTCGCGTCCTGTTCAGTACGTGCGCGCCCCTGGGCCACTATTCGGCCACCAGCATGCGCCGGTGCACGCCGGGCAGCCAGGTAGCCAGCCAGCTGCCGCGCCCGGCAGACTGGTGAGTGTCATTGCACAGTTTTTCGGCCAGGGCCTGCACGCCGCGCACGTACACGTCGCGCTCGGCGTCCTGGTGCAGCAGCCGGCCCTGGTTGGTGCATACCATCAGCGCCAATGCCCGGTCGGGCAGCGTGCCCACCAGCTCGAGCTGGAACCGCTCGGCGATTTGCTGCGCCGTCATGCCGTAGCGCTCGTCGTAGCGGTTGACCACCAGGCCCAGCGAACTGCGCTCTACATGCCGGCGCTCCAGGTCCTGCAATGTGCCCGAAAGCGCGACCAGCGAGCTGACGCTCTGGTCGGTGACGATCCAGTTGGTATGCGACGTGCGCGCCAGCCCAGCCACGAAGTCCATGTTGGAGAAGCCGCCGGTGTCGGTGATCATCAGGCCGAAATGCTGGCGCAGCCGCTCGAACACCAGCAGCGAATCCGACTGCGACATATGGTTCATCTGGGCCGGGTCGCGCGGCAGCGACATCACGCTGAGGCCCTCGCGCGTGTGCGCCATGGCCGATCCCAGCAGCGTGGCGTCGAGCCGCTGCAGGTTGCGCACGGCCTCGGCGAAGTCGAAATCGCCGGCCACGTTCACATACAGCTGCGCATCGCCTATCGGCCAGCCCAGGTCCAGCAGCGCCACGCGCGCAGCCAGCGGCAGCATGGCGCCCGCATCGGCCGGCTTGCGGGCCGCGCCGTTAGATTCGCCATGCGCCTGTACATAACGGTCCTGGACGATGCCCGCCAGATGCGCCGCCAGCGTGCTGGTGCCGACGCCGCCTCGCGCGCCGATCAGCAGCACGTCGCGGCGCGAGCCCGCTTCGGCCCCGCCCAGACTGGGCATGTCCAGCAGGCGCTGCACGATGTCGCGCACTTCCTGCGGCGCCACCGAAGGGTCGACGAAGTCCGTCACGCCGGCGCGCAGCGCGGCAATGGCGCCTTCGGGCTGGCCCAGCAAACCCACCGCCACGCGAGGAATATTGGGCGCCACGCGGGCCAGCATGCGGGCCAGGTCGGCCGAACGCAGCAGCTTGCCCGGATCGTTGCTCGCCAACGTGAAGTCCAGGAAGATGATCTGCGGGTCTATATCGGCCAGCCGCCTGCCCAGTTGCTCAACCGATGGAGACTCCTGGGTCAACACCCCCAGCGGGCCCAGTGCCTCGACCAACTGCGAGGCCACGCCGTCTCCCTGCGAGCAGAAAAGAAACCGGATGCCGCTTTGCAGCCCCGCCAACTCTGTGGAATAAGCCTTCATATCTCTCACCGCGAAAAACCCGGCACTTGTTGGCCGCCGGCAGGCCCCATCAGGTAGTAGCCCCATGCATTGGTGATCGAATCGGGCCGCTCCTGACGCTCGCCGGGCAATGGCAGTGCCACGCCGCGCGCAATCGGCCGCACCAGCCGCGGCGTCACCACGATGACCAGCTCACGCTCTTCCTGCGAATACTCGATGCCGCGGAAGAACGCGCCGATGATGGGCAGCTCGCCCAGGAACGGCACTTTGTTCACCGACGCCTTGGTCTGGCGCGACACCAGCCCGCTGATGACGAAGCTTTCGCCGTCGCCCAGTTCGATCATGGTGTCGGCCCGGCGCGTGCGCAGCGCCGGGATCAGCGTGGCGGTCTCGCCGTTCAGGATGGGAATGCCGTTGACGTAGTCCAGTTCGCTGGCCTCGGGCGCCACTTTCAGCGCGATGCGGTCGCGCGACAGCACGGTGGGCGTCACCGTCAGCCCGATGCCGAACGGTTTGAACACCACGTTCTGCGTGCCCAGGCCGCCCGATTCGGGAATGGGAATTTCGCCGCCCGCCAGGAAGCTGGCGCTCTGGCCGCTGAGCGCGACCAGCGTGGGTTCGGCCAGCACGCGCGCCATGCCGTTGCTTTGCAGCAGGCGCAGCGTGGCGCCGAAATGGTTCGAATCGAACAGCAGGCTGAAGCCGTCGCTGAGAATGCTGCGGGTGCCCAGCGTGCCGGGAATGGCGAAGCCATCCGGCGAGGTGCGCACGCCGAATCCCCAGCCGCCCGTGCTGCCCGACATCGACAGGCCCACCTGCTTCATGACCGAGCGCGATATTTCCACGACCTTGACTTCGACCTGGACCACCCCGCCGCTGCCGGCGGTGGCCACGTCGACGACATTCTTGTCGCCCACCGCGGCGGCGGCCGCCGCCACTGAGTTCTGGTGCGACAGCGCCGAAGACGCATGGCCCGACACCAGCGCATGGGTGCCCGCCACATCCACATTGGCGCCGCCGGACTCGCCGCGGCGCGCCAGTTCCGCCTGCACCGCGCCCACCACGCGCACCGTCCAGGCCATGGGCGTACGGCTGTTGCGGGCCCAGACCTGTACCTGGGTAGTGCCGGCCTGCTTGCCGATCAGCATGACCGCGGCCGGCCGGCCAGCCGCCGCGGGCAGTATCTTGACGTCGGCCACGTCCGGGTCGGCCACCGCGATGCGGGTGGGCGTGCCCTGCAGGGGCAGCAGCTCCTGCCCTTTGACGGGCAGCGAGATTTCCCGGGCGGCGGCGGGCGCCGCGGCCGGCTTCGCCGGCTGGGCCTGGCTTGCAGCGGGCGAGCCGTAGAAGGCGCCGGCCATGGCCAGCGCGGTGCAGATCAGAGAGGCGCGCATACGGGGTTTCATCAGAGTCGACATGGTGGATAGTGGGCCGGTGTGATCTGGCTGGATATTCAATAGCGCACGCGCTGCGCACTGTCGCCGCGCAGGATCTCGATCGAGCGCCCCCCGCCGCCCGACGAGGCGCCGGCGGAACGCTTGACCGGCTGCGGCGCCGGCCCGTCCAGCTGCGCCAGGCTGTCGCCCGCGTAGGCGCGGTTGACGCCGTCGGCCAGCGCGGCGCGCTGTTCGGCGGTAAGGTCTTTGCGGGCCGAGATGACCGGCTGGCGCGGCGCGAACAGCTCGCGGTCGGGCAAGGTTTCGTCGTCCGGGGCGCGCAGGGCCAGTTGCAGGTGGCCGGAACGGCTGGCCAGCAGCAGTTCGTTCACGCGTTCCACGGGCACCGCCAGCAGCGCCGAACGGGCCGGCGGCGCGGCCACCGGGCGCTGCACCGCCGGCTTGTCGGCCTCGACCGGCGGGCCGTCGATGGATTGCGCCCCGTACGCCAGCACCCGCACGCGCGACTGCAGCAGACGCACCTGGCTGCCCTGCACTTCCTGCCCCTTCTGCAGCGAGAAGAACACATCCACCAGGTCGCCCGGCATGACGCGATTGCCCGCGCCCACGATTTCATCCACCGGCACGGCCACGGCGCGTTCGCCTTCATGCAGCTGTCTGGCCAGGCCTTGCGCCAGCATCTGGCGGGTAACGGGTTCACCCGCCGCGATGTCCAGCCGCACCACTTCGCCCACCAGCGCTTCCGGCTGGGCATAGCCCTGGCTCAACGCCACCGGCCATTGCTGTACTTCCAGCATGCTTGCATCCAGGCGCGTGCCCGCCTGCAGCGCCTTGGCCGCCAGCACCACCGGATGGCTGGCCTGCGGCGCCGCCGGCCGGGCCGGCGCGGGCGCCGCGGCCACTGGCGCGGCCGCGGGCGCCGGCGCCGGCCGACTGGCCAGGTAATAGGCCAGTGCCGCCAGAACAATGCCTGCCGCCAGCAAGACAGCGGCGAGAATCCTACTTGCGCCGGTCATAGCGGCTCCTGTGTGATTTGAATGGTGGCGCGGGCGGACAGCGTCTTGGGAATCAAGGTGTCGCCCTCGCTGCGGATAACGAGCCCCAGCAGGCCCTGGAACGATTTGAGCAAAGGCCATTGGGCGACGTCGTACTGCAGCACCACGCTCATGCAGCCCACCGCCGTGCCCCCCACCGCTGTCCAGGCGCAGGGGAACGGCGCCGCGCCGCGGTTGCATTGCACCTGGGTGCCGGCGCCGAACACGCTGACCGCGGCATCGCAGGCAACCGCCTGGGCGTCGGGCAGGCCCTCGTAGCGGGCCTGCAAGCCCGCGCGCGCGCCCTCGCCCGCGGCCGCCGACAACTGCTGCTGCGCCCAGAAAATGGCGCCATAGCCGACAATGGCCAGCAGGATCAGCAGCAATACTGTCAGCACCATGGCGAACTCGATGGCCGCCACGCCCCGCTGGCGGCCGGCAAGACGATCGAGGCTGGGAAAGCGTCGCGCGGCCATGTCAGCTTCCTGCGCTGGTGGCCAGATTGCTCAGGCGCACCGAGGCCCGCGCCTGCAGCTGCGCGGGCACCATGGCCTGCCGCAGCAGGGGCAGATTCGGGATCAGCGGATGTTCGCGATAAGGAAAACTGACAATGACCTCGATCTGGTCATCGGCCAGGGCCGTGCCGCTGCACGTGGCGCCGCCGGTGGCGCTCAAGGCGCCGCCGACGCCGCACACCGCCACGGCCAGCGGCGCGCCGGAAACCGTGGTGATCCAGTCGGCCTGCTGCAGCGCGGTGCTGCGCGCGGCCTCGGCGCGCAGCTGCATGTGGCCGGCGCCGGGCTGCCACTGCAGCGCCCTGCGCGCGCCATCCTGCGCCGCCAGGATCAGCGACTGCTGCGCGGTGAAGATCATGCCGTACATCATGATGCCGTACAGCACCAGGAAAAACGCTATGAAGACCATCGCGAACTCAAGAGCATATACGCCACGCTGAGCGCGCCGATGGCCAGATAACCGGCGTACGGTACCTGGCGCAGGCGATGGGGGGGCACCCACCAGCGCGCCGCGACCAGGTACAGCGCCGCATGCGCCCCCGCCAGCAGGCTGCCTACCGCCAATACCAGCATCAGGTTCATGGGCCCGAAAGCGAAACCATAGGTGGCGATGACCTTGATGTCGCCCGCTCCCATCACGCGATGCCGCCACAGCGGCACGAACGGCAGCGCCAGCAGGAAGCCCGCCAGGGCCATGCCCCACCCCGGCCACGGCGGCGCGTACTGCCATCCCAGGCCCGACGCGGCCGCGATCGCCCACAGCAGCTGCAGGCAGAGCGCACCGGCGATCAGCACATTGGGAATCCGCCGGTGCCGCCAATCGGCGTGCACCAGCGCCAGACTCCACAGGATGAACAACACCCACCACAACGATTCCCCTACGGGCAAAACAACCCCTCGTTTCGCTTCAAAGAACATCTCGATGGCCAGAGCACCAATGCCCGCCTATGGGAGTCCTCTGTTAACCATGCCCCTGCCGTTATTCCGGAGCCGTAGGTTTGAGTGTTTTCAAGTTGGTAGTGATCGTTTTGAAGAAGTCTCCCAATCCGTCAGTGAGAACTCCGACTACCGCAGCCAACCCCGCCACCAGCAGCGCGGCCAGAATCGCGTATTCCAGCGTGGTCACGCCCTCTTCGTCATTCCAGAACATCAGAAGTTGCTCTTTCATTTCTCTCTCCCATGCGTGCGCATGTTGATACACCCCGGCTGTCGTCGTGGTACAACCCGGCAAGCAGCCACCCGCCCCGGCACAGCCGGGGTTTCCTATCCGTGCCCCAGTGAACCCGCGGGCCCATTGCCCGCCGCGGCCCCTGCGGCGCCAGATCCGATCAGCTGGTCCACGCGCCGCGCCAGCTTCTGGCGGAAACGCAGGGACGAGCGGTGCAATTGCCAGCGCAGCAGCGCCAGCACGGCAATCGACAAACCAAAAACCAGGTACGGCAACGAAGCGCCGCCGATCAGCAGGCCCGTGAATTCGCGCGGCACGGTGCACACCATGGCGCCGGCCGCCGCGGCGGTGTAGTGCATGCCGCAAACGGCCACGGCCATGATGGTGGCGGCCAGCGCGCGCTGCCACGTGGTTTGCACATGGAACGCCAGCCACAGCGCCGCGGTGGCCACCACCACGGCGATCAGCACCGAGGCCACGATCAACGGCAGGCTCCACAGAAACAACGCGGGGATGCGCATCGCGGCGATGCCCACGTAGTGCATGGCGGCAATGCCCAGGCCGGCAATCACGCCGCCCGCCACGCAGCGCAGCGCCGAAAACCGCGCGCGCGCCACGTACCACAATGCAATGCCCGAACACAGCACCGCCAGCAGGAAGCTCAGGGCCGTCAGCCACACCTCGTAGCCCGCGTCGAAGGGCATGGCCTGCGCCTGTATGCCGATGAAATGCATGCTCCAGATGCCGATGCCGCCCAGCGCCACCGCCGCGATGCCCACATACGGCAGCCAGGGCTGGCCGTTCGCGGCCACCGCCCGGATGTGGGCCGCGGCGGTCAGGGCGACGTATGCGCCATACCCGGCGATCAGAAAGGACAAGATCACCAGGCCTGGAGCAAATGACAGGGGAACAATTTCACCGGGGGTCATGAATCCGTCCGTTGCGTACTACGCCTGTCCCTGTCTGCCCAGCCTGCGATGAGATGCGCCAGCAAGTTTCATTTGGAGATCCCAGAAACCAACCGCGACAAAACAATTTGCATAACGTCGAAGGTAGTCTCAACTATTAACAGGCAAATAGCATTAGGGTTATTACGTAATTTATGTTTATATTTCCGACTATCCTAGCTTATCCGGGCAATAAGTCCAGATAATGATGAAAAACGTCAATAAAATGCATCATGTCAGTTACAAATAGGCAAAAATTGCTCCAGGGAACTATATAGAGAAGTGATTTTTGTATAGTTTCATTACTAAGTTGCTCGCAAAAGTTTTCCGGTATGGCAACATGCAGAAGTCTTGCTAACTACTTTGTTTCACGTTGCGTGCCGGCCTGTACCGTGGCGGGGCCGCAACATTCTGTTGATTGCGGCCCATGACAGCTTCCCTGCGTACCGGTGTACTTGTTTCTTCTGCGCTGCTGACCCTGCTGGGCAGCGCTGCCAGCCGGGCCGACGGCCCGCTGCGCGGCAACCCGGTCGACGCCCTGCCGCGTGTCCAGACACCCGCCAATACCGGCGCGCCCCGCCCACAACCAACTTTGCAGGCCCCCACTCCTGAACAGCAGGCTGTGCAGGCGCGCCTGGCGCAGCGCATCGTGCCGCGCAACTTCGATGTGTCGGGAGTGAGAACACTGCCCTTCGACGAGGTGTCGGCCATCCTGGCACCGCTGGCGGGCAAGGAAACCACGGTGGGCGCGCTGGTGGCCGAAGTGAACAAAATCACCGCGCTGTACCGCGAGCGGGGCTACCCGCTGTCGTTCGCGCTATTGCAGAACCAGTCGTTCGCCAATGGCCTGGTGGCGGTCACTGTCGTCGAGGGGTATGTGTCGAAGGTACAGATCGACGGTGACATCGGCAACGCGCGCGACCGCCTCGAGAGCCTGGCTGCCCCGCTGCTTGAAGAAAAGCCATTGACGCAGCCCACGCTGGAGCGCGTGCTCAACCTGATGCGCACGGTGCCGGGGGTGCGGTTCCAACCCAAGCTGGACCTGCCGCGTCGCGCCGATGGCGCCACTGAGCTGGTGCTCGACGCCACGCGGCGTCCGGTAACGGCGGACGGCGGCATCGCAGACCTGGGCACGGGCATGCAGCCGCTGGTGAACGTGGCGGGCAACAGCCTGACGCCGCTGGGCGAGCAGGTGAAGCTGACCAGCAGCATCCCCCTCAACAGCGACGATGTCCGCTATGTCGCGGCGCAGATTACCGTGCCGCTGGGCGCGGACGGCCTGACGCTGCATATCGACGGACACCACTACCAATCGTGGCCGCAAGACGACGCCGTCGAGCGCCTGGGCTACGATCGCGAGGTGACCAACAACCGGGTGGGCGTCGGCCTGAGCTACCCGCTGCTGCTGAACAACCGGCGCTCGCTCGTCGCTACCGCCGGCGTCTATGCGGTGAATGCGAAAGACCGCTATGAAGCGCGCAACAGCGACCGCTGGCTGCAGCAGGACGTGGACGTGCGCGCGGCCACGGCCGAGCTGCGTTATCGCGACGTGCTGCCCAGCCGCTCGACCGAAGTCGGCCTGGGGGTGTCGCAGGGCTTCAATGCGGCGGGCGCCGACAAGACGGTAGACACCAACTACGGCTACAGCGGCGTGCCCGACGTGAGCCTGAATTTCACCCGCTACAACCTCGACGTGAAGCAAACGTTCAGCCTGCCCGCGCAATTCGGGCTGGTGCTGAGCGCCGCCGGCCAATACACCGACGACATCCTGCCCAGTTCGGAACAAGTGTCGTACGGCAGCTGGCGCTACGGCATGGGCTACCCGCAGGGCGAAAAAAGCGGCGACAAAGGGGTGGGCGTCTCTGCCGAAATCAACCGCCGTTTCGGCATTGGCTGGAAGTACCTGAACAGCGTGCAGCCCTACGCCATGGTCGACTATGCGCGCACCTGGTACAACAACCGCACAGTGCAGAACAACAACCCCGGCCACTTGTCTTCAGTGGGCCTGGGAATGCGCTTCACCGACGACAAGTACTACTTGTTCGACGTGAACGTGGCCAAACCCGTCGGCGCGCGCACCGTCGACGACGGCGACCGCGACCTGCGTTTCAACGCTAACTATTCGCTGTTCTACGACGCCTTCTGACGGCTGCGCAACCGCCGCGCCCCGCGCAACGTTACGTAACACCGCCCGTAACGTAACGTCATGTACCCCTGAAACCGTAACATTCGCAGGATGCGTAACGTCCCAAATTTGGGACGTTCGCTTTTCAGGGAAAATCTTGAATGTGACGTCTAAGCATTGATTTTAAAGAGAATAATTTTTGATGCCGCCCCGGATTTCGGTCCTTTTCAGGCTGCATCAAAAAGTTGGCATGGATTGTGCTTCAAGGAACGTAACCGGCGCATATGTGACGCCGACTCGTCCCCCACAGGAGTGCAATCATGTCCGCGAAATCTTCCGATGTCCGTCGCGTCCAACGCGTCCTGGCCAGAACGGCCATCACCGCTGCGCTGGCAGCCGCACTCGCCGCTTGCGGCGGCGGCGGTGGCGGCAGCGACAAGCATGCTTCCGGCCGGCCTGGCGGCGGCGGGGGCGACAACCCCTCTACCCTGCCCGCCGGCCTGCTCGAAACCACGCTAGGCAATACGGGCAGCGCGGTCGACAACGCGGTCCCGCTGCAATTGGGCGATGCGCTGGGCGGCATCGGCAAGTCGCTGGACCCGACCCTCGCGCCGGTCGTCGACACCGTGACCGGTCTGACGCAGCAAGTAGGCGCGGCCACGGGTCTGGGCGCACCGGTCGACGGCGTGCTGACGCAAGTCGGCGGCACGGTCAGCAACCTGGGCGACACCGTTGCCGGCACCGGCCTGCCCGGCGGGTTGGGCACCGGCGTGGGCGGCCTCGTCAGCGGCCTGGGCGACACCATCGCCAGCGCGGGCGGCCTGCTCAATGCCGACCCGGACAATCCCCAACCGCTCACCACCGTGCTGGGCAACGCGACCGACGCGGTCGGCGCGCTGACCGGCGGCCTGGCCGGCGAAGGCGGCCTGCTCAACCCGGTGACCGGCCTGGTGGGCGGCGTGACCGGCGGCCTGGGCGGCGGCGATGCGCAACCGATTCTCGAACCGGCCCTGGGCAACGTCGGCTCCACCGTCGACAACGTGCTGCCGCTGGGCTTGAACCCGGCCCTGGGCGGCGTAGGCAAGAGCCTGGACGGCGTGGTCAGCCCGATTGCCGGCCAAGTCACCGGCGTGACCCAGCAAGTGGGCGACGCGACTGGACTGGGCGCGCCCGTGGCCGGGCTGCTGACCCAGATCGGCGGCACGCTGGCCGGCGCGGACGGCACTCTACCAGACGGCACGCCGTTGGCCGGCGTGCTCGGCAACCTGGGCAACGCGGTCGCCAGCGCGGGCGGCGTGCTGCACGCCACGCCGGATAACCCGAACCCGCTGGGCGCCACCCTGGGCAGCGCGACAGCCGCCGTGGCTTCGCTGACGGGCGGCCTGGGCGGCGTGGGCGGCGACGGCGGCCTGCTGGCGCCGGTAACGGGCCTGCTGGGCGGCCTGGGCGGCGGCGACGGCGCCGCCGGCGGCCTGCTGGCTCCTGTCACGAACCTGGTCGGCGGCCTGACCGGCGGCTTGGGTGGCGGCACCGGCGGCGATGCCGCGGGCGGCCTCCTCTCGCCGATTACCGGCCTGGTGGGTGGCCTGACTGGCGGCCTGGGTGGCGGCACGGGTGGCACGGGCGGCGCTGGCGGCCTGCTGGCTCCGGTGACCAACCTGGTGGGCGGCCTGACGGGCGGCCTGGGCGGTGACGCTGGCGGCGATGCCGCGGGCGGCCTGCTGGCGCCGGTGACGGGCCTGGTCAGCGGCCTGACTGGTGGCCTGGGCGGCAGCACGGGCGGCACCGGCGGCTCGGGCAGCGGCGGCAGCGGTGGCACGGCCAATGGCGGACTGCTCGGCGGACTGCTCGGCGGCGTGCTGGGTGGCCTGGGCGGCAGCGCCAAGTAAACCGGATCGGCGGACAACGGAGCGTGAACCCATGTTGCACTTGGATTCTGCGATACACCTCAGCCGCCCTTCCGCATCGGTTTCCGAAAGCGACGAGACACGGCCAGGCATGATAGATGACATCTCGTTGATGCTCGGGCGGCAGTTCGCCGCCTACACGGCAGCCTGCCAGGCTGCCTTGTCCGAGAAGATGGGAATTGCGCTCGCAGACCTGAAGGCGCTGGACTTGGTGCTTGAGTTCGAGTCCCTGCCCACGGGTCAGCTGGCGCAATTGATGGGCATCAGCCCGGGCGGCGCCACCGCGCTCATCAACCGGCTGGAAACAGCCGGCTATGTCGAGCGCGGCCGCCATCCGCTGGACCGCCGGATCATCGTGATCCGGCCGGTCGAGGAGCAGTGCCGCACACTGCTGGCCGAACGCCATGCCATCGCCCGCGAAGTTACGCTGCTGTCGCGCAACTTCGACACCTCGCAATTGGAAACGGTGCACAGCTTCCTGACTCAATGCCTGAAAGCCTTGCGGCACGATACCCGGGTATGGCTGGAAACCCGCCACGTGCATGGGCTGGACGACTGAGCCAGGCCCTAGGGTCTGTCTGCATCAACAGGAGCCGGCCGCCGGCGCGCCTTAGCGCGCCGGCCCGAACTCCAACCGGGGAACCGCCGCCAACAGGCGGCGGGTCATTTCGTGCCTGGGCGCATGCAGCACCGCATCGGCGCTGCCGACTTCGACGATCCGGCCTTCATGCATGATGGCGATGCGATCGGCCAGGTATTCCACCACGCCGAAGTTGTGGGTGATGAACAGGTAGGCAATGCCCAGTTCGGCCTGCAGCTCGCGCAGCAGGTCGAGGATCTGCGCCTGCACGGATACGTCGAGCGCGGAAGTGGGCTCGTCGCACACCAGCACTTTGGGCTCCACCGCCAGGGCGCGCGCGATGGCGATGCGCTGGCGCTGGCCGCCGGAAAATTCGTGCGGATAGCGGCTGGCCGTATTGTCTGGCAGCCCCACGCGCCGCAACAGGTAGCCCGTGCGCTCGCGCCGCGCGTTCTCATCCAGGTCGGGCCGCAGCGAGGCGATGCCCTCGTCAAGGATGTCGCCCACCCGCATGCGCGGATTCAGCGACGCGTAGGGGTCCTGGAACACAATCTGTATGTCCTGGCGCAAGCCGCGTAATTCGCGGCGGCCGGCACGCAGCAGGTCGTGGCCGCGCAGTAGCGCGCGGCCCTGCACCCGGGCGCCTTCCACCAGCCGCAACAAAGCCTTGCCGGTGGTGGTCTTGCCGCAACCCGACTCGCCCAGCAAGGCCAGGGTCTCGCCGGCGCGCAGAGAAAAGGTCACGCCATTGACAGCCTGCACCCACGAATCGATGCGCCGCAGCAGCCCCTTGCGCACCGGGTAGTGCACCAGCAAGTCCTGCACGTCCAGCACGACATCGCCCGCCCGGGCGGCAACCGGCGCAGCGGCGGGAACTACCTCGGGCGTGGCGGACGCGCCGCCCGCCAGGGGCCGGCCGCGCTTCTGGTAGGTGGGAATGGCATCGAACAACTGGCGCGCGTACGGGTGGCGAGGCGTCTCGAAGAACACGTCGGCGGGCGCGCTCTCGACGATTTCGCCGCCGCGCATCAGGGCCACGTGCCTGGCCACGTTGCGCACCACCGCCAGGTCATGGGTGATGAGCAAGATAGCCATGCCCATTTCGCGCTGGATCTCGGCCAGCAAGTCCAGCACCTGCGCCTGCACGGTCACATCCAGCGCGGTGGTGGGTTCGTCGGCGATCAGCAGCGCGGGCTCGGCCGCCAGGGCGATGGCGATCATGACCCGCTGCTTCTGCCCGCCCGAAAACTGGAACGGGTAATCGTCGATGCGGCGCTCGGGTTCGGGAATGCCCACCCGGCGCAACCATTCGATGGCCCGGGCGCGGGCGGCCGCGCCGCGCAGCGGCGTGTGCGCCTGCAAGGTTTCCAGAATCTGCTCGCCCACCCGCATCACCGGGTTGAGGCTGGTGGAGGGTTCTTGGAAAATGATGCCGATGCGCCCCCCGCGCACGCCGCGCATGGCGCTTTCGGGCAACTGGTTCAGGTCCTGGCCGTCGAGCGCGATCTGCCCTGCCACGATGCGGCCGGCGTCGGGCAACAGGCGCAGCAGGGCCAGGGCCGTCATGCTCTTGCCGCAACCCGATTCGCCCACCAGCGCGAAGGTCTCGCCGCGCTCGATGGCAAGCTGCAGGCGCTTGACCGCATGTGTCAGGCCGGCATCGCCGGCGATGGCCACGTCCAGGCCGTCTACGGCCAGCAAGGCTTGGGCGCGGGTCATCGCGGCTCTCCGGTCCCGGCGGCGGACGCCGCGGTATCGCCCGGCCGGGCGGGCCGGTAACGGCGCGCGCGCGGGTCGAAGGCCTCGCGCACTGCGTCGGCGAACAAGTTGGCCGCCAGCACCAGCGCCAGCATGAACACGAATGCCGTCAGCAGGTTCCACCACACCATCGGGTCGCGCGACATCTCGACACGGGCGCGGTCGATCATGGAGCCGAATGAATTCATGCTGGGGTCGACTCCGATGCCCAGGTAGGACAGCACGGCCTCGTAGAGCACCAGCCCGGAAAATTCCAGCACGGCGGTGATCAGCACGATGTGCATCACGTTGGGCAGCAGGTGGCGGCGCATGATGCGCCAGTGCGACACGCCGAAGGCGCGCGCGGCCTGCACGTATTCCAGCTCGCGCAGCTTGAGGGTTTCGGCGCGCAGCAGCCGGCACAGGCCCGACCAGCCGGTCAAGCCCAGGATCATGCACAGCAGGAACAGCCGCAGGTCGGCGCGCGCGGCCGAGGTGTCGAACAGGTCGGGATGGCTGTCGATATACACCTGCATCATCAGCGCGCAGGCCGCCACCAGCAGCACGCCCGGAATGGACGTCAACGTGGTGTACAGGTATTGGATGGTGTCGTCGACCTTGCCCTTGAAATAGCCCGCCGCGATGCCAAAGCCGATGGCTGGGGGCAGCATGGCCAGCGACGTGAGGCTGCCGATGACCAGCGCCGTGCGCACGCTTTTCAGGGCCTGCCACAGCACGTCATTGCCGGTGCGGTCAGTGCCGAATGCATGGTAGCCGCTGGCCAGTCCGGCTACCACGCCCACCGCCACGCACAGCAGCGCATAAGTGATCCAGACGGCGCGCCATGGCGTATCGGTGCGCGCGCGCGCCATGTCGGATGCAGCCTGCCGCCAGCCGCCGCGCGCGCGCGCCAGCGCCGCGCACAGCAAGGCGCCGCCCGCCAGCGCGGCGGCCACGCCGCCGGCCAGCCCCCAGGCCAGGCGCCGAAGCACATCGCCCGGCAACTGGGTTTCCGGGTCGTCGAGATGCGCGCCGCCGCTGCGCAAACGCGGGAAATCGCGCACCGGATGGCCGTCGATAAGCTCGGTTTCTTTGGTGAACTGGCGCGCGGCCAGCGGCGCGGAATAGGTTTTTTCGGGGCGGGTCAGCACGGTGCCCGCCAGCAGCCCGTCCAGCGCCGACCGTACGGCCGGCGCGTAAATGGGCGGCGCGCCAGCCGGCGCTCCTGGCGCTGGCGGCAACTGCGGCCGGTAATGAATCGAATCGAGCAGGCCCACCGCCACGAACGCCGCCAGCACCACCGCCGAGCACATGGCCGGCGCATCGCGACCCACTTGCGCCCAGGTGGCGCGCAGCGTGCGGCTGCGGCGCACCCGCCAGCCATACGCCAGCGCGCCCGCCACCATCAGGAACAGCGCGACATCCGTCCACAGGAATACGAACTTGGGCATGGCGGTCACTCGAAGCGCACGCGGGGGTCGGCCAGCGTGTAGGAAATATCGGCCAGGATCAGCCCCACGATGTACAGGGCCGCCCCCAGGAACACCATGGCCCGCACGATGGAGAAGTCTTGCGCGTTGATGGCGTCGATGGTGTAGCTGCCCAGCCCCGGAATGCCGAAGAACGATTCGGCGATCAGGCTGCCCATGAACAGCAGCGGCAAGGCAGACACCGTGCCGGTCAGGATGGGCAGCATGGCGTTGCGCAACACATGGCGAAACAGCACCACGCGCTCGGTCAGGCCCTTGGCCCTGGCAGTGCGCACGTAGTCTTTGCCCACCTCTTCCAGGAACAGCGCGCGGTAGAAGCGCGCCTCGGGTCCCAGGCGCGAGACAATAGCCACCAGCACGGGCAACGCCAGGAACTTGACGGCGTCCAGCCCGCCGGCAAAACCCGAATACGGCACCAGCCGCAACACCTTGGAGAACATCCACTGGCCGGCGATGATGTAGAACAGACTGGATATCGACAGCAAGATCACACACAGCACCACGCCCCAGAAGTCCAGCCGCGTGGCCCTGAAATACACCAGCAGCAGCGAGAACACCACGCTGGCGAACAGGCCTAAAAAGAAAGTGGGAATGGCCAGCGCCAGGCTGGGCCCCATGCGCATGCGGATTTCGCGGCCGATGTCGCGGCCCGCATCCGACGAGCCGAATTCCAGCGCCAGCAGCGGCACCGAACGCTGGTAGAACACCGTGTCGGTCAACCGTTGCGCGCCCTGCGCCTGCGTGTTCACGAACAGAGGTTTGTCGTAGCCGTGTTGGGCTTTCCAGCGCTCGATGGCCTCCTGGCTGACGCGCTGCCCGCCGATGGCCAGGCGCGCCATGTCGTCGGGCGTGTTCACCGCGAAGAACAAGATGAAGGTGAACAGGTTCACGCCGATCAGGATCAGCACCCCATACAACAGGCGGCGGATGACGTAGCTGGTCATGGCTGGTGTTCCTTGGGTGGAGCCGGTCGGGCGCCGGCGCCGAAGGCGGTTTGCCGCTCGCGCCGCTTCAGCGCCACGTACGACGGCCATATGGCCAGCGCCAGCACGGCGGCCAGCAGCAACAGCGGCCACCAGCGCGGCGTGTTCCATTCGTGCACTTTGCGCACCCGCAGCGCGGGGTCGACTTTCACGTACTGCAGGGTGTTGCGCACCATCTGCGTGGGCTTGGCGTTGCCCACCCACTGCTGGTAGGCGCCACCCGACATGGGAAAGTAGCCGAACATCCAGGGCGCGTCGCGCTGCACGATGGCCACCATGCGGGCGATGACCGCTTCTTTCTCGGGACCATCGTCCAGGTACTTCATTTGCTCGAACAGCCGGTCGTATTCGGGGTTGGCGTAGTTGGCCGCGTTTTCGCCGCCATGCCTGGCCTTGCCGTTGGGACCGTACAGCAGGAACAGGAAGTTCTCGGCGTCGGGGTAGTCGGCCACCCAGCCCCAGAAGAATATCTGCGCGGTGCCGCGCTGCATCTTGTCCTGGAAGCGGCTGTAGTCGGTCGAGCGCACATCCATCTGGATGCCGATCTTGGCAAGCTGGCGGCGCATCCAGTCGAACTGCGGATTCGAACCGCCGCCGGTCATGGCGTCGTAGTACAGCACCAGGGGCGCGCCGGTTTCGGCGTTGCGCCCGTCCGGGTAGCCGGCCTCGGCCAGCAATTGGCGCGCCACTTCCAGCGGCTTGCGGCGGGGCTTGCCGTCGACCAGGTCGTACACCACGGGGTTCACACCCTCGGGCGGCTCGCGGTAGCCGAGCACGCCGGGCGGCACCGGGCCGTACGCCACCATGGCCTGGCTATCTTCGAACACGGCCACGTACTCTTCCCAGTTGAAGGCGATACTGATGGCCTGGCGCAACTTGCGGTTTTTTTCCTGCTGCTCGGGTGTGTCGCCAAGACCCACCACCGGGTCGAGCCAATTAAAGCCCATGTACCAGCTGGACGTTTCGATGGCGGTGGGCAGCTGGATGCCATGGTCGCGGTAGCGGCGAGCCTTGTCGGGCGAATCGCCAGCCGCCACCAGCATGGCCACGCCGTACTCGCCGCGCTCGACCTGCGGCATGTCGTAGTAGCCCTGCATGAATTTGCCCGTCAGGGGCACGGCCTCTTTTTCGACGCTGAACACCACGCGGTCGACGAACGGCGTGGGCTTGCCGCAATCTTGCAGCAGGCCGGCGGCGCGATCGGCGGGCTCGCCCTCGCAGGGATACGGCTCGCCGCGGAAATTGGGGTTGCGCGCCAGCACATGGCGGCGGTTCTGCACCGACTCGGCCAGCAGGTAGGGTCCGGTGCCTACCGGCCATGTATTGAGCGACAAGTCGTGCGCGGCCATGCCGGACTGGCTGTAGAAGCGGTCCGCCTCCCAGGGAATGGGCGCGGTGAAGGTCATGGCCAGCCAGTACTTGAACTGCGGATACTTGCCCTTGATGCGGATGCGCAGCGTATGCGGGTCGAGCGCCTGCACGCCCTCGAAGCCATCGCCCTCGCGCAGATCGAGCCAGGGCAGGTCGCGCTGGCCGGGGGGCAGGCCGCGCCGCAATTCGGCGTCGCGCGCCTGCAGGCGCTTGCCGTAATCGCCCATGCCGAGCACGTATTCGGCCATGACCGAATAAATGGGCGACGCCACGCGCGGGCTGGCCAGCCGGCGAAACGCATAGACGTAGTCGTCGGCCGTCAGCTCGCGCGTGCCGGTCTTGGGGAAATCGGGCACATAGAACTTGTCGTCGAGCTCGCCAGGCTGCAGCGGAAAGTAGCTGTAGCGGCCATCGGCCTCGCGCGCGAAGGCGGGGTGCGGCTGGAACAGGATGCCGGGGCGGATGGGAATGTCGTACACGCTTTCGGCCACCTGCTGGCCGGGCGCATCCGGCGCCAGCGCGTTGCCCTGCGCATCGTAGTAACGCGGCGGCGCAATGGCCGCCGCGGCGCGCGGAATCAGCTCGTACGGCCGCTTCAGGTAGTGATAGCCATACAGCGGCTCGTAGATGTTGTACGTGTACGGGGTTTCGTCGGTGGAATACGAGCGGGCCGGGTCCAGGTACTTGGGCGAACGCTTGACGAACGCCGTGTAAAGCGTGTTTTCGGCCAGGGCCCCGGTTTCATAGGGGCTGTTGATGGGATCGCGGCTGCAGCCGGCCAGCGCCAGCGCCGACACCAGCACTGCCATCGAAATCCGCCGCAGCCATGCACTCATATGAAGCCGTTTCCGTATAGTTATTCCGCACCGAGCCTGGCGCAAAGCATAGCAAAGGCTGCCCGCGCGCCTCAGCCGCGCCTGCCTGCCTTGGACCACGGGCTAGCAGCGGTGGTTCCGCCAGCATTCGTAACGCCATTTCCAGGGCTCGGTGGCGCCGGCCTGCCCCCACAGACCGCTGCCGGCCTGGCGGGCCTGCTGCTGCAGGCCACGCATGGCCGTGTCGTTCAGGTAGTCGCCACGCCGCGCGGTATAGGCCCACGCATAGCCCGCCGCCACCTGTGCCCGGTTGGCCGAGTTACCGTCGGGCAGCATCAGTGCGCAGACATCGCGCTCGAATTGATCCTGCTCATAGCATTGCGCGGTCAGTGTCTTGCCGCCAACCAATTGCTCCAGGTGCCGACGCGAGGCGTCGGCGTAGGGCTGGCCCGGCTCTTGCTGGCTGTGCCCCGCCTCGGGAGCGTCGATGCTGTCGAGCCTGATGCGATGCTGCTTGCCATCCACGCGCAGCGTGACTGTATCGCCATCGGCCACCTTGATGACCGTGCCCGTGAGCGTATAGCGGCCCGGCGGCACGGCGCCGCCGGTGCGCGAAACCGGCGCGCCAGCCGGCGCCTTGCCCGCAGGATGCGCCGGCTGGCGGGCCGTGGCCGGGGGCGGCTCGGGTGGTTCGGGCGGTTGGGTGCGGTTGTCCTGGAACCAGTGGATCAGCGCGGCGGCCAGCGCCACGCCCAGCACCCCGCCCAGCCGGCGGCCCAGGCGGCCGAGGGAAAACTGCCTGCGCAAGATGGTCGAATCCCGAAAATGACAGATGGCGTGCAGTGTGCCATATCACAGCCAGCCCGACTTGCGGAATCTCCAGTACAACACTGCGCACACCGCCGCGATGCCGGCCAGGGTGACCGGATAGCCCCAATGGGTTTTCAGCTCGGGCATGAACTCGAAGTTCATGCCGTAGATGCCGGCGACCGCGGTGGGCACGGCCAGGATGGCGGCCCAGGCGGCCAGCCGGCGCGTGATGTCGTTCTGCTGCGTCTGGGCGATCATCATGCTGGCCTCGAAGGCGAAGGCCAGGGCCTCGCGCAGGCCGTTGATCAGTTCGTCCACGCGCAGCACGCGATCGGCCACCACCGAAAAATACGGGCGCGCGTTGGCGTCGACCGCCGACATATCCATGGTGGCCAGCCGGCGGCATATCTCGGCCAGCGGCGCGATCACGGTGTGGATGCGCAGCAGGTCGCGGCGGCGCCGGTACAGCTTGCGGATGTCGGAATCCTTGGCGCCGCGGATCAGCAGCTTCTGCTCGGCCGATTCGACCACCTGCTCCAGTTCGCCGGCGGCCGCCACGTAATGGTCGGTCAGCAAATCCAGCAGCTCCGAAGCCACGTAGTCGCTGCCGCGCCGCAGCAAGTCGGGCGCCGATTCCAGGCGTTCGCGCAGCGCACGGTAGTTGCTGGTGGCGCCGCGCCGCACTGTCAACAAAAAACCGCGGCCGATCACGATCTGGGTTTCCCCGAACAGCGGGCGGCCCTGGTCGATTTCAACGGTGATAGCCACCACCAGCACGCACTGGCCGAAGTCGATGATCTTGGGCCGGCGATGCGGCTCCAGCATTTCGTCGCGCGTCTTGGGCCGGATACCCAGGTCGGAGGCGACCTGCTGCAACAGTTCGCCGCTGGGGTTGCGCAAGCCGATCCACAGCAGGTTTTCGTCCTGGCAGGTGTACGACTTGATGTCTTGCAGGGGCACGTCGTGCGAGCGACGCCCCTGTACGTAGGCCACCGAGGCCACCACTTCGCTTTCGGTCCGCGGCGCAGTGGTCTGGTCTTGCGGCATAGCACGCCTCCGCATGAGTGGCGCCCGGCGCCTTGGGGCCGGGCGATCGGGGCATGATAGCTCAGTTGGTTTCGATCAGCCGGTTGATCCGCAGCGCCACCAGCGTGCAGATGGCGCCGGAAATCAGATAGGCGCTGGTGGCGATCAGGCCGAATTTCATCGACAGCCCCAGCGCGACCAAGGGCGCGAACGCCGCGCCGAAGAGCCACGCCATGTCGGTGGTCAGCGCGGCGCCGGTGTATCGAAAATGCATGGAGAAGTTCGAGGTCACGGTGCCCGACGCCTGGCCATACGACAGGCCCAGCAGCACGAAGCCGCACAGAATGAAGGTGTTCTCGCCCAGCGCGCCGCCCGCCAGCAGCCACGGCGCCGAAAGCGCGAAAAGGCCGATCAGGGCCGCCAGCGAGGCGAGCGTGCGGCGGCGTCCGAAATAGTCGGCGACCCAGCCGGAAACGATCATTGCCACGAAGCTGAGGGCCGCGCCGACGATCTGCACGCTCAATATGCTGACCAGCGAGCGCTCGCCGTGCAGACTGATCCACGACAACGGGAAGATACTCACCAGGTGGAACAGCGCATAGCTGGCCAGCGCCGCGAACGCGCCGATGAAGACGTTGTAGGCCTGTTCATCGATGACTTCGGAAACGCGTATGGGCGACAGCTCGCGCTCTTCGAGCAGCCGCGTGTATTCCTCGGTAAGCACCAGCCGCAGCCGCGCGAACAACGCCACCACGTTGATGGCGAACGCCACGAAGAACGGGTAGCGCCAGCCCCATTCGAGCAGGTCTTGCGTGCTGAGCGTGCTGAGCAGGTACAGGAAGATGGCGCTGGCCAGCATGAAGCCCACCGGCGCGCCCAGCTGGCCCAGCATGGCATACCAGCCGCGCCGGTGCGGCGGCGCGTTCAGCGCCAAAAGCGAAGGCAGGCCGTCCCACGACCCGCCCAGGGCCACGCCCTGCAGGCAGCGGAACACCGAGAGCAGCCCGATCGCCATGGGGCCGATCGCCTCGTAGCTGGGCACGAACGCCATGCCCACCGTAGCGGTGCCCAGCAAGAACAAGGCCAGCGTCAGCTTGGTGCCCCTGCCCCAGCGGCGTTGCACCGCCATGAAAATGGCGGTGCCGAACGGCCGGCAGATGAACGCGAAAGAGAAGATCGCGAACGACCATAGCGTGCCGTACAGCAGCGGTTCGAACGGAAAGAAAACCTGTGGGAAAACGGCAACACAAGCGATGCCGAAAACGAAGAAATCGAAGTATTCGGACGCCCGTCCGATGACCACGCCGACCGCGATTTCTCCCGGCGCCACGTTGGCATGGCTGGACTCTTGGGTGGACTGGGGATACTGCATCGCGGTGCTGGACATACGATGACTCGCTCCGTCTGTGATGGGAAACGACCACCCCCGGGCCAGGCGACTGCCGGGGATGCCAGCCTCTCCACGAATCGACCTTGACTTCCTTTTTACTCTAGATTTTTCAAAGCTTCCAGAGTAGGGTTGCAAATATTCTTCGAGGGGTAGGCCATATCCTAGGGGGGCTGCATGTCCGTGCCGTTTTTCCGAAGACTGAAAGCCGCACTGATTCTTCCCGCACTCGGCGCGCTGGGCGGCTGCAGCAAGGCGGTGCTGCTGTCCCCCTCCGGCGACGTAGCCTGGCAACTGCGCGACATCATCCTCGTTTCCACCGGCCTGATGCTGCTGATCATCGTGCCGGTCATCGCCGCCACGCTGTGGTTCGCCTGGCGGTACCGGGAAAGCAACGCCGAATCCACCTATTCCCCCGACTGGGACCACTCCACCATACTCGAGTTGCTGATCTGGGCGGCGCCGCTGCTGATCATCATCGCGCTCAGCGCCCTGACCTGGGTCAGCACCCATCAACTGGATCCCTACCGGCCGTTGTCACGCATCGATGCCGACCGCCCGGTGCCGGCCGGCGTCAAGCCGCTCGAGGTGCAGGTCGTGGCGCTGGACTGGAAATGGCTGTTCCTGTATCCCGGCCAGGGCATCGCCACGGTCAACGAGCTTGCCGCGCCGGTAGACCAGCCCATCGAATTCAAGATCACGGCCTCCAGCGTGATGAACTCGTTCTACATTCCCGCGCTGGCCGGGCAGATCTACGCCATGCCGGGCATGCAGACCCGCCTGCATGCCGTCATCAACCATGCCGGCGTGTACGACGGTTTTTCGGCCAACTACAGCGGCGCGGGCTTTTCGCAAATGCGCTTCAAGTTCCACGGCATGTCGCGGGCCGATTTCGACAAATGGGTGCAGGCGGCCAAGGCATCGGGCGGCACGCTGGACCGCGATGCCTACCTGAAGCTCGAGCAGCCCAGCGTGGCCGCGCCGGTGCAGCACTTCGCCACGGTGGAGTCGAGCCTGTACGACGCCATCCTGAACCGCTGCGTGCAGCCCGGCGTCCAGTGCGCGCGCGACCTGGCCGGCGCGATCTGCCGGGCGCCCAGGCAGGCGGCGCTGGAACTGCCGCAGCCACTGGCCCGACCTGCCGCCATGTAGCGCCAGGCCGTTATCCCCCAGCCCCGCTTGACGAACGAATCTAGCAGGAACCCTGAAAATGCCAGACCATCCCGTCACCGAAAGCCTGTTGTTCGGACGCCTGAGCTGGGACGCGATCCCCTACCACGAGCCCATCCTGGTGGTCACGTTCATCGGCGTGGCGCTGGGCGCCGCCGCCGTGCTGGGCGCGATCACCTACTTCCGCCTGTGGGGCTACTTGTGGCGCGAATGGTTCACCAGCATCGACCACAAGAAAATCGGCATCATGTACGTGGTGCTGGGCCTGATCATGCTGCTGCGTGGCTTCGCCGACGCCCTCATGATGCGTACCCAGCAGGCCATCGCCTTCGGTGAAAGCGCGGGCTATCTGCCCCCGCACCACTACGACCAGATATTCACCGCCCATGGCGTGATCATGATTTTCTTCGTGGCCATGCCGCTGGTCACCGGCCTGATGAACTACGTGGTGCCGCTGCAGATTGGCGCGCGTGACGTGGCCTTTCCGTTCCTGAACAACTTCAGCTTCTGGATGACCGTGGTCGGCGCGGTGCTGGTAATGATGTCGCTGTTCGTGGGCGAGTTCGCGCGCACCGGCTGGCTGGCGTATCCGCCGCTGTCGGGCATATTGAATAGTCCCGATGTGGGGGTGGACTATTACATCTGGGCATTGCAGATAGCAGGGGTAGGAACCCTGCTGTCGGGCGTGAACCTGCTGGTGACCATCGTGAAGATGCGCGCCCCGGGCATGAACATGATGCGCATGCCGGTTTTCACCTGGACCGCGCTGTGCACCAACGTGCTGATCGTCGTGTCGTTCCCGGTGCTGACCGCGGTGCTGGCGCTGCTGGCGCTCGACCGCTACCTGGGCACCAATTTCTTCACGGCCGATGGCGGCGGCAACGCCATGATGTACGTGAACCTGATCTGGATCTGGGGCCACCCCGAGGTCTACATCCTGGTGCTGCCCGCCTTTGGAATTTTTTCCGAGATCGTGCCCACTTTCTGCCGCAAGCGGCTGTTCGGATACGCATCGATGGTGTACGCCACGGTCGTGATCACCGTGCTGTCGTACCTGGTGTGGCTACACCACTTCTTCACGATGGGATCAGGGGCGAGCGTCAACTCGTTCTTCGGCATCACCACCATGATCATATCGATTCCCACCGGAGCCAAGGTGTTCAACTGGCTGTTCACCATGTTCCGCGGACGCATCCGCTTCGAAGTGCCAATGCTCTGGACCATAGGCTTCATGGTGACCTTCGTGATCGGCGGCATGACCGGCGTGCTGCTGGCGGTGCCCCCGGCCGACTTTGCCCTGCACAATAGCCTGTTCCTGATCGCGCACTTCCATAACGTCATCATCGGCGGCGTGGTGTTCGGCCTGTTCGCCGGCATTACCTACTGGTTTCCCAAGGCCTTCGGCTACCGCCTGGACCCGTACTGGGGCAAATGGTCGTTCTGGCTGTGGCTGGTGGGCTTCTACGTGGCGTTCATGCCGCTGTATGTGCTGGGATTGCTGGGCGTCACGCGGCGCATGAACCATTTCGACGACGGCTCGCTGCAGATCTGGTTCCAGATCGCCGCCCTGGGCGCCCTGCTGATCGCCGGCGGCATCGCATGCTTCCTGATCCAGTTGTACGTCAGCTTCAAGCGGCGCGACGCGCTGCGCGACCACACCGGCGACCCCTGGAACGCCCGCACCCTGGAATGGTCGACCTCGTCGCCCCCGCCCCCCTACAACTATGCCTTCACGCCGCTGGTGCACGACCGCGACGCCTGGTGGCAGATGAAGCAACTGGGCTACACGCGGCCCCAGAGCGGCTTCATTCCGATCCACATGCCGTCCAATACCTGGGCAGGCATCGTGCTGGCGGGCATTTCGATGGTAATGGGCTTCGCGCTGATCTGGCACATGTGGCCGCTGGCGATCCTGAGCTTCGCGGCCGTGATCGGCGTCGCGATTTTCCACACCTTTGACTACAACCGCGATTACTACGTGCCGGCCGACGACGTCGCCTGCTGCGAGGCCGATCGCACCCGACTGCTGGCCAGCCATGCCTGAACATACCGCTACCCTGCCGGGCGACGCCGGTCGCCAGTTCTACCTGACGGAAGAACACCATGTGAAGAACGGCACCCTGCTGGGCTTCTGGGTGTACGTCATGAGCGACTGCCTGATCTTCGCCTGCCTGTTCGCCACCTACGGCGTGCTGGGCCGCAATTACGACGGCGGGCCGACCGGGGCCGATCTGTTCGAGCTGCCGCTGGTGGCGCTCAACACCTCGCTGCTGCTGCTGTCTTCCATTACCTATGGGTTCGCGCTGCTGCAGGGCCGCAAAGGGCACGTAGGCTCGCTGCTGGGCTGGCTGGGCGTCACCGGCCTGCTGGGCGCCGGCTTCCTGGGCCTGGAAATCTACGAGTTCGCCCACCTGATCGCCGAAGGCGCCGGCCCGCAGCGCAGCGCCTTTCTGTCGGCGTTTTTCACTCTGGTCGGCACCCATGGGCTGCACGTGACTTTCGGCCTGGTCTGGCTGGTGGTGCTGATGGTGCAGATCGGCATGCATGGCTTGATTATCCCGAACAAGCGGCGCCTGATGTGCCTGTCCATGTTCTGGCATTTCCTGGACGTGGTCTGGATCGGCGTCTTCACCGTGGTCTACCTGATGGGAGTCCTGCCATGAGCGCACCCGCCACCGCCCCCAACGGCCACGGCCACGAAGAAGATCCGCTGGCCCATGCCTCGCTGCACGGCTACCTGCTGGGCTTCGCGCTGGCGGCCATCCTGACCGCCATTCCGTTTTTCATCGTCATGGCCAATGTGTTTTCCAGTTCGCGGGTGACCGGCCTGGTGCTGCTGGCGCTGGCCATTGTCCAGATCGTGGTCCACGTCATCTACTTCCTGCACGTCGACTTCCAGTCTGAAGGCGGATGGAACATGCTTTCCATCGTGTTCACGCTGGTGCTGGTGGTGATTGCGCTCAGCGGCTCGATCTGGATCATGTACCATCTGGATCACAATATGATGCCCATGTCGACGCACGACATGCGAAACATGCCTTGAAGCCCCAGCCGTCCCAGCCTGCTCCACCCTCGTCCCGCAGCACCGCCAGAATTGTCTTCCTGGCCGTGCTGGCGGCCGTGCTGTTTGCCGTGTTCTGCTCGCTGGGCGTGTGGCAGGTGCAGCGCCGCGCCTGGAAACTGGCACTGATCTCGCAGGTTGAACAGCGCGTGCACCAGCCCGCCGCCCAGGCGCCCGGGCCGGCGCAATGGCCGTCGCTGAGCCGCTCCGGCGATGAATACCGGCATGTGCGGGCCGACGGCGTGCCCCTTTACGACCGGGAAACGCTGGTGCAGGCCACCACCGATTACGGCAGCGGCTACTGGGTGATGACCCCGCTGCAATTGCGCGATGGCGGCACGGTGCTGATCAACCGCGGCTTCGTGCTGCCGGCCTGGCGCAAGCAGCCGGCCCCGCAGCCTGCGCCCGGCGAGATCCGCGTGGCGGGCCTGCTGCGTATGTCCGAACCCGACCTGCGTTTTCTGCGCCACAACGATCCGGCCCGCAACATCTGGTATTCGCGCGATACCGGCGCCATCGCGACGGCGCGCGGCCTGGGCGAAGTCGCCCCCTACTTTATCGACGTGGAAAAAACCCCGGGCCAGGCATCAGACCCGGCCGTGGCGCCGGTGCCGGGCCTGACCGTGATCGATTTTCCGAACAACCACCTGTCGTACGCCATTACGTGGTTCGCCCTGGCCGCGATGGTGATCGTGGGCGCGGTCATCGCCCTGCGCGCTGAACGGCGCGGGCGCGATGACGGCGACGCATAAGGAAGGTTGGCCGGCCGGTTGTCCGGCCAGGCCGGGTTCTAGGCAAACAGCTTGCGCACGCGCTGCGCCACGTCGATGCGCGGCGCCGATTCGGCGGGAGGGCGGCCTCGGCCGTGCGGCAGCTCGGGCGGCGCGGGCAGCATCTCGAACAGCGGCACCAGCGCGTCCGGTATGAAACGCGTGCGCGACCCGTATACATGACGGTCGCCCAGGCCGGTCTGCTGGTGCACATAGAAGCGCTGCGGCACCACCAGCTGCAGGCTTTCTTTGGCGCGCGTCATGGCCACGTACAGCAGGCGCCGTTCTTCTTCGATTTCCTCGGCCGTGCCGGTGCTCATGTCGGACGGAATACAGCCATCGACGACGTTCAGCACATACACCGCTTTCCATTCCTGGCCCTTGGCCGAATGAATGGTGGACAGGATCATGTAGTCTTCGTCGCGCAGCGGCGGGCCCGATTCGGCGCTGGTGGCGTCGGGCGGGTCCAGCGTCAGTTCGGTCAGGAAGCGTTCGCGGCTGGCGTATCCGGCCGCGATGCGCGCCAGCTGGTCGAGGTCGGCCTTGCGCACGCGCGCGTCGTCGTACAGGCGTTCGAGCTGCGGCGCATACCAGCGCAACGCCAGGTCCAGGTCGGCTGGCCATTGCAGGCCCGGCGCGCGCAGGGCGGCATAAGTTTGTGCAAAGGCAGCCCAATCGGCCTTGGCCGCCGCGCCCGGCTTGAAGTCGCGCAGCGCCGCCAGCGGCTCGGGCGCGTCGGCCAGCGCATCCATCAGGCGCCCCGCGATGGCCGGCCCGATACCGGGCAGCAGCTGCGCCGCGCGGAACCCGGCCAGCCGCCCGCGCGGGTTCTCGGCCCAGCGCAGCAACGACAGCACGTCTTTGATGTGGGCGGCTTCCAGGAAACGCAGCCCGCCGAATTTCACGAACGGGATATTACGGCGGGTGAGCTCGAGTTCGAGCGCGGCGCTGTGGTGCGACGCGCGGAACAAGGCTGCCTGCGACTTCAGCGTGGCGCCCGCTTCGCGCTGCGCCAGCACCTGGTCGGCCACCCAGCGCGCCTGCCCGGCCTCGTCGCTTACGGTTACCAGCGCCGGCCGGTTCGAGGACGCGCGGTCGGTCCAGAGATTCTTGGTGTAGCGCTCGGCGGCCAGCCCGATGACGGCGTTGGACGCATCCAGAATGGGCTGGGTGGAACGATAGTTGCGCTCCAGCGTGATCACGTGCGCGGGCCGCGCGAACTGGCCGGGAAAATCCAGAATGTTGCGCACGGTAGCGGCGCGGAACGAATAAATAGACTGCGCGTCGTCGCCCACCACGGTCAGGCCGTGGCCGTCGGGCTTCATGGCCAGCAGGATGGTCGACTGCAGGCGGTTGGTGTCCTGGTATTCGTCGACCAGCACGTGGTCAAAGCGCGCCCCGATCTCCCGGGCCAGGACTTCGTCTTGCATCATCTCTGACCAATACAGCAGCAGGTCGTCGTAATCGAGCACCTGCTGGTCCTGCTTGGCCTGCACATAGGCGCCGAACAGGCCCTTCAGCGCGTCTTCCCATTGGGCGCACCACGGAAAGGCCTGCTTCAGGACCTCGGTCAGCGGAACCTGGCTGTTGATCACCCGCGAGTAAATGGCCAGGCAGGTGCCCTTGAGCGGGAACCGCTCAGCGGTGGCCGACAGGCCCCTTTCGTGCCGTACCATGCCCATCAGGTCTTCGGCGTCGCCCCGGTCATGGATGGTGAAGCTTTCCGAGAGGCCGATGCGGGTGGCGCAGTCGCGCAGCAACCGGGCGCCAATGCCGTGGAAGGTGCCGGCCCACGGCAGCGCGGGCGCCTGCTGGGTGGCATGCAGCTTCATCACGCGGCGCAGCACCATGCCCACGCGTCGCTCCATTTCCTGGGCGGCGCGGCGCGAGAAGGTCAGCAGCAACATGCGCTGCGGGTCGGCGCCGTTCAGGATCAGGTGGGCGACCCGGTGGGCCAGCGTACTGGTCTTGCCCGAGCCGGCGCCCGCAATGACCAGCAGCGCCGGCGCGTCGGGCTGGCCCACGCCGAATTCGGCGGCAGCCCGCTGCGCGGGGTTGAGCTCGGACAGGTAGTCGGCGGAATCGGGACGGGAATGCGGGGGGGCGGACATGGCGGGCCGTAGCGGTAAATACTGTATATTCATCCAGACTATAACGGAACTGGCCCGTCGCCGTCCCCCACCCCCGCCATGCCCATCCTGACCGGCACCGCTTCCTGGACCGACCCCACTCTGCTGGCCTGCGGCCGCTTCTATCCGCCGCAGGCCCGCACGCCCGAGTCGCGCCTGCGCCACTACGCCAGCCTGTTTCCGCTGGCCGAAGTCGACGCCACCTATTACGGGCTGCCCAGCGGGCACATGGCGCACCTGTGGTCCACCCGCACGCCCGACGACTTCGTCTTCAATATCAAGGCGTTCCGCCTGTTCACCGGGCATCCGGCGCCGCTGCGGGCACTGCCGGCCGATATCCGGCGCGAGCTGGGCTGCGCGGACGACGAAGCCTGCGACCCGGCCGGCCCGAACGGCGGCTCGGCCAGCCCGCGGCATCCGGCCCGGACCGAGCCCGCCGTGTTCTACAACCAATTACCCACCGACCTGCAGGATGAGCTGTGGCGGCGCTTTCTGGTGGCGCTGGAGCCCCTGCGCCTGGCCGGCAAGCTGGGCGCCGTGCATTTCCAGTTCGCTCCCTGGGTGCAATGCGGTGCGCGCGGCCACGCCCTGGTGAGCGCATGCGCGCGCCGCATGCAGGAACACCTGATGGCGGCCGAATTCCGCCATCGCAGCTGGTTCGACGGCAAGGGCCGCAGCGCCGCCACGCTGGACTTCGAACGCGACCTGGGCGTGGTGCACACCATCGTCGACGCGCCGCAAGGCTTCGACAACACCGTGCCCGCCATATGGGAGGCCACCCACCCCGAACTGGCCATCCTGCGCCTGCACGGCCGCAACGCGGCCGCCTGGAACCGCATGAGCGGCGCCTCGTCGGGGCGCTTCCAGTACGAGTACACGCCGGCCGAGCTGGCCGAACTGGCCGAGCGGCTCAAGCGCCTGGCCCAGCGCGTGCGCAGCGCGCACGCGGTGCTGAATACCAACTACCAGGACCAGGGCATGCGCAACGCCGCCGGACTGGCGGCCGCCTTGAAGTAAAGGCCAGCCGTGCCGCTAGGCGCGGCGCCGCGCCACGGCGGCCAGGCTGTCCAGCACCGTTTCGAACTTGCGCGCGATGTCGCTTTCGGGCACGCAGGCGTAGCCCAGCAACAGCCCCGGCCGGCTGGGCGTGCCGGTGGCGTAGTAGCGCGATAGCGGCCGGGTCAGCACGCCGCGCACGCGCGCTTCTTCAACCACGCGTTCATCGTCCATGTCGTCGGGCAGGTTCAGCACCAGATGCAGCCCCGCATCGCTGGAATCGCGATGCAGCCAGCCTTCGCCCAGGCGGCGTTCGATCAGGTTGACCAGCATCGCGCGCCGCCGCGCATACAGCATGCGCATGCGGCGGATGTGAGCGGCGTAGTGGCCTTCGGCAATGAACGTGGCCAGCGCCGCGTGCGTCATCAAGTGGCCTTCGCGGTAGAGCTCGGCATGCGCGGCCTGGAACGCCCGGGCCAGCCCCTTGGGCAGCACCAGGTAGCCGATCCGCAGACCCGGATACAGCGTCTTGCTGAACGTGCCCAGGTAGATCACGGGCGCATCGGGCTCCAGCCCCTGCAGCGACGCGATCGGCCGGCCCGAGAAACGGAATTCGCTGTCGTAGTCGTCTTCGATGATCCAGCTGCCCCAGGTGCGCGCCATGGCCAGCAATTGCCGGCGCCGCGCCAGCGACATCACCGACCCCAGCGGATACTGGTGCGATGGCGTCACGAACACGAAGCGGGGCGGCGCGCCCTCGGGCTGGGCGGGCAGCTGCATGCCCTCATCGTCGACCGGCTGGTGGACGATGCTGATGCCGTTGGCCGCCAGCACGGTGCGCGCGCCCCAGTAGCCCGGGTTTTCCACCCACGCCACATCGCCCGGGTCGCCCAGGATGCGCGTGGCCAGGTCGATGGCCTGGTGCGAGCCTTCCACGATGATGATCTGCTCGGGTTCGCAATCGATCGAGCGCGTGACCGCCAGGTGCTGGGCCAGCGCCTCGCGCAGCGCCGGCAACCCGCCGCCGTACGAATAGCTGAGCATGGCCGGCGTGGGGTTGCGCCACAATGCGCCCAGGATGCGGCCGAACTTCTTGTGCGGAAATTCGGTGACGTCAGGCACCCCGGGCATGAAAGCGCCCCACTGATACGGAGATGCCGAGGCCTCGTCGACAATGTGCGAGCCGCGCGCCGACAAGGACGCGCCGGGCTGAGCCGCGGCGGCGTGCCGCCGGCCGCGTCCGCTGGCCAGGTAGGCGTCGGGAACGGAGTCGGTGACGAAGGTGCCATTGCCCTGGCGGCTATAGGTGTAGCCTTCGGCCAGCAACTGGCCGTACACGTGCACCACCGTGTTGCGCGCGATGCCCAGTTCGGCCGCCAGGTCGCGCGAGGCGGGCAGCCGCGTGCCGGCGGCAATGGCGCCATCCAGGATGGCTTCGCGGATGCCGCGGTACAGACGCTTGTTCATCGGCCCGTCGGAGGGCTCGCCCAGCCGCAGTTGCAGCAGGTCGCCGGCAAGGGTACGCAATTGGTTCTACCAGTTTTGCCAGAGTGGTTCTTATCAATGGGGCCATCTTAGCATTAAATAAACCCTGGACAGGCGCCGCCCACCGCGGCGCCGGCGCTTCCCGCCGCGCCCGCGGCGCCCTCTTGTTTGCCATCGAGGCTGAAATGCAGAACCGAGACTTGAATACCCGCCGCTCGCTGGCCACGCCGCGCGGCGTGGGCGTGATGTGCGACCTGTACGCCGTGCGCGCGGAAAACGCGACGCTGTGGGATAGCACCGGCAAGGAGTACATCGACTTCGCCGGCGGCATCGCCGTGCTGAACACCGGCCACCGCCATCCCAAGGTGAAGGCCGCCGTGGCCGAACAGCTCGAGGCTTTCACGCACACGGCCTACCAGATCGTGCCGTACGAAAGCTACGTGGCGCTGGCCGAGCGCATCAATGCCCTGGCGCCCATCGACGGCCTGAAAAAGACCGCCTTCTTCACGACCGGCGTCGAAGCGGTCGAGAACGCCGTGAAAATCGCGCGCGCCTACACCGGCCGCTCGGGCGTGGTGGCGTTCACGGGCTCGTTCCATGGCCGCACCATGCTGGGCATGGCGCTCACCGGCAAAGTGGCGCCCTACAAACTCGCCTTCGGCCCCATGCCCGGCGACATCTATCACGTGCCCTTCCCCAACGGCACGCAAGACATCAGCGTGGCCGACTCGCTCAAGGCGCTCGACCTGCTGTTCAAGTCGGACATCGATCCCCAGCGCGTGGCGGCCATCATCATCGAGCCGGTGCAGGGCGAAGGCGGCTTCAACATCACGCCGCCCGAGTTGATGACAGCGCTGCGCAAGATCTGCGACGAGCACGGCATCATGCTGATCGCCGACGAAGTGCAGACCGGCTTCGCGCGCACCGGCAAGCTGTTCGCCATGCAACACCACGGCGTGCAGGCCGACCTGATCACCATGGCCAAGAGCCTGGGCGGCGGCTTCCCCATCTCGGGCGTGGTGGGCCGCGCCGAAGTCATGGACGGTCCGGCCCCGGGCGGCCTGGGCGGCACGTATGCCGGCAACCCGCTGGCGGTCGCCGCCGCGCATGCCGTGCTGGACGTCATCGAAGAAGAACAGCTGTGCGCCCGCGCCGAGCAGCTGGGCCAGCGCCTGCAAGACCACCTGAACAGCCTGCGCCCGCGCTGCCCGGCCATTGCCGACGTGCGCGGCCTCGGTTCGATGGTGGCGTTGGAATTGAACGACCCGGCCACCGGAAAGCCTGACGCGGCGGCGGTCAAGCGCGTGCAGGATGAGGCAATTCAACGCGGCCTGATTTTGCTAAGCTGCGGTGTATACGGAAACGTATTGCGCTTCCTGTATCCCTTGACCATCCCTGACGCCCAATTCGCCCAGGCGCTCGACATCCTCGCCGATGTCCTGACCGCCTGACCCCGGCGATTCCGCCAGGATATCCGGCCGCGCGCGCCCACTGCGGGGCGCGCGCGGCCGGTTGGCCATTTCGCGCTTTCATATATCAAGGAGTCTTCATGTCGCAATTGCCCCAACCGCTCAAGCGCGCCGAGCTGCTGCGCGACGCCTGCTACATCGACGGCAAATGGGTGGGCGCCAGCGGCGGCGCCACCATCCCCGTCGACAACCCGTCCACGGGCCGAACCATCGTGTCGGTGCCCAAGCTGGGCCGCAAGGAAACCGAACAGGCCATCGCCAGCGCCGAAGCCGCCCTGCCCGCCTGGGCGGCCAAGACGGGCAAGGAACGCGCCGCGATCCTGCTGAAATGGGCCCAGCTGATGATGGCCAACCAGCAAGACCTGGCCATCATCATGACCTCGGAACAAGGCAAACCGGTTACCGAAGCCGCCGGCGAAATCGCCTATGCCGCCTCGTTCCTGGAATGGTTTTCCGAAGAAGCCAAGCGCATCGACGGCGACGTGCTGCAAAGCCCCAAGGCCGGCCAGCGCCTGATGGTGTTGAAGCAGCCCATCGGCGTCACCGCCGCCATCACTCCGTGGAACTTCCCGGCCGCGATGATCACGCGCAAGGCCGGGCCGGCGCTGGCCGCCGGCTGCACCATGGTGGTCAAGCCTGCGCAACAGACGCCCCTGACCGCGCTGGCCCTGGCCGTGCTGGCCGAAGAAGCCGGCGTGCCGCCCGGCGTGTTCCACGTCATCACCGGCAGCTCGCGCGAGATCGGCGCGGCGCTGTGCGAAAGCGACGCGGTGCGCAAGCTGAGCTTCACCGGCTCGACCGAAGTGGGCCGCACGCTGATGGAGCAGTGCGCCCCCACTATCAAAAAGCTGTCGCTGGAACTGGGCGGCAATGCGCCTTTCATCGTGTTCAACGACGCCGACCTCGACCGCGCGGTCGACGGCATCCTGGCCTCGAAGTACCGCAACGCCGGCCAGACCTGCGTGTGCGCCAACCGCATCTACATCCAGTCGGGCGTGTACGAAGACGTGCTCAAGCGGCTGACCGCCAAGGTCGAGGCCATGAAAGTGGGCGACGGCTTTGCCGATGGCGTGACTCAAGGTCCGCTGATCGACAGCAACGCGGTGGCCAAGGTGCAGGAACACATCGCCGACGCCACCAAGCATGGCGCCAAGGTGGTAACCGGCGGCAAGCCGCACGCGCTGGGCGGCACGTTCTTCCAGCCCACCATCGTGCGCGACGTGACCTCGTCGATGCGCTTCGCCACCGAAGAAACCTTCGGCCCGGTGGCGCCGCTGTTCAAGTTCGAGACCGAAGAAGAAGTGCTCAAGCAGGCCAACAACACTATCTTCGGGCTCGCGGCTTACTTCTACACGCGCGACTACGCGCGCGTGTGGCGCGTATCCGAAGCGCTGGAATACGGCATCGTGGGCATCAACACCGGCATCATCTCGAACGAGGTCGGTCCCTTCGGCGGCGTGAAGCAATCGGGCCTGGGCCGCGAAGGCTCGAAGTACGGCATCGAGGAATACCTCGAACTGAAGTACCTCTGCCTGGACCTGGGCGCCTGACCCAGACGGCGTGGCGCAGCCATGCCTGGCAAGGTGCCTGACATCCTCCGGGTGTCGGGCACCTGCCGCGCTTCAGGCGCCTGTGCGCTCGAATTCCCCCTGAAGTCATTGTTCCTCCTTCAGGACACTGACATGCAAACATGCTAGATTTGCCGCTCTTCCCGACGAGTCCGGCATGACCAAGACCTACACCCGCGAAGACACGCGGCGCATCGCCGCGATCCTGGCCGAAGCCGCGCAGGCCGAAGTCATGCCGCGCTTTCGCCGGCTCACGGCCGACGCCGTGCACACCAAGAGCTCGCCGCGCGATCTCGTCACCGACGCCGACGAGGCCGCCGAGCGCTTCATCGCGGCGCGCCTGGCCAAGCTTCACCCGGGCGCGATCATGGTGGGCGAAGAAGCCTCCACGCGTAATCCGGCGCTGCTCAACATGCTGGTCGACGCCGACCTGGCCTTTCTCATCGATCCCATCGACGGCACCCGCAATTTCGTGGCGGGGCTGCCGCTGTTCGGCATGATGGTCGCGGTATGCCATCGCGGCGACGTGCTGGCCGGCGTCATCTACGACCCCGTCGCGCACGACTGGGCCATGGCGGTGCGCGGCGAAGGCGCCTGGTCCGAATCCGGCGACGGCACGCAAACGCCGCTGAAAGTGGCGCAGCCCGGCCCGCCCCACGAAATGGACGGCCTCATCGCCACCGGTTTCCTGCCCGAGCCGCTGCGCAGCACGGTCAATGGCAACCTGGCCACGCTGGGTTCGACCGCCTCGCTGCGCTGCGCCGCGCACGAATACCGCATGGGGGCCAGCGGGCACTGTCATGTCATGCTGTACAACAAGCTCGACCCCTGGGACCACGCCGCCGGCTGGCTGCTGCACCGCGAAGCAGGCGGCTTCTCGGCCCACTTCGACGCCAGCCCCTACAAGCCCACCCACCGCACGGGCGGACTGCTGTACGCGCCCGACGTCGGCAGCTGGCATGCCGCCCGGCGCGCCCTGATGGGCGACGATTTCCCCACCGCCTGAAGGCCCATGCGGCCAATGCCTGCCCAGGCCGCCTCGCGGGCGGCCGGTTTATCCCCAGTTTCTGTGGACAACCCTATGGAAAGCTTGGGGTCATTTGCAAAAAATCCAATCGCGGCAAGCACTTGCTTATTGCGATCACGGTAGCGCGACAAAAGGACCATACAGCGCGTCCAGGGCGTCCGCGCAGGGCCGGGACACCTTCAGGGCGAACAGGTCGTCGGCGCGCGTGCGGCCCAGGTTCAGGGCCGCGACGGGCAGGCCGTCTTCGGCCGCCGCGCGCACATAGCGGTAGCCCGAATGCACCATCAGCGACGACCCCACCACCAGCACGGCATCCGCCTGCTCCAGCGCGGCGCGGGCCCGCGCCCCGCGCTCGGGCGGAATGCTTTCGCCGAAGAACACCACGTCGGGCTTGACGATGGCGCCGCAACGCGGACAGACCGGCACCTCGAAGCTGGAAAAATCCACGCCTTCCAGGTCGGCGTCGCCGTCGGGCGCATCGGCGGCATCCAGTTCGGCCCAGGCAGGGTTGCGGCCCTCCAGCTCGGCCTGCCAGGCCGCGCGCGGTCCGCGCCAGTCGCAGCGCATGCAGCGCACTTCGTCCAGCCGGCCGTGCAAGTCCAGCACGTTACGGCTGCCGGCGGCCTGGTGCAGGCCGTCGACATTCTGCGTAACCAGAAGGCCAATGCAGCCCCGCGCTTCAAGATGCGCGAGCGCGCGATGCGCGGCGTTGGGTTGCACATTGCCGAAGCGGCGCCAGCCCACGGCGCTGCGCGCCCAGTAGCGCGCGCGCATATGGGCATGCCCCATGAACGACTGGAAATCAATGGGCGGGCTGCGCTTCCACTGGCCGTCGGCATCGCGGTAATCGGGAATGCCGGAACCTGTGCTGCAGCCCGCGCCCGTCAGGACGAACAGGCGCGAATGGCGATCGATGAATTCGCCCAGCGCCCGCAGATCCGCGGCACCCGGCGCCGGAACCGCGGACGCCGCGAAGGCGCGGGCCGAAGCGTCCATGGCCGGCAAACGCCGCGCTACGCGCCGCCCAGACCGCAGTCGGGCATGTCGCTGACCAGGCTGGCCTGCGTGACGTTGCTGCCGGGCGGCACGCTGCGCGTCAGCCAGACGTTGCCGCCGATGGTCGAGCCATGCCCGATGGTGACGCGCCCCAGAATGGTGGCGCCCGCGTAGATCACCACGTCGTCTTCAATGATGGGGTGGCGCGGCAGGCCCTTTTTCAGCTCGCCGTTCTCGCCCGGCGGGAAGCGCTTGGCGCCCAGCGTCACCATCTGGTACAGCCGCACGCGATCGCCGATGATGGCGGTTTCGCCGATGACCACGCCGGTGCCGTGATCGATGAAGAAACTCTTGCCGATGGTGGCGCCCGGGTGGATGTCGATACCCGTGTCGGCATGCGCGATTTCGGCCACGATGCGCGCCAGCATGGGCACGCCCAGCTTGTACATCACGCTGGCCAGGCGGTGGTGAATCATGGCGCTCACGCCCGGATAGCAGAGCAGCACTTCGTCGACGCTGTGCGCGGCCGGGTCGCCCTGATAGGCGGCGGTCACATCCAGGTCGAGCGCGCGCCGCACTTGCGGCAGCGCCGCGCCGAACTGCCGCACGATCTGCACGGCGCGCGCGCGCAAGCTGGCCTCGGGCTCGGGTTCGGGCGCATTGCGGCCCATGTGGTGCAGCTCGAGACAGACCTGGTGAAGCAGCGCATCGAGCGCCGCGCCAATGGTGTGCCCCACATAGAAGTCTTCGACTTCCTCGCGCAGGTCGATGGGCCCCAGGCGCATGGGAAACAACGCCCCGCACAACTGCCGCACGATCACGCGCAGGCTTTCCTGCGACGGGAATTCACGGTCGCCGGCGTCGTCGCGCAGGCGGCCGCGCGGGCCGCGCCAGTCGACGCGGGCCGCGCGCAGCCCCGACACGATGTTATCCAGATTCCAGTGCGCCGACGGCGAGTGGGACGAATCATTCATGGCAGCAACCCCGCGGCCGCGGGCGCGGCAATGTATACGGACATGGCAAGTACCTCTGCAAAGCCTGCGCCGCGTTTCGCCGCAGCGCAATATCCCTGAACTGTAACCGCTCGCGCGCGGTTTGCCGCGCGCGACCCGTCTTGCGTTGGGGTTTTGGAACGCGCGCCCGCGCGGCCTAAACCCATAGGGTTAATGCTGACTCGCACTTTTCGGTCCGGTGCCTATAATCAATTCAAACGAACGTTTGAATGAACACTCCCCCATGAATGAACTCAACTCGCCCTCCACCCGCGAAATCATCCTGGACACAGCCGAGGCGCTGTTCGCCCGGCAAGGCCACGACGGTACGTCGATGCGGCAGATCACCAGCGAGGCGGGCGTCAACCTGGCGGCGGTGAACTATCACTTCGGCTCGAAAGAAGCCCTGGTGCAGGCCGTGCTGAAGCGGCGCCTGGTGGTCCTGAACCAGCAGCGCCTGCGCCTGCTCGACGAGCTGGAGGCCCGGGCGGGCGGCGAGCCGCTCAAGCCGTCCCAGATCGTCGATGCATTCTTCGGCACGCTGCTGCGCCTGGCGGCCCGCCCGGATCACGCCGGCAAGCATTTCCTGCCCCTGCTCGAACGCACCATGACCGACCCCACCGGCTTCATCCGCGCGGTGGTGGCCGAAGAGTACGCCGACGTCATGGAACGCTACCAGACAGCCCTGTTCAAGGCCCTGCCCGACGTGCCGCGCGACGAAATCATCTGGCGCTTCCAGTTCATGCTGGGCGCCACGTCCTATGCCATCGTGGGCACCGAGGTGCTGCGGATGTGCATGGGCTGGAGCCTCGACGACCCCGAGCAGGCGCACGACCCCGAACGGCTGCTGCCGCGCCTGATGAGCTTCTTGCTGGGCGGCCTGCGCGCTCCCCTGCCGCAATATCCCAAGGCCTGACATGGAATGCAGCCTGTTCCGGGGCCCGACTCCCTGCGGGAGTCAGGCGCCTGCGAAAAATCGTGCCAGGGGTCAGGCGCCGCAGGTGCCTGACGCCGCTTGCCGCCCGTTCACTGAACCCCTGCTTACCTTGCTTTACGGAGACCCGACACCATGAGCGGCTTGTTGCTTGCTGCGGGCATTGCTGCGGCCCTGATCGTTGTCCTGCTGGGCGTGCGCCCGCTGCGGCGCGCGCTGCTGACGCGCCCGTTGTTCAACGCCTACCGCAAGGTGCTGCCGCAAATGTCCGACACCGAGCGCGACGCGCTGGAAGCCGGCACGGTGTGGTGGGAAGGCGAGCTGTTTCGTGGCCGCCCCGACTGGGCCAGGCTGCTGGCCTTGCCCCGGCCGCGCCTGACCGACGACGAGCAGCGCTTCCTCGATAACGAGGTCGAGCAGGCCTGCCGCCTGGTCGACGACTGGGACGTCACCCACAAGCGCTACGACCTGTCCACCGACACCTGGGACTACCTGAAGCGCAACGGTTTCCTGGGCATGATCATCCCGCGCGAGTACGGCGGCCTGGGCTTTTCGGCCTACGCGCATTCGCAGGTGGTCACCCGCCTGTCGACACGCTCGTCGGCGCTGGCCGTGTCGGTCATGGTGCCCAATTCGCTGGGGCCGGCCGAACTGCTGTTGCACTACGGCACCGACGAACAAAAGAACCACTACCTGCCGCGCCTGGCGCGCGGCGAAGAAGTGCCGGCCTTCGCCCTGACCAGCCCGTGGGCCGGGTCCGACGCGGCCGCCATTCCCGACCGCGGCATCGTCTGCAAAGGACAGTGGCAAGGCCGCGAGGTGCTCGGCATGCGCGTCACCTGGGACAAACGCTACATCACGCTGGCGCCGGTGTGCACCCTGCTGGGCCTGGCGTTCCGCCTGTACGACCCCGACGGCCTGCTGGGCGGCGCGGCCGATATCGGCATCACCTGCGCCCTGGTGCCGCACGACCACCCGGGCGTGGAAACGGGGCGGCGCCATTTCCCGCTGAACGCCATGTTCATGAACGGCCCCACGCGCGGCACCGATGTCTTCATGCCGCTGGACTTCATCATCGGCGGCCCCGCCATGGCCGGCCAGGGCTGGCGCATGCTGATGGAGTGCCTGGCCGCCGGCCGGTCGATCTCGCTGCCGGCGTCCAACACCGGCATGTCGCAGCTCACGGCGCGCGCGGTGGGAGCCTATGCGCGCGTGCGCAGCCAGTTCCGCATGCCGGTGGGCCGCTTCGAGGGCGTGGAAGAAGCCCTGGCGCGCATCGGCGGCCATACCTACTTGATGGACGCGGCGCGCGTCATGACCGCAGGCGCCATCGACCTGGGCGAAAAGCCATCGGTGGTGTCGGCGATCGTGAAGTACCACGTCACCGAACGCGCGCGGCAGGTGGTCAACGATGGCATGGACGTCATTGGCGGCAAGGGCATCTGCCTGGGCCCGTCAAATTTCCTGGGACGCGCCTACCAGCAAGTGCCGGTGGGCATTACCGTGGAAGGCGCCAACATTCTCACGCGCAGCCTGATCATCTTCGGCCAGGGCGCGATCCGCTGCCATCCATACGTGCTGGCCGAGATGCAGGCCGCCGCCGACCCCGACGCGCGGCGCGGCCTGCAGGCCTTCGATCGCGCGTTCTGGCGCCACGTGGCCTTCGTGGCGGGCAACGGCATCCGCGCGCTGGGCCATGCGGTCACCGGCGCGCGCCTGGCTCGGGCGCCGCGCGCCGCAGCGCCGGAAATGCGTCGTTACTATCGCCAGCTGACGCGCTACGCGTGCAGCTTCGCCGTGCTGGCCGATGCCTCGATGGCGCTGCTGGGCGGCAGCCTGAAGCGCCGCGAGCGCATCTCGGCGCGGCTGGGCGATGTCTTGTCGCAGATGTACCTGGCTTCGGCCGTGCTGAAGCGGTTCGAAGACGAAGGACGGCAGGCCGCTGATGCGCCGATGGCGCACTGGGCGCTGCAGGATGCGCTGCGGCGCGTGCAGGAAGCTTTCGATGGCGTACTGGACAACCTGCCCTCGCGTTCGGTAGGCTGTGCCCTACGCCGTCTGCTTTTCCCTTGGGGCTCGCTGCAACATGCACCAGCAGATCTGCTTGGCCAGCAAGTCGCCCGGCTGCTCGTCGAGCCCGGCGCCGCGCGCGACCGGCTTACTGCCTGTTGCCATCTGCCCGCCACGACCGATGAACCGGTCGGTGCGCTGGAAGCCGCCCTGGCCGCCACCGTGGCGGCCGAAGGCGCCGACGCCCGTCTGCGCGCCTACGAAAAAACCGGCGCCCTGGCCGCCGACCCGCGCGCCAATGTGCGCGACCTGCCCGATGCCGCCTACGCGGCGGGCGGACTCGATTTCCACGACTACGAACAGATCAAGCGCCGCGATGCGCTGCGCGACCAGGTCATCCGGGTCGACGACTTCCCGTTCGACTTCGGCATCGACGGCGCGGCCGCGTCCGGCGCGCGGCGCGAAGCCGCCTGACACCTAAAGGAACCGCCATGGCACACGCCCCCATCTACGTCGTGGACGGTGCGCGCAGCCCCTTCCTGAAGGCGCGCAACGCGCCCGGCCCGTTTTCGGCCGCCGACCTGGCGGTGCAGGCCGGGCGCGCGCTGCTGTTGCGCCAGCCCTTCGCGCCGGGCGACCTGGACGAGGTCATCATCGGCTGCGCCGCGCCCTCGCCCGACGAAGTCAATATCGGCCGCGTCATCGCTTTGCGGCTGGGCTGCGGCAACCGCGTGCCCGGCTGGACCGTCATGCGCAACTGCGCCTCGGGCATGCAGGCGCTGGATTCCGCCATCGCCAACATTCGCACCGGGCGCTCGTCGCTGGTGCTGGCGGGCGGCGTGGACGCCTTGTCGCGCGCGCCGCTGCTGGTGTCCGACGACATGACCCGCTGGCTGGCGCGCTGGAGCGCGGCACGCGGCGCGGGCGCCCGCCTGGCGGCGCTGCGCGCCTTTCCCTGGCGCGGCCTGGCGCCGGTCATCGGCCTGGTCAAGGGGCTGACCGACCCGGTGGTGGGGCTGTCCATGGGCCAGACGGCCGAAAACCTGGCCACCCGCTTCGGCATCGATCGCACCGCCATGGACGCCTACGCCGCGCGCAGCCACGCGCGCGCGCTGGCGGCCCGCGCGGCGGGCGCATTCCGCGAGATCGCGCCGCTGATCGACGCGCGCGGCACACTGTATGCGGACGACGACGGCGTGCGCGAGGACTCCACGCCCGAACGCCTGGGCAGGTTGCGGCCCGTGTTCGACAAGCCCTGGGGCAACATCACGGCCGGCAACAGCTCGCAGGTGACCGACGGCGCCGCGCTACTGGTGCTCGCGTCCGAAGACGCGGTGCAGCGCTGGAACCTGCGCCCGCTGGGGCGCATCGTCGACTCGCAATGGGCAGGCCTGGACCCGGCCCAGATGGGACTGGGCCCGGTGCACGCGGCCACGCCCATCCTGCAACGGCACGGCCTGGCATTGGGCGACCTGGACTTGTGGGAAATCAACGAGGCCTTCGCCGCGCAAGTGCTGGCCTGCCTGGCCGCATGGGAAGATGAATCGTATTGCCGCGAACACCTGGGCACCGGCGCCCTGGGCGCGCTCGACCAAAATCGTCTCAACGTCGATGGCGGCGCCATCGCCCTGGGGCATCCGGTGGGCGCCTCCGGCGCGCGCATCGTGCTGCATCTGCTGCAGGCGCTACGGGCGCGCGGCCTGCGGCGCGGCATGGCGGCCATCTGCATCGGCGGCGGCCAAGGCGGCGCAATGCTCGTCGAAACGGAGGCCCAACCATGAACACCCCTATGCCCCATGGCTGGCGCCACTGGCGGCTTGAACGCCGCACCGACGGGCTGGCCTGCCTTACCCTCGACCGCGCCGGCGCCGCCGTCAACGCCTTGTCGGCCGAAGTCATGGCCGAACTGGCGGCCGTGCTCGACGCGCTGCAGGCCGACCCGCCCGCGGGGCTGGTCATCCGTTCCGGCAAGGCGGCCGGCTTCATTGCCGGCGCCGACATCGACGAATTCGCCGAACTGAACTCGCCGCAGCAGGCCCAGGCGCTGGTCGAGCGCGGCTGGCGCCTGTTCGACCGGCTGGCCGCCGTGCCCTATCCCACGCTGGCGCTCATCCATGGCCATTGCCTGGGCGGCGGCCTGGAACTGGCATTGGCCTGCCGCTACCGGATAGCGGTCGACCAGCCCGGCACCTCGCTGGCGTTGCCCGAGGTCATGCTGGGCATATTCCCCGGCTGGGGCGGCATGCGCCGGCTGCCGGCCGTGATCGGCGCCCCCGCGGCGCTCGACATGATGCTTACCGGCCGCCCGGCCGACGCCCGCCGCGCCGCCGCGCTGGGCCTGGTCGACGCGCGGGTGCCGGCGCGCCTGGCCGAGGCCGCGGCCGCCCAGCAGGTGCGCAGCGGCAAGCCGCCACGCCGGGCGCGCGGCATGGCGGGCTGGCTCGGCCGCTGGCCGCTCAAGCTGCTGGTGGCGCACCGCGCCCACCGGCAGATCGCCGCCCGCGACCCGCAAGGGCATTACCCGGCGGCGCCGGCCATCGTCACGCTGTGGTCGCAGCATGACGGCAATGCGCTGCGCGCGCCCGAAGTGGTCCAGCGCATTCTCACGTCCGACACGGCGCGCAATCTGCTGCGCGTGTTCCGCCTGCAAGAGCGCCTGAAAGCCAACGGCAAGCCAGCCGCCGGCGCGCAGCCAGCCAGTCACGTGCATGTGGTGGGCGCCGGCACCATGGGCGGCGACATCGCCGCATGGTGCGCCCTGAAGGGCCTGACCGTCACCCTGCAAGACCAGGACGCCGCCCGCATCGCTCCGGCCATCGGCCGCGCCGCCGAACTGCACGCGCGCAAGCTGAAAGACCCGCGCGCCGCGCGGGCCGCATCCGATCGCCTTATTCCCGACCCCGACGGCGCCGGCGTGGCGCGCGCCGATGTAGTCATCGAAGCCATTACCGAGCAGGCCGAGGCCAAGCAGGCGCTGTACCGCGCCCTGCAACCGCGCATGAAACCCGACGCGCTGCTGGCCACCAATACGTCCAGCCTGTCGCTGGCGGCCCTGCGCGACGGCCTGGCGCAACCCGGCCAACTGGTCGGCATTCATTTCTTCAACCCGGTGGCCAAGATGCCGCTGGTCGAAGTGGTGCAGGCCGGCCCCGACGAGCTCGGCGCGCAGGCGCGCGCCTGCGCCTTCGTGGGCCAGATCGGCAAGCTGCCGTTGCCGGTGCGCGACGCGCCGGGGTTCCTGGTGAACGCGGTGCTGGCGCCCTACATGCTTGAAGCCATGCGCTGCGTCGACGCCGGCCTGGCGCCGGAAACCGTCGACCTCGCCATGACCGATTTCGGCATGCCCATGGGCCCGCTCGAACTGGCCGACACCGTGGGCCTGGACATCGCCATGGCGGCCGGCCGCCAACTGGCGGGCCAGGACGAACCGCCGCGCTGCCTGGCCGAGCGCCTGGCGCACGGCGAGCTGGGCCGCAAAACGGGCCGCGGCTTCTACGCCTGGCACGACGGCAAGGCGCGCAAGAACAAAGCCAGCGCTGCGCCGCCCGGCCTGGCGCAGCGCCTGGTGCAACCGCTGGTTGACCGCGCCGCGCAACGGGTGCGCGACGGCGTCGTGGCCGATGCCGACCTGGCCGACGCCGGAGTGATCTTCGGCACAGGCTTCGCGCCGTTCACCGGCGGCCCGCTGCACTACCGCGCCACGGCCGGCCCGGCGGCCGCCGCCGGCGACGCTGCGCCGGCGCCACCCAATCCATAACGAGACAGTACATCGCAGCGCCATTGTTTTTATCCCGCCTCTGGAGGAGACACACATGAAACACGCATCGTTGGCAATGACCACGTTATCGGCAGCCCTCGCGGCCAGCGCGGCAGGCACGGTACACGCGGCGGGATTCCAGCTTCTAGAACAAAACGCCAGCGGTCTGGGTAACGCCTATGCGGGATCGGCGGCGGTGGCGGAAAACGCCAGCACCATCTACTACAACCCGGCCGGCATGACCTACCTGCCCGGCTTCAATGTATCGGCCGGCGTCAACGCCATACAGCCGTCGTTCAAGTTCCATGACAACGGCAACAGCCGCAACCCCGGCGCGCTGGGCGGCGGCGCCCCCACCGGCGGCAACGGCGGCGACGCGGGCAACCTGGGCGTGGTGCCCAACGCGTATTTTTCGTGGCAGCTCACCGAAAAGTGGTTCGTCGGCCTGGGCGTGGGCGCCCCGTTCGGCCTGATGACCGAATACGACGACAACTGGGTCGGCCAGTACCACTCCACCAAGTTCGACATCAAGACGGTCAACCTCAACCCCTCGGTGGCGTACAAGGTCAACGACCAGTTCTCGATGGGCTTCGGCGTGAACTGGCAATACATCGACGCGCAGTACACCAAGAAGGTCGTGGTGCCGGTCACGCCAATGGGCCCGTTCCTGCCGGGCGACGCCGACCTCAACCTGGACGGCGATGCCTGGGGCTGGAACGCGGGCTTCATGCTGCAACCCACCGAAGACACCCGCATCGGGGTGTCGTACCGGTCCAAGATCAAGCACACCGCGCGCGGCGACACCAAGATCGACGGCTACGCGCCGGGCCAGTCGCTGTCGTATGACGCCAAGGCCTCGGTCACGCTGCCCGACACGCTCATCCTGAGCGCCATGCACCGCCTGAACTCACGCTGGGAGCTGCTGGCCGATGTGTCCTGGACAGGCTGGAGCAGCCTGCCCGAGCTGAAGATCCACAACGACGGCGGGCCTACCGACACGCTGCCGCTGGACTTCCGCGATTCGTGGCGCGTGGCGCTGGGCGCCAACTACCAGTTCGCGCCCAAATGGAAATGGCGCTTCGGCGTCGCCTGGGACCAGTCGCCCGTGCACAGCGCGTCCGACCGGCCCACTTCGCTGCCCGACACCGACCGCTGGTGGTTCTCTACCGGAGTACAGTATCAAGCAAGCAAAGACACCCGCATCGACGTCGGCTATACCTATCTGTACCTGCGCGATGCCGACATCGACAACGATTCGGGCAATGATTTGACCCGCGGGCGCGTGGCAGGCCACTACAGCAGCAAGGGCAACATCCTGGGCATCCAGGTGTCCACCCGCTTCTGACGACCGCGGCGCGCCCGCCCCCGGCGCCCGCCCGCCGCCCCGCCAGGGCGGCGGGCCGCGCCGCCCACACAGGAGATCGCTTTGAGCAGCAAGTTCAACGTCAAACACGCCGCCGTCCTGGGCGCCGGCGTCATGGGCGCGCAGATCGCCGCGCACCTGGCCAACGCCGGCGTGCCGGTGGTTCTGTTCGACCTGACCGCCAAAGAAGGCGATCGCAACGGCATCGCCAACAAGGCGCTGGCCGGCCTGAAAAAACTCGAACCGGCGCCGCTGGCCAGCCCATCGCGGCTGGCGCTGATCACGCCAGCCAACTACGACGACCACCTCGACCGCCTGGCCGGCTGCGACCTGGTCATCGAGGCCATCGCCGAGCGCATGGACTGGAAGACCGCCTTGTACGAGCGCATTGCGCCGCACGTCGCGCCCGACGCCATCCTGGCCTCGAATACCTCGGGCCTGTCGATCGGCGAGCTGGCCGATGCGCTGCCCCAGGCCCTGCGAGCAAACTTCTGCGGCGTGCACTTCTTCAATCCTCCGCGCTATATGCGGCTGGTGGAACTCATCGCCACGCGCCACACCCGGCCCGAAGTGCTCGACCACCTCGAAGCCTGGCTGACCTCGCGGCTGGGCAAGGGCGTGATTCGCGCGCTGGACACGCCCAATTTCGTCGCAAATCGCATCGGCGTGTTTTCCATCCTGGCGGCGCTGCACCACACCGGGCAGCTGGGCCTGGGCTTTGACGAGGTCGACGCCCTGACCGGCCCCAGGATCGGCCGGCCCAAAAGCGCCACGTATCGCACGGCCGACGTGGTGGGGCTGGACACCCTGGCCCACGTGGTCGGCACCATGCGCGACAAGCTGCCCGACGACCCGTGGCACGCTCACTTCCAGCTGCCTGCCTGGCTGGGCGCCCTGATCGACAAGGGCGCGCTGGGGCAGAAAAGCGGCGCGGGCGTATATCGCAAAGTGGGCAAAGACATTCTCGTGCTCGACCCGGCCGCCGGCGACTACCGGCCGTCGGCCGGCCAGGTGGCCGACGAGGTCGACGCCATCCTGAAGCAGCGCGACCCGGCCCAGCGCTTCGCCGCGCTGCGCGCTAGCGACCATCCGCAGGCCCGGTTCCTGTGGAACCTGTTCCGCGACATCTTCCACTACAGCGCCTGCCAGCTCGAACACATTGCCGACAATGCCCGCGATGTCGACCTGGCCATGCGCTGGGGGTTCGGCTGGGCGCAAGGCCCCTTCGAAACCTGGCAGGCCGCGGGCTGGCAGTCCATCGCCGCCGCGGTAGCCGAAGACATCGCCGCGGGCCGGGCCATGAGCGCCGCGCCGCTGCCCGCCTGGGCGCTGGACGCCAGCCGCACCGGCGTGCACGACGCGCAAGGCTCGTATTCGGCGCGCGCCAGGCGCCAGCAGCCGCGCTCGACGCTGCCCGTCTATGCGCGCCAGCTGTTTCCCGAGCGCCTGGTGGGCGAAGCGCCCGCCGCGCGCGGCGTCACCCTGTGGGAAAACGAAGGCGTGCGCCTGTGGCACCTGCCGGAAGCCGATGCCGGCATCGGCATCCTGTCGTTCACCTCAAAAATGCACGCTATCGGCAGCGAAGTGCTTGACGGCGTCATGCAGGCAGTAGCGCGCAGCGAACAGACGCTGGACGCGCTGGTGTTGTGGCATGAACCGCCCTTTGCCGTGGGCGCCAACCTGGCGCAAGTGGCGCAGGCCTGCGCCGCGGGCCAGTTCGATCTGCTGGAAGCCACCGTGGAAAAATTCCAGCGCGCCTCGCTGGCCCTGCATTATGCGCGCGTGCCCACCGTGGCCGCGGTGCAGGGCATGGCGCTGGGCGGCGGCTGCGAATTCCTGATGCATTGCAGCCACCGCGTGCTGGCCCTGGAAAGCTACATCGGCCTGGTCGAGGCCGGCGTCGGCCTGGTGCCGGCCGGCGGCGGCAGCAAGTTGCTGGCGGTGCGCGCCGCCACCCTGGCGGCGGCCACGGCCACCCCTGCCGAAGTCTTTCCGTACCTGCAGCCGGTGTTCCAGAACATTGCGACGGCGCAGGTCGCCAAGAGCGCGCTGCACGCCATCGACATGGGCTACGCCCAACCGGGCGACACGGTGGTGTTTCATCCCGACGAACTGCTGTGGGTGGCCTTGCGGCGGGCCCGCGCGGCCGCCGACATCGGCCACGTGCCGCCGGCCCGTCCTCAGGGCATCCCGGTGGCCGGCCGCACCGGTATCGCCAACTTTGAAATGGTGCTGCTCAACATGCGCGAAGGCGGCATGATCAGCGCGCACGACTACAAGGTGGCGCGCAGCGCCGCCGTGGCGCTGTGCGGCGGGGCCGTCGAGGCCGGCACGCGGGTAGACGAAGAATGGCTGCTGGCGGTGGAGCGCCGCGAATTCGTGGCGCTGCTGCGCACGCCGGAAACCCAGGCGCGCATCCGCCACACCCTCGAAACCGGCAAGCCGCTGCGCAACTAGACACGAAGGAAGCATGATGAGCAAACAGATCCAGGACGCCTACATCGTGGCCGCAACCCGCCTGCCGGTGGGCAAGCGCAACGGCGTCTACGCCACCACGCGGCCCGACGACATGCTGGCCGCCGCGCTGCGCGCCGCGCTGGCCCAGGTGCCGGCGCTGGACCCCGCGCGGGTGGAAGACGTCATAGCCGGCTGCGCCATGCCCGAGGCCGAACAGGGCATGAACGTGGCCCGCATGAGCCTGCTGCTGACCGGCCTGCCCGACGGCGTGCCCGGCGTCACCGTCAACCGCTTCTGCGCATCGGGCCTGCAGGCGGTGGCCGACGCCGCCGCGCGCATCCGCCTGGGCGCGGCCGACGTGATGATCGCCGCCGGCACCGAATCCATGAGCGCGATGCCGCAGATCATGGGCAACAAGGTGGCCATCAACCCCGAGATTTTCGCGCGCGACGAAAACCTGGGCATGGCCTACGGCATGGGCCTGACCGGCGAGAAAGTCGCCGCGCAATGGAAAGTCTCGCGCGAAGACCAGGACGCCTTCGCCCTGGCCTCCCACCAGAAGGCCTGCGCCGCCATCGCAGCCGGGCACTTCGACGCCGAGATCACCCCGTACCGGGTCGTCACCCACTTGCCGGGCGAGGCCGGCGCGGTGCGCACGGCCGAACGCCTGTCCGAACGCGACGAAGGCCCGCGCCCCGACACCAGCGCCGAGGCGCTGGCCAAGCTGAAGCCGGTGTTCGCCGCGCGCGGGTCGGTCACCGCCGGCAACAGTTCGCAAATGTCCGATGGCGCGGCAGCCGTCATCCTGGTGTCGGAACGCGTGCTGCGCGAACTGAACCTGCAGCCGCTGGCCCGCTTCGTGGGCTTCTCGGTGGCCGGCGTGCCACCCGAGATCATGGGCATCGGCCCGAAGATGGCCATCCCCAAGGCCCTGGCCGGCACTGGCATCGCTCAGCAGGATCTCGACTGGATCGAACTGAACGAAGCCTTCGCGGCCCAGTCACTGGCCGTGATTCGCGACCTGGACCTGGACCCGGCGAAGGTCAACCCGCTGGGCGGCGCCATTGCGCTGGGCCACCCGCTGGGCGCCACGGGCGCCATCCGCACCGCCACGCTGGTGCACGGCCTGCGCCGCACCGGCGGCAAGTACGGCATGGTGACCATGTGCGTGGGCACCGGCATGGGCGCGGCAGGCATCTTCGAGGCCCTGTAGCGGCCGCGCCTGTGAAGCCTTATTGGTTCCAGCGGCTGCCGCCGGCGTGGCGGGCCCGCCTGATGCGGGCGGGGTTCAACCTGCACCCCGCCTTCCGCGCCACCGGCGGGCGGGTCACGCACATATCGCCCGACTTCCTGCACCTGCGCATCCGGTTGCCGCTGATCAGGCGCACGCGCAATATCGTCGGATCGATGTATGGCGGTTCGCTGTTCGCCGTCACCGACGGCGCCCACCCCACCCTGCTGATGTCCGCGCTGGGGTCCGGCGCCATCGTGTGGGACAAGGCCGCCACCATCCGCTACCGCAAGCCGGCCTATCACACACTGTACGCCGATTTCCGCATCGACCGCGCCGACATTGCCGCCATCCGCGCCGAACTCGCCAGCCGCCACGAAACCACCCGCGTATACGTGGTGGAACTCAAAGACCGGCACGGCGTGGTGCATGCCGTGGTCGAGCGCACGGTGTACATCGCCGACAAGCAGTTCTACAAAACCAAGGCCCGCGCCGGCGCGGCGCCCGGCGCCTGAACGGCGGCCCCATGTCATGAAACGCATCTGGCTCGACAGTTATCCCCCCGGCGTTTCCGCCGAGATCGATATTTCGCCCTACCCGTCGCTGCTGGACGTCCTGGACGACAGTTGCCGGCGCTTCGCCGACCGGCCGGCGTACACCAGCATGGGCGTCACGCTCACCTATGCGCAACTGGATCGCTTGTCGCGCGACTTCGCCGCCTGGCTGCAGTCGCGCGGCTTGCGCCAGGGCGACCGGGTGGCGCTGATGCTGCCCAACCTGCTGCAATACCCGGTGTGCCTGTTCGGCGCCCTGCGCGCGGGCTGCGCCGTCGTCAGCTGCAATCCCCTCTACACCGCGCACGAGCTGGCCCACCAGCTGGGCGACTCCGGCGCGCAGGCTATCGTCATCGCCGAGAACTTCGCCCACACGCTGCAACAAGCCCTGCCACGCACGGCGCTGCGGCACATCGTGGTGACCTCGGTAGGGGAACTGCTCGGCCCGCTGAAAGGCCGCGTCGTCGATTTCGCGGTGCGGCACGTCAAGCGCAAGGTGCCGGCCTGGTCGCTGCCCGGCGCCACGCGGCTGCGCAGCGCGCTGGCCGCTGGCCATGGCCAGCCGTTACAGGCGCCGCGGCTGACGCGCGCCGACCCCGCCTTCCTGCAGTACACCGGCGGCACGACCGGCGTGGCCAAAGCCGCGGTGCTGACGCACGGCAACATGCTGGCCAACCTGTGCCAGGCGCATGCCTGGGTGCGCGGCCTGGTGCGCGAAGGCGAAGAATGCGTGGTGACGGCGCTGCCGCTTTATCATGTGTTCGCCCTGACCGCCAATTGCCTCACCTTCCTGAAACTGGGCGCGCGCAACCTGCTGATCGCCGACCCGCGCGACCTGAAGGCTTTCATACGCGCCTTGCGCAAGACGCCCTTCAGCGCCATCACGGGCGTGAACACGCTGTTCAACGGCCTGCTCAATCATCCTGAATTCGCCAGCCTGGATTTTTCCCGGCTGCGCCTGACGCTGGGCGGCGGCATGGCGGTACAGCGCGCCGTCGCGCAGCGCTGGCGCGAGGTCACCGGCGTGGCGCTGGCGCAAGCCTACGGCCTGACCGAAACCGCGCCGGCGGTCACCATTAACCCGCTGGATGTCGAGACCTTTACCGGCTCGATCGGCCTGCCCGTGCCATCCACCGACTTGTCTGTGCGCGACGACGACGGGCGCGAACTGCCGCTGGGAGAGACCGGCGAGCTCTGCGTGCGCGGCCCCCAGGTGATGCCGGGATACTGGAACCGGCCCGACGAAACCGCGCTGGTCTTTCATTCCGACGGCTTCCTGCGCACCGGCGACATGGGCTACGTCGACGAACGCGGCTATGTATACCTGGTAGACCGCAAGAAAGACCTGATCCTGGTGTCGGGCTTCAACGTCTATCCCAACGAGATCGAAGATGTCGCCGCCCTGCACCCCGGCGTGCGCGAAGTGGCGGCCATCGGCGTGCCCGACGAACGCTCCGGCGAAGCGGTGAAGCTGTTCGTCATTCGCCGCGACCCCAGCCTGGATGCAGCCACCCTCATTGCCCACTGCCGCCGGCACCTGACCGGCTACAAAGTGCCCCGCCACGTGGAGTTCCGCGACGACCTGCCGCGCACGCCGGTGGGCAAGATATTGCGGCGGGAATTGAGAACACCCCTGGCTGCTGGAAGCGCCAGCCCACCAGGTGTCTGACACCCCGCAGGGGAGTCAGACACCGCCGGCGCGACGCCTGTCTGGCCGCACGATCTTGGCCATACGGTGTCTGACACGCCTACGGTGTGTCAGACACCAGAGCACCGCGCCAGCTCTCACCACTGCCCGAAATAAATACCCGCACGCTTGTGGGCATTGGTCGACCGCTCGACCTGCTCGTCGGACATGGTGGTACGCCGCTTGGCGCGCAGCGACCAATCCAGCAAGTGCTGCCGCAACTCGGCGCGCACCGCTGAGTGGGACGCGCTGGCGCCCAGGTCCTGGAACTCGTGCGGATCGTCCCGCAGGTCGAACAACTGCTCGGGCTCGTCGCGCCAATACACGTAGCGCCACCGCTCGGTGCGCACCGACCACGCCCGGCATTGCTGCGGCGTCTTGCCCAGCGCGATCCGCGCCTGGCGGAAGCTGTAGTCCAGCTCGGACACCGCCGCCTCGCGCCATGGCGTGTGCTGCGCTTCGCCGTGCAGCAGCGGCTGCAGGGCGTGGCCCTCGAGCCGGTGGCCGGCCTGCGGCACGCCCAGCGCCTGCAGGATCGTCGGCGCGATGTCCACGCTTTCCACCAGTTGCCGGCGCACCTGGCCGCGCGTGGCGTCGGCCGCCGCGCTCGGGTCCATGACGATCAACGGCACCCGCTGCACAGTGTCGTAGAACAGCTCTTTCTCGCCCAGCCAGTGGTCCCCCAGGAAGTCGCCATGGTCGGATGTGAACACCACCAGCGTGTTGCGCATCAACCCGGCGCCTTCCATGTAATCGAACAGCCGGCCCAGGTGGGTATCCAGCTGCGTGATCAGTCCCTGGTAGGCGGGCCGCACAGTGCGCACGCATTCGTCGCGCGCGAAGCTCTGGCTTTCTTCGTGCTGGCGATAGGCCTGCAGCACTGGATGCGCGCCGGCCAGCTCCTGCTGGTTGCGCACCACCGGCAGGCACTGGTCACTGCGATACATGCGGTGGTACGGATCGGGCGCCATGTAGGGCCAGTGCGGCTTCACATAGCTCAGGTGCAACGCCCAGGGCTGCGAGCCGCGCTTGCGCATGAAGTCGAGGGCGCAGTCGGTGGTGTAGGCGGTTTCCGAATGCGGCTCGCTGACCCGCGCGGGCAAATGCGTATTGCGCATGTGCCAGCCGCTGACCACCTGCCCGCTCGCATCCACCGCCGAAATCACATAATCCGACCACGGGTCGGGCGAGTCGTACCCGTGGCGCCGCAGGAAGGCGGGGTAGCCGCTTTCATCGCCCGGTTCGTGGTGGCCATCGTAGCGGTCGGCCTCGCGGAAGCTGCCGCGCGCCAGCAAGGCGCCCAGTTCCGAGCCGCCGTCGATCGCCAGCCGCTGCATGCCGGCCTGGTCAGGTATGACGTGGCTCTTGCCGATCAGCACCAGGTCGCGCTCGCGGCCCGCCAGGTATTCGCCCAGCGTCACCTCGCCCACCGACAGGGGCACGCGGTTCCAGGTGGTGCCGTGGCTGGACGGATAGCGCCCGGTGTAATAGCTCATGCGCGATGGCCCGCACACGCCCGAGTTCACAAAGGCCCGTTCGAAGCGCACGCCGCGCGCGGCCAGCGCATCCAGGTTGGGCGTGCGCAGGTACGGATGCCCATAGCAGCCCAGATGGTCGGCCCGCAACTGGTCGGCCATGATGAACAGCACGTTCTGGATCTTGCTCATGGGGTGTCCGCTCCGCTACTGGGTTGCCTTGAAACCGGATGCGCGCACCACCGGCTCCCACTGTTTGCGATAGGCTTCCAGCGCCTGCGCAGTCTGCGCCGCATCGGCCGATACTGGCTCGAGATTGACAGCGCGAACCGCCTGCTGCATGCCCGGATCGCGCATCACGTCGGCGATGTCGCGGGCCAGGCGCTCGACCTTGTCCTGCGGCATGGCGGCTGGCGCGAAGAATGCGTTCCAGCCATCTGCCGCCAGGTCGATGCCCGACTCGCGGAAGGTGGGCACGTCCGCCAGCTCTGCTTCGCGCGCGGTGCCCGATGTCGCCAGGATGCGCACGCGCCCGCCCTGGTGCTGCGGCAGCAGGGTGTCCAGCGTGTCGATCGCCTGCGGCAGAATACCGCCCACCAGCTCGCTGATCAGCGGCGCCGAGCCGCGGTACCCCACCACCTCGGCCTGCTGGCCGATCTCGTTGCCCAGCATCAGCGCGAAAAAGTGCGGCAGGCTGCCGGTGGCCGGCACGCCCACGGTGAAGCGGTCGGGGTTCTGTTTCAGCCAGCCCCGTAGCGCCTGCATGTCTTTCATGGGCGACTCGGCGGACACCGCCAGCGCGAACTTGTAGCTGCTGACCAGCGACACCGGCTTGAAATCACGCTTCGCGTCGTAGCCGGGGTCGGCATAGACCAGCGGGGCCACCACCATCACGGCGGGATTGCCCAGCAGCAGCACGTTCTGGTTCGCGTCGGCATTGCGCACCAGTTGCGCCGAAATGCGGCCGCCCGCCCCAGTCTTGTTCTCGACGATGACAGACGCCCCGACCCGGTCTTTCAGGCGCTCGGCCACCAGCCGGGCGATGCGGTCCGAACTGCCGCCGGGCGGATAGCCCACCACGATGGTCAAGGGGCCGCTCAACGGCTCGGCGGCCCAGGCCGTGCCGGCCAGCGCACATGCCGCCAGCGCGGCGCATAGCATCCGTTTGATCATGTCTTCTCTCCTGTTTTGCCGTTTTTTGATGAGTTGCTGTCTAGGCGAAAGCACTGTAGCAACGAAGGGTTTTCTTGATCTAATCCAATATCGGCATAAACAAACGCAAAAAAGTCCCGGTAGGAGCCCTTCGATGTCCTCTGTGCCCGCGCAGCCTCCCGTCCACCTGGCGGAAATGCCCATGTATTGCCTGTACCAGGCCTGGTCCCAGGCCAGCCCGGTGTTCGTGCGGCTGTGCGAAGGCCGCTTCGGCATCACCCGGCGCGAGTGGCGGCTGCTGGCCGCGGCGGTGGAATACGGCCCGCTGACCTCGGCCGAACTGGCGGCCACGGCCAGACTGGACCTGGTACGCACTTCGCGCGCCCTGGGCACGCTGTGCGAGAAAGGCTGGACCGCCCGGGTGCGGGACACGCACGACAAGCGCATCACCAACGTGATGGCAACCGAGTCGGGCCGCGCCCTGTACCAGGCCATGCTGCCGGAAATCGCCCGCCTGAACGAGCTACTGATGACCGACCTGACCCCGGACGAAGGCCAACAGTTGCTGCGCCTGCTGCAGATCGTGGCGCAGCGCGGGGCGCGCATGGCCACCGAGAACGTCGTGGCCGACAAGGCCAGCCGCCGCCAAGGTGGCACGCGGCGCGCCTCGCCTGCTTGACTTAATCAGGCGGGCAAGGCGCGCCCAGGCAGGCGCCTGTGCCGCCCACGCAACAATATGTCGCCCGCCCTCGCTATCTCCTATAATCCCAAAAATTATCAAGAATCATTATTATTCTTGATACTAGAAACGAATCTGTTTTCTTTTTATGGGGATTCCACTTGAAAGCTCGTTTGCGCACCCCGTCGGCCCGCAAGGCGCCGGCCCTGACACTGGCCATGCTGGCCGCCGGCCTGGCCACCCCTGTGGCCTGGGCCCAGGAGACCTCGGCCGACAACGCCGCCACCCTGCCCGCCGTGCGTGTTACCGGTAGCCAGGAAACCGCCACCGGTCCGGTCACGGGCTATGTGGCGCGGCGCAGCGCCACCGGCACCAAGACCGACACGGCGCTGCGCGAAACACCGCAGGCCATCACGGTAATTCCGCGCGAACAGATCGTGGACCAGGGCGCGCAGAACGTACAGGACACGATGAACTACGCGGCGGGCGTGCGCCCCAACGCCTATGGCGTGGACAACCGGGCCGACTACGTGCGCGTGCGCGGCGTGGAACCCGTGCAATACCTGGATGGCCTGCGCCAGTTCTTCAGCTACAACAACCCGCGCACCGAGGTCTATGCGCTGGAGCGCGTCGAAGTGCTGCGCGGCCCCTCGTCCATGCTGTATGGGCAAGGCAGCACCGGCGGCGTGCTGAACCTGGTCAGCAAGCGCCCGCAACCCGAGGCGCAACGTGAAATCGGCGTCATCCTGGGCAACCACAACCGCAAGGAAATCCAAGCCGACCTGACCGGGCCGCTGACCGAAGACGGCCAGTGGCTATATCGCGTGGTGGCCGTGGCCCGCGACAGCGGCACGCAGGTGCAGTACGCCCCCGACGACCGCTTGCTGCTCGCCCCGTCGCTGACGTGGCAACCCAGCGCCGCCACGTCGCTTACCCTGCAGGGCTATTTCCAGAAAGACAAGGCCGGCACCACCCAGTCGTTCCTGCCATGGAACGGCTCGGTCAGCTACAACCCCAACGGCCAGGTTCCCACCCGCCGCTTCGTCAGCGAACCGGGCTTCGATGCCTACGACACCGAGCAGTTCAGCCTGGGCTGGCTGTTCGAACACAAGTTCAACGACCGCTGGACCGTGCGCCAGAATTTCCGCAATACCATCAGCAAGGTCGACTACAAGTCGATGTATCCGGACTCGTATTCGAACCCCGAAGATCCTTATCTTGACCCCGCGCAAACCACGCTCAACCGCTACTGGTACGTCCACAAGCCGCGCATGCGCACGCTGCTGGCCGACCAGAACCTGGAAGGCAAGCTGAACTGGGGCGCCACCGAGCATACGGTACTATTCGGCGCCGACTACAGCCGCTACCGCGAGACCGGCGAAGAGGGTTCCGGCCTGGGCAGCCCGCTGAATGTGTACCATCCGGTCTACGGCAACATCCCCGACTACGAAACCGCCGACACCCCCAAGACCAAGCAGCAACAATTGGGTTTCTATGCGCAGGACCAGATCCGCTACCGCAACTGGATCTTCCTGGCCGGCATACGCCACGACCGCGCCCAGACCGACGTCGAAGGCAGCGACCGTGAAACCGACAACGCCACCACCAAGCGCTTCGGCCTGCTGTACGCGGCCGACAATGGCTTGTCGCCCTATATCAGCTACAGCGAGTCGTTCACGCCCATCGCGGGCACGGATGTGCACAGTAACCGCTGGAAACCCATGCGCGGCAAACAATGGGAATTGGGCCTGAAGTACATGCCGCCCGACAGCGACCTGGAAGCCTCGGCGGCCATCTACGACCTGCGCGAGAAAAACCGCCAGGTGCCCGACCCCACCAATCCCAACAACCAGGTGCAGACCGGCAAGACCAAGACCAAGGGCGTGGAACTGGAAGTGCGTGGCCGCGTGACCAAGCAGATGGACGTGATCGCCAACTACATCTACACCGACATCGACCCGGCGCTGGAAGGCGTGCCCAAGCACATGGCCTCGTTGTGGACCAAGTACCGCTTCGCCCTGGCCGGCCTGAACGGCTTTTCGGCCGGCGCCGGCGTGCGCTACCTGGGCGCCTTCACCGACGGCGGCGCCCCCGAGACGCCGTCGGTCACGCTGTTCGACGCCATGCTGGCCTACGACAGCGGTACCTGGCGCTACGCGCTGAACGTGAACAACATCGCCGACAAGACCTACGAGGTCACGTGCCTGCGGCGCGGCGACTGCTTCTACGGCCAGCGCCGCACCGTGACGCTGAGCGCGGCGTACCGATTCTGACCGGGCGGGCGCGGGTTTGCCCGGGCCTGCCCAAACCTGCTGGCTTACCCCAGCCGCAGGCCCGTGGCCTGGATGATCTTGCCCCACTTCGCCATTTCGGCCTGGATGAACTGGCCGAAAGCCTGCGGCGTGTCGCCCACCAACCGCACGCCCACTTCGTCGAAACGCTTGATCACCGCGGGGTCTGCCAGCACCTGGCGGACCGCGGCATTCAGGTCGCGCACCACGTCATCGGGCGTGCCGGCGGGCGCCACCAGGCCGAACCACGCTTCCGACTCGAAGCCGGGCACGGTCTCGGCGATGGCCGGAATGTCTTTCATGCTGGTGATGCGCTGAGCCGACGCCACGCCCAGGGCGCGCATGGCGCCTGCGCGCACCTGCGGATACGTGGTGGGCGAGTTGTCGAACATGACCTGAATCTGGCCGCCGATCAGGTCGGTGGCGGCCGGCGCGCTGCCGCGATAAGGAATGTGCTGCAGGTCGATGCCGGCCTCCAGCTTGAGCAGTTCCATGGTCAGGTGACTGGTCGTGCCGCTGCCCTGCGAGCCGTACGCAATACTGCCCGGATGTTGTTTCGCGTACGCGATCAGCTCAGCCACCGATGTGTAGGGCGCCTGGGGGTTGGCCGCCAGCATGATGGGCACCGACGCCAGCAGCGACACCGGCGCGAAATCGCGCGCCGGGTCATAGCCGGGATTCGCGTACAGCTGCTGGTTGATGCTGAGCGGACCGGCGCTGGACACCAGCAAGGTGTAGCCATCGGCCTTGGCGACGCCGAGGTGCGCACCCTGCTCGACCGCGTGGCGGTATTGCTCACCCTGGCGCTGATGACCGTGACGCTGGCGGGCATCCTGGCCGCGCCCTGGGTGGTCACCGCCATGGCCAGCGGCC
>Ga0182743_1000172_pt1 | contig 104853 bp, 103 predicted proteins | sample eDN3rd30CKraftOP_FD_128522 | JGI IMG/M metagenome (GOLD analysis project Ga0182743, IMG submission 128522) | Enriched Organic Plus compost microbial communities from Emeryville, California, USA - eDNA 3rd pass 30_C Kraft OP (version 2) (version 2) ...
ACACGCTGGACTTCGCCGCGGTCCATCGCCACTTCAAAATCGAACAGGTACGAGCTGTTCAGCAGTCGATTCGCATCGGGCTGCAGCACCCAGCGGATCGAATCGGCGCGCACGACTTCCGTATTCCCATCATACTGAATGCGCAGCGCTTCGGCACGTCCGGATTGGGTCTTGCCGGTCAGTTCGAGTTTTTCCAGTCGTTTGATCTGGATCCTGCGATTGAGCCTGCGGCTGAGCGTGACGTTCAGGATGTTCTTCAGCGAGTCGCCTGTCCAGGCCGCATTCCAGCGGTAACGGTTCGACGTGTCGCAATACGCGCCTTCCCCGTTTTTCCTGCGATCGGACACGGATTTCAGGTACGGCTGCGGCACACGCCACGGCCAGACCTCCGGAACGCTTGCGGTCTGTCCGGCGCAGGTCGAGGAGTAGTATGCGATGATCGGGCGACCCGCATGCGTGAGGATTTCGCCGCGCGTTTCGCGCACCGCACGATTCGTCACGGAATCCTCGCCGGCAAGGCCGCCGTAGACCTGATCCGCAACCGTCGCGTAGAAATCGAACGGGCGACCGGTTCTGCTGTTCAGGTTGCCGACTGCATAGGTGCGTGCAGCGACCGCCTGCGCCTTCACGGCTTCGATCAGATTCGGATTGAGCCTGCCGATTTCATACGGCACCACACCGAGCAGGTACTCCTCGATCTCGAGAACATTGACGGCGGTGAGACGGCCGCGATCGATCTGCAGCAGCGCGCTCCCGCGATACGGCTTGCTCGCGATGGTGATGTGGCCGGTGTCGATGGCTTCGATACGCAGCGGCGCCGGGCTCGGCCCGAAGCGGCGACTACCGGATTCGCCCGCGATCTGATCGCCGGCAACACGAACCGACCAGTTCTCCCCCGCCCTGCCTTCGACCAGAACCGCGCCGTCGAGCGAGAGAATGCGCAGCCCCGCTGTGCTGCCGATCTGAAGTTCGCTGGTGTCGACAACGACGCCGATGCGCACCATCGGCTCGGCCGCAGGGCGGCCCGGTGTGGTCGGAACCGGCGTCGGCGCGGGCTCCTCCGGGACCACTTCGCCTCGCGCGCAGCCGGCAAGCGCGAGGAACCCGATTGCCGCGATCGCACGCACCATCACGCGAGCGATTCCTCGAGTGCGGCGTCCATCTGCTCGATCGCAAAATCGATGTCCGCTGTCGTGTGTGCGGTCGAGATGAAACACGCCTCGAAGGGCGATGCGGGAAGAAAGACGCCGCGGCTCAGACAGCCGCGATAGAAACGCGCGAACAACGCGCTGTCGACACTTCGTGCCTGTTCGAAACTGCGCACCGGACCCTCGACGAGATGGAAGCCAAGCATCGCTCCGGCCGCATCGCCCCACGCCGGAACACCAAGCCGACGAGCCGATGCAAGGAAGCCGCCAACAAAGCGCTTCGCAAGCGTTTCGAGCTGCTCATACGGCTCGCCCGTGCGAAGCTCTTCGAGCTGTGCGATGCCCGCTGCCATCGCGAGCGGATTGCCGCTGAGTGTGCCCGCCTGGTAGATCGGTCCGGCCGGTGCGACCCGCTCCATCAGATCGCGTGGGCCGCCGTATGCACCAACCGGAAGTCCGCCGCCAATGACCTTGCCGAGTGTCGTCAGATCGGGCGTGACGCCGAAGCGTCGCTGCGCGCCGCCCAATGCAACCCGGAATCCGGTCATCACTTCATCGAAGATGAGCAGTGCGCCGTGTTTCGTGCACAGTGCGCGCAGTTGCTCAAGAAAGCCGGGCGCGGGCGGAATGAAGCCCGCGTTGCCGATGATCGGCTCGACGATGACACACGCGAGTTGATCGCCATGCTGCAGGAAAACCTGTTCGACGGCTTCCGCATCGTTGAACGGAACCGTGAGCGTCAGGCTGGCGAGATCTTTCGGCACACCGGGCGAGTCGGGCAGCCCGAGTGTGGCCACGCCGCTGCCCGCCTGCACGAGGAAGGAATCGCCGTGGCCGTGATAGCAGCCCGAAAATTTGAGGATGCGCTCACGCCCGGTTGCACCACGTGCGAGGCGCACGGCCGACAGCGTCGCCTCGGTGCCGCTGTTGACGAAGCGCACCATCTCGATGGACGGGACGATGTCGACGACCATCTCGGCGAGCTGCACTTCAAGCGGACTCGGCGCACCGTAGCTGGTGCCCCGCAGGGCGGCATCCCGAACCGCCACAACCACCGGCGGCGCCGTGTGTCCGAGCATCAGCGCGCCCCAGCTCATAACGAAGTCGACGTACTCGTTCCCGTCGATGTCATACAAACGGCTGCCCTCGCCGTGATCCACAAAAAAGGGCTCGCCGCCAACTTTGAGGAACGCGCGAACCGGTGAGTTCACGCCCCCAGGCAACAAGCCCTGCGCACGCTCGAACAGTCGAGCGCTTCGTTCATTCCCGCTCACGAACCTCTCCCGCGAATCACGCCCGTAAGATCATCTTCCAGGGCGCTGACAATTTCGACCTGCACAAAATCGCCCGGCTCGAGGTCTTCGGCATCGGGCAGATGAACGACGCCATCCACTTCGATCGCCTGATGCCGCGTGCGACCAACCGCCCCACGCTCGCTCGTGTTGACGCCGTCCACATCGCTGTCACGACCGGTAATGCGATCGATCAGCACTTCTTCGATGCTGCCGATGCGCGCTTCGTTGCGTTCGAGTCCGATCGAGCGCTGTAACTCGAAGAGTTTCTCGAGGCGCTCCAGCTTCACTTCATCCGGAACCTGATCCGGCATCTCGGCGGCCGCGGTCTGTTCCTCGATCGAGTAGGTGAACGCGCCGACATGATCGAAGCGAATCTCCTCGAGAAGATCGAGCAGTTGCTGGAAGTCCTCCTCGGTTTCGCCGGGGAACCCGACGATCACGGTCGTGCGCAGCGCGAGATCGGGAATCGCATCGCGCAGCCAGCCGACACGTTCACGAATGGTCGCCTGCCGTTCAGGGCGACGCATGCGCGCCAGCACACGATCCGACCCATGCTGGAGCGGCATATCGAGGTACGGCAGCAACCTCGGTTCGGACGCGATCAGTTCGACCAGCTCGCGCTGAATCCCCGACGGATACATGTAGAAAAGTCGGAACCACGGGATCGAGGTTTCGCGCAGCAAGGTGCGCAGCAACTCGGGCAAAAGCCCATGTCGATTCGCTACGTCGCGCGCATCGGTCGCACGCGGCTGTACGATGCTCGACGCGTCGATGTTCGGCATGCCCTTGAACTGCTGACCGACGAAGTAGTCCGTCGCATCCGACACGATGCCGCGGGCGAGGTCACGGCCGTACCAACTCGTGTCCTGGCTGATCAGGTTCAGCTCGACCACGCCGTTCTTCTCGAGTTCCTGCGCTTCTGCGACCAGCACATCGATCGGTGTCGAACGATGTTTCCCGCGCATCAGCGGAATCGCACAGAACGCGCAGGTGTGATCGCAGCCTTCGCTGATCTTGAGATGCGAGGTGTGGCGATTCGCCGTCGAAAGCAGCCGCCGCGGCACCGCCATGTTCGCGTGCGCGGCCTTGTCGAGGATGCCCTTCGCCTGCAGCGCCGGTACGAGCTGTTCCGCTTCGGTCAGCCCAAGGAACAGGTCGACTTCCGGAAGCTCTTCGGCAAGCTCCTCCTTGTACCGCTGCACCAGGCAACCCATCGCAACGACAGCGCGGGTCTGCCCCGTCTCCTTCATGCGAATCGCCTGAAGGATCGCGTCGATCGACTCCTGCTTGGCAGTCTCGATGAAGCCGCACGTGTTGACGACGATCACTTCGGCATCATCGAGGGATGCACCGACATCGGCGCCGGCCGATGCGAGGCGGCCGAGCAGCCGCTCGGTGTCGACGGTGTTCTTGTCGCAGCCCAGCGTCAGCACGCCCACGCGCGGCGCGGCCGGCCGGGGTGCGATTGCGGTCGCGGTATTCGAAACAGGATTGGCGGGCAGCACAGGCAGTGCTGCCCTCGGTCGGCGATTCGTCATGAGCGGAGAAATATACCGGCGCTGCCGCAGGCGATCAAAGCCTCAGCCACGCTCGACAATGCGTGCGCCCTGCGGCGGCGTGAAACGGAAGAGCCCGGCATCGAGCGCGACGTTCGTCTGCAGCCCGCTCAGGTTGATCAACCGGGTTGCATCATTCATGTCCGTGATCTCGAATCGACGGGCGAGGTGATCGCGCTGATCGATCCAGACTTTGAGCGACCGGTAGCCTTCTTCGCCCTTCGGCGTGAGCGTGATCACGTACGCCGGGCGGCCATCCACCTGCTCCGTCCCGTTCAGCTTCGCATTGAAGCGACGCTCGGGATCGCCCAGGAACTGCGCCTGCAGGTCGACCGCCCCTGCCCCACTGCTCGCCGGCGCCTTGATCACCTGCTTCGCGTCCGAACTCGGATAGTAGACCCAGAACGATGTACCATCGCCGACGATGACATCGCCGGCCGGATCGCTGAACTGCATCAGGAACTTGTCGGGACGCTGCTGATAGATCGTGCCGCGGCTCGTCATCCGGCGACCAAGCAGCGGGTTCACCAGTGTCTGCGTGAAGCTCGCCTTCATCGATCGCACGTTGCTGTACGCCGCCGCCGCACGCTTCATGATGGCCTGGGGGTCGCTCTCCTGCGCAGCCGTTTCGGTGGCCGGCTCCGGAGCGCCCATACCGGTCGCCGGACTGGTCGGGTTCTCGACCGCAGGCGACACGCGCTGCTTCGACGCCGGAACCGGAGTCGGAGGGACGGCACCGGTGTTCGATACCGGCGTGTTCGGATCCGTCGTCAGCGCGGCACGGTTCTGGTCCGATGCCGTGGGCTCCTCCGGGACGGGCGCGGAGGTTTCGGTCGGTTGCGTATCAACAGGCGCGGGCGGCAGCGCGCGCTTTTCCGTGAGCTGCGAGCCGAACGAGATCGCAAGCAGCGAGGCCAGCGCGACCGCGGTCAGGCCAATAGCCAGTTTCTTCATTGCACTCTTCGTGTATTCGGGCTGTCGCTGGTACACTGGCGCTGCGTTTCCGTTTCCCGGCGATTTCGGCCCCCGTCCAGCCGATTGCGTTGGCGGAGGCGATTACCGGGCCCATTAGCCGCAAACCCTGAACCGCGATGGTACTTCCGGTGGCTTTTAGATCGGCGACTGATTTCTGGTTCACGCGGAGTCCGCGGATTTCGCGGAGTGCCTTGACCAGTCTACGCGGAGTTTTCAGGACGGCGCGGCGGCATGAACTCCACCGGCGTGCTCCCGTGCAGGTCCCAAACGAGACGCGGTTTATCATTGCGCCCAAGTTCAGGCCAGAGCTTGTGCATCCACTGTGTCGAAGCTCCGAACGTGGGTCCGACGATTGCCGGCAAGGGACCCCGGTGTTCCGACAGGAATACTGCCAGCCCTGTCATGGCCCTCTTCGGTGCGCGCGCGCGATGAAGAATGTCTTCCGCCAGACTTTCCCATGTCGGTGGTTTGTATACCACCTCAACGCCTCTAGCCTTAGCGGCAACAGGTATGGAGTTGACGGCAGTGCGCTCAACGAACGCAGCCTTGCTGCGTGCAAGGAAGATCACCACGCCGATCAGAGCAATTGCTCCAGAATATTTGAGCCAATCAGGTTTGAGGTTCGGGATCGTCCTATCGCGATCACGTAGCAGTCCATCACCAATTGCGAATGGCACACGTACAACGGAGTTGTCCGGGCGAACGGCGTAATACCAGGTCGTTGCGGTAAGTCCCTTGGGTGCAGCAATGGAAGGCCAGCTCGGAGCCGTTTCATCAATGAGAGTGACCAGGTGCCGGATCTCGACCACAGCCTGATGCAAGTCCGCGGCTTTTAACTCCAACTCCTTCGCGAGGCGGGCGTAAGGTTGCTCCCAGCGCTCGTCTGGAATCAGCAACGGTGGCCATTGGTGCGTACTTCTACTCGCGAACACTTCCTTGCACGGACCTGTGACGGCCGAGTAGTCCTCGATCCACTCTTTCATTAATAGCAAGTCGACCAAGTCTCGAAAACGGTCGTTTCGCCGTACATCTCGACCCACGCTGAAACTGAATCCCTGATACGGTGAGGATTCGCGCCGACCTCGGCGGGTCTCTCACAAGCAAAGCTCCCGTAGGGACCGCGCAGAATATGGCCTCAGAAGCCCCTTCCGCTCGGCGTCGGCAATCGCCTGGCTGATAATTGCCGGACCTAGCGCCGCCTCATGACAGTCAAGAATGGTCCTGTCAGGACTCGTAACGTCAAGCCCCTTGTACACGATTACTTGGTTGTCATTCAGATCAGCACGATGCAAAGAAATGTACTGCGGGACTTGTCGCCTTGTGCGGTAACGCTCCGGCACCGTGATATGGATCCTGGACGAATTCACATCTGAGATCTCGAACAGTTCCAGAGCGGATTCGTGGGATAGAGTTGCTCGAGCCGGCGATGGCCAGGCCAAAGCCTCCATGTAGTGATCCAGTTCTGTTTGCGGAAATTGGGCGAGGCGGTACACCCCCCTGCTGATTTGGACCAAAGCGCCACGCTTCGCCATCATCACCAAGGTCTGAGAACGGATCCCCTGCGCGCGAGCCTGTGCGGTAGTGACGACCCCGAACCGGTCCGCGGCGATCTCATAGACGTCGTTAAAAACCCTTCCAGCCATGCACGCTATCTAACGTTTTGTTAGATTTTGCGCAATCTCGGTACTCGTACGATTCCTGGTTAGCTGGCAACCTTGTACACAGAATACCCCGACCAGGCAGCGAACAATCGCCCACGAAAAACTCCGTGGACTCCGCGAACTCCGCGTGAACCAGAAATCAGCCGTCAAGAACGATCCAGTGGATGTTCTTCAACGCGAGGCGCTGTTGCCCAGTCCGGTGCGCAGCCTGGGCCGGAATACAACGGTCCGCGTGTCCCCGGACGTGTCCGAGACGACCGAGTAGACATTTTCTGATCCGCATACCGGAGCTATCCAGTCATCGAAGCGGGTTGTAGCCAGAATACGGCCTTGCCGCGGGTCGATCACTTCAACAATCGTGTCGAAACTATCGCGGAACCACTCGACCGATCCCGGATTCGGAATCTCGGCGGACCACTCCTGGTCGGCCACCGTCACGAACGTCCATACCAGCCCCGAGGCATCTTCCCTTACATGAGTGACCAGCGGGGGCGGTGGATCCGTAACAAGGATTTTTTCGTTCCACGCGGATCCGGTCGGAAACCAGTCGGCCCGACGGGTAATGTACAGAGCCAGATCTCCCCCTTCCGTCCCGCGGTAGATCTCGTATTCCCACATTCGAGCCGCCAGAAAGCCGCTGTCGGCACGCGCGCTGATAACCCACTGGTCCTTTTCGCCAAACCGCGGCGACGGAGAACCGAAGGCCGCCGCCTCGACGCCCTGTTCATCGAGAACGCGGAAAAGAGGGCTGCCGTCATCGGAACTGACCGGGCGGCCATGGAGGAGAAAGTGCCCGGATGCCAGTCGGTCGACGCTGTGGACACGAACCGGAAGCCGGAAGGTTCGAAGAAAGCGCCCCGAGCGGTCTGTTACCGCCATTCGCCCCAGCGAAATATCGAGCACGAATAACGTATCGCGAGAGGCTATGAGCCGCAGGTTGGACCCAAACTCGTCGGGGCCCTGTCCCTTCCGTCCGATGTACGTTTTCGCCCGACCTTCGCTGTCGTACTCAAGCAACTGCCCGCCTCCCACCAACCCGGAAACGATGTAGGTACTATCTCCGGGAACCCCGACCATGCAGCCTGCGACCGGTGCATCAGCGCGAATGGACGCCTCGTCCTCCGGGTCGCCAAGAACCGCTATGGTAACCAGCTCGACAGCACAGTCCGCGCAGTCTGCGCGACCGGACACCGTGACCGGTTCCGAGGTTGAGGATCGTCGAGTTGTGCCCTCGGAAGCGTCTGAGCAAGCACCCTGCGCCACTCCGAGCAGCAATAACAGAGCGAAGCGCGACCTTTTGGTATTCGATCGACACGCGTTTATTGCCATGAGGCTCCAACTTCCAGGCGGGATTACTGTCGGATCCTGACCATACCCCTATTTAACTGTTTGCTGCAAGAGGTGCAATCGTGGTAATTGGCTCCGATGCGAAACGCCCCCGCAGCAAACGGAGGCGTCGATCGCGAGCTGTTAAGCATCGCGCTGGACCACCGGGTCGAGGGCGGGGGCGGGGGCGAGGTGGCGATCAACGCGGAATCCCAGGGCGATGCTCCTGCTGCAGAGGGACGACAAGCAAACGCACCTGTGCAACCGTACCCCGAGCCAAACGCCACCCCGCCCCCGCCCCCGACCCCCGCTTTAGTGGCGGGCGCGATCGAGCCAGTCATCACCTGGGTAATGGCCGGGTACCACAAGGAGCTCCGCGAACGCCGCGGCCTCCGCGCGAACCAAAGATTCAGTCCCCGATGATGTGGTCCAGCGACTCGAGACCCACCAGCACTTCGCGCGGCTTGGATCCATCGGGCGGGCCGAGCACGCCGGCGTTATGCAGTTGGTCGATGATGCGTGCGGCACGACCGTATCCGATGCGCAGGCGCCGCTGCAGCAGCGATGTCGAGCCCTGGTTGTGCTGCACGCAGACTTCGGCGGCCTGCCGGAAGAGTGCGTCGCGCTCGCCACCGTACTCTTCCTCGTCGTCGCCGGATTCCTTCGGCTCGCGCGAACGCACGTACTCGAGGATGTCCTCTTCCTGCGCCGGCCGCTCCTCTGCACGCTCGCGATACCAGTTCATCAACTGCTCGGTATCCTCGGTCGAGATGTACGCGCCCTGCACACGTACCGGATCCGATGACGCGGGCGGCAGGAACAGCATGTCGCCGTTACCGAGCAATGCATCTGCACCGTTCTGGTCGAGAATCGTGCGCGAATCAACCTTCGAGCTGACGCGGAACGCGATGCGGCAGGGGAAGTTTGCCTTGATCAGACCGGTGATGACGTTCACGCTCGGGCGCTGTGTTGCGACGATGAGATGGATGCCGATGGCGCGTGCCTTCTGTGCGAGCTGCGCGAGCGGCTTCTCGACTTCGGCCTGCACCTGCATCATCAGGTCGGCGAGCTCATCGATGATGACGACGATGAATGGCAGCGGGCCGTCCTTGTACATCCACCGCTCGGGATCACCGTCGTCGGGGATCGGGCCCGCGCGTCGCAGTTCCTGGCCTTCGAGGACGCGTCGATTGAATTCGGCCAGCGAGCGGGCACCATTCTCCGAGAGCAGTGCGTAGCGCCGCTCCATCTCCAGCACAGCCCACTTCAACACCGTCGCAGCATCCTGCGGATCCGTAACGACCGGGTGACGCAGGTGCGGCAGGTCGCCGTACATGCTGAGCTCGACCATCTTCGGGTCGACCATCAGCAGACGCAGCGTTTGCGGCGAGTGTCGGTAGATCAGACTCGTGATCAGCGTGTTGATGCAGATCGACTTGCCCGAGCCGGTTGCACCTGCGATGAGCAGGTGCGGCATCTTCGCGAGGTCCGCGACGTACGCCCTTCCCGAAAGATCCTCGCCGAGTGCGAGCGGCAGCGTGCCCTTGTTCTTCTGGAACGCGCCGGACTCGATGATCGAGCGCAGGTAAACGGTCACACGTTCCGGGTTCGGCACTTCGACGCCAACAGCGCCCTTCCCCGGAATCGGCGCGACAATGCGCACGCTTGGCGCCTTGAGACCGAGTGCAAGGTCTGCATCGAGCGCGGCGATGCGGTTCACCTTCACGCCCGGCGCAGGCACCACCTCGAACTGCGTCACGACCGGACCCGTGGTTCGCCCGCCGATCTCGCCCTCGACCTTGAAGGTGCGAAGCGTCTGGATCAGCACCTGCCCGAGCCGGTCGAGTTCCGAATCGCTGAGCGACGTGTTCTGCGGCGGCGACGGTGTGAGCAGCGGGAGCGGCGGAAGATCGCCGGACTCGGGATCGCCGAACTCTTCGAGCTGCGGCTCCGGTGCGGGAGCCTTCCTGCGCGATTCCCGGCGCAGCAGCGCGGCAACACCGCGTTTGGGTGCTTCGTCCGGTACGACGGCGCCTTCCTCGTCTGCAGCGGCGGGAACGAGCGCAGGGAGCGCGTCCGCATCGTCTGCAGTTGCAGATACGGCATACGGATCGTTCGCTCCCGCATCGTCCTGCTCGAGCGTGACCGCGGCCGCCCGGAGACGGCCGGCGCGTGCTCTGCGCCAGGCCGCGGCAACCGGGTTCCAGCCGACCGTCGCGACAAAAAGCGCAACCGTGGCGACGAGGATAAAGAATGCGGCGCCGAAGCGGCCGAGCAGCGCCATGAGCGGGAGCCCGAGCCCGCGCCCGAGCCAGCCTGCGGCGGGCATGGACACGAGATCCGGGCGTTCGAGGACGCCCGCAGGCGCAAACAGGGCCGCAGCGACCGGCACGAGCACGGCAAGGCCGCCGAGCAGGGCGGAACGGCGGTAGGCGCTGCTCGCGTCGGTCCAGTCGAAGCAGCGGGCAGCGCCGATCGCCAGGAGCAGTGGGATCACCGAGGATCCGAGTCCGAAAACCCCGCGCGCGGCCACGGCGAAGCCACTGCCGATAACGCCCATGATGTTGCCGGTGGGGAACCAGCGGGAGGCGGCGCCATCCGCGCCGCCGATCGGGATCAGGCTGAGCAGGCTGAAGAGCGCAAGCGCGCTCAGTGCGATGCCCAGCAGCTCACGTCGTCTGTCCTGGTTCAGTGCTACGATCTCTACTGTGGGGATGTGAATTGTAGCGTCGCGTGCACCTGCTGCGTGCACGCGACGTCGCCGCGACCCACTACGTTACGCCGCGGCAGGTTTTGCCCTCGCCGCCATCAACCGATCCACGAACTTCGTGTCGAAGTCGCCGGCCTTGAACTCGGGCATGTCGAGCAGTTCGATCAGGAACGGGATGGTGGTGTGCACACCTTCGATGACGAAACACTCGAGCGCAAACTTCGCACGGGCAATCGCCTCGTCACGGGTTGCGCCGTGCACGATCAGCTTGGCGATCAGCGAATCGTAGAACGGCGGCACCATGTACCCGGCGTACGCGTGGGTATCGACACGCACCCCGGGGCCACCGGGCGGGTGGAAGATATTGATCATGCCTGGGCTCGGCGCGAAGTTGCGCGCCGGGTCTTCCGCGTTGATGCGGCACTCGATCGCGTGCCCACGGAAGTGCTTCGCGATGTCCGCGGGGACACTGAGATGCTCGCCCGCGGCAATGCGAATCTGCTCCTTCACGAGGTCGAGTCCGGTCACGAGTTCGGTGACCGGATGTTCGACCTGGATGCGCGTGTTCATCTCCATGAAGTAGAACGAGCCATCCTGGTCGAGCAAAAATTCGATGGTGCCGGCGGAGTAGTAACCGATCGCCTCGCACCCCTTGACCGCGGCCTGCCCCATTTTCTCGCGCAGTTCGGGCGTGAGCACGGGCGACGGCGCTTCTTCGATCAGCTTCTGGTGACGGCGCTGCAGCGAACACTCACGTTCGCCGAGGTGCACGACCCGGCCGTAGCGATCGCCGAGCACCTGCACTTCGACGTGACGCGGCTTGACCAGGAACTTCTCGAGGTAGACCGACGGATCGCCGAAGGCCGAGCGCGCTTCGTTCTGCGCCATCTGGAATTGCTGGACGAAGCTGGTCTCGTTTTCGGCGACACGCATGCCCTTGCCGCCGCCACCCGCGGCAGCCTTGATGATGACCGGGAAGCCGATTTCGCGTGCGATCTCCAGCGCCTGGTCCGCATCCGCGATCGCGCCTTCACTGCCGGGCACGGTGGGCACACCCGTCTGCGCCATCGTCCGCCGCGCCACCGCCTTGTCGCCCATCATGCGGATCTGGTCCGCTGATGGCCCGATAAACGTGATGTCGCTGCGCTCGCAGATTTCCGCGAATTCCGCGTTCTCGGCGAGGAAGCCGTAGCCCGGATGGATCGCTTCGGCGCCGGTGACTTCGGCGGCCGCGATCAGGCGCGGGATGTTCAGGTAGCTGTCGCGCACCGGCGCCGGGCCGATGCAGACATCTTCATCGGCGAAACGCACGTGCAGCGATTCGCGATCCGCTTCGCTGTAAACGGCAACCGTGCGAATCCCGAGATCCCGGCATGCACGAATGACACGCAGCGCGATTTCGCCGCGATTCGCAATCAGAACTTTCTTGAACATGTGGGGCGTCAGGCCGGTTCGATCCGGAAGAGCACCTGCCCGTATTCGACCGGGTCCGCGTTCTCCGCCAGGATCTCACGCACGATACCATCTGCATCCGACTCGAGCTCGTTCATGAGCTTCATCGCTTCGAGAATGCAGAGCGTCTGCCCCTTGCTCACCCGGCTACCGATCTCGACGTACGCCGGGGCTTCGGGCGCGGGTGCGCGGTAGAAGGTACCGACCATCGGCGATTTCACATCGACCAGCTTGCTGGCCGGCGCTTCCTCTGCCGGTGCCGCGGCCGGCGCAGCCGCTGGAGCGGCTGCAGGTGCAGCAGCCACCGGGGCGGCCGCCGCGACCGGAGCCGCGATCGGTGCCGCCGCCACGGTCGTCCCATTCACCACCGCCGTCGGCGCTGGTGTCTTCGAAATCCGAATGCGCATCCCCGCGCGATTGATTTCGATCGTATCGATCCCGCTCTGGTCGACGGCCGCGATCAGGCCGCGCAAGAACTCGAGATCCATCATCGACTGCCCCATTTCCGGCGCCTCGGTCGCGTCTTCACGCGCCGGCGCCTGCGAGCTCCGTGTTGCTCGGGAGGCGGCAGCATCCTTCGAACGTCGGCCGGTCCGACCCGGCGTGCCGGTGCTCGGCATCTTCACTCCTCAGATCGAAGTTGTGCGTCGGCCGCCCGCAGGCGACCCACCAGGCCGTGCAGCCCCAGCAGATAGCTGCTCCCCCCGAATCCCATGATTGTCCCGATCGCCACGTCGGCGAGCAGAGAAGTCTGACGAAACGACTCCCTTGCCGCGAGGTTGCTCAGGTGCACTTCCACAAACGGCCGGTTCACACTCACCAGCGCGTCGCGCAGCGCGACACTGGTATGCGTGTAGCCGCCCGCATTGACTACAAAGCCGTCCACCTCCTGCGCCAGTCTATGGACCAGATCGATCAGCGCTCCTTCGCTGTTCGACTGATGGCATTCGACCTCGACGCCGAGTCGGCCGGCCTCTTCCACAATCCGCCGGTTTACCTCGGCCAGGGTTTCCCGGCCGTACACTTCGGGTTCGCGCTGCCCCAACAGGTTCAGGTTGGGGCCGTGAATCACGCCGATCCTCAACGCTTCAGGCTCTGCAGCCAGGAGCGGAACATCTCGAGGTCGTCGTCCGAATCATCCTCCCCTTCATCGAGCGCCGGCGCCGTCGGCTGCGGTTCAGCATCCGACGCTTCACCCGTGCCCGTCACCTCCGCAGCTTCAGCAGACGCTTCCGGCTCCGGCGGAGCCTGCGGTGCAACTGGCGCAACCGGCTCAACCGGCAAGGCGGCAGCCGGGTCCGTGGACGGCCCGGCTGAGAACCACTCGTCGAAGGCCGCGTCGACCGGATTGGAGGAAACCGCGGAAATGGGCGGGGCCGCCGGCTTTGCCTCGGCCGGCGCCGAAGCACCCGCTGAGGTCAGCGGCATCTCCCAGGGCGCCGGGTCAGACGCTGGCTCCAGCGCCACCACCGCGTCTGGCGTGGTGGACTCTTCGCCGGCGTCGAGGATCAGCTCTTGTGGCGCGGGTTCCGCCACCGATTCCCCGGCCGGTTCGACCACCAGTTCGTCAGCCGGTTCGACCAGCGGCTCCCCAGGCGATTCGGACACGTCGGCGAGGGCGGTTTCGGGCGCGGCGGGCTCGAGCACCAGTTCGTCGAGCGGTTCTGGCTCGGACCCCGTTGCGGCGACAGCAGTTGCCTCGGGAGCGGAGCCGTTCGCTGGTTTCCAGGCGAGGAGGCTGGCAAAATACTCGCCGATCGAGGGGCCACTTCCGGTTTCCGCGTCCGCCTCATCAGTCCAGGAGAACGGGCTGGGCTCCGCGTGCTGTGAAGCTCCCGCATCGATCCAGGCAGACTCCAGAGTGTCGACGACTTCGTCCTCCGACTGCGCCTCCTCGATCCCGGCCGCCGCGTGGATCGCTCCGCGTTCTTCAACTTCGGCAAGCTTCTGCTGGAGCCGGGAATCATCCGGGCGCTGGTTCAGCAACGCGCGGTAGACCGCGGCCGCCTGATCGTCGAAACCCTGCGCACGGTACAGCTCGGCGAGTGTCTCCGTCGGCTGCGGCACATCGTCGTCCAAACCGGTCGCCCGGCTGGACGACAGCAGTGCCTCGAAACTGCGCTCCTGCGTCACCGGCGCCTGATCTGTACGATCCGCTTCTTCAGGCTCCGCACGCCTTACGACATCCATGATCGCATCTTCACCAACAATCCATTCCGACGCGTCGCCGCCCCGTTCCGCAAAAATTGACGCCGTTTCATCCTCCCCGGTCGAAACATCCGGCGTGGCCATCGGATCGGGCGATGTGCCGGCCGTTGATTCGTCCGCCTCGGCCGTCAATTCGTGGGATTCGGTCGCCAATTCGTTGGCCTCGGTGACGAGCTCCGACACGTCGCTTACCGCCGACTCTGCAGGCGGATCGTGCGTGGCTGCTGCCCAGGGGTCGACATCAGCGGGAGCAGGCCCGACATCCACAGACATCCAGGGCTGGGCATCCGACTCGGCCTCGGCATCCGACTCGGCCTCGGCATCCGACTCGGTATCAGCGTCATAAGCCTGCGACTCGACCTCGGAATCAGCGTCATCAGCCCGCGGCTCGACTTCGGCATCATCGTCATCAGCCCGCGGCTCAACGTCGGCATCATCGGCGGCCGACTGCGGCGGCTCGACCTCGGCGATATCCGCCCAGGTCTCGGTGTGCGCGGGCTGCGGCTCTGCTTCAGTTACGGCCTCCCAGGACGTGGATTCCGCAACCGGCGATGCATCCGGCTCGCTCGGCTGCCAGGCATCCGCCTCGGGCACCCCCGGCGATGTTTCCCCTGCCTCGGCGAAATCCGGGTGCAGGATCGCTTCCGTCGATTCCGGGGCCTCGGCCAGGTCCGCGCTCTCGGCAGCGGCCGTGGGTGAGGCTTCCGAATCGGCGGCAGTCAGGTCCACTTCGAAATCGCCCGCGTTCTCTATTTCCGGCTCATCGGCCGGGCCGAGATCGATCGGCATGCCAGGATCGAAGGCCATCGGATCCTCGGCGGAGACCGGGGTATCAAGCGGAGCAGCCGCTTCCGGGCCGCCGATCAGCCGGGCCAGATCGCCGGGCAGTTCGTCGGACTCGTCGTCTTCGGCAGTGTCCCAGCCGAGGCTGAAATCGGAGGTGATGGTCTGTTCGAGCGAGGGCGCAGCGGTTTCCGCAGCACTCTCGATCGCGAGAGGTTCGTCAGCAGCGGTATCGGGCGCGGGTACAGGCTCGTCGATTTCGATGGCCTCCGCTTCCGGGGCGGACTCGACCGGAGTGAAATCCTGTTCTTCGGCCGCAGCGTCGGGTTCGACCTGCGGAGGAGCGTACAGGAGTTCTTCGACGCGCCGGCGCAACTGGTCGTCGGTGGGGTCGAGTGCGAGCAGGTGCCGGTAATGGGTGAGGGCCTCGGCCTCGCGGCCATTCGCGTGGGCGAGGTCGCCGAGGGCGCGAACGGCGACCCGGTTCTCCGGATCGAGTTCCAGTACGCGACGGAATGCCGCCGTCGCATCGTCCGACTCCCCGAGATCGAGCAGGACGCGGCCGAGCACGACCTGCGCACTGGCATAGTCGGTGTGGCGCGCGATTCCGTCTTCCAGGATCCTGCGCGCACGGTCCAGCTCACCCGCCTTCCTGTACGCCTCGGCCAGGTGCGTGAAAACACGGCCACCGGGGTTGTTAGCGTACAGCGCTTCGAGCTTGGCTATTTCCTCGCGACTCGACTCCGCCATCGACTCTTGGCTCCAACGATTTCCGGAAGGTCTGGGGCGAATTGAAGATAATAGAGTTTGCCACACACGCGGTCAACGCGGGGCGGGTGTGGCACGGACAGGCCCCGGGTTGCTGGGGCTGGGGGCTTGCGGTAACTTTTAACGTTTCCCTTGTAACACCTTTATTCAGGCCGCTGTAGCCGGAGTCGTACTGCTATGATGCGTCAGATGCGTGAGAACATGAAGCCGATCATGCTGGCGAGCGCCGTCGCCTTCGTGGGTCTCATGGTATTCGGGTGGGGGATGGATGTCACCGGACGATCCGCGACTTCGGGCGGCGAGCTCGGGCGTGTGAACGGCGATCCCATCACCTTCCAGGAATGGCAAGAAGCCTACAACAACCTGTACAACCAGCAGCAACAGCAGATCGACGGCCCGATTTCGACGGCGATGACACGCCAGATCGAGAATGCGACCTGGGATCAGTTGGTCATGCAGAAGCTGGTGGATCAGGAGCTGCGGAAGTACGACATTCGCGCCACCGACGCGGAAGTACGGCAGGCGGCGATGTACATGCCACCGCAGGAGTTCATGTCGAATCCGGTCTTCCTGACGAACGGCCAGTTCGACATCCAGAAATACCACCAGTTCCTGGCCAGCCCGCAGGCGGACGACCAGTTGCTCGCGCAGCTCGAGGCGTACTACCGCGAGCTGATCCCGCGCAGCAAGCTGTTCTACCGCGTGACGACCGGCGTGTACGTGCCGGACGCCGAGCTGTGGCGGCTGTGGCGTGATACCCGTGAGACCGCACGCGTGAAGTACATCTTCATCGACCCGGCAACGCTGATTGCGGACAACCAGGTCAGTGTCACGGATGCAGAGCTCCAGAAGTACTACAACGACCACAAGAAGGAATTCGAGACGCCGGCGAGCGCGCAGGTGAAGTATGTCGCGATCGAACGGACGCCGATTGCGGCGGACACGGCGGCATCGCTCGCAAAGGCACGGGAGATCCGCGCCGAGCTGGTTGGTGGTGCCGATTTCGCCGAAGTCGCGCGTCGTGAGTCGGCGGATCAGGGCTCGGCCGTCAACGGCGGTGAGCTGGGCACGATCCGCAAGGGCCAGACGGTTCCGGCCTTCGATGCCGCGGCGTTCTCGCAGCCCCTGAATCAGATCTCCGAGCCGATCCAGACGCAGTTCGGCTATCACCTGATCCAGGTGCAGAGCCGCGGCGGCGATTCGGCGCAGGCACGCCACATCCTGATCCCGATCCAGGTCAGCGAAGAGCGCGAAAACGCGCTGCTCATGAAGGCCGACTCGCTCGAGGAACTCGGCACCACCATGTCGCTGGAACAGGCCGCCCAGCAGATGGGGCTGCGCGTCCGGACCGGGACCGTCGAGGAGACCCAGACCTTCCTTCCGGCCGTCGGTGACGCCGCGGACGCGGCGGTCTGGGCGATTCAGGATGCCGAGGTCGGGGACGTGAGCGACGTCTTCGAGACGCCCGCGACCTTCTACATGGCAGAAGTGACGAGCAAGACGGAAGCCGGAGTGCGGCCCTTCGCCGAGGCGAAGCCGGCAGTCACAGCTCGCCTGATCCAGGCGAAGAAGCTCGAGGAAGCAAAGCGGATCGGACGTTCGGTCGTCGATGCGATCCGCTCGGGCAAGACGATGGAGCAGGCCGCCTCAGAGAACCGACTGGCCGTTGAGGAAGCCGGGCCGTTCACTCGACTTGACTTCGTCCCCGGCCTCGGACGCGCCAATGCTGCGATCGGAACCGCGTTCGGCCTCAAGCCCGGCCAGATCAGCGGCGTGGTCGAAGCGGAAGGCGCACTCTTCGTAATCCAGACGCTGGAGAAGACCGAAGCCGACCGGGAGGCGTGGGAGACCGAGAAGGCCGCCCAGCAGCCCCGAATCGCCCAGGCCCTCGCCCAGCAGCGCTGGGATCAGTACCTGAGCGCCCTGCGCGAGAGCGCCAAGATCGTGGACAACCGCAACCAGGTCCTGCGCCGCGGCAACGAGGACCTGCCGACGCAGGTTCCCATGGGCGCGCCCTTCTGATTCGAGTTCGGATTTTGAAGAAGTCCCGGGCCACATAATTGTGGCTCGGGATTTTTTTGTGCGTTGTGCGGGAGGCGGACGGCAGGTGAGGAGTGAGGAGTGAGGAGTGAGGAGTGAGGAGTGAGGAGTGAGGAGTGAGGCGTGAGGCGTGAGGCGTGAGGCGTGAGGCGTGAGGCGTGTGGGTATGGGTATGAGTATGGGTATGGGTATGGGTATGGGTATGGGTGTGGGTGTGGGTGTGGGTGTGGGTGTGGGTGTGGGTGTGGGTGAGGGTGAGGGTGTGACGCGGGCTCGAACTTCCCAGCCGCTGCGTCGGCGCACATGCGTGGGGGATTGGGCGGCCTGTACCGGATCGAATTCCCAGGCGTGCGGCGAGATTCCAACCGCTGGGGGATTGGGCGCTTTGGCGCCGCGTAATTTCCCAGGCGCGCCTGATTCAGCGGCGACTGGGATATTGGACGCTGGCACACCAGAAAAGGAAAAGGACGCGAGCTTTTCGCGTCCTTCCTGTCTCGGAAATCCGGGCGCCAGGGTGGTCGGGAATCCGGGCGCCAGCGGGATCAGGCCCGGGTCGTCTCCGTTTCGGAGCGGGCCGCGACCTGCGCGGGCGGGGCGGGCGGCTTGATTTCCTTCTGGTCCTCGGCGGCGCGTTCGATGTCGTTGTTGATTTCGCGCATGGAGCGCTTGAACTCGCGAATGCCCTTGCCGAGGCCGGCACCGAGTTCGGGGAGCCGCTTGGCGCCGAAGACGACCAGGAGAATGAGCATCACAAAGATCATCTCGGTCGGGCCGAGGTTACCGATGAATGGCATAGCGAACTCCCTGCGTAGTTAGAACCAGGAGCGCATCACCAGCGCTACCAGTAAGACGCCGACAACGCTCAAGGCGTTTAGATTAATAGTTAACGGGCCGAGCACGATTGCAACAGCGATCAGGTCGATGCTGAGCGGACCGAGCGAGGCGGAAACCGCGGTTGTCAGAAACTCGCGGGCGGCGCTGTCGGGCATGAACAGCACGGCGATTTTGGTGAACAGCGCGCCCAGAAAAAGCCCGACGATGACCGCCCAGACCATACGGGGGATCGGCCCCCTTCTCGGGTTGATCATCGTACCACCCCTCCCATGCCTGGTTCCATTCGAATAAGCCTGAAAATGCGCAGGTCAGGCGCGGCGATCGATGACGTAGGCGACCGCATCGCGCAGAGACTCTTTTTCTGCGCAGTCAGGAAGCAAAACCAGCGCCGCCGTGGCCTGTTCCCCGAAATCGAGCGCGCGAGCGCGGGCGTAGTCGATCCCGCCGCGCCGACGCGTAATCTCGATAATGGTCGCGATGTCCTCGTCCTGCGGTTCGGGATCCGCGAAGAAGTGCTCGACCAGCGTGCGTTCCGCAGCGCTCATGCGAGTCATCGCATGAATCAGCGGAAGCGTCATCTTGTGCTCGCGCAAATCCTGCCCCGACGGTTTGCCTGTGATTTCGGCGGTCTCCGAATAATCGAGCAGATCGTCGGCAATCTGGAATGCCATTCCGAGTGCGTGCCCGTAGGCCGCGAGCGGCTCACGATGCTGCGGATCGCCAGCGAGCGCGCCGAGTTCGCAGGCGGCCATCATCAGCGATGCCGTTTTGCTCGCGATCAGCCGGTCGTAGTCCTCTTCGCTGAAAGCGAGCGCATCGCAGGAAATGAGCTGACGCATTTCGCCTACGCTCATCTCGTTGGCCGCGCCGCCAAGGACCGAGACCAGTTCGACTCGCCCCAGTGTGGCGAGTTCGGTGAGTGCACGGCTGTACAGGTAGTCGCCCATGATGACTGCGGTCTGGTGATTCCAGAGCGCATTCACGGTCGGCATCCCGCGGCGCAGCACCGAGTGATCGACCGCGTCGTCGTGGACCAGCGTCGCCAGATGCACCAGTTCGACCAGCGCGGCCAGGGTGACGGCACGCGGATGCGGCGCATTCCCGATCTGATTGGCAAGCAGCAGAAGGGTGGGGCGAAACAGTTTTCCCCGCGCCCAGAAGAGGTGTTCGTTTACCTCATCGATCGCGGGGAAATCGCTGAGCACAATCCGGCGCAGCTCATCCACGACGCCTTCGAGCTGGCCTGCGATTGGTTTCTGTATTTCCGAAAGCTTCGGCAGTTGCGTACGAAGCATTGAGTCTTGACCTGCCCGGGCAAAAAATCCGGCCCGAAACTACCCGTTTTACGAGGGAGTGTCAAAGCCGCGACAGTCGGGCGGCCGCATCCTGGAACGCGATATCGAGTCCGACCACGCGCTCATACGCCATACGCGCGTTGTCCCGCTGGCCAAGCCCCTCGTAGGATCGGGCCAGATGGTAGTAGACACCGATCAGGTCGATATCATCCGCCACCGGCAACTGCAATGCACGATTCAGCACGGTTACGGCGATGTTGTACTGCTGCTTCAGCAGAAAGCAGTGCCCCAGTTCCTCGAACACCTTGAGCCGCTCGAGTCCCGCCTTCAAGGCCGTCTGGAACTCGGAAATCGCTTCGTCGATGAGTCCCATTTCCTTATAAGCCAGGCCCAGATCGTAGTGGCTGGCCGCATCGTCGAAGGAAACGTGCTCGGCGACCTTCTGCTTGAACTGCGTCAGCATGTCGGCGAAATCCCGGTCTTCATCGCCGGTGGGCGCCTTCTCCGCAACCACAAAACGCGTGGTCTCCTGAACCGGCTCGTCGTCTTCGGCCAGGAAGGCGGCGAGGTCGACGTAGTCGGTGCGGGCTGCAGTCTCTGCCGTGGGCGCAACCGGGGGTGTATCGCGTTCCACCCCGGCCGGGGCCGCTGCATACGGTGCGCCTCCAGGCTGATCAGACCCGGGCACCGCAGGTTCAGCCGTCGCAGGGTCAGCAAATTCGGATTCCGCCGTTCCAGGATCAGCCGTCGCAGGTTCAGCCAGTTCGGATTCTGACATCCGAGGTTCAGCCGCCCCAGGTTCAGCCGTCCGAGGTTCAGCCAGTTCGGTTGGTGCCGGCGCAGGTTCGGCCCACTCGGATCCAGTGGCCGCAGGTTCGGTCGGCGCGGCAGACACTTCAGCCGGAGGCTCCGGGTCCGGGCTCGTATCGTGTTGGAGCGCTTCGTACGCGGGGAGTGCCGGTTCAGCGACGGGCGTCTGCGCCGTCTCGACTTCAAACGTGCTCGCCAGCCCGAGATCCACCGGCCCCGCATCGGCCGGCTGATCGATGGACGCTGCCGGGTGCTCATCCCAGGAGAGGTCGGCCGCCTCGTCGCTGGAGGGTTCCGGGCGCTGGTCCCATGAGAAGTCAGCCGATGAGGGAATGGACGGCTGCGGCTCGACCGGCGGGTGCTGCTCCGGCAGCGGCGTCCTCGACGATGCCTCAAACCCGGCAGGTTGGGCCTCCTCCTCGTCATCCCAGATCGAGGGGAGTTCGTAATCGTCTTCTTCGAAATCCTGAGTCGTGTCTGCGGGCTGCTCCGGGACGGCACCCCGCAGGCCAATCGGCGGTACCGCGGCGGCCGGAGGAAGCTCGGAGGTCTCCGGCAGTTCACCGACCGGTAGCTCGAACAGGGCATCCGACAGGCCGGCCGGGTCCGGGTCCGCTTCGATCAGGTCATCGACACCGAGCACACCCGGCCCTTCGAGGTTGACCAGCGCACTTTCCTCGATACCTGGAACTTCGCCGTCGAGCGTCGCCAGATCCGCGTCCAGCGGGGAAAGATCCTCGATCCGGGGCGGCAGTTCGTCTTCCGATGCGTACTCCAGGGCAGGCCCGGTGGCCTCGTCGGAGTCCAGCTCGAAGGTCGGCAGGTCCGTCGAAAACACGGAGGGCTCCTGCTCGACGAAGGTCCCGCTTTCAGGGATCGCCGCCTCCTCGAGTGTTGCCAGTTCGTCATCGAAGTCCGCAGGCTCGTTATCGAGCGTCGGCAGCGGGGCCTCGAGCGTCGGCGATGCAGTATCGAGCGTCGGCGGCGCATCGTCGAGCATGGGCAGGTCGTCACCGAGCGTCGGCAACGCATGATCGAGCATGGGCAGGTCTTCGCCGAGGGTCGGAAGCGCAGCACCGCTGCCCGCCAGCCCATCGTCGAATGTCGGCAGCTCTTCCTCGAGCGTCGGCAGCTCTTCCTCGAGTGTCGGCAGCTCATCATCCTGGCCGGGCAGTTCATCATCGAGGCCGGGCAGCTCTGTCGGGTAGTCCTCCCATTCGTCGGCGTAGCCGGCCGCGGCGGGTTCGTCGATCAGTCCCGGAAGCGGGGCCGCGCCGAAGCTGGTCTCATCCTCGATCAGCGGCAGGTCCGCGCTGAGCCGGTCCGTGAGTTCTTCGTCGGCTACGAAGTCGCCGGTTTCGAGGCCAAGGTCCGAGGTGTCGATCCCGGCAGGCGCATCGATCTCGACCATGCCGATGTCGAGCGCGGCGGAGGGAGGCGGGTCGGCCATCGAGAGGTCGAGCATCGGCAGGTCCGTCGCGCTCTCGTCTGAGACCGGCTCCTCGACCGGTGCCTCGAAGCCGGGCAGGTCGATCATGCTGGTATCGAGGTCGCCTGCATCGGCACCGAAAGCGGCTCCTGCGGCGCTCTCCAGCCCGAGGTCCATCAGCCCCGGCAGCTCATCGGGAGTTGTATGGGCATGGGCGGCGGGTTCGACGGCAGGCGGGGGCGGCGCCGGTGCGGCGAACGCGTTCGGATCGAGCGCGAGAATTTCCTTCTTCAGCCGTTCGGCTTCCGTGGGCTGCCCGGCTTCGAGGCGCAGCGCATGTGCGCGGGTGAGCTCGACGACAGCCTGTTCGGTCCGACCGTGCGTGCGCAACTGACGGCCGAGCAGTTCGCGCACCTCCGCGTCCTCGCTCAGGTTCGCGAAATCCTCCAGTGCGCGGAACGCTTCGTCGAGCGCGCCGCGCTGCAGCATCTTCTCCGCATATTCGAGGTACCAGCGTCGTGCATCGGTTGCGAAGCCCTGCAGCGCGCTGAAGTGACCGAGCTTCTTGAGCAGTTCGGTCCGGTCGGGCATGTAGCGGAGCGCCTTGTTGCAGAGCGCTATCGCGTTGTTGTACAGCCCCGCTTCCGCATAGTGGTCGGCCGCCTGCTCATAGTACTTCACGGCTTCGGCAGGCTTGCCGAGCCGCACGTACAGATCGCCGACCCGGTTGTAGAGCGGAAGCTCCTGCTCGACTTCGCCCTTTTCCGCAGTCCGGAGGACTTCGACGTAGACCGAGATGGCCTTGTCCCACTCCTCGCGCTGCTCGTGTTTGCGGGCGTCGTCCTTCAGCTTAGCGATAGCCTTCATTCGTCCCGTGTAACTGGGGAATTGTTGTGTGCCGCCAGATGGTCGACCAGGCGACGAGACAACATACGCTGGGTTGTGCCCGGCTCCAGCCGGTAGTACCGCTCTGCGGCGCTCGCGAGCAGCGCGTCCGGCAGCATGCCGATGATTTCGGTCTCCACCACCACGCCACCCCGCACGACGACGCGCTCCTCGAGCGCCGCGAAAACCGTCGCCGGCGACTGCACCTCGGGATCTTCGAGGTTCATCGAGATCTGGATCCGCTCACGTGTCGGCAGCCAGAGTGCCAGTGCCCGCACGCCGCGCAACCCGCTGCGCGATTCGCGCAGATCACGTGCAACCTCACGCGCCGCTTCGAGCGACAGCCCGTCAAGCCACACGTTCCACGCAAGCAGCACGCGCCGGGCGCCGACACACGCAACACCCGCGCTCGGATGTGCGCCCGGGTGCGCGTAGGCATCGGGCAGCACATCCGGGATGCGGTCCGCGGGCCAGAGCTCAACCAGTCGCTCGTAGCCGCCAGTGCGCAGGGCCTGCAACGGCCGTCCCGGGGGATCTGAAGCCTGACCGTAAAAGAAAACCGGTACGCCAACTTCCGTCGCAATCCGGTGACCGGCACGACGGGCGACTTCGGCCGCATCCGCCATCGTCATACCGGCGAGGGGAACGAACGGCAAGACGTCGAGCGCGCCCACGCGCGGATGCACACCGTGATGCTTGCGAAGATCAATGCGTTCGAAGGCAACCTTTGCACCGGCGACCGCGGCATCTTCGACGAGGTTGGGGGCCCCCGCGACGGTGACGACCGATCGGTGGTGGTCCGGGTCTGCCGACCAGTCGAGCACGTCCGCGCCAGTTTCACGCATGGCGGCCACGATGGCTCGAACGACGGCTAAATCCCGTCCCTCACTGAAGTTTGGCACCGCCTCCAGTACCCGGGCGGTCATGGCGTCGAAGATACAGAGTGGTGATGCGGGTCACAAGCGCCGGATACGTTGCGACCGCGCTTCCAGACGCCGGCGATCGGCGGCCAGCCGAAGCGGTACGGAATCTCGGTATAGTGCGCGACCGACCAGAGCACGAGGTCCGCAGGAGCACCCGGGCGCAGTTGTCCGCGGCCGTCGGTCAGTTGCAACGCGAGAGCGCCGCCGTGCGTTGCCGCGTACAGCGCTTCAAGCGGATCGAGCCCCATCTGCGAACAGGCGACGGTCAATACGAGCGGCATCGACGGCGAGGGCGACGAGCCAGGATTGAAGTCGGTAGCGAGTGCGAGGCGCGCGCCGGCTTCGATCAGTTTGCGGGCTGGTGCGTAGTTCTTTCTACCGAGGAAGAACAACGTGGTCGGAAGCAGCGTCGCGATCGTCGATGACCCTGCGAGCGCGGCGATGCCTGCGTCCGAGATGGCGCCGAGATGATCCGCGGATGCGGCGCCGAGTTCGGCGCCAAGTTCCGCCGCGCCCGAATTGCTCAGCTCGTCTGCGTGCAGCTTCGGAACCAGTCCGTGTGCGAGCCCCGCTTCGAGCACGCGCCGGGTCTGTTCGGCGGTGAATACGCCCGGCTCCATGAACACGTCGCAGAACTGCGCGAGCTTCTCCGCGGCAACCGCTGGGATCGATTCCTCGACCAGCAGATCGACGTACGCATCGCGATCGTCGCGATACTCCGGCGGAAACTCGTGCGCGCCGAGGAACGTCGGCACCAGATCCATCGGCGTCTCCTCTCCGAGTTTTCGAATCGCGCGCAGCGTTTTCAACTCATCGGCGGTGGTGAGGCCGTAGCCGCTCTTCACTTCGGCGGTGGTGGTGCCATGTGCAAGCATGGCCGCGAGCCGAGGTCGTGACAATTCGACGAGTTCCGCTTCGCTGCGACTGCGCAGGTCACGCACAGACGCGTTGATGCCGCCACCCTTCCCCGCGATCTCCATGTAGGGCACACCGCGGCAGCGCAGCGCGTACTCGCCCGAACGCCACGCGCCGAACACTGCGTGGGTATGCGAATCGACGAAACCCGGTGTGAGCACACCCCGATTGCAGTCGATGCGCTCCACTTCCCCACTCGCGTGGATCTGCGGGCCGATATCGACGATGCGACCATCCTCGACGAGAACGTTCGCATCTTCGATCACCGACGCCTCGGTCGGATCCGTGCAGGTCAGCACCTGCGCAACGTTCCCGAAGAGAATGCGTGTCATGACTATGTGCTGTGCAGGTGAATGCCCGCGAAAGTACCGCTGCGTACGAGTTGCTCCACCGCCACGATGTCGTCGTGCAGGATGCGGTCGTTGCCGAGCGGCTCGACGACCTCGCGAATCCTGTGGTAGGCAGCTTCGACGCCACGCCCGGGACGCAGCGGCTTGAGAAACTCGAGCGCCTGTGCCGCAGTGAGCAGTTCGAGCGCGAGCACCGATTCGAGCAACTGCACCGCTTCACGTGCCTTGAGCGCCGCACCGACACCCATCGAGACGTGGTCTTCCTTGTTGTTGTCGGTCGGGATGCTGTCGACACTCGCCGGCGCCGCCTTCAGCCGCAGATCCGCCACCAGCGCCGCCGCGGCGATCTGCGCCAGCATCAACCCGGAGTTGACGCCGGGATCCTTCGACAGAAAGGCGGGCAGGTCGGAAAGCGACGGATCGACCAGGCGGGCAATCCGGCGTTCACTGATGGCGGCAAGATCCGCACACGCGATGGCCAGGATGTCGAGCACCTGCGCGACCGGCTGGCCATGGAAGTTGCCGCCACTCAGGATCAATCCTGCCTCGGGGAACAGCAGCGGATTGTCGGTGGCGCTGTTCGCCTCGATCTCCAGCACCTGCCGCACATACTGCAGCGCCTGCCGCGCCGCACCGTGGACCTGCGGCATGCAGCGCAGCGAATACGCATCCTGCACACGCGGATCGTCATAGCGGTGCGACTCGCGAATCTCCGAATCCAGCAGCAGCGCACGCAGCCGCGCCGCACTGATGCCCTGCCCGACCTGCGGACGCGCACGCTGAATCAGTTCGTGGAAGGCGTCCGGCGTTCCGCGCAATCCTTCCAGACTCATCGCGCCCGCAACTTCGGCGGTTTCGACTGCACGCTCCGCGCGCAGCAGCGCGAGGATGCCGATCCCGGTCTGCACCTGGGTGCCGTTGTTGAGCGCGAGCCCTTCCTTGGCCTCGAGCACGAGCGGCGTCAGGCCTGCGCGCTCGAGCGCATCCGCACTCGCTAGCACTGCCCCTTCATGCTCCGCACGCCCCTCGCCGATCAGCGTAAGCGCGAGATGGGAAAGCGGGGCGAGGTCGCCGGAAGCACCCACACTCCCGCGACACGGGATGCGCGGATGGATGCGACGGTTCAGCAATTCGATCAGCAGTTCCAGCACTTCGGTCCGCACACCCGAATGCCCGAGCGCAAGCACATTGGCCCGCAGCAGCGTGATCGCCCGCACTTCTTCGGTCGGCAATGGATCGCCGATTCCCGCCGCGTGGCTGCGAATCAGATTGACCTGCAACTCCCGGATGCGGTCGCGCGGAATGACCACTTCCGACAGCGCACCAAATCCGGTGGTCAGCCCGTAAACGACCCGCCCTTCTGCCACCGCCCGGTCGACCATCGCGCGTGCCGCCTCCACACGCGGACGCGCCTCCGCCGCCAATGCGACGGGCGCATACGAAACCGCAACGCGCTCCACATCTTCCAGAGTGAGCGCGTCGCCACGAAGCTGCACGAGTTCAGACATGGGCGCGCATTATAGACACGCCCTCGCAGCCGGACAATCCCTTGCAACTCAGGCGTGCGCGTCGACGTGTATTCCCTGACAGCGCGCGTTAACGGCGTTGCGCGCATTCGCATGCGTCGTGGTGCGCTGGCGCCATGCAATTTTTTTCACGCAGAGTTTTTGAAGAGAGCCGCGGAGTTCGCGGAGGGGTCCTGCGTGTAACGGCCACTTCACGTGAACGAATCATTCATGTTTTTATATTCATACAAATGCTACCATCCCGTTTCCGAACAAGTGTTACAGCTACAGCTCAAGAGTAGTGATAATTTAACTTTATCTAACTATGAAGATCACGGACGCGGAACGGAATAAATACCGAAATAAACACATCCAAGACGGGCACCCGATAATCACGTCATGTTTTGTTTTATTTAATTAATAAAAACCAGAATGGAACAAGCCGCGGGCGTGGATTGGAAGTAATGGCCTCTGCGGCTCAGCGACTCTGCGCCTCTGCGTGAAAATGAGCTAGCGATTCCCTCGACCAAGCGGTTCCCAGACAAGCGGTTCCCCGAACGCGCGACTGCGCGTCCGGAGTTGCCGATTCCGCAAGAGCAGGCTCAGCGAGGCGTGGTCAGGCCGCGTCGGGCGTTGTCACGCTGTTCGTAGTCGAACTTGAGCGCGTCGTTGGCGCGCAGGGCGACACGGAACTGGAAGCTGAAGTTGCCGTTCTGTGCCTTTACGAAGTCGAAGTTTGCATCCCAGTCGTGGAGCGCGCGCGTCAGCGTCAGGAAATGGTCGGTGAACTGGCCGGCGCTGATGGAGTAGCCGGTCTGCCAGCTCACGTTCCAGAGTTCGGTCGGCTGGAAGGTGACAGTGGCGTTGAGCATCGAGTTGCCGGCGATGCCGGCGGTGCCGCCTGCGCCGACGCTGCGGGGACGGTCGAGCGTGTAGGAGAACGACGCATTCCAGGAGCCGACCGGGCCGCGCTGTCCGGCCATGGTCGGCTGGGGGCGATCGCCGATCAGTCCGAGGTTTCCGCCTTCGCGGTCGCCGATGGTGCCGCCTTCCGGTTGCTGAGCGGTCGGGGTTTCGGTGGAGCCGGTCGCGGGGGGCGCATCGTCGCCAGCGCCGAATCCGAGCATCCGGAAAATCCACGAGTTCGCGTTAAGCGAGAAGTTCGCGCTCACACGGCTGAGGTGGGGCGAGAATACGCGATCCTGCCGGGTCCCCTGAGGGGCATCCTCGGGGAGCGGAATCGGGCGGAACAGGTCGTGGGTGACCGAGAGCTGCAGGCCGCGCAGCAGGTCGGAGTTGATGCTGTTCGAAAGCTGCGCCGTCTGGAAGCCGAACCCACCGCGCTTGCGTTCGGCAAAGTCGTACGTGATCACGTCGGTGTTGATCGAGAGGATCGTGACCTTGCGGCCCTGCTTGATGCGGCGCGGCTGGGTCGGATCGACGGAAACGCTGTCTTCGGCTGCAGCGGCGGAATCGGCGGACTCTGTTTCGCGGAACTTGCCCTCGATCGTCTGCGACAGCCCAAGGCGCAGCGAGTTCTGCTCGCGCGTGTTGCTGAGTCCGAAAATCGAATCCAGGCGCGGGGTCGAGGCTGGAGCCGGCGAATACGCGTAGGTGATCGACGGCGAGATGTGATGACGGATGCGTTCGACGGAGGCGACACCCGGCCAGAAGCCGAACAGGTCGACCTTGAGCTGCGCACTCGCATCGATTCGCGCAGGGGAGCTGACCAGATCGCCGCCGGTGAGCGGGCTGCGCACCATGCTGCCGCGTATTGCGAGCGCCGGCGTGAACGTGCTGGTCCCGATCAGCCGCTGCTGGAACCCGAGCGATGTGCTCCAGTCCATGGCTTCCTGCGTTTCCTCCGGGAGCGCGGGCAGCGTGTCGAGTTCCGCCCGCTCGTGGCGTTTCGATTCACGGCGGGTGAAATTCTGGCTCCAGGAGAGTTTGCCGAGGGTGAAGCCGCTCTGGGCGGTGAGGTTGGTGATGTCCTCATCACGCACGGTCGGCCGGTCGATCGATTCCTCGAAGCGTTTGGTATCGCGCGAGAAGGTCGCCTGGCCTACCCATGTCCCGTTGTTGTACCAACTCCCCTCGCCCGTCGTCGGGAAGAGCGTGATCGAGGTCAGGTTCAGGCTCGCCGACGGCAGCGTCATGGTCACGCTGTTATCCGAGAGCTGCTGATTGCGGTTGGCGCCGAGGTTGAGCGAGCCCCAGTCGAACCGACGGCTGAGCCCGCCGCTCGAACGGATGCTGCGGTTCAGTTCCCGTGGATCGAATGAGAACTCACTGACAAAGCGGCTGGACGAGGCATACGCGACATCCGCACGCAGGTTGGTCCGCTCATTCGGCTCCCAACTGGAATTCGCCGCCACGGTGAGTTCACGACCACCGCTATTACGCCAGTAATGGTTGACCGTTGCACCGCCGCGCAGGAAATGACGCAGGAAGTTGAAGTCGTAGCCCGCTTCGAGTTTGGTGTAGTTGTTGGCGTACCAGCCCATCGCGATCTTCGAGCCCATGTACTCGTTCATCGCCCAGTAGACGCCGACGTTGTCGATTTTGCGGTTGTAGCGGCTGTTGCGCCGTACGATGTCGTTGATCTGGAAGTCGGGCATCAGGATGCCGCTGCGACGCCCCTGCTTTGTGCTCTGCACGATGAACGGCAGCCAGAACACCGGCACATCGCCGAAGTTCAGCGTCACGTCGCGTGCAACCATCACATTGTCGTTGACGACCTTGATCTCGCCGGCGCTGAAGTGGTAATGCGGGACCTCAAGGTTGCAGTCTGTGAAGACCCCGCTGTGGCCGTAGACGTCGGTGCCCTTCGTGTACAGCTCATGGGCGCGAATGCGCCAGGCTGCGCCTTCCGTCACGGTGGTGGTCGCATCCACCGCCATGCCTACCCGAGTGCTCGTGTTGTAGCAGACCTGCTGGCTTTCGACCGGAGCTTCGGCGCCCGCGCCGCTCAGGACCGGCTTTCCGTACGCGCAGACGATCGACGTGTTCTGGTTGAACGTCAGCAGTGAATCGGCAGTCATGGTCTGCCCCTCGCGCACGACAACCGCTTTGTCGGTCGAGTCCGCCTGCAGCCGGAGTGTGCCGGTGTCCGCATTGAAGGTGGCAGAGATGCCCTTGTATTCGGTGGCGGTGAAACCGGGCAGGGTTGCCAGTTGCCGCATCAACGAGTCGCGTGCGAGTGCGGGCGTCTGCGCCTGCTCCTGACCGCGCTGGCCGCCTGCGGCTTCCGGAACGGTCGGCACCGCCTGCGCCGAGTCCTGCTGGCGCAGGTATGCGTTGAGCGCCGCGGTATCGCCGGCCGCGCGAAGGCTGTCGAGCTTCGCCTGTTCACCGAGCCGCTTGAGTTTGTCCATCACGGTTTCACGCGCGGTCTTCGGCTTCTCCTGCTGCGGCGGCTGTTGCTGCGCAAAGGCGGGAGTGGCGAAGGACAGCGCTGCGATCGCAGCCACCAGCGTGCGACGGATCACAGGGCCTCCGTCATGGGTTCGGCCATCAATGCCTTCCGACGGCGTCGCTCCATCAGGCGGGCGATGCCGATGCTCATTTCATACAGCAGAATGATCGGTCCCATCATGAATATCGTGACTGTCACCGCGTCACCCGGGCTGAGCAGCGCGGCAAGAACGGCGGCACCGGCAATTGCAAACCGCCGCTTTTCCGCGAGGAACTTTGAAGAGATCAACCCGAGTGCGGAAAGCACCATGACCACGACGGGAAGCTCGAACACCAAACCGAAGGCAAGCAGCACTTTCGTGACCATCGCCATATACGGACCGATGACGATCTGCTGTCGCAAGGATTCAGTTTGGAACCTGTCGGCAAACTGGAAGGTCATTGGCAGAACGACAAAATACGCCAGCGCGACACCCGCGAGGAACAGCACCAGGCCCAGATAGAGTGCCGGCACGATTGCTTTTTTCTCCCGCTTATGCAGAGCGGGAGAAACGAAGGACCAGATCTGATACGCGACGATGGGAAAGGCGAGCAGGACGCCAACCGTAATCGCCAGCTTCAATGTCACGAAGAAGGGGTCCATCGGACTCAGGTATCCGAGACGTTCGTCGGTCATGACCGCGGTTCCGTTGGGTCCCGTTACGGTCATCGGCCTGAGATACGGCTGGATTGGGTCAATCAGCAGTTCGAGCACCGCAAACCGTGTAACCAGCCAGAACCCGATGATCGAGCCGATGGTGATGGCCAGCACGCTCCAGAGGACACGCCACCGCAGTTCCTCGAGGTGATCGAGGAACGGCATTTCAGCCGAGGAATTCTTGCCTGACAGGAACTTCATAAGGTTCAAAGCGGCAGCTCGGCCTGGCCCTCGTTCAAAGCGGCGCGCGCGCGCCGCGCGCTGAGATCGCGCAATTCCTCGTAGAACTCATCGATATCCTGAAAGTTCCGGTAGACCGAGGCGAAGCGGACGTAGGCAACATGGTCGCGGGACTTGAGGCGTTCCATAATCATTTCGCCGAGCGTCCGCGTGTCGATTTCCTCGCGGCCCTGCCGGTTCAACTGGTCCTCGATCTCGGTGGAAATCTGGTCGATCTCGATCGGCGTGATCGGTCGTTTGACACAGGCGAGGCGCAGGGAGCGGAGCAGCTTGCGGCGGTCGTAGCCTTCGACGGTGCCGTCGCGCTTGACCACCTGCAACTGTCGCTCCTCCACGTACTCGTAGGTAGTGAATCGCTTCCCGCATTGCAGGCACTCGCGGCGGCGGCGAATCGCGCCGCCTTCGCGACTGCTGCGCGAATCGACTACCCGGTCCTCGGTCCCGTGGCAATACGGACAGCGCATATCACCGCAGGCGGTTCAGCCGGCGCCTTGCCTCGGAAGCCGCGTCCGTATCCTTGTAGCGCGCGATCACACGCTCGTAGTACGTGCGTGCCGCCCGCGTCTTCTTCTGTTCCTCGGCGATGTTGCCCGCGCGCAGCAGCGCCTGCGAGGCACGCTCCGTTGAACCGGGGAACTGCTCGACCACCTGGTCGAACTCCTTCGTCGCATCGTCGAGGTTACCCGCCTTGTAGAGCGTTTCCGCGAGCGAGAACTGCGCATCGACCGCGCGTGCGTGCGTCGGATTCTGCTGCAGGATGCTGCGGAATGCGGCCTCGGCAGTCGCGTAATTGCCCTCGGTCAGTTGCTCGGTCCCGATCCGGTACAGCTCCTCGGGATCCTCGCCGCCGGCAACCGGCGCTGCACCCCCGGCCGGCGTGCTGAACTGCTGCTGCCGCTCCTGTTCGGCCCGCGCGAGGTCGGCCCGCAGTTCATTGATCCGCTGCTGGCTCTGTCCCAGCAGTTGCTGCGTGGTGACCATCATCTCCTGCAACTGGCGCAACTGGTCGGTCAGTTGACCGCGCACCATGCGCACGAGTTCCGAACCGGACTCGATGGAATCCATGAGGATCCGGTTCTGGCGTGCGACTTCTCGCGCGAGCGAATCCTGACGTGCCTCGAGCCGGGCGATGTTGGTCTCGATCCGGCGCACATCGGATTTGGTCGCAACACAGCCGCCCAGAAGAAGCGGCGTGATTGCCCAGAAAAGCGGCGCGGTCCGTAGACCGCGCCGGGTAGCAACTGCTCGTACGTTCATCCTCACCGCCTGCTCAGCGCGGGGCTACCAGATTGTCTCCACCGCTGGTGATGTGGAACTCGCCACGCCGGTTGCGCGCGTACGCCGCTTCCGACTGTCCGGGCTCGAGCGGCCGCTCTTCGCCCATGGGAACGATCTCGAAACGGTTGGCATCGATGCCGAAGCCGGCGAGATAGTCACGAATCGCGTTGGCGCGGCGCAGGGACAGTGCCAGGTTGTACTCGACCGACCCGCGCTCGTCCGCGTGGCCCTCCAGGCGCAGCGTCACGTTCGGGTTCGAGCGCAGCAACGGAACCTTTCGATCGAGCGCGGCACGCGAGTCGTCGCGGATCGTGGCCTGGTCGTAATCGAAGAACACCATCTCTTCGATGGTAGCGCGGATGCGCTCCATTTCGGCGCGCCGTGCCGCGGCTTCACGCTCAGCGGCCGCAAGCGAATCGCGGCGGGCCTGCTCTTCCCGAGCACGACGCTCGGCAGCAGTATCACGGGCCGGCTCGGTCGGGGGCGGAGGAGTCGGCTGCTGCGGTTCCTGCTTGCGCGAGCAGGCGGACAGCACGACCACGGCGGACATGGCCACCACAGCAAGGGAGCGGATACGGAGCATCGTCACGGACCTCGTTCGATTGGAATGGATCAGTTATCTGCTCGGGCGACTGCCGCAGGTGTAAGCGACCCTGACCATTCCGGCATTTGGATCCGCGAGCCACTCACCAGCGTGCGTATACGTCCCGATTGGGTGTCAATAACATACAAGCCAGATCCACCTCTGCCCACCCCGGCATATACGAGGTGCCTGCCATCGGGCGCCCAGCTTGGGTCTTCATTGCTTCCGCGGTCGGTAATCTGACGCGCGCTGCCCGGTCGCGCTGCATCCGCGATCATGATCTGGTAGCCTCCGAGCGACTCGCCGTGGAAGGCGATTTCGGTGCCGGTCGGCGACCAGTCGGGCGACGTGAAAAACGCACGATTGCCGAACGTGTACGGGGTGATCAGCGTCGCTTCGCCACCTTCCGCGCTCATCACATAGATGTGGCTCTGCCCCGCGCGATCGGAGTGGAAGGCGATGCGCGAACCGTCCGGCGAATACGTCGGACTCACATCGCTGCGCGGACCACGCGTCAGCCTGCGCATGCAGCAGTTCTTCTCGAGGTCGTAGTCGTGAATCTCGTTGCCGCTGCCGATCGCGATCGAGAAGGCAATCCGCTTGCCGTTCGGCGCGTACGACGGCGTAAAACTCATGAGCGGGCGATTGCTGATGACACGCTCTTCGTTGGTGACCAGGTCACGCTCGCGCAGTTCGACGCGGCCGAACTCGCCGCGCCGCGCGCCGTACGCAATCCTGCGCCCATCGGGCGAAAACGTCGGTGAATAGATCGCGCCTGGTGCCGAGATGATGCGGCGCGCGTTCTCGCCATCCGAATCGACGATCCACAATTCATAGTTGCTGCCGACCCAGCGCGTGTACGCGATGCGCGATGCGGCAGCACCGGGCTGTCCCGTCAGCCAGCGCACGATCTCGTCGGAGACAGTGTGCACCGCCATGCGGAACTCTGGCGAACCCGCCGCGGGCAGGACGAAGGACTGGGTCTGCTTGGCGCGCGTGAACGGGATATCGTGCACGGTGACCGTCAGCGTGCTGCCCGCCCCGGAAGGCGCCAGTTCTGCGGCGACCAGGAACACGACATTCAGGCTGCGCCAGAGTTCGTAGCTCACCTCGCCGGTGGCGAGGTTAGCTGGAGTCGCGACGATCTGGAAGCGGTCGGAGTAGTCGAGGTCGCGCTCGAGAATCTGCGTGACCTGCTGGGCGGTTGCCGCCAGTGCCGGGTCGCCGCCGACCGGGCGGATTGCCAGCAGCGGCCGCTGCAGCACGGTGTAGCGTGTACCGAGCACGACGCCGGTCGGGATACGCGTCGTATCCCCTCCCTGCGCGGACGCAGCGGACGCCGCAAAAACCAGCAGCACTGCCATGAGTGCAAACGAAAACCGCTTATTGCTCAAACCGTAGCTCATCATCATTTCGGCGGTTGGAACTTGAACATGACCGGCAGCACATCACGCGGCCAGACATCGGGAAGCGCACCAAACACCTTACGCTTCCCTGCTTCTTCGACAGCCTGGAGCGCGGCCAGATTGAAGCGCGCGTTCCGCGAAGAGCGGACCACGCGCAAGTTGCTGACCGAACCATCATCATTGATGGTGAACGCCACGTGGACTTCCAGGTCGGTCGGACCGGTCCACCGGAAATAATTGTTGATCTGCCGGATCACGTTCTGCAGGTACGCGGGATCCGGGAAATCCTCACCTTCGAGGTCGACGTCGAGATTTTCGCCACCCCGGCTGCCAGCCTGCGGGTTCGGGCCGCGCGACGGCGTGGGCTCCTTCGGAGCCGGCTTCGGCTCGCTCGGCTTCGGCGGTGCCTTGGCCGGCGGCGCCTTGGGCTCCGGCTTCGGTGCCGGTTTGGGCGGCTCCGGCTTGGGCTCGGGCGGTTTCGGCTCGGGCGGTTTCGGCTCGGGCGGTTTCGGATCGGGTTGGCGCACCGGGGTTGCCGGCGCAGGGGTCGGCTCGCCCAGTTCGGTGGGTGGCGGCGACTTGATCTTCACCCGGTAGACCTTGTAGGCCGGCGGTTCCGGCTTTGGCCCGAACCCCGCGATCAATGCGGGCGCAAACACCAGCGAATGCACGAGCAGCGACCCGGCGAGGGCAAACGCGCCCGGCTTGCGCCTCGCGCGACGCGGTCCGCTGAACAGCGGCGCATCGTCCCGGTCGTTGCCCTGCTCGCTCATCTCCGCCTCTCCTCCGGCTCCGCGACAAGCCCGACTTCCGCCACATCCAACTCGCTCATCACGCTGAACAGGCGCAGCACGTCGCCGTACGGTACACGTTCATCACCGCGCAGATACGCTTCGCGCTTGCCGCTCGCCTGCATGTAGCTGGGGAACGTGTTCCTGAAATCGTCCAGCGACTGCACGGGCACATCGGCGATGAAGATCTTCCCCTCCCGGTCGATCGAGACGATCACGCCCTCGTCCGAGGTCAGCGCCTGGGTCGACGCTTTCGGCAACTGCACGTCGATGCCGCCCTGCAGGATGGGCGCCGTGATGATGAAGATGATGAGCAGCACGAACGCCAGATCGACCAGGTTGACCAGGTTGATCTCCGCGTTCGGCTGCAGTTCATGCCGCCTGCGGCGTCCGCGCGTATTCAGCATCTCAGAGCCTCCCCTCGCGGGCCAGCGTGCCCACGAACTCGCTCGCGAATCCTTCCAGCTCGCCCATCAGTCCGTTCAGGCGAGAGAGGAAGTAGTTGTAGGCGATGGCCGCGGGAATCGCCGCGATCAGTCCGCACGCCGTCGTGATCAGTGCCTCGGCGATCCCCGGCGCTACCGCCGCGATGTTCGCCGATCCGGTGCTGGTAATCCCGAGGAACGAGTCCATTACACCAATCACGGTTCCAAGGAGCCCGAGCAGCGGTGAGACCACCGCGATGACGGAGAGCCACACGAGACCGGCAGAAAAGGTATCGCGCTCCTCGTCCTGAACCTTTTCCAGCATGAGCCAGAGTGCGCTGAGCTGCGTTTCGCTCAGGCCCGGCGAGGGCGGTGCATTTTCGCGCAGCGCGCCGGGCCGCAGTTCACTGAAGAAGTTCATGCCCTGGCGGAAGACGCGCGTGTAGGGCGATTCGGGCAGTCGCACGACCGCGCGGTGCGCGTCTTCGAGGCGCTTGCTGTGACCGACGGCCTGGTGAAAGCGCTCTCCTTCCCTCCGCATTTTCCGGAACTGTCCGGCCTTCCAGAGGATAATGACCCAACTGGCGAGGGATGCGAGTGCAGTTACAATGAGGATGACCGTAGTGATCGCGGTCCCGTGGAGGACCAGGTCGATTGCGCTCGTTTCCCGACCGCCACCACCGATTTGCGCCAGAATCACCGACCGTTCTCCTTTGCCCTGATGAACTCAAACGTTTCGCGCAGCCCCTGCTCGAGCGCGTGTCGGGGCGCCCAGCCGAGGTTGCGCAGCTTGTCGATCGCGAGACACGAGTGCCGCAACTCGCCGGCACGTTCAGGCGCATGCGTCACTGGCAGTTCCTGTCCGCCGATCGAATTCAGCGTGCGTGCAAGCGCAACCACACTGGTTTCGCGCGCAGTGCCGACGTTGTACGCCCGATGATCGAGAGATGTGCCCGGCGTTAGCTCGACATCGCTCACGAGCATGTTTGCAGCGGCGATATCGCGCACAAAAACATAGTCCCGGGTCTGTTCGCCATCGCCGAAAATCGTGAGCGGCTCGCCGCGCAGGATACGGTTGCAGAAGATGGCCACGACGCCCGCTTCGCCATGGGGATCCTGGCGCGGACCGAATACGTTCGCATAGCGCAGCGCGACGTAGTCGAGGCCGTGTACGCGATGGTAGTAGAACAGGTAGTACTCCGCCGTGAGCTTGCTCACGCCGTACGGCGAAATCGGCAGCTTCTCGTGTGGTTCGGGGGTCGGCCGCTGTTCGGGTTCGCCATACACGACGCCGCCGGACGACACAAAAACGATCCTGCCGACGCCGTGCGTGCGGCAGAGTTCGAGCAGGTGCAGCACGCCGTCGATGTTGATGCCGGCATCATAGCGCGGATCGTTGACCGATTTGCGCACGTCGATCTGCGCGGCGTGCAGGTTGACCAGGTCGAATCCACCGACAGAAGCGAACAGCTCGCCCACACGCGGATCACGAATGGAGGCCTGGAGGAACTCTGCGCCTTCGGGGATATTCTCGAGTTTGCCCGACGAGAGGTCGTCGACGATCCAGACGTGGTCGCCGCGCTCGAGGTAGGCCTCTGCGACGTGACTTCCGATGAACCCGGCACCACCGGTGACGAGCACCTTTCTACCTGTCATTGTTCTCCTGGTCGCGTTCTTTCATCTCAAACAGGTACCGCGCCGCGTCGACGATGCTGGTCGTTTCCGCATGGGTTGCGGCATCGCGCAGGCGCACGGTCGGCTTGTGCAGCAGCTTGGCCGTGAGCTGGCGCGTGAGCGACTCGACGACCGCACGATCCTCGGCGGAAAGATGCCGCAGTGCGCGCATCGCCTTGTCGAATTCCGAGGCGCGGGTCTCTTCTGCACGTTCCCGCAATTCGCGAATCAATGGCACAACTTCGAGCGAGCGGTACCAGTTCGCAAACTCGGCGGCGCCTTCAGCGATGATTGCCTCGGCAATCGGCAGTTCGGCTCTGCGCTTCTGCAATGTGCCTTCAATGACCTGATGCAGATCGTCGAGATTGTAGAGGAAGATGTTGGGCAGCTCGCCGACTTCGGCTTCGACATCGCGGGGCAGTGCGATATCCACAATGAGCAGGGGTTCGCGTGCGCCTCGCGGCATGACACGCTCGACCAGTTCGCGGGTGATCACGGCGTGCGGCGCCGCGGTTGCTGTCACCACGATGTCGGCGTGCGGAAGCAGCGGCGCGAATTCGTGAATCGCGACGGCCGCGCCCGCGCGCCGGTCTGCCAGTTCGCGGGCACGTTCGGGTGTGCGGCTGACCACGGTTGTATGCGCGCCCTCATCGGCGAGGCACTCGAACGCGATCTCGCTCATCTCGCCGGTTCCGAGGATCAGCGCGCGCCGCTCCTTGAGCGAGCCGAAGATCTTGCGGGCGAGTTCAACCGCGGCAGATGGGATCGAAGCGGCGCCCACGCCGAGCTGTGTTTCCGATCGCACACGCGCACCCACACGCAGCGCGATATCGAACAGTCGCGAGAGCACCGGCCCTACCAGCCGGCGGTCACCCTGCAGCTTTCTCGCGGATTCGTAGGCGGAGCGGACCTGTCCCTGGATCTGCGGTTCACCCAGGATCATCGAGTCGAGGCTGGATACGACGCGCAGCAGGTGCTCGGCAACGCCGATGCCGTGATGGATGTAGACGTACTGCGCGATCGTATCGTGCGGCACACCCGGCGCGTGCGGCAACAGCTCGATCAGCGCCGCATTGTCGAGCACCTCGTCACTGCTGATGTACAACTCGGTGCGATTGCAGGTGGAGAGCAACACCGCCTCGCGGACCCGGCCGGCGGCAATTGCATCGGCGAGCGAGTGCTGACCCGCCTGGACGCGGCCGGCGAACTCTTCGCGGACCGAAAGCGGTGCGGTATGGTGACTGAGTCCGATGAGGGTGAGCGACATGCGGGCCTAGAGGAAAACCTGGCCTCCCGCCATCGCCAGGCGAAGCACGAACCAGGCGATGACGACGACCACAAAACCAAACACACTGACCAGCGCACCGCGGCGTTCGCGCCCCGCTCCGCCGAGCCGGGCAATGATGGCGCTTGCAAAGATGAGCCAGGTGACCACACCCCAGATGACCTGCGGATTTTCGGTGGCGAGCGACTGGAGGAATCGAACCGTCCATGCCCAGCCGAGCACGAGCGCGATGGTCAGCGACGGCCAGCCGGTCAGCAGCGCGCGGTGCCCCAGCCGATCGAGCGTTTCCAGCGACGGGAAGAACCGGAACGAGCGGCCGAAGTTTTTGTCCTTCAGAGCGCGGAACTGCAGCAGGTAGAGCAACCCCGCCGCGAACGCGATCGCCAGACTCGCGTAGGCGACGAAGGCGAAAAACACGTGAGCCACGAACCACACGCCGCGGAACTGCATCTCGGCGTTCGACGGCTTTACCCCAACCAGCAGCGCGGCCGTAAGCAGCACGCCCATCATCGGGAGCAGCACGAGCGAGACCGGACGCACCTCGCGCAGCAGTGCAGCCGTGATCAGGCCGAGGCCGATCAGGGCCGCCAGCGTGGAAAGCGAAGGACCCAGCCCGACCAGCGGGAGTTCACCGTATCGTGTCGTGTAGGCGGCCAGCGCGCCCAGATGCGCGAGCACGCCCGCCACGATGAATGGCAGCGTGCCCCTGGGCAGGTCGGCGCGCCCACCCGCCAGCGTGCGGATTACCGCGATACACGCAACCAGGTAGGAACCGAGTGCAAAGCCGTGCAAAAAGCCGATCATAGCCGATAAAGATACGGGCGCCTCGCGGCGCCCGTCGAATAACCTGCCTGCGGGTACTGCGATCGCGACTACTGCGACATCCGTGCGACCAGCCGAACGGGCATGCCAGGCACGAGTGCCGCGTGCTCGAGCGAGAGTACGCGCACGGTCGCCGTACGTTCCCTGACCTTGGTCACGAGCATGCGTGCGATGCCCTGCCGGGGAAGCACCTCGGGGCGCGAACGCTCCGGGACCAGTTCCGGCACGATGGCGAGAACTTCATCGCCGACCGATACATTCTGGGTCCGGCCGAGGTTGACGAAGGCGATATCGTGGGTACCGACCAGCGGCTGCGGCTCCTGCACGTCGATCAGGAAACCCTCCGGGCCATTGGCGACGTCGACCGGTGCGGCGGTGGTTACCGGGAACGAGTCCATCGGGATCAGCACGTCGCCCGTACGCAGCGGCCCGAACTCGTGCGTGACGGTCGCGACCATTGTGGTCTCGAACAGGCTGTCGACCCGCACCACCCCGCGCGGTTCAATCAATCGCCCCCACCCTTCGATTTCGCGGCCGATGTGCACGACCAGGAGCTGCTGCCCCGCGGCCGGACGGGCGGCCTGGACGTAACCGGCGATCATCTGACTGTAGGGATGGAAGGTGTGCCCCAGCCGATCCCCCACCTGACGGGGGTCCGTCGACCGGTAGACCTCGCCGAGGATGGCGAGCGTGTCACCGATCCAGGGCGCCGCATGGTACTCGCTCGGTGCGACCCGGTGGAGCGCAGTTTCCCCGCCTCCCACGAAACCCGGATCGGTATTGGGCCGCAGCGGACGGTAGAACCGCGTCCGCGGCGACTGCGTGTAGGTCACCGGCTCACCACCCTCGGCCTCCACCGGAACTTCACCCGGCAGCCCCGGAATGATCAGCCGCTCGAGCGGGTAGATCCGGTGCGGATTCTCCACGACGTTCCTGTTCGCCTCATAAATCAGCGGCCACAGGTACGGATTGGCGAGGTACAGGCGCGCGAGATCCCAGAGGGTATCGCCCGCCTTGACCTGGTGCTCGCGGCTTTCGGTCTGCTGTTGTGCCTGGGCCGAGCCGGCCCCCATGGTCGCTGTTATGACCAGCGCGACCACAACGTGGCGTCCCCGCATGAGAAGGCTCTCGCTGCGTTTCACGGCATTCGCTCCAGAGAGGAATGACTTCATTGTTTCAATCAAAACCGGAAAGGGCACGCGCGGCTGCGCGCACCAGGGGGAGGCACGCCCCCATAATAGGCCGCAAGTCAATCACTGTCAATCAAATGCCCGGGCAAACTGCCTTGCCCAGTAGGTGATGATCAGGTCCGCGCCTGCCCGTCTGATGCCGGTCAGCACCTCGTCCATGGCCCGCGCTTCATCGAGCCAGCCGTTCTGCGCAGCGGCCATGATCGCCGAGTATTCGCCCGAGACCTGATAGGCGCAGACCGGATAACCGGTGGCCTCCTTCACGCGCCAGATCACATCGAGGTAGGCATGGGCCGGCTTGACCATGATGATGTCAGCACCTTCGTTGACATCGAGCACGGCCTCGCGAATCGCTTCCTCGGCGTTGGCCGGATCCATCTGGTAGGAGCGCCGATCGCCGAACTGCGGGGCGCTGTCGGCCGCTTCACGGAACGGGCCGTAGAAGGCCGAGCAGAATTTTGCCGAATAGGCCAGGATCGGGACATCAGTGTAGCCGTCCTGGTCGAGAGCGCGACGGATCTCGCCGACCCGGCCGTCCATCATGTCGCTGGGCGCAACGATATCGGCGCCGGCCCGGGCGTGACTGACCGCCTGCCGCGCCAGCAGTTCGACCGACTCGTCGTTCAGCACTTCCCCATCGCGGATAACGCCGCAGTGGCCGTGCGAGGTGTACTCGCAAAGGCAAACATCCGTGATGACGATGAGGTCCGGCAGTTCCTGCTTGAGCGCCGCGATCGCGCGCTGGACGATGCCGTCCTGCGCGTACCCGCGGCTGCCGGTTTCGTCCTTGTACTCGGGAAGTCCGAACAGCAGCACCGCCGGGATTCCCAGATCGTACGCTTCGCGCGCATCGCGGATCAGTGCATCGATCGAGGTCTGGTCGACCCCGGGCATTGAGGAGACCGGTCGGCGGACCCCATCACCCGGCACGACGAAGAGCGGCAGGATCAGGTTGTCGGGGGTGAGTCGTGTTTCGCGCACCATGCGGCGGAGCGGTTCGGTGCGGCGCAGACGGCGCGGGCGATATTCAGGAAAAACCGACATCAGCGTTCTTTCATCAAATCGAACGTCCCGGGGACGTCGAGGTCGAGTCGCATGACCAGCGCGTCCTCGGTGGGTTCGAGATAGTAGTTTCTGCGGCGACCGACCTGCCGGAAGCCGTAACGGTCGTACAACTGCTGCGCGCCCGTATTCGAGACGCGCACTTCGAGGTAAATCTCGCGCACCCCGCGTTCGGATGCACGCGAGAGCACCGCATCGATGAGCTGGTGGCCGATGCCGCGGTTGCGCCAGTTCGGCGCAACCGAGACGTTGCCGAGTTCACCCTGATCGAGCACGGCCCAGAACACGGTATACCCGACCAGTTCGCCGTTCACCTCCGCAACGAACAGATCGGCGTCCGAGCGGCGCAACAGGCCGCGGAAGGTGGCTTCGCTCCACGGCATCGTAAACGACTGCACCTCGATTGCGAGGACGGCCGGCAGATCGGCCAGTCGCATGCGTCGAAGCACAGCCTCGAACCTCACGCCCGCAGACTCCGCTCAGCACCGGACTCCCGCAGGTACTCCGGCTCCCAGTCGTGCAGGCTGGCCACGCGCCCAAACTCCGGATGGGTGGCGGCGAGCCAGAGCAGCGCTGCTGCGTGCGGCACCCCCGCCGCTGCGGTTGCGACGTTAAACCCGGCGGCACGGATCGTCGCTTCGTGGCGGATCGCCCCCTCGCCGACGAACACCGCCCCGCTTACACGCGGGTCGGCCAGCAATGCTTCGATGTCGACCGCGGCGGGCTCAAACCGGGTTGTGAGCCCGCCGACCGACACATCGTAGCATCCGGCGTACACCTCGTTGCGCCGTGCGTCGAGCAGCGCACAAACCGGCTGCGCACTCGACGCGGCGGCCAGGGCGAGCAGGCCGGAGTACGAGTAGAGCGGAATCCCTAGAGCACGCGCCATCGCCTTCCCGGTCGCGCCGGCGATGCGAAGGCCGGTGAACGAGCCCGGCCCGCCCGCAACTACGATCCCGGCCAGGTCGCGCTGGGTGATGCCTGCGGTCCGAAGCGCATACTGCACGGCCGGCAGGAGCGTCTCGGAATGCCGGGTGTTGCGCCCGAGCAGAATCTCGGCGAGCGGCTCGGTCCCGCCGACTGCGACACTGCCGATCGGCGTAGACGTGTCGAGCGCAAGCAGCACTGCGCCGTCAGTCATGCAGAATTGCGGTTGGGGGATTCTTCCGAATGCGCAGCCGGCTCGTTGTGCGTATCGCAGTCACGAGGTCAGTCATGGAGTTTCGCGGGTTCGGGGATCGGAGCGAGTTCGCCGACGGCCTGGTATTCGACCCGACGCAGCAGCGGATCGTCGGTTTCCGTAAGCGTGATTTCCCAGCGCGGCTCGGGCAGCAGCGCTTCGGCACGCTCCGGCCACTCGACCAGCACGATCTGGCGCCCCACCCCGAGTTCACTCCACCCGAGTTCCCAGACCTCTTCGGGATCTTCCAGGCGGTAGAGGTCGAGATGGTTGACCTCTACCCCGTCAGCGCCATCGTAGCGATACAGCAGATTGAATGTCGGCGATGGCATCGGTCCGGCGACGCCGGCACCCCGCGCAATCGCGCGTGCGAGCACCGATTTCCCTGCCCCGAGCGTACCGCGCAGCGCAATAAAGAGCGGGAGCTTCGCGCACGCGCCGATCGATTCGCCCCACGCACGCAGCTCCGATTCGTTGAGGATCACTTGCCTGAAACTTCGGTCGTGTTGAGCCGGGTTTTCACTTCGAGCAACTGGTCCCTCAGGGTAGCCGCGCGCTCGAAGTCCAGTCTGGCCGCCGCCTCGCGCATCTGCTGTTCGAGTATCTTCGCCCATTCCTCGAGGTTCACTTCGTCCGCATAGGTCGCCTTCGGCTCGGCGACACGAGAACGCTGCGGCCCCGCTTCACGGGCATCCGCAACACGCGTCGCGAGCATCAACTCTTCGACCGTCTTGCTGATCGTCGCCGGTGTGATCCCGTGCTCCTCATTGTAGCGCTGCTGCACCTCGCGTCGACGATTCGTCTCGGCAATGCAGCGCTCCATGGAGCCGGTGATCCGGTCGGCATACATGATAGCCTTCCCGTTCGCGTTGCGCGCGGCCCGGCCGATCGTCTGGATCAGCGACCGCTCATCGCGCAGGAACCCTTCCTTGTCCGCATCGAGAATCGCGACCAGCGAGACCTCCGGCAGGTCGAGCCCCTCGCGCAGCAGGTTGATGCCAACCAGCACGTCGAATTTGCCGAGCCGCAGATCGCGCAGGATCTCCATTCGCTCGATGGCATCGATGTCCGAGTGCATGTAGCGCACGCGGATGCTGACCTGCTGGAGATAGTCGGTCAGATCCTCGGCCATGCGCTTGGTCAGGGTGGTCACCAGCACACGCTCGCCAAGGCGTTCGCGTTCCCGGATCTCGGCGATCAGGTCGTCGACCTGTCCCTTGACCGGCCGTACCACCACCTCAGGGTCGAGCAGTCCGGTCGGCCGGATCAACTGCTCGACCACCACACCTTCCGACTTCGCCAGTTCGTAGTCCCCCGGAGTGGCAGAAACGAATAGCGCCTTCGGCACCAACTCCTGCCACTCTTCGAACCGCAGCGGTCGGTTGTCCAGCGCGCTCGGCAGACGGAAGCCGTGTTCGACCAGCGTGAGTTTGCGCGCACGGTCGCCGTTGTACATGCCCCGGATCTGCGGCACGGATGTGTGCGACTCATCGACGATCAGCAGGAAATCATCGGGGAAGTAGTCGAACAGACAGGCCGGGCGCTCACCCTCCGCGCGACCGGCAAAATGCCGCGAGTAGTTTTCCACTCCGGGACAGGTTCCGATCTCGAGCAGCATCTCAATGTCGAAATTTGTGCGCTGCTCCAGCCGCTGCGCCTCGAGCAGGCGCCCCGCACCGCGTAACTCGAGCAGCCGCTCATCCAGTTCCGCACGAATCCGCGCGACCGCACGCTCGACCGTCGAGCGCTGCGTCACGAAGTGCGTGGCCGGATAGATCGCCGCCTTGTTCAGCCGCACGATCGTCTCCCCGGTCAGCGGGTTGAAGCGCGTGATCCGGTCGATGTCATCGCCGAACAGTTCGATGCGAATCGCCTGCTCTTCATAGGCCGGATACACCTCGACCGTATCGCCGCGCACACGGAACGTGCCCCGCACGAACTCCATGTCGTTGCGCACATACTGAATCCGTACAAGTTGCTCCAGGATGTCGCGCCGCGGAATCCGCTGCCCGACCTCCAGCATCATCATTAGTTCACGATACTCGCGCGGATCGCCCAAACCGTAGATGCATGAGACCGACGCGACGATGATCACATCATCGCGCTCCATCAGCGAGGACGTCGCCCGCAGCCGCAGCCGTTCGATGTCCTCGTTGATCGAACTATCCTTCTCGATGTACGTGTCGCTCGCCGGCACGTACGCTTCCGGCTGGTAGTAGTCGTAGTACGAGATGAAGAACTCAACCGCATTACTCGGGAAGAAACTCTTCAGCTCGCCGTAGAGCTGGGCTGCAAGCGTCTTGTTGTGGCTCATCACCAGCGTCGGCCGACCGTAGTTCGCGATGACCGACGCCATCGTCACAGTCTTGCCCGAGCCGGTCACCCCGAGCAGCGTCTGGTACTTGTCGCTGCGCGCCAGTCCTTCGCTCAGCTCGCGGATCGCCTGCGGCTGATCCCCGGCCACCGGAAACGGAAGTTGCAAATCAAACTTTGCCATACACGAATATACCCCGAAACCGGGCGTTTCGGAGCATCGGCCCAGGAGTGAGGAGTGAGGAGTGAGGAGTGAGGAGTGAGGAGTGAGGAGTGAGGGTGAGGGTGAGGGTGAGGGTGAGGAGTGAGGGTGAGGGTATGGGTGTGGGTATGGGTATGGGTGTGGGTATGGGTGTGGGTGTGGGTGTGGGTGTGGGTGTGGGTGTGGGTGTGGGTGTGGGTGTCGGTGTGGGTGTGGGTGCAAGTTAGGTCCCGCCTTCGGCGCCGGGGGGACCTCCCGACGCGAGCAGGTGCATGCGGAGGGAGACGGCCAGCTCAGTGAGGGCCGAGGCGTGTTCGGGGGTGAGTACCTGGACGAGATCCTCGATTTCCCGTGCGACCCGGGATGCCTCGGTGAAGCCGAAGGTTCCGGCGGAGCCCGCGATTTTGTGCGCGGCGGCTTCGGCGGCGGCGCGGGTCGGTTCTTCGAGGCAGCCTCGCTGAAGTTCAACGACGGCTTTATCGATGGCCTCTAATTCCCTGTGCACCGTGCTGAACGCCCGCTCCCAGATTGCGTGGATGGCGGCTGCGAGTTTGGGATCCGGCGGGTTACTCACTGGGGCCATTCCGCGAGGCGGGCGATGTCGAGGTGCAATGTAGCCGGATCGAACGGTTTGGTGATAACGCCGAGCGCGCCGAGTTCGGTGAGCCTGACGCGGTCGGCGGGGCGGGCCTTGGCGGTCAGGAAGATGATCGGGATGGAGGCTGTAGTTGGATCGGCGCGCAACCGTTCGAAGGTGGCGGGACCATCGAGATCGGGCATCATGACATCGAGCAGAATGAGTTCTGGCCGCAGTTCCCTCGCGCGATGTATGCCTTCCTCGCCGGAGGCGGCGACAGCCACATCCCAGTCTGCCATGAGTTCCAGGCTCATTTGCGCCACTTCGCGAACGTGATCCTCATCTTCGATGAGCAGTACTCGTCTGCCAGCCACTACTGTTTACCTCCGTTTACCAGCCGGTGGAGGAGCAGCGCGATTCGATGCGTGACCTGCTCCGGATTATGATCAGCCTTGTGCATGAACTCGATATTGCCGAGCCGTTCGTCGCGCTGGCAGCTCTGAAGCTCGAGAGCCGAGTAGACAATGATCGGCGTGCTCTTGTGGTCGGTCGCTGCAAGGTGCCTCGCGACCTCGAACCCGTTTCCGTCGGGCAGAAGCAGGTCGAGCACGACCAGGTCAGGTGCTTCGGCTTTTGTTTTATCCAGCGCTTCCTGCGTTGTCGAGGCGTGACGGGCACGGATACCGGCGTTCCCCAGCCATGAACAGAGCACCTCGGCAAGCGAGGGATCGTCCTCGACGACGAGGACAGAAAGGGCGCCGAGGCGGTTCGCGACGGCGCGGTCCAGCGCCGAGGTAAGCGCGCTTTCAACGAGCGGCTTGCGCAGCCACTCGACGAACTCGACGCCTCCCGGCAATTCGATTTCGCCCTGACTCAATCCGCTCGCGATAACGATCGGGATCTCCCGGGTCCGCGGATCATTCCTGAGTTCGTGCAACACTTCAGCGCCATTCATGCGCGGCATCATCAGATCGAGCAGGACGACGGCCGGGTTGTGAGTGCGGGCCTGCTCAACGGCTTTCACGCCGTCGGCCGCATAGATAACTCTGAACCCGTGGGCCTGCACGATTTCGCCGATTACGTCAGCCGCGTTGGCGTCGTCTTCGGCGACCAGGATCAGCGGGCCGTCACTGGTTGTGCCGGTCTCGACGCGCGGTGTCGTTGCGAGCGGAAGCGAGAAGGAGAACGTGCTGCCGTTCTTCCCATCGCTTTCGACGCGAATCGTCCCGCCGTGTTGCTCCACGATCATTCTGGAGATGGCCAGACCAAGGCCGGTACCGCCCTTCTGGCGCGAATCCGACGCATCGAGCTGCTGAAATCGATCGAAGATCTTCTCGAGCATTTCTGTCGGGATGCCGCGCCCGCGGTCGATCACCGAAACCCGGGCTTTCCCGTTCTGAACCGTGCTGTGCACCCGCACGACGCTGTCAGCGGGCGAGAACTTTACCGCATTATCGAGCAGGTTGGTGAGCGTCTGCAGGATGCGATCGCCATCTGCCATGACTACAACCGGCTCGACATCCGCCTCGAGCCGCACGCCGGCGCGATCGGCATGGATTTGCACAATGTCGATGGCGCGTGCAACCAGTTCAGCCAGGTCAACCGCGGTTTTCTGCAAGGTGACACGCCCCGCCTCGAGCCGCTCGACATCGAGCAGGTCATTCACCATGCGGACCAGGCGTTCGGTATCCTCCGCCGCGATCGAGAGCAGGCGCTCACCGCGCGGATTCAGCGTTCCGAGTTTCCCGGTTGCGAGCAGGCCGAGTGCGCCACGAATCGAGGTCAGCGGCGTGCGCAGTTCATGGCTGATCACGGACAGGAATTCATCCTTCAGCCGCTCCGCCGCCATTTCTTCGGTAACATCCCGGTAGATGCCGCGGGTGATGGCCGGCTGGTTCTCATCCCGGCGCGCGCTGAGGTTGCCACAGACCGGGACGCGCGCACCGCTTCGCGAAACAAACACGGTCTCGAATTCCCGCAGGCGTTCCCCGGCCATCAACCGACGGAACACTTCGTCCGCCTGCGCATGGAACTCCGGTGCGATGACATCGTGGTAATGCAGCTTGAGTGCTTCACTCTCGGTGTAACCCAGGCGCTCCCGCCACGCCCGATTCACGTACACGTACCGGCCATTGCTGTCGAGGCTGTTGATCAGCTCGGTTGCATTATCCATCACGTCGTTGAGCCGCTCCTCGCGCTCGCGGACTTGCATGTGCGCGCGCGTCCTGTTGCGGATCTCGCGGAGCACAATCAAGAGCGCGATCCCGACGACGAGCAGTCCGATCGCACTGCCTGATTGTATGAAGCGGCGGGTGGCGACGCTGTGATCGCGCGCAGTACCGACCCGGTCTGCCAGCGCAGCTTCCTCCGCAGCTCGCATTTGCTGAATGATCTCATATACCTGGGTGCGGATGCCTCGCAACCGGAGTTCGACGGCCACGGCAGCGGCACCCTCGCGCTGCCGCAGTTCGTTGCGCCGACGCATCTCCTCGATGCGCAATTCGAGTTCGGAACCCAACTGCTCGGAGCGGCGCACCTGGAGTGAATCGCCGCCGACAAGATTTTTGAGCGCGGCAACATTCGCGCGGAGTCTGGCAAGCTGGCTGTCGAAGTCACGCAGGCTGGAGGAGTCTCCGGTGAGCAGGTACCCGCGCTGCACAACCTGCCCTGCGTACAGGTCGGCCGTGATCCGCTCGAGATAGTTCAGAATCCGGTAGGAGTGCTCCGCCTGCTGGGAAGCATAGTTGAGCAGATTGATGCTCTGCAGCGAGGCGAATCCGATCGCCAGCATCACCAACTGGCCGGCAACGGCGCCGCCAATGATGAACTGGCTCAGAGTGCGTCTTTTCATTTAGCGCTACTCAGCTCTGCGCGCATCGCTGCGCGCACAGGGTCGACTTCAGCCCCTCACAGGTTTTTTCGAGCCTAGCCGTCCAGATCGGCTTCAGCAAGATGCTCCTTGCGTTCCACCGACAGAACGCCTTTCACTCGCCGGATCGACTTCATCACCTTCTTCAGATGCGCGAGGTCCTGAACTTCGACCGCGAAGGATCCGTTCATGCCGCCTTCGACCGCCTTTATTTCAGCGGACTGTATGTTCGTGCCGGTGTCGCTGATGGCGGTTGCGATCTCGGAGAGCAGTCCGCGACGATCATCGCCCTCGATGACCAGGCGCACGAAGAACCGGTCGCCGGATTCCGCTTCCCACTCGATCTCGACGCGACGCTCCGGATGTTCGCCGAGGTTGAGGATGTTGGGACAGTCGATACGATGGATCGAGATGCCGCGACCGCGCGTGATGTAGCCGATCACCTCATCACCGGGGACCGGCTGACAGCATTGCGAGTAGCGCACCATCATGTTCTCGAGGCCCTGGATGCGCACACCCTTGCCGCTTCCACGCACGCGATCGACCAGACGCTCGAAAGCGGTCTGCACGCGCGGCGCAACCGCCTCGTCTTCCGGATACAGCTCCTTCATGATCGCGGACATGCCCAGCTCGCCGCGACCGAGCTGCGCCAGTACCTGATCGAAGTCGATCAGGCTCAGGTTTGCGGCGGCCTCCGCCATCTGCTTCTCGGTAGGCTTCTCCTTGCGCGCCTTGCGCAGCTCGCGATCAAGCAATTCGCGGCCGAGATTGATCGAGGCATCGGACTCTTCTTCCTTGATCCACTGCCGGATCTTCTGTCGTGCACGCGCCGTCTTTACGAACGCGAGCCAGTCGCGCGAGGGTTTGTGGCGCGGGTCGGTGATCACCTCAACGGTGTCGCCGTTCCGCAGCTCGCGTGAGAGCGGCGCGATGCGCCCGTTCACACGCGCACCCGCGCAGCGCAACCCGACCTGCGTGTGGACCGCAAACGCAAAGTCGATCGGCGTGGCGTTCTTCGGCAACTGCTTCACATCGCCCTTGGGCGTGAACACGAAGATCTCGTCCTGGAACAGGTCGATCCGGAGGAACTCCATGAATTCCTCGGGCTCGCGCGTGTCCTGCTGCCACTCGAGCACCTGTCTGAACCACGAGAGCTTCTCGTCGACCTCGTTGACCGGTCGCGTTTCGCCTTCCTTATAGCGCCAGTGCGCCGCGATCCCGTGTTCCGCCGTGCGATGCATCTCGACCGTGCGGATCTGGATTTCGTACAACCGGCCACCCGGTCCGAAGATGGTCGTGTGCAGCGACCGGTACATGTTCGACTTGGGTGTGGCGATGTAGTCGTGGAACCGCTCCTGCAGCGGTGTCCACCGGTTATGGATCACGCCCAGCGCATGGTAGCAGTTCGCGACCGTATCCGTGACCACACGAATCGCCATCAGGTCATAGATCTCTTCGTACGGCTTGCCGCGATGCACCATCTTGCGATGGATCGACCAGAGATGCTTCGGCCGGCCGTACACTTCACACGGGATGCCTGCGCGTCGAAGTTCCTCCTCCAGCGGATTACGCAATGCTTCGATGCGGTCCTCGCGTTCGGCGCGCTTGTCGGCCACCTTCTTCGCGAGGTCGCGGTACGCATCCGCCTCCAGGTGTTTGAAGGCGAGGTCCTCGAGTTCCCAGCGCATCATCGCCATACCGAGGCGGTGGGCCAGCGGCGCGTAGATCTCGCGCGTTTCGAGCGCTATCCGCCGACGCTTGTCCGGTCGCAGATGCTCGAGCGTGCGCATGTTGTGCAGTCGGTCCGCCAGCTTGATCAGGATGACGCGTGCATCCTGCGCCATCGAGAGCAGCAGCTTGCGGTAGTTCTCGACCTGCTGTTCCGTGTTTGAGCGGAACTGGACCTTACCGATCTTGGTCACACCATCAACGATGGTCGCGACATCGTCACCGAACTCCGAGCGCAGATCGTCCACACTGATGAGCGTGTCCTCGACCACATCGTGCACGAGACCGGCGGCAATCGACATTGTGTCGAGATGCAGATCCGTGATGATTTTGGCGACTTCGACGCAGTGCGCCATGTACTCCTCGCCGGACGCACGCTTCTGACCGGCATGCGCCTTTACGCCGAACCGGTAGGCCCGTGCGATCAGATCGACATCGAGCCGTTCCATGTTCGGCTCGACCGATTCCCGCAGTCGGGGCGGCAATTGGCTCAGCGGGTCAGCACTCGTTTCAGCGGCGATGGTCGACATGTTCAACTCGTTTCCAGCTCACTCGTAGCACATCCTGAGGTCGCGCGGTTGCACTTCAGTTCCGCAACGCGCGGCGATAAAACATCGTCCGGCCCATGTTTCACGGTACCTTCCATTCCACTGCAGCATCCGGCGCTGCGCCGCGCTGCAATGTTCACGTGTTTCCCATGAGACCCGACTCGACGAAGGATACGTACCGGCCATCGCCAATCACAATATGATCGAGCACGGGGATGCCGACGATCCGGCCGGCATCACGCAGTTGGCGCGTCACTTCCCGGTCCTCCTGCGAAGGTGCAGGATCACCCGACGGATGGTTGTGCACGAGCACAACCGCGGCAGCACTTTCGGTAATCGCGCTGCGAAACACCTCTCTTGGATGGACCAGCGAGGTGTCCAGCGTACCGCGTGTTACGACCAGTTCGCGGGTGACCGCGTGCTGCGTGTTGAGCAGCAGCACCCGGAACTCCTCCTGACGCAGGTCCCTGAGCGCGGGTGCACAGAGATCATACACATCACGCGGCCCCTGTATCCGCAGGCGTTCAACCGGCCCTTCGCGGGCGAGGCGCCGGCCGAGCTCGAGGGCGGCGGAAAGCCTGGCGGCCACGGCCGGTCCGACCCCGGGTACCGCCTGTAGCTCCGCGGTGTGCGCAGAAGCGAGTCGGCGAAGCGAACCACCCGCGGAGTGCAGAACGGCGGCGGCCACATCCACTGCGGATCGGCCCTCGGTCCCGCTGCCGACCAGAATCGCAATGAGTTCCCGGATCGACAGCGCACCTGCACCCATCGCGCCAAGTCGCTCCCGCGGCCGCTCCGGTTCGGGCCAGTATTTCAGGGTGTACGCCGGCACCCCCTCCTGCAAACGAGTCATGGGCGGGCTCCGATGGGTGATGAAAAAGGCGCCCAGGCCCGCAGTCCGAGACTGTGGGCCTGAGGCGCCCCAGGTTGTCAGTGAACAGCAGTCAGATAAACAGGCCGACGCAGGCAGGTCTCAGACCTGGCCTGCTCCGTGGCACTTCTTGTACTTCTTCCCCGAGCCGCACGGGCAGGGGTCGTTTCGGCCGATCGGCTTTTCGGCCTGCGCCGGTTGCGGCGCGCGCTCCTGCGACTCGGCGTGTGCGTGCACAGGCTCGCGCTGCGGTACCATGCGCGCACCGCCCAGGGCTGCTCCAAGCGCATCGCGCGGCGCACCCTCCGCGAGCGGTTCCGGCGCGGGCATTCCGCGCGTCGGCCCGGTGGCCGGCGTATCGGTCGGCCCGCTCAGCGTCACGCTGCGCACCGGCGGCGGGGCCGGCTGCGGCACCGCGATCTGTGCGCGGAAGGTCAGCGACGCGACCGACTTGCGAATGTCCGTCATGAGATCGACGAACATGCTGTACGCTTCCTGCTTGTATTCGATCAGCGGGTCCTTCTGCCCCCAGCCGCGGAACCCGATCGAGGCCTTCAGGTGATCGAGGTCGTAGAGGTGATCGCGCCACTTCTCATCGATGACGCCGAGCAGCACCCACGAGAGGATCCGCTCCTCGTGTTCACCGAAGCTCTCGAGCTTGCGTCTGAACGCATCGTTTACGCGCTCGAGGACGAACTCCTCGACCTGCTCACGCGAGCCGAATTCGTGCTCGACCGTGTTGTCCTGCGGCAGTTCGTGGATGACCAGGAAGTAGTCGATCACCAGCTTGTTGCGCAGGCCCGCGAGATCCCACTCATCGGCGTGCGCGTCTTCTGGCAGGTACTCGTTGATGGTGTCACGCACCGCTGCGTCGACCATGTCGCGGACCTCACCCTTCAGGTCCTCCCCGCCTTCGAGCGCGAACAGCCGCAGGTCGTAGATCACCTCGCGCTGCTGGTTCATCACGTCGTCGTACTCGAGCAGCCGCTTGCGGGCTTCGAAGTTCTGCAACTCGACGCGTCGCTGCGCGCTGCCGATCGAACGGGTGACCAGCGCGTGCGTGATGACCTCGCCTTCCTCGGCGCCCATCCGCTCCATGATGCCGGCGATACGGTCGGTGCCGAACAGCCGCATCAGGTCATCTTCGAGCGAGAGGAAGAACTGCGAAGCGCCCGGGTCGCCCTGGCGGCCGGCGCGGCCGCGCAACTGCCGGTCGATGCGCCGCGATTCGTGGCGCTCCGAACCGATGATGTGCAGACCGCCGTCCTCGATCTCGTCGTCGTCGGCCAGCTTCGCAGGATCGAACACCAGTGTCGGGTCGGCGGGCTGCGCGAGCTCGCTGATGTCGACGCCGTTCTCCCGGCACCACTTCACCGTGCGTCCTTCCGTCACGCCCGGCCCGAGTTTAATGTCCGTACCGCGACCGGCCATGTTGGTCGCAATCGTGACCGCGCCCGGCTGACCGGCGTTCGCGACGATCTGCGCTTCCTGCTGGTGGTACTTCGCATTCAGAACGCTGTGCGGGATGCCACGGCGCTTGAGCATGCGCGAGAGCGTTTCCGACACATCGACCGAAACCGTACCGACCAGTACCGGGAGCTGCAGTTTGTGCAGCCGCTCGATCTCGTCCATGATCGCGTTGTACTTCTCGCGCTTCGTGCGATAGATCAGGTCGTGGCGGTCATCACGCTGAATCGGGCGGTTGGTCGGGATGACCATGACGGCGAGGCCGTAGATCGAATGGAACTCGCCCTCTTCCGTTTCCGCCGTGCCGGTCATACCGCCGAGCTTGTCGTACATGCGGAAGTAGTTCTGGATCGTGATGGTCGCGAGCGTCTGCGTCTCGCCGCGCACCGTCACCCCTTCCTTCGCTTCGACCGCCTGGTGCAGCCCATCCGACCAGCGGCGCCCCACCATCTTGCGCCCGGTAAACTCATCGACGATCAGCACCTGGCCGTCCTCGATGATGTACTGCTCGTCGCGACTGTAGAGCGCGTACGCCTTCAGCAACTGGTGGATCGCGTGGATCTTCTGGCTCTTCTCCGCATACTCGCGCTCGAGGCCGGCGATGCGTTCGCGCTTCTCGTCGACACTGAGTTCCGTGCTCTTCTCGATCGCGCCCAGCTCTTCGGAGAGGTCAGGCACGATGAACGCTTCCGGATCGCCCGGCGAGAGTTCGTCCAGCCCCATGTCCGAGAGATGGATGCTGTGCCCCTTCTCATCCATCGCGAACAGCATGTGTTCATCGACCTCATGCAGCCGCTTGTCGCGCATGAAGTTGGCTTCGGTCTGCTGCACCAGCTTCTGGATCGACGGGTCGTCCGCGAACATCTTGAGCAGGCGCTTGTGCTTCGGCGCACCACGCCGGGCGGCCAGCAGCTTCTCTCCCGCAGCGTCCAGGTTGTTCGCCTCCAGATCCTTCTCCGCCTGCGCGACCAGCTCGTTGACCAGCCGCGTCTGCTTGCGGTAGAGGCTCGCGACCTGCGGATTGTACTGGCGGTACTCATCGGCCTGCTCTTCGCCGACCGGCCCGCTGATAATCAGCGGGGTACGCGCCTCGTCGATCAGGATCGAGTCGACCTCGTCGATGATCGCGAAGTAGTGGCCACGCTGCACCCGCTGCTCGAGCGTGTGCACCATATTGTCGCGCAGATAGTCGAAGCCGAATTCGTTGTTCGTGCCGTAGGTGATGTCGGCATGGTAGGCCGCCCGCCGCTCCGGCGAGCCAGGCTCGTAGAGGTCGATGCAGTCGACGCTCAGGCCGAGATACCGGTAGACCGTGCCCATCCACTCGCTGTCGCGCTGGGCGAGGTAGGTGTTCACGGTTACGAGGTGCACGCCACGGCCGGTCAGCGCATTCAGGTACATCGGCATGGTCGCAACCAGCGTCTTGCCTTCACCGGTCGCCATTTCCGCAACTTTGCCGCGGTGCAGCGCGATGCCGCCGATCAACTGCACATCGTAGGGTACCATGTCCCAGACGAGCGGCTGGCCGGTCACCGTGATCGTCGTACCGACCAGACGGCGACACGCCTCCTTCACCGTGGCGAACGCCTCCGGCAGGATGTCATCGAGAACGGCCTGCAGCTCCTTCTTCAGCGCGTCTTCAACTCGATTGATGTCGGCGGTCAGCCGTTCGCGCTCCGAGCTATCCTCCGTGCTGCGACGGACCGTCCGCAGCTCCGCGAGTTCTTCTTCGAGTTCTGCGGTCCGCTCGCGAATGACGCCCTTCAGCTTGTCGGTCTGGGCCTTGAGCTGATCCTCGGAGAGGGATGCCAGATCACGGGCGATCTCGTTGATCTCATCAACGGTCGGCCAGATCTTCTTGGCTTCACGCTCGTGACGCGTGCCGAACAGGTTTGAAAACAGGGACTTTAACATGACAGAAACCGTGGCTCTCTTCGCTCAGGTCAGAAACCGGTAGTACCCCGTTCGGCACTTGCCGTTTCTGCGTGTGTTTGGATGTAAAGTCGCTCCCGCAAGATGATGCTTTCCACCGCATCAGGCACGAGGTAGCGGACCGGCTCGCCGGCCTGCACCCGGCGTCGAAGCTCCGTCCCGGAGATATCGAGGCGCGGCAGCCGCACGACCGCGCCCGGACGCATACCTTCGGGCGGCGCGTCGACGCCTTCCCGCGCCAGCAGCACGACCGTCGCGAGCCGTTGAATCTCCGCAGGCTCGCGCCAGCTCGGAAAATCCCGAACCTGATCGGCGCCGATGAGAAGGAACAGCTCTGCGGCCGGGTCGCGCGCCTTCAGCTCGCGCAGCGTATCGACGGTCCAGGACGGTCCTTCGCGCTTCAATTCGGTATCGTCGGCGCCGAAACGCGCGTCCGCCGCAATCGCCGCGCGCACCATCTCCAGCCGGGTCTGCGCGCGGGTGATCGCCTGTTTGAGCTTGTGCGGCGGCTTCGCAGCAGGTACAAAGATCACACGATCGAGGCGCAGATGCTCAAAAGCTTCCTGCGCCGCGACCAGATGACCGAGGTGGGGAGGGTCGAAGGTCCCGCCGAAAATTCCGATCCTCACGCGGGGGCGACCGTGGCGTTCTGCACTGTTTTGGCCTCCGGACTGGCGGGGTACTCAGCAATCAGTTTCGCCTTCGCAGCAGCCGCTTCCTCCTCGTACCCGATAATCGTATAGGTCTGGTACAATCGAAGCAGCGCGCGCGGTGCCCAGACCGTCGTCGGATACTCCCGCAGTGCACGTTCGTAGTAGACGATCGCCGAGTCCCAGGCCTTGCGCTTGAAATAGAACTCCCCGCCCTCGTAGGCCTTTTCCCCGAGCCGGTTCGTCAGTTTTTCCATGATTTCGCGGGCCTGCGGGACGTAGTCGCTGTTGGGATAATAGGTCTCCAGCGACTGGCAGTGTTCGATCGCGGCGCGGGTGTACTGCTGGTCGAGCGGCGGCTTCGGCGACAGCCGGTCATACGATTCGCAGACCTTGAACCGTGCATCGTCCGCGTACGGCCCCGCCGGATACTCCGTCGAAAGCCGTGCGAATTCCGAAGCTGCGGTGATGTACTCCTTTTTGCCGAAGTACGAATCCGCCAGCTTGAAGCGCGCCTCCTGGGCCCGCGGGTGCGTCGGGTACGTCAGGACGAACCGCTCGAACCCAGTAGCCGCGTTGCTCCACTTGTGCGCCTGGTACTCCGCCTCCGCATATTCGAACATCTGCTCCGGCGTCATCGCCGCGAAGTTCGGTCCGGCCGACGCGCACGCACTTCCCAGCAGCAGCGCCGGGAGCCAAATCCTACGTATTACGAAACGTTTCATAGCCGGGTCAGTACACTCGCTCCGAAAGGCGGGTTTCACGATCGCGCACCGGCGGTAGCATGCCAATGCCTGTACGGGACAACCCGGCCAGAATCTCCTGGATTCGACGCCGGGCACGCACCGTTAGTTGCGTCTCCCGGGCTCCGCTGAGTTCCAGGACCGTCCGATAGTTGAGGATCGCATCCTCGGTCCTGCCGAGTTGCAGCAGCGCTTCCGCCCGCTCAAACCATGCCTGATCCTGCAGGTTGGGGGGCGAATTGTATTCGATGACGGTGCTGAAATGCTCCAGCGCCTGCTCGGGCTGGCCAGCGGCAGCGGCGCGCCTGCCCTGCTCGAACGCACAGGAGCCGAGCCGGAAGCGCGCTTCGGCGGCGCTGTCCCCCCATGGCCGGCGGTTCAGGAACGAGCGGTAGTATCCCATCGCCTCCACGCAGTCCCCCTGCCGCTCGTTCAGGGATGCTACTTCGAACAGCAGCCGTGGCGCAGCCTCGGCCGGTTCGTAGGCAAGCGCGCGCTCAAAGTATTCCAGCGCCCGGTCGGCATCGCCGGAGGCGGCGTAGTACCTGGCCAGCGGCGTCGCGAACTCCTGGAGAGCGAGTCCCGGCCGGAGGTCCAGCGCGGCCTCCACCGCGCGTGCCAGGCTGTAGCGGTCCGCGCGGGCGTTCGCCTCGTGCGCGAGGGAGAGGTAGTCGTAAACCGCCTGATCCGTATACTCCGGTGCGAGTTTCACCAGTTGGTCGTACTCCTCACGCGTCCGCTCGAGCTGGCCCGATTTCGCGTAGGCATGGGCCACGCGCGCCAGCGTAGCCGGGTCCCCGCCATTCTGCGTCAGTGCGAGGCGGTACTCGGCCAGCGCGGCCACGTAATTCGAGTCCGCCCAGAAGCGATCTCCACGCGCAATGGCACTCTCACTGGATCGACAGGCTGCAAGGCCCACAGTCAGCAGCAACAGCGGGGCGGCGGAACGAAGCGCCCGCGAAAGACAAGCGATACGAAACATGCGGAAACTCAGACCGGACTGTTCTGCGGAGAGGTTTTCCTCTCGAGCATGGCGAGGTAGGCGCGGACCTGCGGATTTTCCGGCTGCTGTTCGCGGCACAGCGCCCATTCGCGTGCCGCCTCGCCGTGAGCGCCCATCCGGAAATGGACCAGGCCGAGGTTGAGGCGGGCGGCGAGGAAACGCGGGTTCCCGGCCAGCACGGCGCGCAGTTCGGCAGCCGCGGCCTCGAGCTGACCGAGTTGAAGCAGCGCCTGCGCGAGCTTGTTGCGAATGTCATGGAACTGCGGTCGCATGCTCAGCGCGAGCCCATACTGTTCGGCCGCCTGCGTCGGTGCGCCCGCCTCGAGATACAGGTCGCCGACGGCGGCGTGGCCGTTGGCCAGTCGCGCCGAAATCAACGCCGGAAACGGGCCTGCCGTCTCCGTTTCATGACGGCCCGCCTCCTGAAAGGCGGCCTGTGCGTCGTCGTAGCGCCCCAGTTCGGTCAGCACGATAGCGCGGTTCAAATGCGCCTCGACGTACCGGCTGTTCAAACGAATCGCCGCATCGAACTCGGCCAGCGCTTCATTCGGCTGGCCGAGAAACCCGAGGCAAAGGCCCGTCAGGTGGCGGATGTCGGCAAAATCGGGGCTCTGCTTCAGCACCTCGCGGAACGCCGCAAGGGCATCCGCGTAGTTGCGGCGCTCATAGGCCTGACGCCCGCGCTGGATCAGTTGCTGAAGCTCCGTACTCATGGGGCGGAAGATAGGGTTGGGCCCCCGCCCCCGCCACGGCTAGTCCGCAACGACGGCCTCTCGTGAAATCGCAGGGCGTCCAACGCTGTAATACTCGAAACCGAGGTCCTTGAGCCGTTGCGGGTCGAACAGGTTGCGTCCGTCAAAGATCAACGGTGCTGCGAGCAGCGCGCGCACGCGCTCGAAATCGGGACGACGATACGGCTTCCACTCGGTCAGAATCACCAGCGCTTCGGCGCCTTCGAGCGCGGCGTAGTTGCTCCGCGCGTACTCGACGCGATCGCCGAAATGGTGCTTTGCGGCCGTCATCGCGACCGGGTCGTGCACCCGGACCTGCGCCCCGCGCTCCAGCAGTCCTTCGATGACGACCAGCGAAGGCGCCTCGCGCATGTCGTCGGTCTCCGGCTTGAAGCTGAGCCCCCACACGCCGATCCGCTTGCCCGCCAGCGAGCCCAGCCGCGCGTCGACCCGCTCCAGCAGAAGCTTCTTCTGGCCGGCGTTGATGTGCTCGACCGCCTGCAGAATCGAGGCATCGACCTGATGATCGACCAGCGTGCGGATCAGCGCCTGCACATCCTTGGGAAAGCAGCTTCCGCCGTAGCCGCACCCCGCAAACAGGAACGCATTGCCGATGCGTGCATCCCTGCCGACCCCGCGGCGCACATCGTCGATATTCGCGCCCACTTCCGAACACAGCCGCGCGATCATGTTCATGAACGAAATGCGCGTCGCGAGCATCGCATTCGCAGCGTATTTCGTGATCTCCGCCGATGCGACATCCATGAAAATGATCGGGTTGCCGGTGCGCACGAACGGCTCGTACAACTCGGCGAGGACCTGGCGCGCGTACTCCGAATCGACGCCCACAACCACACGATCCGGATACATGAAGTCGTCGACCGCGGCGCCCTCCTTCAAAAACTCCGGGTTCGAGCACACGTGCACCGGGTGGGTGGTCCGCTTCTCGATCTCCGCGCGCACTTTCGCCGCTGTGCCCACCGGCACCGTGCTTTTTGTGATGACGATCTTCTCGCCATTCATGTTTTCGCCGATGCTCGCGGCTACTTTCAGCACGTGCTGCAGATCGGCGCTGCCATCTTCATCCTGCGGCGTGCCGACCGCGATGAAGATCACGTCCGACTCGCGCACCGCCTCGGCAATATCCGTCGAAAAACGCAGCCGCCCCGCGTTCAGGTTGCGTGCGACCAGCGGCTCGAGACCGGGCTCGTAAATCGGGATAATCCCCTGCCGCAGCTTCTCGACCTTGTGTTCGTCGATATCGACACAGACAACATCGCTGCCGGTTTCGGCAAGGCATGCACCCACCACCAGACCAACGTAACCGGTCCCTGCGACCGCAATCTGCATCAACGTCCTCCCCTGGGCATCGTGTAGAATTCTTCGATCGCCGCGCTCACTTCCGCGCGCTGCTCCATCGTCAATTCGGGAAATACAGGAATGCTCAGAACTTCCCGTGTCAGTTGCTCGGTGACCGGCAGCGTGCCTTCGCGGTACCCGAGCTCGGCGAAACACTCCTGCCGATGCAGCGGGACCGGATAGTAGATCGCATTGCCGATCTGCCGCGCATCCAGGAACGCCTTCAGTTCGTCGCGACGTTCGCAGCGGATCGTATACTGGTTATAGACGTGGCCGTTCTTCTCCAGTACGACGGGTCGCCGGAGCTGCGGCTCGAGCGCGGCCAGTCTGCGATCGTAATCCGCCGCATTCCGCTGCCGCGCTTCCGCCCAGCCTTCGAGATAGGGCAGCTTGGCCGACAGCACCGCAGCCTGAAGCGTGTCGAGTCGCGAATTGGTGCCGACCAGCTCGTGATGATACATCTGCCGACCACCGTGCACGCGCAGTTTGCGCAAACGCTCTGCCAGCGCATCATCGGTCGTCGTGATAAGACCGCCATCACCGAAGCCGCCAAGGTTCTTCGACGGGAAAAACGAGAACGTGCCTGCGATCCCCAGCGTGCCCGCCTGTTTCCATTCGCCATCGATCTGCTGCTTCGCGCCGATCGACTGCGCCGCATCCTCGATGATCGCAAGATTGCGCTCGCGTGCCAGCGCGAGGATCGGCTGCATGTCGGCCATCTGCCCGTACAGATGTACCACAACAATCGCGCGCGTCTGCGGCGTCAACGCCGCCTCGATCGTCTCCGCCGTGACGTTGAACGTCTCCGGGTCGACATCGCAGAACACCGGCCTGAGCCCGGCATTCCAGGTCGCACCCGCAGTCGCAAAAAAAGTGAACGACGGCACGATCACTTCCGCGCCCGGCTCGAGGTCCAGCGCCTTCAGACTCAGCAGGATCGCGTCCGTGCCGCTCGCACACCCGATTGCATGCGGCACCCCGATCCACTCCGCGAGCTGCTGCTCCAGTCGCTCCACCGCCGGCCCCATGATAAACCGCTGAGACCGGACCACCTGCGCTACGGCTTCATCCAACTCCGACTGCAACGCCGTGTATTGCAGGCTGAGGTCCAGTAACGGTACGGGCATCCAGCAACCCCGGTTGAATCAACGTCATTGTTACGCGTGAAAATAACGGAGGCTGTGCACCCACGCCAAACGGGGTTCCAGCGGGAGAGGAGAACTTCGGGAGGCGCGGAGGGAATGCGGGGCGGAAGCACTGCCGGGCGGCGGGTACGTTTACGGCAGGGGCACGGGCGCGTAACACGACCACGGGAACGGGCACCGGAACGGGGACGGGCACGAGTAACTGCAACGCTCTCGCTCTCGCTCTCGCTAACGCTTTCGCTTTCGGTCGTTTCCCCGGTGCCGAAAAAGCAGATCGAGCACGAATCGCACACAGAACCAGAGGCAGCGAAAGCCGTAAAGAACGTGCCCCCGCCCATGCCCGTGCCCCTGACCGTGGTCGTGTTTCACGCCCGTTCCCGTTCCCGTAAACGTACCCGCCGCCCGGCCGTTCTCCGCGCACTCACAACAGCGCGCCACCTCAGCGGGAAGCGCCCCCAGGATAGCGATGAGTGTATAAGTCTTGCGTTAGCGCGCGGCTGCGGGAGCGGATAGAATCAGAAGTTAGCGGACGATAACGAGAGGCGGAGTTCTTGAGAGTGCTGATAACCGGCGTTGCCGGGTTCCTCGGGTCCCACCTTGCGGATCGATTCCTCGCCGATGGCCACCATGTGGTCGGCATGGACAACTTTCTGACCGGGAGTCGCAACAACCTGCGGCACCTGGAAAACGACGCCCGGTTCGAGTTCATCGAGCAGGATGTCACGAAGGAGATCGAGATTGCGGGCGCGTTGGACGGAGTGCTGCACTTCGCCAGTCCGGCCAGCCCGGTGGACTACCTCGAGCTGCCGATCCAGACGCTCAAGGTGGGGAGCCTGGGGACCCACAAGACGCTGGGGGTCGCCAAGGAGAAGGGTGCGCGCTACTTCCTGGCGTCGACGTCGGAGGTTTACGGCGATCCGCTGGTGCACCCGCAGCCCGAGACGTACTGGGGCAACGTAAACCCGGTCGGTCCGCGCGGCGTCTACGACGAGGCGAAACGTTTCGCCGAAGCGATGACCATGGCGTACCAGCGCGCGCACAATGTCGACACCCGCATCGTCCGAATCTTCAACACGTACGGTCCACGCATGCGTCCTTCGGACGGGCGCGTGGTTTCGAATTTCATCGTGCAGGCGCTGAATGGCGATTCGCTCACGGTCTACGGGGACGGGCAGCAGACGCGCTCGTTCTGCTACGTCGCGGATGAAATCGAGGGGCTGTACCGGCTGTTCCTTTCGGAGTACCGCCTGCCGATGAACATCGGCAACCCCGACGAGTTCACGATTCTTGAACTCGCGCAGAAAGTGCTCGAACTGACCGGCAGCACTTCCGTCATCGATTATCACGAGCTGCCGGAAGACGATCCAAAGGTTCGCAAGCCTGACATCACGCTGGCTCGCACGATCCTCGGCTGGTCACCCCAGGTGCCGCTCGAGCAGGGGCTGTCGCAGACGATTCCCTACTTCCGCGAGCTGGTGTGTCCCACCGCCCCGGCCCTCGAGTGCCGGTAGTCGGGATCGCAACACCTGCCAGACGTGAGGCGCCGGATTCGAACCGTAAGCGCCGTTCCAGAAGGTAAGCGCCGTTCCAGAAGGTAAGCGCCGTTCCAGGCCGTAAAACGCCTTTCCGCTAGAAGTACGCGGTCAGCGAGAGGTCGAGCGCGCTCTGCCGCCAGCCATCGCCGGCTTCTACGGTGCCGGCCAGGCGGGCTTCGCCGCGGCCGAGGCGGTAGCGCGTGTCGAGGTTGAAGCCCCAGGTTACGCCCTCGCGGCCGGGTGCGTAGAGGTTCTCCTCCTCGCGATCGCGACGGAAGGGGCGGAGTCCGAGACGCGCGCGGCCCTCGAGCAGATCGACGCGGGCATCCACCGCGTGTTCGCGACCGTGGCCGCCGAGAGGGTGACCCAGCGGCTCGCCGTTGCGGGTCCAGCCATCGCGGAAGAATGCATTGCGGTACCACGGGGGCTGGGACGAGAAGCGGTGCAGATCGTACCGCCGGGTGTCGAACCGGGTCGTTTCGTAACCGAAGCTTGCCTGTCCGCCCGGAAGCACGGCGCGCAGCCCCGCGACGATGCCGGGGACGCGATGCCATGCGCCGGATGAATCATCCGCTCCCCATTCCAGGTAGGCTTCCACCGGGAGCAGGTCGTTCGGGATAATGAAGCGACCGTCGACCGAAACGATCTGGTTGTCGAATTCCCCCGCGCTGCCCCCATCCGGTCGCGTGACACCCGGCTTGATGCCGACGAACATCTTCAGCACGTTCTCGAGCGACATCCCATTGTTGTCGCCACCGAAAATCGCCGCGCGGTTGATGCCGATGGTGAACTGCCGGATCGGCTGGATGGTGAGTCGCGCATTCCAGAACCACGGATTTTCGATGCTCCCGTTCTGCTGCATGCGCGAAAGAAACGTTTCCAGCGAGATCGGCCCGCTCAGCATTGAAAGGCCGGGGACGCGAACCGGTCGCGGCAGAAAAAACCCGACGCCGGTGAACGGGACTTCGCTGCTCAGTACAACACCGCTGGTGCCCGGCCCGAATCGTGTCGCGCGCCGACCTGCCCACAAGCCGACTCCCATGCCGGTGAGCACCGCATGCGTGTTGTCGAAGACGAACTGCCCCTCGGTATTGCCCTGCACAACCAGCTCTCCGGCGAGGTGGCGGGAAGCGTGGGCGGCGATCCGTCCGGCGGCGGCAAAGGTGTGCTGGTCGTCTACGAGTTGTGCGCCGCGCCAGTCGTCTTCGAGGACAAAACCGCTCCCCGCGAGCGCGTAGTCCTGGCGCCCCTCCACACCGGCACGCAGGTACGCGACCGGCCTGCCCATACCATACTCGCCGTCGAGCAGCGCGATGTAGCCGCGGATCCGTTGCGCGGCATTGGCATCGCTGCTGTCCGCGCGCAGCGCCGCAAACTCGAGTTGCGCGCGCGCTGTGGCGGCGGTCCGCGTGCTGCTCGCAGCATCGAATGGCGGCGGCAGCAGACCGGTTGCGTGCAGTCGTCGCAGAACGTCGTGCGCCCAGTGTGTGCTGGGCAGCAGCGGCGCGGCTTCCTGCGCGGATGCGGACGCAACGGCAATCAACAACAGCAGGAGAGTGACAGTGAATCGCATGGCACTCCAGGTGATCGATCTCAACAACGAACGCCCGACAGCCGATGGGCTTCCGAATGCGAAGCCACGCTCAACGACAAACGTACAAGACCGTCGCGGCCAGACCGACTCATTGTGGCATGATTCCGGAGTTTCCGCGAATCCATGCTCGCACGCCCTTGCCTGCACCCGCAACCTGGCGGCCAAGTCTTTGAAATCGGAGCGGAAGTTCAGACCAGCACGCGGGACGCGCCACGCCGCGGACACACCAGAACGCCAGCCCCGCCGTTTCCAGCATCACCGAGCCGAGCACCCGAGTGAACCCGTACCCGTAGTTTTTTTCCCAGAAGAGAAACCGGTTGCGTGTGTTGTAGAAGAAGTAGTGCGGCCCCGGTAATTCCGGTTTGCTCTGCGTCACGACGGATCGAGGCTCGACCGCGATGCGCCAACCCGCCTGCCCCGCGCGCACACACAGGTCGACCTCCTCGAAGTACATGAAGTAGCGTTCGTCGAAGGCGAACTGTTCGGCAACCTCGCGGCGTACGAGCAGCGCGCAGCCATCCACCCAGTCGAGTTCGTACGGCTGGTCGGTCGACCGGGGCCTGCTCAGTTGGCGCACACGTGCCGAGCCGTGCACGACAATACCTCCCGCGGAAAAAACGTCCGTGCTTTCACGCTCGCAGATGAGCGGACCGACAATCCCGAATTTCGGATTCTCCAGCGCAGTCGACAGCAGGCGCCCGAGTGCATCGGGCCTGAACTCGACATCCTGCGTCAGCAGAAGCCCGAACGTTTCCGGACCGGAACGCAGCCAGTACTCAACCGCGCGTCGCATTCCACCGGCGTACCCCGCGTTTTCGCCAGTCTGCAGAATATCCGGAGCATCGTCGAGCTGGCGCACGTGCAGCAGGCTGTCGTCGCTCGAGGCATTGTCCACCACGACGATCCGGGCATCGATGCCCGCTGCTGCTGCCCGAACCGAGCGTACACACGCTGCCGCCGCTTCGCCGGAATTCCAGTTCAGAACAGCAACAAAAAGGGAGGGACGTGTCACGATTCGACTGAACTCCGCAGGATTTTTTTCAACCAGGCCGGACGTCTGCCCGGCGCATACCCGATCTCGATCGCGCTGCGTGCCAGCCCGCGCGGCAGCACCGCAACCGCAACGAACCAGCCCGCAAACAGGATGCGCTTTGCCGCACTGTTGGTGGGATGCCGCAGCGACGCTGTGAGACCCGCCACGGCCAGTCCTGCCGCATGATCCTGCCGATGTGGATGCCCCTCCGCATCGAGCTTCAACGACGCGAGCCTCGCCTGCAGATGGTCCGGCGATCGCCGCATCGTACCACGCTCACCGATATAACTCCTCGTTAGTTCTTCCTTCGCAACATCACACTCGAGGTAGGCACGCAGCCGCGCCGCGTCGACCTGGTCCGTTACCCAGCTATTGTTTCCGTGCAGCCTGAACCACCCCAGACAGCCATCGATCGACCGAATCTGCCCGTGGAATGCCGCGCTCAGGATGAGATACGTGTCCGGCCATCTGCGCCAGCGCTGCTCCGGAATCGGCATCACCCGTTCGAGCATCGACCGGGTGAACAGGTTCCCACTGGTCGGCGGCGAGGGGTAGCCACCGGTACGCGCGGTGAGGGCGCGCAGATCACCCGAGAGCATCGCTGCACCAGGAAACCTGAACCCCAGTTGCCGCCCGTTCGCATCCATCCCGCGCAGCGCGAACTGCACTTTTGAATCGCCCTCCTGCCATACCGCCACCGCACGTTCGATGGCGTCGGGCTCGAGCATATCGTCCGCATCCAGAAACAGGACGAACTCACCCCGGCTTTTCTGGTAGCCCCGGTTCATCGCCGCGGCCTGCCCCGCATTCGTTTCGAGCAGAAGAATCACCCGATCGGAGTAGCGGGTCAGAATCTCGCGGCTGTGGTCAGTTGATCCATCATCGACCACGATGACTTCGAGTGCATCGTGTGTCTGGGCGAGCGCACTGTCTACGGCGGAGCCCACGAACGCGCCGTAATTGAAGTTCGTGATGACGATGCTGACGAGAGGAACGGGCCTCATGGGCGCGGTGCATGCATGCTGGCGGCGCCGGTGACGCGCGGCGTATGTTGCTGCGCCCAATGTGCATCCGTTGAATCCACCGGTGATGTTTTGAAACGCATTCTCTCCGCAATGGTTATTGCCGGGCTCCAGGTTCAGCCGGCGGTAGCCCAGCAACCGGAAACGGCGCGTGCCGTATGCAACGGCGAGCTGGGCATCACGCACCCGGGCTGGAGTTCGGTCTGGACCGACTATGAGCGCGCCGCGCAGCTCGCAGGAGCGGCGCGGCCGGGCTCGCTCCAGGTTCGGCGGGCCGGTTCAACCTCGGTGTTCTGCCCTGAAGTCGAGCAGCCCTGGCGCGACCTGATCGAAGTGGCGCCGCGAAATACTCGCCTGGAACTGCTGCCTGTGCACACGCGCGGCGAGTACAACAGTGCCTACCCCTACGATCGCAACAACTCTGCCCTGTGGGCCGGACGGGGCGCCTCCGGGATCATCGAGGCGGGCGTAGCCTTCCGCTCGAAGTACCTGGATATCGAACTGCGACCGGCTTTTGCGTACCAGCAGAATCGGGAGTTCGACCTTCCTGCGACCGAGCAAGTCGGTCGTTCGGAGTACTCCTACCCGTGGCACCAGATCGACCTGCCGCTGCGCTTCGGCTCGGACGCCTACACTACCATCGACGCGGGGCAGTCGAATGTGCGACTGCACGCATTCGGCGTGGCGGCCGGCCTTTCGAACCAAAACCTCTGGTGGGGTCCGGCGATCCGCAACCCGATCCTGATGAGCAACAGCGCGCCGGGGTTTGTGCACGGCTACATCGGCACGGATGGCCCGCGAGCCGTCGGGATCGGCAACCTCGAGCTGGAGCTGGTGTGGGGCATACTCGAGGAATCGGACTATTTCGACGACATCGCCTCGAACAACGACCGCTGGCTGACGGGCATCGTGGCGAGTTTCGAGCCGCGCTGGACACCGGGGCTGCACATTGGGTTCGCCCGCTCGCACATCATCGTCGAAAATGAAGTAGGCGGCCTCGCCGACCGCCTGTTCGGCGGCTACCGCGCGGTGCGCAGCAACAGCCGCGAGAACCAGCTCGCAACGGTATTCGGCCGCTACGTGTTCCCGGAGAGCGGGTTTGAAGCGTACGTCGAGTGGGGGCGTGAAGACCATTGGGGCGGCATCCCCGATCTGATCAAGGAGCCGGACCATTCGCAGGGGTACACGCTCGGCGCACAGAAGCTATTCCGCCGAGCGGACGGAACCTGGGTCACCGCGTTCGCCGAAGTCACCAAGCTGCAGGGCGGGCTGAACGTGCGGGGCGGCCGCGGCTCGATCCCGTTCTACACGCATTCGCGGCTGAGCCAGGGCTATACACAGCGCGGGCAGATGCTGGGGGCCGGCATCGGGCCGGGCGCCGATGCCCAGTCGCTCGGCATCGACTACTACGGCCGCACGCACCGGACCGGGCTGCTGCTCGAGCGCACCCGCTACAACGACAACGCCTACTACGACAACTGGGCGGCGCTGTACGAGTACCACGGCCACGATGTCGAGGTCAGCGCTGAACTGCATCATGCCCGTCGGCTGGGCCCCGTGCTGCTCGATGCGGGGATCAGCTACAGCGGCCGCTACAATCGTCACTTCGTCGGTTTCGAAACCCGTGACTATGTCTTCCGCTACGACCGCAACTGGCGCGCGCAGATCCAGATGAGCTGGACGCCGAGCCTGCGTCTCAACCTCGGCGGAATCGAAACGTTATGACCCGCATCCGTTCTGTCGTTCAGGCGAAACGCCCGGGCCTTCACGCCTGGGCGATCGCCCTGCTTTCCATCGCGCTCGCTGCCTGCAGCGAGGACAGCGCCGCTCCGGTTGTCGACACGCCCGAGGACACCACGCCGGTGGTCCAAACGTATGCGTTCGTTTCGTCGGGGTGGTATCACACCTGCGCCGTCTCGAATGCGACCGAGCCGTATTGCTGGGGACTGGGCGGCTCCGGCCAGCTCGGGCTCGACACAGTCGAGGTTGCCCTGCGTCCGGTGCGTGTCGCGCCGATCCAGTTGCTCGGGAATGTCGCCGCCGGACGCGACCATTCCTGCGCACTGACGGCAAACGGATCCGCGCTTTGCTGGGGTAGCGGCGAATTCGGCGAATTGGGCGACTCGTCGCGTACGACCCGGCCGGCGCCCGCCCGCGTCGCGACCAGCCAGACCTTCCGCTCGATCGCAAGCGGTGGCGATCACACCTGCGCAATCACGACCGACAACCGGCTCTACTGCTGGGGATGGAATTTCCACGGCCAGCTCGGCTTCGGCGTCAACTTCGACGTGAACTACCCGCTGCCGTCGGCGACCAGCGAAAGTTTCGCGACGGTCACCGCGGGGCGAAACCACACCTGTGCGCTCACAACCGACGGCCGCGTGTTCTGCTGGGGCCAGGGCAATCACGGCCAGCTCGGCCGCGGCAACCGCGAGCCGTCCTCGCTGCCGGGTGAAGTCAGTGGCAACCTGCGATTCAGCAGCGTGAGCGCCGGAGCCGATCACACCTGCGGGGTCACGACCGGCGGCGCCGCCTACTGCTGGGGCGCCGGCGAACTCGGGCAGCTCGGCAATGGCGGCACCGCCTCAGCCAGCGAGCCGGTCGCGGTCGGCGGCGGCACGACCTACGTCAGCATCGCCGCGGGCGCGGAGCATACCTGCGCCGTTTCGACCACCGGCGAACCCCACTGCTGGGGCCACAACAACTTCGGTCGTCTCGGGATCGACTCGCTGCCCGGGATCTACGCAGTGCCGCAGAAGGTCGCGACCACATTGCGGTTCCAGTCGCTCAGCGCCGGCTTCCTGCACACCTGCGGGGTGAGCGAAGCCGGCGGGCTCTACTGCTGGGGATTTGGCGGCTTCGGCCAGCTCGGTACCGGCACGACGGCCGATTATGCATCTCCCAGACAGGTCGTCGCGGCGGCTCCGCCCGGGACCCCCTGACCGGCTGGTTCAGTCGTAGCGGAGCGCGTGCATCGGGTCGACCTGCGCGGCGCGACGCGCGGGGATGTAGCCGGCCGCGAAGGCGATGAGCCCGAGCAGCAGCACCGCGGAGACGAAGACCAGAGGGTCGTTGCCCTGCATGCCGTACAGCAGCGACTGCGCGGCACGACCGAGCGCCAGCGCCGCGAACACGCCGAGCGTCGCCCCGATCAGCGCCAGGATTCCGAGCTGTTTCAGGATCAGAAACTTGACGCCCCAGTTATCCGCGCCGATCGCCATGCGCACGCCGATCTCGCGCGTGCGCTGCGCGACCGTGTAGGCGAGCACACCATACAGCCCGATCGCCGCGAGCAACGTAGCGAGCACCGCAAACGATGCCGAAAGAATGCTGATCATGCGGTCCATGAAGATGTTTTCGCGGATCTGCTGCGGCATCGTCTTCAGTTGTTCGATCGGCAGTGAGGGGTCGATACGCTGCATGACACTCCGGACCGTCGCGAGCATCTGCGCCGGCGGCAGCGATGTCCGAATGTAGAAGTTCATGTCGGAAGCGCGCGTGTCCTGCCGCCAGGGCGTGAAGAACAATGGCGGCACCTCTGCGCGGACCTCACTGTACTTCGAGTCTTTCACGAGTCCGACGATCTGAATGTTCAGCGAATCGCTGCCATTCGTGCTCATGAACTTGCCGACGGCATCGCGGCCAAGCCCGAACTTCTTCGCGAAGGCTTCATTGACGACGGCGACCTGCGCGGCATCACGCGAGTCCGCAACCGAAAACTCGCGGCCGCTCAGGAGGGGAACACCCAACGTCGCGAAGTAGCCCGCGCCAACCTCGTTGAGTCGCGCGTTGGAATCGATGTCGGGGCCCGACTCGAAGCCCTGCACGCGCACATCGGTTCCCCAGTTGCTCCCCGCCAGCAGCGGCACGAGCGAAGAAGTCACGCCGCTTACCCCGGGTGTTGCCGCGAATTCCTCTTCGATGCGACCGAACAGCACGGCCGCACGCAGCGTGTCGTAGCCGGTGCGCAGCGGAGCGACCGAGAACGTCACGACATTGTCCACCTTCACGCCGAGGTCGACCTTGCTCACATTCGCCAGGCTCTTGAGGAAGAGCCCTGCGGAAATCAGCAGCGCAACCGAAAGCGCAATCTGCGCCGTGACCAGGCCGGAGCGGAATCGTGCGGCGGAGCGCACCCCGGCGATCTGGCCGGCTCCCGCCCGAATCGAGGAGATCAGGTCTGAGCGAGTGCTGTGCAAGGCGGGAAACATCCCGAAGATCAACCCGGTCACGACCGAAAGTCCGGCCGCAAACAGGACGACCGAAGGTTGCAGCTCGAATGCAAGCGAGCTGGCCGCTTCCGGTGGCAGCAGCCCACCAATGAAGGTGAGCGTCCACTTCGCAACGACGAGGCTGACCAATCCGCCGGCCAGCGCGAGCACGACCGATTCGGTCAGCAGTTGCGCCATCAGATGACGACGGCCTGCGCCTATGGCGAGGCGTACACCCATCTCGGTTGCTCGTCCGGCCCCGCGGGCCAGCAGCAGGTTGGCGATGTTCGCACACGCGATCAGCAACACCACTCCCGTGGTTGCGAACAGCATCCAGAGCGGCGTCTTCGCCTCTTCATGAATCGAACTCTGGCCGCGTGCGCCCGGCTCCACCACCATCTGCTTCGCCTTGAACCGTGCCAGGGTGGCATCACTCATCCCCTGCTGCAGCGGCGCTTCGACATCCGAGAGGATCGGCCGCACGATGCTGTTCAGTTGCGCCTGCGCCTGCTCCATCGTCACGCCGGGCTTCAGCCGGCCGAACAGATAGATCCAGTAATCGCGACGGTTCTCGAACCCGCGGTACGCTGTGGAGCTGAACACGCCGCGCATGCTGATCGGCACGTAGACCTGCGGCCGCGCGCCAACCGTCGTGCCCTCGAATCCTTCCGGCGCAACACCGATGATGGTCAGAGCATGGCCGTTCACGGTTAGCGTCTTGCCCAGCACATCGGGACTCTCACCAAAGCGATCCCGCCACAATCCGTGGCTGATCACTGTGACAAAGTTCGCCCCGATCGCTTCGTCATCCGCCGGGCCGATCAGACGGCCGAGCGCGGGCTGCACCCCGAGCACCGGGAAATACGATCCCGTGACCCACACACCTTCACCGGTAAACGGGTCGTTGTTGACCGAGAGGCTCACGCCGAACAGCCGATGACCCGCAATCCCGGTCAGCGACGTCTGCTGCTGCTCCAGATCACGCATCATCGCGTAGCTGAAGATGATGTCGCAGTCCCCCGCCTGATTGCACGAGGTCGACCCGGATTTCACCCCCGGCAGACTCAGGTTCACCAACTGGCCCGGTTCCGGAACCGGGAGCGGGCGTAGCAGAAGCTGATCGAACATTGAAAAAATCGCCGCGTTTGCACCGATTCCAAGCGCGAGCGAAAGTATCGCGACGGTAGTCACGAATGGCGTCTTCAACAGGGTTCGGAATGCGAGCTTTACGTTTCGCATGGAGAGATTTTCTGTTCCGCGTTGAGGTATCGACAGCCGATCGGGCAGGTCTCCAGCCTTAGACAGCCTGGATCAACTGAAGGGTTGCGTCGCCCTGCCTACGACCGTTCGCAGACGATGGTTTCGTTTTACAGGAGAACCCTGGGAAGACCGCGATTTCTGCGGAAATCGGAGCGGGCGCGGATGCGTTCAGGCTCGCTGGCTGTTTGAATACAGCCGGCGAGCCATTCGCGATTATCCGGTTGTATGCGGCGTGTATGCGCGGTATGCGCCGTAGTAGCGATCGCGGCTCGCATCGACATCGTTGAGCACAACGCCGAGCAGTGGCGCATGCACGCTTCGCAACTGCTCGACGGCGAAGCTCAGCGCACCGCGATCCGTCACTCCAGCACGAGCGACCATGATGACGCCATCGGCCAGCGAGGCGAGAACCGCGGCATCGGTTACACGATTGAGCGGCGGCGCGTCGATGATCACGGTGTCGTAGGTCTCGCGCCACTGGGCTGCCAGCGCCTGCATGCGCTGCGAACCGAGCAGTTCGGCCGGATTGGGCGGGACCGTCCCGGTCGCGATGAAGTCCAGGACCGCATCCGGCCCGACCACGACCTGCTGCACAGGGCCGTGTCCGTTCGCACCGGTTGCGCCGGTGAGCAGCAGGTTGGTGAGTCCGGGTTCGCGTTGCAGGCCGAACAGGGTGTGCAGCGCACCGCGCCGCAGATCGGCGTCGACCAGCAGACAGCGCACGCCCTGCTGTGCCAGGGTGATCGCGAGATTGGCGGCGCTGGTCGACTTCCCTTCACCAGGATCCGGGCTGGTCAGCACCAGCATAGCCGGCGGCTTCTCCGGGCGGGAAAACGTCAGGTTCGTGCGGATGCTGCGGTACGCCTCCGCAACCGGGTTGGTCGGGTCGCGCCTTGCGATCAACCGCGCATTGATCGGCAGTTCTTTCACGCGACGGAAACGGTCGAGCACATTGCGCGATACCGGCGCTTCGCCGCCGATGTGAATCGGGATGCGCGGAATGAAGCCGAGCAGCGCAAGCCCGCCCGTTGCACGATGCAGGTCTTCGCGCGTATGCACGCTGCTGTCGAGGTTCTCCCGTGCCAGCGCCAATGCCACACCGAGCGCGAGTCCGCCCAGCAGCGCAACGACCAGGCTGACCGGCGGATTCGGCTTGACCGGACGACGTGGCAGGATGGCCGCATCGATCACGCGCACACTCGGATCTTCGACCGCCGCGGCGATCTCCGCTTCCTTCAGCCGGGTCTGCAGCAGCGTGTAGATCTCGGCCAGCACAGTTGCTTCACGCTGCAGGCGGGCAAGGTGTGTTTCGCGCTCGGGAAGTTGCGCGAGTTGTACCCCGGCCTGGTTGAGCGTTGCATCGAGCGCATCGACCTGCTTTGCGAGCGAATTACGATACGTTCCTGCGATGCTCGCGAGTTCCTGCTCGACTTCACGGATCCGCTCCGTCAGCACCACGACTTCGGGATCGACTGCCGTGCGGCGTTCGAGCAGTTCCGCGCGCTTGGTACTCAGTTCGTTCAGGGAACGGAGCAGTTCCGATGCAGCCGGATTCCGCAACAGGCTCGGGAAGCCAAGCAGGTTGCGATTGACCGAATCGGCAACCGCACCCGGCGGCAGCCGTGACGCGTTCAGCAGCGGTGCGAGTGCGCGCTCCTCGGAATCGAGCACGTCGCGCTGTGCCTTGAGCGTCGCGAGTCGTCCAATCTCCGCCTCGGCCTCGGCTTTCGGGCTGAGCACGCGATGCTGCTCGCGGTAACGCAGCACGTCCGTTTCCGCCGCATTCAGTTGCGTCTGCAGTGTGGCCAACTGGCCCGACAGAAAGTCGACGGTGTTGCGCGCGGTTGCATTCTGCGTGTTCTGTCGCTGCTCGATGAACAGGCCGGACATCGTATTGAGCACTTCACGAGTCAACCGACGATCGGTGCTCTCGTAGCGGATCACCAGCAGGTCCGCTTCGCGATTCGGGCGTGCGATGCCGATCGTGCGCTGAAACGCGCGCACCGCATCGTGCAGCGGCACAACTGCGAGTGCGATCTGGTCGTGGGCCAGCGCCGCTTCCGACAGAATAAAACGCACTCCGTTGACGCTTACCGCTTCGCCGGGTACAACGTGCTGTTCGGTGCCAGCAATGAGGAATCCGTTCCCCTCCCGTTCGAACACTACCTTCTTCTCGTCGGGTTCCGGATCGACCTGTACGACTTGCAAAAGTGCATCACGGTCGACGCGCCGCGGACGCAGCAGTTCGACCTGCAGATGCAGCGAATCGACTACCGCCTGCGCCAGCGTACGACTGCGCAGCACCTCCATCTCGGTGTTGATTTCGCTTCCCGTCGACAGCGAACTCAGGATGTCGAGCACGGGCACATTGGAACGCTGCTCGTCGATGCGGATCGACGTGGTGCCTTCATACACGGGTCTCGAGAGTTTGATGAAGGCGACCGTCAGCGCGACGACCAGGAATGTGCTCAGCAGGATCGTCCTGCGATTGCGCAGCAGAAAATCGCGGAAGTTGGCCAGGTGGGCTTCGCCGCCGGGCATCGGAGGAGTCGGAATGTTGGCGCTCATCGCCTACTTCCCCAGCGCGATCATGACGCCCAGCAGCCCGACCGATCCGGAGATCACCGCGCCGAGCAGCCCCGAGTTGCGCACAAACCAGTTCCGTTCCGGAACGACCAGGTGATCGCCGGTCTGCAGCGGCGCTTCGACCAGGCGCGCCTGCGTATCGAGGCGCGCCTGCACCTTCTCACCGCCGCGGTACAATTCCACCTGCCCGCGTTTCCCCTCGCCGGTGGCGCCACCCGCCATGGCCAGCGCATCGGCAATCGTCATGGTCGGATCGAGGAAGTAGACGCCCGGTTCTGCCACCGCTCCGGAAACGTTCACCCGGCGCAGTACGATGATTTCAATCGACGGATTGGTGAGGTATTCGCTGAATAGCCGCGTGAGTCTCTCGCGCAGCGCGACATCGGACTCGCCGCCGACCCGCAGATCGCCAATGCGCGGAAAGGTTGCGACGCCATCACCACGCACCTGGATCTCACCCGTATAATCCGGCTCGCGCCAGACCTTCAGCATGATCTTGTCGCCGGGGTGCACGGTGGGAGGCGCCTGGGCCGAAACATCCAGGACGCTGGCCAGTTGAATCAGCAGCAGCACGAGCACGAGCGGAATCGTCTTCATTCGGACCGCTCTGGTGCCGGAACCCTGACCGGTGCGGCGCTGAAGCCCGTGCTGTTCGCACCCAGCGCACCCGCTTCTCCCCTGCCCCAGCAGTATACGCCCGAGGCCGTGGTCAGTCCGCACGCGTGTTCGCCCGCGCCAACGCTCAACCGCGCAAACCTCGCCTCATCCGCCGACTCGACGCGTTGCGGGGTGGAACGGCTCGACAGGATGCCCGGCCCGAGCAGTCCGGTAACGCCGTCACCCCAGCAGAAGACGACCCGCGCCGAAATCGCACAGCTCGCTCGCGTCCCTGCGACAATATCGGTAAACCCGCCGGCCGTGGCCCCGGCGTGGAAAACCGGTTGCGGCGTGGTTGCGCCCGGCACCGCGCCCGACGTGATCACCTGGTTGCCGAGTTCGCCATTCCCGTTGCTGCCCCAGCAGTATCCCTTCCCGGCCGCAATCGCGCAGGTGTGCGTCAGCCCCGCGCTGATCCGTGTAAAGCTCAGGTTTCCGGCCACCAGCGCCGCGGTCGACCGGCTCTCGGTTGTGCCATCGCCCAACTGGCCGAGATGGTTCAAGCCCCAGCAATACACCTGTCCGCCCGTGGTCAGACCACAGGTGTGAAACGAGCCGGCGGAAATCGAGGCGAAGCTCAGATTGCCGGCCGCGCGGACTGGCGTGTTACGGTCCACGGTGGTCCCATCGCCGAGCTGGCCCTGCCCGTTGACTCCCCAGCAGTACGCCGCCCCGCCATCGGCCAGCCCGCAGGTGTGCAGCCACCCCGAGCTGATTGCCGTGAACCGCTGATTGCCGACCACCGGGAGCGGGAAGTTGACGTCGACAGACGTACCGTGGCCGAGCTGTCCATGGAAATTCCACCCCCAGCAGTAGACCGTTCCATCGGCGGTGAGTGCACAGGTATGCCGCAATCCTGCGGAAACCGCGGTGAACGGCTGATCCTCGTCGCTGCGCACCAGTTCGGCACTCGAGGCTTTCGTGCGATCGCCGAGCTGGCCGTTTTCGTTTGAACCCCAGCACCAGATGCGGCCGGAACGAACCACCGCGCAACTGTGGTCGCCTCCCGCGCTGACCGACAGGAACGGGTCCATCAGCGTGGCATCGGTCGAAGTCGCCGAATCACAGCCCGCCAGTAGCAGCACGGCGCCGAGCAGGGCGATTGTGTTCAGCCGCCTGATCATCGTTTCAGCCATCGTCCAATCGTATTCAGGAGTCCCCCCCGCTTCGGCTGCCACGGCGCCATCGGCAGCGGTGGCTGATCTTTCAGCAAACGCGCCGGGTTTGTTTCCGTGAGCAGGCGACCCTGCTCGCCGGCACCCGCCTCTTCCAGCCAGGCGCGGTACGCCGTGATTCCCGGCGAGCCGCGCGCATGATAATCGCTCGACAGGTAGTCGATCCAGCCACGCTGGATCAGCGTGGTCGCCACGCTCTGCGCGGTCCCGCCGTACTTGCCGAGCAGCGATGGGCCGTTGCTCTGCAAAAAAGCGCCCGCCTCTTTCCACCGACGCGCGATCTCGATGTCCGCCTGGATTCCCTGATAGCGTTCCGGGTGCGCGATGATCGGACACCAGCCGCGCACACGCAGTTGCTGAATCACCTCCACCGATCGCGGCGGTATGCTCATGAACGGGAATTCGATCAGCACAAAACGGCTGCCGTTCAGCCGCACGCGCGGATCGCTGAGATCCGGTTCCGGCGTATCCAGCATCACTTCTGTGCCCCGGAAGATCCGGATCGAGTGATCGGCCGCAATCTGCTGCAGCGCCTGCCAGCCGTGATCCAGTTCGTTCAGCCGTTCGGCCAGTGCCTCGCGCGATCGCGTGAGCGAACCGTTCAGGTGCGGCGTAGTAATGCACGCAGTCACACCCGCCTGTTCGAACTCGCGTAACGCGCTGCGTACCTCGGCTTCGGTCTGCGCGCCATCATCCACGGCCGGCATGAGATGGCTGTGAAAATCAACGATCTGCATGAGTCCCGCTCGTCTCCAGCGCGAGATCGTGTTCCGAAGGCAAACGCGAACTCGCAACCGCTGCCGCAAGAACGGCTGTCACGTACTGCGTGAATGATGAATAGTAATCGAATGCATTGTCGGTAAGCGAAAACACGCCCCACGCCACGAGCCCCGCAAGCGCGGCGGATGCCAGTGCGCGCGTCGTCGCGTCCTCGGTCGACAGCGCGGTTTTCACCGCCAGCCGTCCCCACCAGACCAGTGCGATCACGAACAGCAGCGTGCCCGCCACTCCGGTTTCCGCCAGCAGACGCAGGTATTCATTGTGTACCGGACCGATGTCCGCCCCTACATTCGCCCGCAGCACGACGGTGGTTGTGCCCAGTCCCGCGCCAACCCATGGACTGCCCAGAAACAGCGCGAACGCAATCGGCCACAATCGGTCGCGCCCCTGCCAGTCGATCATGTAGTACAGATCGATCGGGTCAGCAAGCAGGGTCGTGAGTTCATCGAGCCCCGGTACATAGCCAAAGGTGCGCTCCAGCACCGGAGGGATCATCGGGATTGCGAGCAGCGCACCAACAACGGCGACCGCCGCGAGCAGACGTACGTTCCGCGCCGCGACCGCCCAGATTGCCGCCATCGCAATCAACCCAAGCAATGTCCCCAGCAACGTGATGCGCGTAAGTGCCATCATGATCCAGATGGCAAGAGGCCCGCATAGCAGGAGATAGCGCGTTCCCCAGCCCGCTGCAAATACGGCCACCGCGGTCAGCAGCGTGATGCAGAGATAGAACGAGAATGGATTCTGGTGGATGCCCGGCCCCAGTACGCGTTCGATCCCGGAGTCATCCACCGCGAAGCCGCCCGAAAGCGCCGATAGCGGCGTGACGATGACGGCAATCACAGCCGCCCCGATCAACATCCAGCGAATGAGACTGTGCGCCTGTTCGCGAGTACGTGCGATCCCTGCGATGGTGACAAAAACGAGAAGTGGGTAACCGAGCTTGAGCAGCAGTCGCATTCCATCGAGGCGCGATCGCGAATACAGCACCGTTACGGCGGCGAACAGCACAAAGAGCAGGTAGGGCAACGCAGTACGACTGAACAGGACGCGGGTCACGCGCCGATCGATCAGGGCAACCGACCCCAGACCCATGCACAGGCATACGAGCCGGATGCCGTTCATGTCCAGGCCGCCCAGTTCGGTAAAGAGCGACTTGAACCCTCCCGTTACGATCGAAAGGCTGTACACGCCGCCGACCATCATCAGCCCGACCACCATCAGCGGTCGCCAGATCGTCACTGCCAGCACGAGCAGGCCGAGCACAACCCCGGCCGACAGAAATGGTGATCTGGTAGCGAGCAGCGCAAATGCTGCCGCGGCCGCAACTCCGCAAGCCTGCTGAATCAGCCGAGCATTCGGCTGCGCCACCATCGTACTCATTCCGGTACCCGCGCGACGTGTGTCAAAACGGCGGGCTCCGCTTCATTGCTCACGATCACCGAATCGAACACAGCGGCCAGTCGATCGATCCAGGCGTCCGTCGTGTATTTCGCGAGATACCGGGTGCGCGCCGCCTGCCCCAGCCGCATCCGGAGCTCGCGATCGCTGCACAGTCGGTTCAGGGCGCCGACGAGCGCATCGATGTCTCGCGGCTTGATGACGAGCGCTTCCTGCTCATCGCGGACCGTCTCGGGGATGGCAGCCCAGTCCGTTGTCACGATCGCAAGGCCCGCGGCCATCGCTTCCAGCAACACGAACGGATGCGCTTCGTACTCGTACCAGGTCGGAAACGCAAATACATCCGCGGACTCGAGCAGTGCACGCTTGCGCTCTCCCTCCACCACACCCACAAACTCGAACATCTGAGGCGCCAGTGATTTCGCGCGATCGATCGCGCGCAGCGCCTCTTCCCCGACGGGTGAACCGGCGAAGGTAAAGCGCACATTCGAGGCTTCCAGCCGCAAGGCAGCTTCGATGAGGTCGGGGAACCCCTTCGATGGAATGAGCGAAGCCAGGTAGAGGACATGCACCGTCTCACCGTCACGTCGAACCGGGGACTGCCCGGCCACGCGCGGTGCCGCGTTGGGCACAATCTCGACCTTCACATCAGGGACAGCGGCGAGCAGGTCGTCGCGAAAGCACTCGCCAAGTGCGAGCACGCGTGCAGCCTTGCGTAGCGACCACACAGCCAGCCTGCGGGTGAGACCATCGGTTTCGCGCAGGAACGGCACCATCCGGCCACCCTGCAGATGCGCAACGAACGGCGTGCCGGTCAACACAGCGGGAATGATGAATACCAGATCGCGCAGAAACGCCCAGCGGTTCTGGCTCAGGATCAGGTAGACCACATCGGGACGGCCGCGCAGCAGCATCGCCACAAAGGCCAGTCCGTGCCGTAACCCGAGCAGGACGTTCGTGAAATCGAAGCGGCCGAGATTGTCGAGGTTTCGACGATCGGCGATATCGAGGTGCAGGATGCGGTAACGCCGGGCCAGGTCGCTGTCGAGCATCAGCCGGATCGCCACCGAGCAGCCGTGAACGGGCGGCGGCGTTGCACCCACGATCAACAGTTTCTTCATCGCGCGCGCTCCGGCGCCGGTGCGAGCCCTGCCGCGTGCGGCTCCGCGCTCCAGCCGAACAGGCTACGATCCACCAGGCTGAGCCGCTGCGCAGCGATGAACAGCGCCACACCGTCAATGGTGATGCGGACGGTCCAGGCCAGCGCCGCACCGGTTGCGCCGAACGCGGACACCAGCACCGCCGAAAGCACAACCTGGATAACCAGTTCGGCCGCGTGCAGCTTGGCTGGAATATCGGCGCGGCCGGCCGCCTGCAACGCCGTGAACGGCACGGATGCAGCCGCATTGATCACGGCCCCGATCAGGAGGATGCGTACGATGCCCGATGACCGCGCGGCATAGTCGGCCCCCAGCCACCAGCCGAGCAGCACGGGCGCAGCAACAAAAAGCACCAGAACGAGCGGCGCAAAAAACAGCAGGATCTGTCGGACCGTTCTGCCAACCAGCGGCGCAGCGTTCGCCGGGTCGCTGGTCAGCGGGAGCGCGGACAATCGCGGGAACAACACGTTGGTGAAGGCGAGCGGGATCAGCAGCGCGCGCGAGATGACTTCGTGGCCGGGTGCGTACCACGAGAGCGCCGCCACTCCACCGAGCGCCGCCAGCATTGCACGGTCGATGTACAGCAGCGCCGGCGACACGATGCTGGACACACTCGACCAGCCCGCGAAGCGCAACAGCACGGCTTTCTGTGCGTAACCCTCACGATCGCCGCGCCGTCCCTGCCCGACGAATCGCTGCAACATCGGTGAACGTGCTTGCGTGTCATGATCCCGCATGCTCGACATACCGCGCAAGGCAAGCACAGCCAGCGCGACTGTAGCTGCGATGCGCCCCGCAATGATGCAGGCAGACGCACCGATCAGTCCTTCACCAAGTGCAAGCGCCACCACTGGCCCGGCATAGGCCAGAACACTCGCGAAAAGCAGGATGATCGAAATTTCGCGGAACTGCTGTTGCGCTTCGAGCACGCCCCGGAACGCACTTGCCGTAGCGACGATCGGCAGTGAGAGTGCAACCAGAAGGAACGTGCGAGTAGTTTCTGCATCCGGCGTGCGGCCGATTCCCAGCCACTGCGGCACAAACAGCGCAACCGCCGTGAGACCGATCGCGAAACCAGAACCGAGCGCGACCTGCGACCGCACAGCGAGCGAGAGCACCTCGCGCACTTCCATCGCAGCTCCGCGCGCGAGCGCGTCCGCGCTGAACCGTGCGGACGCCCGGCCAAACCCGATCTCCGCTACGAACGATACCGCCATCCACACGAGCACCAGCACACCGAATTTCGCATCGCCGAGGCCGTGCAGGAGAGGTTGAATGCACAACACCGCCAGCGGGATCGGGAGAACCATCCCCGCCAGGCTCCAGAGCACGTTGCGATTGAAACGCGCGCTCAGAACCGTACCGGTGTGTGTCGTCTTCAATTCCAGATATCCTTCAGACGCTGCATGTCTGCAACGTCATCCAGGCTCCGTCCGATGGCCTCGTACTGCACATGCGTGGCAGTGCGCAGTTCCGGATCGAGGATGCGCCAGCAATCGACGACGCGCACCGGCCGTTCCAGCCTTGCGTCGAGATTGAGCGTACGGAACGGAGGATCCGGTGTTGTGATGACCAGGACATCACAATGCTCGATGCACCCGACCAGGTCCGCAGTCGTTTGCACGGACTCGCCGAGCACCCGACTGGCGTTCTCCGCCGCCAGCGCATCATAGCCGATCACGCGCGCGCCCGCCTTCGCAAGTTCGCGCGCGATGTGCACACCAGCCGACTCCTCAACCACGTTGGTAAACGGTTTGTAGGCAAGTCCGAGCACGCCAATGGTCGAGCCTTCACGCGCGAGCGGAACAAGCCGCTCGACCACCTTGTCCGCGGCTCGCTGATTCAGCGTGTCCGTAGCCTGCGGCAGCAGCGGCTCAATACCCAGTGAATTCGCCAGGAAGGCAAGTGCGATGTTGTCCCGCGGGAAACACGGTCCGCCGTAGGCCACGCCACCTGTGAGGTAGCGCCGGCCGATGCGTTTGTCCATCCCCAGCGCATCGCTCACCACATCGACGTCCCCTCCGGGTATCCGCTCGCACAGATCCGCCAGCATGTTCGCGAACGTGATCTTGGTCGTGACGTAGCTGTTGAGCGCGATTTTGGTGAGTTCGGCGTTTTCGATCGACATGCGCCTGGAAGGCGCGCTATTCATCACGATGCGTGCATACGCCGCTTCCAGCAGCGCGCCCGATTGTTCATCGAATTCGCCGATCAGCGTGAAGTCGGGATTCAGGTAGTCGCGAATCACGCTGCCGAGCGCGATGAATTCGGGGCTGTAGCAAACGCCAAAATCAGGACCACACTGTTTGCCTGAAGCCGCTTCGAGTTCGGTGATCAGGCGATACCGGGTCGATCCGGGCAACACCGTGCTCGTGAGCACGACCAGGTGGTACGTGAGCTTGTTGCGAAGTGCCCGGCCAAGCGCGGCAAACGCCTGGGTCGCGTACTCGAGCGAGAATGCGCCGCGGTCATCGCTCGGCGTCGGGACCACCACGAACGTGAGATCGGAAGCGGCGACCGCCACCTCGTAATCCGTGGTCGCCCGCAACCGCTCACGGTTGTTTGCGATCATCTCGGCGAGCCCGGGCTCCTGCACCGGTGCCTCGCCCCGATTGATCGCATCGACGAACGGCGCGTGCAGGTCGATACCGATCACCTGGTGACCGCGCTCCGCGGTTGCCGCCGCCATACACGCGCCCAGCTTGCCCAGCCCCACTACGGAAATGCGCAGCCCGTTCATGCCGGTACGAGCCTCGCCTGTTCACCCGCCTGCGTCCTGCGGACCTGCTCCTCGATCCAGGCATACGTACGCGCGAAGCCAGCTTCCAGCGTTACCCGCGGCTCCCAGCCGAGCACTTCGCGCAGTCGCGTGTTGTCGGAATTCCGGCCACGCACACCCTGCGGTCCGGGAATGTGTCGCTTGCCAAGCGTGACGCCGGCAACCTCGCAGACCAGGTCAACCAGTTCGTTGATGCTGATCAGGCGATCCTGCCCGAGGTTCAACGGCTTCGTGTAGCCGGAATCCATGAGCCGGACGATGCCTTCGACACAGTCATCGATGTAGCAGAAGGAGCGCGTCTGTTCACCATCTCCCCAGATCTCGATCTCGGTTGCGCCGGTCAGCTTGGCGATCGCGACTTTGCGGCAGATCGCGGCGGGCGCCTTCTCACGCCCGCCATCCCAGGTGCCGTACGGGCCGAAGATGTTGTGGAAACGAACGACGCGAACATCCATGCCGTAATCGTGTGCGTAATATTCGCACAGCCGCTCAGTGATCAGCTTCTCCCAGCCGTACGCGTCCTGCGGATTGGCCGGATACGCATCCTCCTCGCGCAGCGCGCGCACCGCGGCATCTTCCTGCAGGTGTTCCGGATAGATACATGCGGAGGATGTATAGAGGTAGCGCTCCACACCCGCTTCATGCGCGGCTTCGATCGAGTGCAGATTGATCAATGCATTGCTGTGAAGGATCTCGGCGTGATGCGCGGAGATGAACCCCATCCCGCCCATGTTCGCCGCGAGCGCGTAGGCATCGTGCACATCGGCAAACGCCTCACGTGCCGCTGCTCGCTCGCGCAGGTCGAGCAGCAGAAATTCATCCGCAGTGCTCTCGCCGAACTCGGGGCGCCGGATATCGACACCACGGACCCAGTAGCCCAGAGCCTTCAGGTGCGTAACGAGATGCGAACCGATGAATCCGCCCGCACCTGTCACGACCGCTCGTTTGCTGTGCTCCACCATTCCTCCTCCTCAGGACCACCGTTACTTCCTGGCGGTTCACTCAACGCTGCTGGTAAAACGTATCGACTTCGGCGGCGATGGTCGGCCAGGCGAGCTCTCCACAGGCCAGCGCACGTGCGCGCTCACCCGCTTCATCACACGTCTTCCGATCCGTCAACGCCTTAATAATCGCCTGCGCGAACGATGCTGCGTCCGGTGCGCAGGGAAAGCCTGCCCCGCTCGAGGTCACCCACTCTGCCGCATCGCCCACCGCGGGCAGCACGGTTGCACGGCCGGCGCAGAGATAATCGTTAAATTTGCCTGGCCACCGCCCACGATGCGCAACCGTATCGCGCATCGGGATGACGCACGCGTCCGCAGCACCGAGCCACGCCTGCATGGTCTCGAACGGCACGAATCCCGGTGCAAGCACGGAACCGCCCGCAAGCAGTTGAGGATCCACCGGCGTTCCCGGCCTTCCCAGCAATACCAGCCGCGCTTTCGGCAGAGCCTGCGTGACCACGCCCCATGCATCCAGAAGTAGCCGCATATCGGCCGGATAGATCAGGCCAATGTGCAGCAGAATCGGCGCATCGCGCGAAAGCCCAAGCTGAGCTCGCGCTGTGCCCCGCGCCATCGGCGTGAGATGGTCGACGTCACAGCCGTTCGGAAAACGCAGGATGTGTTCACTGCGCACCTGCAGCCCAATCGCGCGTTCGGCCAGGGCGCGGCTGATGACCGTGGTCCGGAGCGCACGCCTTCGGAACGACTCTTCGAACCAGGTCTCGACGCCTTCGATCAACACATTGACCACACGCCCGGAGCGCTCCCGGATCGTGCCGCCGCGCCCCCACCAGTCTGCCCAGTCCATGTAGAGCGGCATACCTGTCCGCGCGAGCTGCAATGCGGGCAGCACCACGGCCGGCCTGCTGTCGAACGCGTGGACCAGATCGAAGCGGCTCGCATCGAGGTGCAGCATCCGACGCGCGGTGTTCCATGGATCCCACCCCGTCCGGCCACGCCCGAACAACAGATCGGGTGCCTCGATCAGTTGAACGCCGTCGCGCTGCTCGCTGCGCAGCGCAAAACGCGCCGTACGGCTCGTGGTCACTACCGTCACTTCGTGCCCCCTGCCAACCAGCGTTCGTGCCAGTTGGAAAACACGGAAGAACGTGCCGGACCACGCAACGTTATGGTTGAGGAACAGGAGCTTCATGGCAGGGGTGAGAAATCGGCCGGAGTCAATCGCGGATCAGTACGCGCCCCGGCCACGCAGGACCGCCGGAATCGTCTGGAGCAGGATCTTCAGGTCGAGCCACAGGCTCCAGTTCCGGATATAGTGAAGGTCCAGTGTTGCCCATTCGTCGAAATCGGCGATATCGGAGCGACCGCTGACCTGCCAGATGCATGTGATCCCCGGGGTAACCGCAAGTTTCGCCCACTGCCACGGCTTGTACTCGGCGAACTCTTCCGCAAAGGGCGGACGGGGTCCGACCAGGCTCATGTCGCCGACCAACACACTCCAGAGCTGCGGCAGCTCATCGAGGCTGTACTTCCGCAGCCAGCGCCCCACCGGCGTGACGCGCGGATCATCCCGCATCTTGAACGCCGGTCCGCGCATCTCGTTATAGCGCAGCAGCGAAACCTTCAACTGATCCGCATTGCTGACCATCGTCCGGAATTTGTAGGCGACGATCGGCCGCGCGCGCTTCCCCAGCACCCGGAATTCGTAGAGCACCGACCCGGGCGTCGTCAGTTTGACCACCAGTGCAACCAGCAGCAGCAGCGGACTCAGCAGGATCAGCAGCGAAAGCGACACCACGATGTCGAAGAACCGCTTCAATGCCTGACCGGCTTTCCACCCGAACGTGTTGGCTCGAGGCGGCAGGTAGGTGTCCCACGCGAGTTCCTCGTGCAGTTGGAGCACGATCGCCGGCGGCGACCCCGCCTGCGATACCACCGGGCTCAGCACTACTTCAGCCGGCCCCGCTTCCACGGTGTTTGCCCGTAAAGGTTGGGATGCTGCCACCTGCCTCCTCCCTGCTCCGACCCGTTAGCTGCGCAGCGGTTTCACCAGCCGCACGTCGATATCGATCTCGAGACCCTGCCCAATTGCCGCAACGCCTACGAGTACACGCTTCTGTCCGCGTGCCTCGATCACAATCCCTTCAATGCCTTCGAACGGCCCTTCCGTCACCCGCACCCGCTGCCCTTCCTCGAACAACGGTCGCAATTCCGGCTCCATCCCGGTCCGTCCCAGCGCTTCTACGAAGCGCCGAACGTTCTCCAACTCATCTGCCGGGATCCGTGCTGGCCCCCCATTCCCGCGCACAATGGTGCTCACACCCGGCGTACTCAGCACCGCGTGCACATCGCGCAAGGCGAAATACCCGAACACGTAACTCGGAAAAAGCGGGAACGGGACGACCTTTTTGCGATCCTTCCACTGCCGCTCGCGCAGAACCAGCGGAAGGTAGCTTTCGATGTTTTTCTCCCGCAGCGCCTTTTCGACCTGCTTCTCGGCGCGTGCGCGCGTGTAGCACGCATACCAGTGCGGGACGAGGTACGGATCGGGATTGTGTTGGCCGGCGTCGGCTGCGTGAGAGGGTTCTGGTTGACCCGGTTCCGTCACGTGTCTCTGCTCACAGACTTCAGGTCGCACCTCGGGACGATCATCCGGTCCAGTGGAGCCGAATGGATACGGCGACCACAGCATGATCGCAAGGCCGGATCGTATCGTAACTTAGGCGATCCGGCCGGATACTCGCGACCCGCTCTTTGCGCAAGAGCAAAAAGCAGGTCGTCGCGCGATCCACAGAGCCCGGCCGGGCCATGGCCTCTGCTTTCTCGTGGCTGCGCATTCACCGGGTCCCCGCCGGCTGCAGTTCCTTCCGTAATCCCGCCACCGCGCCACTCAGTCCGACCACATTCTCCGCGGGCCAGTTTCGCGTTGCATTCCGGGTATCCACGATGAGTTGCGCGAGCGACGTGATCCGGTGGTAATCGAAGACCTGATGATCGGTCGCGATGACCACACAGTCCGCCATGCGCAGCGAGTCGTCGGTCAATTCTACGCTGTGCATGATCCGGTCGTCTTCGCGGTACTCGGGGACATACGGATCATGATAGGAGACCTCTGCTCCCTTGCTGACCAGCAGCCGCAGCAGATCGAGCGCCGGACTTTCACGGAGATCATCGATGTCGCGCTTGTAGGCAATGCCGAGCACGAGAATTCGCGACCCGCGGATCGACTTGCTGCGGTCGTTCAGCGCATCCTGCACCTTGTCCAGCACATAGTGCGGCATCTCGGAGTTGATCTCGCTGGCAAGCTCGACCATCCGCGTTTTGTAGTTCAGCGCCTTCATCTTCCAGGCGAGGTAGTGCGGATCCAGCGGGATGCAGTGGCCTCCGATACCGGGGCCGGGCACGAACTTCATGAAGCCGAACGGTTTGGTCGCCGCGGCTTCGATCACTTCGAATACATCCACCCCGAGCAGATCGCAGACCTGCGCCATCTCATTGACCAGCGCAATGTTGACCGAGCGGAAGGTGTTCTCGAGCAGCTTGGTGAGTTCGGCCGCCTCGGGCGACGACACCGCCACGACCTGGTCGATTACTTCGCTGTAAAACTTCTGGCCAAGCTCGAGACAGCGAGGGGTGATCCCGCCCAGCACCTTCGGCGTGTTGCCCACGTGCCAGACCTCGTTGCCCGGATCGACGCGCTCCGGACTGAAACAGAGAAACACGTCCTCACCCACGGTGAAACCGCGTTCCGTAATTTTCGGCAGCAGGAGTTCGCGCGTTGTCCCCGGATACGTAGTCGATTCGAGAATGACCAACTGTCCGCGTCGAAGCCGGCGGCCCAGCGCTTCGCCCGCAGCGATGATGTAGCTGACGTCAGGGTCGCGGGTCTTGGACAGCGGCGTGGGCACACACACCGAAATCACATCACACTCGGAGAGTCGGTCCATATCGGTCGTGCAGGTGATCAATCCCGCACTGACCAGCGGCGCAAGGACCGCCGAATCCACGTCACGGATATGCGAGGCCCCGCTGTTCAATCCGGCCACAACCTGCTCGGACACATCGAACCCGACGACGCGGTATCCCGCCCGCGCAATCTCGATCGCAAGCGGCAGCCCCACGTACCCAAGGCCCATTACGCCCGCGACCAGTTCGCGACTCGTAATTCCCGCGAGCAGTTCGTCTTCCATCCGACGCGTGTGCTCGCGTTCGCTGAATCCGGCTCTCATGTCGACTTTCTGGTTGAATCCCCTGATCCCGGCGATGGTGCGAAATACGCGCCCACCGCGGCTACCAACCCGCTCACCGTGTGCTCCTCAGCCACCAGGGCGGGTTCGTACCCTAGCTGCCGGATCCGCGCTGCCGTAACCGGCCCGATCGCACCCAGCGCCACCCGCTCAAGCGCTGTCCCCACCGCTTCAGCAAAAAACGTCGCGGTGGATGGGGATGTGAACAGCACGAGGTCCACCGCTCCCCCATTCATCACACTGCGCGCCTGCGCGAGCCCTTCCTCATCGGCAACGGTTCGATAAACCTCGACATCGTCGACCTCCAGTCCCGCCGCTCGCAACGCTTCCGGCCAGACCCGGTCCGCTTCACGCGCTCGCGCCAGCAGCACCCGACCCCGCGCCCCGGCAGCAACGAGCGCCGAACCGAGCGCACTGCCAACGAACACCTCTGGCATCAGGCCCGGCTCCACGCCGTGCTCGCGAAGTGCTCCCGCCGTCGCCGGCCCGACACACGCAACCGATAGCCGTCGCAGCACCGCCGCCTCGAGGCCGGCGCGCTCGAACTCCTGGAAAAAACCGCGCACTCCGTTTACCGAGGTAAGCACGAGCCAGTCGTACGAACCAAGCTCCCTGAGCGCGCACCGGAGTGGACCCGGATCGGCGGGCCCGGCGATCCGGATCGCCGGACAGTGCTCGACAACCGCCCCTGCGGCCTCGAGCAACTGACCCAGCTCCGCGGCCTGGTCCCGCGCTCGGGTAACCACGATTCGCCGGCCATACAGCGGCCCGGCAGCCTTCCTCGATTCGTCGCTCATCGCCTGCACAACGTCAGCTTGGACGCGCTCGGTGCACCGAAAACGCCAGGGCCAAAAAAAGTGCCCGATACCATACGGCACCGGGCACAGACAGCTCAAGTTCGGCGCGGCTCAGTTGACCTTCCGAACCTTGCCGGCGGACAGGCAGCGCGTGCATACACGCACGTGCTTGCGCTCGCCCTGAGGCGTCTCGATGTGGACCCGGCGCAGGTTCGGCAACCACCGGCGGCGCGTCTTGTTGTTCGCGTGGCTGACATTATTGCCGAAGCGCACGCCCTTGTCGCATACGTAACAAACCCGAGCCATTGCTCGCTCACTCCTTGCTCAAGCGGGGGGACACCCCGCGCTAGTCCACCAGCTCGATGATCGAAATGTCGGCCGCATCGCCCGAGCGATGGCCCAGGTGCAGCACACGCGTATATCCGCCCGGCCGCTCCGCATACCTCGGCCCGATCTCTTCGAACAGCTTCGACAGCGCCTGCGAGTGCTGAATATCACGGCCCACCATGCGGCGCGAATGCAGGTCGCCCCGCTTCGCCTTCGTGATCAGCGGCTCGGCAAACTGACGCAGCTCCTTCGCCTTCGCCGTCGTTGTCTCCACCCGGCCGTGCAGGAACAGCGACGTTGCCAGATTGCGCATCATCGCGTTGCGGTGCTCCGCGTTGCGCCCGAATCCACGACCTTTTTTGCGATGCCTCATTGCTCGCTACTCCTGCTCAACGTCGCGACGCGTGCCTGCCTCGGCTTCCGCGCCACGCCCCTCTACCAGGTACATTTCGCCGTCCTCACCCGACTCGAGCTTCATCCCGAAATGCAGGTTGTGCTCGTTCAGGAACTGACGGATCTCTTCCAGCGACTTGATCCCGAAATTCTCGATCTGCAGCATCTGCTCTTCACTGCGCTGTACCAGATCGCCCAGCGTGATGATGTTTTCCTTCTTCAGCGAATTCACCGACCGCACACTCAGCTCGGCCAGCTCATCGATCGGACGACGGAACAGGTCACGCAGTGGCGTCGGCACCCGCACGGCACCCGGAACCGGCGCATGGTCGCCGCTCGGCTCAATGAAGCGCAGCATGTACTCGAGATGCTTGCGCGCCAGATCGGCCGCATATCCAACGGCTTCTTCCGGCGTCACGCTGCCATCCGTCTCGACCAGCAGCCCCAGACGATCAAAGTCCGTGCGCTGTCCGACTCGCGTCTCGTCTACCGTAAAATTCGCCCGCAGCACCGGGTTGTAGATCGAATCCACCCGCACCAGATCCACCGGGCTGCCCTTCGGAATGACATGCTGCTCGGCGGTCACGAAACCACGGCCCTTGTTGACATACAGCGCCATGTTGATCTCGCGATCATCCTGCAGCGTGAACAGGTGATGGTCCGGATTCAGAATCGTCACCGCACCCGGCTTCTCGATCGCGCGCGCCGTAACGGCACCGGCCGCATTCGCCCGCAGTTCGAGAACCGCCTCCTCCTGCTCCACATCCAGCATCAACACCAGCGACTTCAGGTTCTGAATGATCTGGTGTACATCTTCAACTACGCCCGGCACCGTCTGGTGCTCGTGCACAACACCGTCCATCCGGAACGCCCACACCGCGCTGCCGCGCAGCGAGGACAGCAGGATCCGGCGAACCGTGTTGCCGAGCGTCTGCCCGAACCCGCGCTCGAGCGGAGCGACCACGAACTGGGCCGTCCGCCCGTCCGCCGAACGCTGCACCACTTCGATCCGCTGCGGCAGCACCAACCCGGTGAGATCTAGTTCCACTCTGTACCTCCTCAATGATTGAGGCTCGTTTGTCTGCAAGGCGAAGCCGAAGCAGCCTCACCCACTTCGCGCGGCCGCTTCGGTCTGACTACCAACCTCGTCGCACTCAGAAAAGGCAACAGCGACCGCGGTCTGCCGCCGTCGCCGTCACCTTCACCGATTACTTCGAGTACAGCTCGACGATGAGCTGCTCCTGGACCGCCAGCGGAATATCCGCGCGGCCCGGGCGCTCGAGCACGCGGCCCGTCCGCGAACCCTCGTCGACCGCAAGCCAGCGCACAACCACCGGCTTTGTCTTCGATTCCAGCGACGCTGCCACCGGCAGAATTTCCTTCGAGTCCGGATGCACCCGGACCTCGTCGCCCTGCTTCACCTGGTAGCTCGGCACGTCGACGGTCCGGCCATTCACCATCACGTGACGATGCTGCACCAACTGGCGCGCCTGCTTCCGGCTCGACCCAAACCCCAGTCGATACACGATGTTGTCCAGGCGCAGCTCCAGCGAAACCAGAAGGTTCTCGCCCGTCACACCCGGCTGCTTCGACGCCTTGTCAAACAGCGACCGGAAGTACTTCTCCGGCACACCGTAAATGCGCTTCACCTTCTGCTTCTCGCGCAACTGCTGCGAATACTCGGATGCCTTCTTCCGACGCGCCTGCGCAAGCCCGTGCTGACCCGGCGCATAATTGCGCCGCTCGATCGGACACTTCTCGGTGTAGCACTTGGTGCCCTTCAGGAACAGCTTCTGCCCCTCGCGGCGGCAGAGCTTGCAGACCGGCCCCGTATAACGACCCATGGTTCTCTTCTTCCCGTCTTCGTGATTGGGTACCTCGGGATTTCGTCCCGCCCGACGGTGTGCGGTTTACATCCCAACTCAATAGGCGACGGTGACGGCGACGGCGATCTACGCCATCGCTTGTCTCCTCACCTGTTCATTCCACCCTGCTCGCGTCTTCCACAGGAGATCAGGCGTCCGTCTCGGCTTCAGAATTCTTCGCCGTCGCCGTCGCCGTCCCCTGCCGTTATACGCGCCGCTTCTTGGGCGGACGGCAGCCGTTGTGCGGGATCGGCGTGACGTCCCGGATCGAACGCACCTGCAGCCCCGCCGCGGCCAGCGCCTGGATCGCGGACTCACGTCCGCTGCCCGGACCCTGCACCTCGACGTGCACGCGCTTCATCCCGAGGTTCACTGCCTCGCGCGCCACCTGCTCCGCGGCAACCGTGGCCGCGAAAGGCGTCGACTTCTTCGACCCCTTGAACCCCGCCTTGCCCGAGCTGCCCCACACAACAACGTTGCCCTGGTTGTCCGTAATGGTCACCAAGGTGTTGTTGAAGGTCGCCCGGATGTGGGCGATGCCCTCGGCCTCGACATGCTTGCGCGCGCGCTTCTGACGCGTGCCCTTTTTTGGATTCGCCATCACTCTATCGCTGTTGCGTACGATCCCTTGTGTGCGCAAGGAAAAGGCGGCCAACCGGCGTTGCCGCCCACCATGCCCACGCCCTTATTTCTTCGGTGCCTTCTTCTTGCCCGCGATCGCCCGGCGCGCACCCTTGTGCGTCCGCGCGTTCGTGTGCGTCCGCTGTCCGCGCACCGGCAAGCCCTTCCGGTGGCGCAGCCCGCGATAGCAGCCGATATCCATCAGCCGCTTCACGTTCATCGACACCTCGCTCCGCAGCGCGCCCTCGACCTTGTACTGGTTTTCGATCGTCCTGCGCAGACGGTTCACCTCGTCATCGTTCAGCTCGTGAACGCGACGATCCGGGCTCACCCCGGTCGTCTCCAGAATCTTCTGAGCCGTGCTCGTTCCGATCCCGAAGATGTAGGTCAACGCGATTTCGATCCGCTTGTTGCGCGGAAGATCGACACCGGCGATACGTGCCATGGCCTAACCCTGCCTCTGCTTGTGCCGAGGGTTCTTCTTGCAAATGATTCGGATGACACCCGCCCGGCGAATCACCCGGCAGTGCTCACAAATCGGCTTGACGCTGCTGCGAACCTTCATAACCGTACGTCCTTTGGGTTTTTTGGACAGCTTTGCAATATATCATCCCGTCGCGCAATGCTCAACCCCGCCCCCGCGCCACTCACGCGGCGGTCAGAATACGGGGACCGGATTCGAGCACCGCGACGGTATGCTCGAAATGGGCGCTTCTGCGCTTGTCGGCCGTAACCACAGTCCAGCGGTCCGACAGTGTCTTTACAGCGTAGCTCCCGGCGTTGACCATGGGCTCGATGCAGAGCACGAGGCCGGCCTGGAGCCGGAGGCCCGTGCCGGCCTGGCCGAAGTTCGGGACCTGTGGCTCCTCGTGGGGCTTGCGGCCGATGCCGTGTCCCACGAGTTCACGGACCACGCTGAAGCCCGCGCCCTCGGCCGTCTTCTGGACGATATGCCCGATATCGCCGAGGTAGTTGCCGACCTGTGCCGCGTCGATCCCCCGGCGCAGCGATTCCTCCGTCACTTCGAGGAGCCGAGCCGACCCGGGATCGATGCTGCCGACCGGGAAAGTACGCGCGGAGTCCGCATACCAGCCGTGCAGCCTGACCCCTGCATCCACGCTCACGATGTCGCCGCCTTCGAGGACCCGGTTGCGTTTCGGGATACCGTGCACGACCTCGTGGTTCACGGAGATGCAGAGGGTCGCCGGAAAACCGTAAAGTCCCTTGAAGGCCGGTTCCGCACCCGCGTGCGAGCGGATAAAGGCTTCGGCGAACTGATCGAGTTGCAGGGTCGTACGTCCCGGCTGTATCTCGGGCACGATCGCTTCGAACAGTTTGCCGAGAATGGTCCCCGCCTCGGCGATCGCATCGATTTCCGCGGGCGTCTTGAGCGGAATCACAGGTGCAGCACTCCCTCGATCTCCGCCTGGACCTGATCGATCGGGCGGTCGCCGTCGAGCGTGTAGACGGGCGTCGCCGCCCCCCTCTGATAATACTCGATCAACGGTGCGGTCTGGTCGCGGTAGACCTGCAGTCGCCTCCGCACGGTTGCCGGATCATCATCGACGCGCTGAACGAGCCGGCCGCCGCAGCGATCACAAACGCCTTCCTGCTTCGGCGCGTCGAAGTACACGTTGTACACCGCGCCGCAGTTCGGGCAGGAGCGCCGGCCGCTCAACCGCTTGACCAGCGACTCGTCATCCACATCGAGCACGAGCACTGCATTGATCGGCTGCCGCAATTCCGTCAGCATGCGGTCGAGGCCCTCCGCCTGCGGGATCGTGCGGGGAAAGCCGTCCAGCAGGAACCCCGCGCCGTCGTCCTGGCCGAGGTATTCCCTGACCAGCCCGAGGATCACGCTGTCCGGAACGAGCTCGCCCGCGTCCATGAAGCGTTTTGCTTCCAGACCCAGCGGCGTGCCTTCGCGGACCGCTTCACGCAGCAGGTCGCCCGTGCTGATTTTCTTCAGCCCGTGCTTTTCCGCCAGCAGTTGTCCCTGCGTGCCCTTTCCCGCTCCCGGCGGGCCGAACAAGATCAGGTTCATCGCTTAAAGAACAGAGGAGCCCCGGCAGCCGGAGCTCCCCTCCTGTTTCCGTTTGCGTGCGCACGTCCGCGGTGTGCCTTGTTCGGCGGAACATGCGTGGTGGTCCCGGCGGCGATCTCCGTTTCGGGAGCTCGCCCATCCGGCCCGACCGGCTCTGTTACATGAAGCGCTGCCGCCCGCGGAAGCGGACGCGGCCCTTCTTCATGAAGCCCTCGTAGTGGCGCAGCAGGAGATGCTGCTGCATCTGCTGCACCGTATCGAGCGCCACACCGACCACAATCAGCAGCGACGTGCCGCCGAAGAACATCCCCTGGATCCCGAACGCATCGATGATCAGGAACGGCAGCAGCGCGATCAGCGCGAGGTAGATCGCACCTGCGATCGTGATCCGGCTGAGCACGTAATCGATGTACTCGGCGGTCCGCGCACCCGGCTTCACACCCGGGACGAACGCGCCCTGCTTCTTCAGGTTCTCTGACAGGTCGACCGGATTGAAGATGATCGCCGTGTAGAAGTACGTGAAGAACAGAATCAGCACGCTGTACGTCAGGTAGTACGCCCAGTTGCCGGTGTTCGGCTGGAAGTAGCTGCCGAAGCGCTGCAGCCAGCCAATGTTGCTGAACGCGGCAACCGTGCCGGGCACGATGATGATCGACTGCGCGAAGATGATCGGCATCACGCCGGAGCTGTTGATCCGCAGCGGGATGAAGCTCTTCTGCCCTTCGCGTACCCGGCCCCGTCCCATCACCTTCCGCGGGATCTGCACGGGGATTTTGCGCTGCGCCATGGTCATTGCGGTCACACCAGCGACCACGCCGATCATCAGCACCGCGAGAACCAGCAGCGTGAACCAGCCGATCACACCCGTCGTGACCTGCTCCCAGGTGGTGGCGATGGCGCGCGGGAAGGTCTCGATGATCGAGAAGAAGATCAGCAGAGACATGCCGTTGCCGATGCCACGCTCCGTGATCTGCTCACCTAGCCACATCACGAAGATCGCGCCGGTAGTCAGAATCAGGGCCGTCGGCAACTGGAAGCTGAAGAAGCCCGGATTGCGCACCGCGCCGGTCACGCTGGTCTGCAGGAACACGGCGTAGCCGTACCCCTGCGCGAGGGCGAGGCCGACCGTGGCGTACCGCGTCCACTGGGTCAGCTTCTTGCGGCCATCCTCGCCTTCCTTCTGCATCTTCTCGATCGACGGAATCACCGCCGCGAGAAGCTGGAAGATGATGCTGGCCGAAATGTACGGCATGATCCCGAGTGCGAAGACCGTAGCACGCGAAAGCGCGCCACCCACGAACATGTCGTAGACGCCGAACAGCGTGCCCTGGTACTGCGCGAACAGCGCCTGCAGGGCCTGAAGGTCGATGCCCGGCGCCGTGATGTGCGCCCCGATCCGGTAGATGAACAGCGTCAGGAGCGTGAAAAGGATTTTCTCCTTCAGCTCCGGGATGCGAAACAGGTTCGCAATCGGGTTCGCCGGATTCGCCATATCAGGCCTCCAGCAGTTCGACGCTGCCGCCGGCCGCTTCGATCTTGCTACGGGCAGAGCCGCTCACGGCGTGCACCTTCAGCACGATTTTCCGGCTGACGCTGCCGTTGCCCAGCACCTTGACCACGCGGTTCCCGCTGACCAGCCGGTAGCCGGCCAGCACTTCCGGCGTGATCTCCTCTTCCGTGACCCGGTCGAGATCGGCCAGGTTCAGGATGTCGTACTCGACGCGGAACGGGTTCTTGAACCCACGCTTCGGAAGGCGGCGCTGAATCGGCATCTGACCGCCTTCGAACCAGGCCGGGATGCCGTGGTGGCCGGTCCGGGCCTTCTGTCCCTTGTGCCCCTTGCCGGCCGTTTTGCCCGTGCCGGAGCCCGGCCCGCGACCCAGACGCTTCGGGTTGCGGTGCGCGCCATCCGGCCGGCTCAGGTTATGAAGATCCGTCATCTATTCCTCGCCTTCGAGCTCGCTCACCTCGACCAGGTGGCGAACCTGAAACAACATGCCTCGAATCGCCGGATTGTCCGGCTGAATTACCGACTGCTGATGCCGCCTCAGGCCGAGCGCATCGAGCGTACGGCGATGCTTCTCCGGACGTCCGCTGCGGCTGCGTACCTGCGTGATCAGCAGGTATTTCTCGTTCTGTTCCGCCGTGTTGTTATCTGCCATGGCGCACCCCCAGCTCTTCGAGGGTAAGGCCGCGCTCGGCCGCAATCATCTCCGGAGTGACCAGTTGTTCGAGGCCCTCCATCGTTGCCCGCGCGACGTTGATCGGATTGTTCGAGCCCAGGCTCTTGGTCAGCACGTCGGTCAGACCTGCCGCTTCGAGCACCGCGCGCACCGGACCGCCGGCGATCACGCCGGTACCCGCACCCGCCGGCTTGAGCAGAACGCGCCCGGCGCCATGCCTGCCGAGCACCTCGTGCGGGATGCTGCCGTTGATCAGCGGCACCTTGACCATCGCACGCTTGGCCTGTTCAAAACCCTTGCGGATCGCTTCCGAAACCTCGTTGGCCTTGCCGAGCGCAATGCCGACCTGGCCGGCACGGTCACCGACCGCGACCAGAGCGGTGAAGGAGAACCGGCGGCCACCCTTCACGACCTTGGCGACGCGGTTCACGAAGATGACGTTCTCCGCCATCTCCGTCTCGTTGCGCTGACGCCGATCCCGGTCGGGTCCGCCGCGTCCCTCGCGGCCGCCACGTCCATCGCCGCCGCCGCGTCCGTCACGGCCATCCTGACCGCCACGGCCCGGTCCACGACCACCGCCGCGCTGTCCGCCCCTGCCCGCTCGCTGCTGATTATTCGTTGCCATTGATATGCGTCCTAGAATTCCAGTCCGCCCTCGCGGGCACCTTCGGCGAATGCGGCCACGCGACCGTGGTACAGGAATCCGCCACGATCAAACACGACCCTCGTAATACCGGCCGCCTTCGCACGCTCGGCCAGCAGCTTGCCGGCGGCCCTGCTCAGCGCCGTCTTCGTTCCCTCTTCGCTGTCGCGCAGATCCTTCAGGTCCGGCGACATCGTCGAGATCCCCAGAAGCACGCGACCATCGACGTCGTTCGTGATCTGGCCTTCCATGTTCTTCGATGAGCGGTGAACAACCAGCCGGGGACGCTCTGCCGTACCCTCGACCTTGCGACGTACGCGCTGATGGCGACGTACGCGCTGCTCTTCCCGCACCTTTGCCTTGTTCCGAAATGCCATTTTACCCTCTTAGCCGCCTTACTTGGAGCCGGTCTTGCCGGCCTTGCGCCGGACCTGCTCGCCATGGTAACGGATGCCCTTGCCCTTGTACGGCTCCGGCGGCCGCACCGCCCGCAGCTCCGCGGCGACCTGCCCGACCTGTTGCTTGTCCGTGCCTTCCACGACCACCGTCGTGTTGTTCGGCGCGGCCAGCGAGATCCCCTGCGGTTCCGGGTACTCGACCGTATGCGAATACCCCACCGTCAACACCAGGGTATTGCCCTTTTTCTCCGCCTTGTAGCCGACCCCGACGATATCAAGCTGCCGGCGGAACCCGTTGGTCACGCCTTCGACCATGTTCGCCAGCAGCGCACGCGTCAGCCCGTGCAGCGCGCGGTGCTCCTTCGCATCCGAGGGCCGCTCGACGGTCGCCGTGCCGTCCGCGACGTTGATCTTCATCTCGGGACGGAACGTACGGCTGAGTTCGCCCTTGGGGCCCTTTACCCGCACCGTCGATCCCTCGAGCGTGATCGTCACGTTGCCCGGGACCGCGATCGGCTTTCTTCCAATTCTCGACATTGTGTGTGTCTCCCTACCAGACCAGCGCCATGACTTCGCCGCCGACCTTCTTGGCGCGCGCCTGCTTGTCCGACATCACACCCTGCGAAGTCGAGACGATCGCAATACCGAGCCCGCCACGTACGCGCGGCAGATCCGCCGCCGACTTGTAGATGCGCCGGCCCGGCCGCGATACGCGCTGTACGTTGCGGATCACCGAACGCTCCTCGTAGTACCGCAGATAAAGCCGCAGCACGCCGAACCGCCCGTCGTCCAGAATCTTGTAATCCTGGATCAGGTGGTTCTCCTTCAGGATCCGCGCGATTTCGGTCTTGAGCTTCGAAACCGGCATGTCAACGCGCTTGTGCTTTGCCGACGAGGCATTGCGCACACGCGTGAGCATGTCGGCAATGGGGTCTGTCATCATATTCGGTTTCCTACAGTATCCGCCCTGTGCGGACTTCCAGGAATAAAGTGAGTGGACCGTCTTCGGTCCGTTGCTGAGGCGACGGTGACGGCGACGGCGTAAGCGTCATCGATCACGATCACCCGCTTCTTTTTGGATCCGCCTGCCAGGACACGTGACGGCAGTACATCCTCGCCGTCGCCGTCCCCGTCGCCTGCCGTTGTTACCAGCTCGCCTTGCGTACGCCCGGGATTTCGCCGTTCAGCGCCATCTCACGGAAGCAGATCCGGCAAATGCCGAACTTGCGCAGGAACGCACGCGGACGCCCGCAACGACCACAGCGGTTGCCTGCGCGCACCTTGAACTTCGGCTTCTGCTTGGTCCTTTCGACCAGTGCCTTTCTTGCCATTTCGCCTTAATCCTGCCGCTTACTCGGCGGCGCCTTGCATATCGAGGTCAACGATCACGGGCGTTTCGCCGCGGAACGGCATGCCCATTTCGCGCAGCAGCGCGACCGCCTCATTGTCCTTCGCAGTCGTGGTCACGAACACGATGTCCATGCCATGGACCTTCTGGACCTTGTCGTAATCGATCTCGGGAAAGATCATCTGCTCTCGGATCCCGAGCGAATAGTTGCCGCGGCCATCGAACGACCGGCTGGGCAGACCGCGGAAGTCGCGGATACGCGGTACCGCCGTATTGATGAAGCGATCGAGGAACTCGTACATACGGGCTCCGCGCAGTGTTACCATTGCGCCGATCGGCATGCCCTGCCGCAGGCCGAAGTTTGAAATCGCCTTGCGGGCGCGCGTCATGACCGGCTTCTGGCCGGAGATGAGCGTCAGCTCGGACACGATCGACTCGAGCAGCTTCGGGTTCTTGGGCGCTTCGCCCAGGCCGACGTTCAGAACGATCTTCTCGAGCGCCGGGACGCGGAACACGTTGTCGAAGCCGAACTGCTCCATGAGCTTCGACCGGACCCGTTCCTCGTAGTGCTTCTGCAGTCTGGGTTTCATGATCTCATTTCAACTCGGGGCAGGACGAACGAAGTGGAGTTACCTCGCCCTCGTCCTCGCCACCACTATTTACCCGTCTTCGGGATCGCATTGCCCGACCGGACCGCGATCCGTTCGCGCGTCCCATCCGCATCAACGCGGCTACGCACGCGGCTCGGTTCGCCGGTCGAGGGGTCGATCAGCATGACGTTCGAGACATGAATCGGAGCCTCGAACGTGATGCGCCCGCCCTCGGGCATGTCCTGCGTCGGCCGCTGATGCTTCGTGCGGCGATTGACGCCTTCGACCACGACCTTCGCCTGGTCGGGGATCACCCGCAGCACCGTGCCTTCACGGCCCGCGTCGTTGCCCCGGATCACACGGACCCGGTCACCGCGCCGTACGTGCAGCTTGCCGCTGCCGTGCTGCGTCTTTTTGCGGCCCCTGCCGCCCATGATGCCACGTGCCATGACTAGATCACCTCAGGCGCGAGCGACACGATCTTCATGAACTTCTTCTCGCGCAGTTCACGGCCGACCGGGCCGAAAATGCGCGTCGCGCGCGGCTCGCCGGCGTCATTGATGATTACCGCCGCATTGTCATCGAAGCGGATGTAGCTGCCGTCGCGGCGGCGGATTTCCTTCGCGGTCCGCACCACCACGGCCTTGGCCACATCGCCCTTCTTCACGGTGCCATTCGGCAGTGCATCCTTGACCGCGACAATGATGATGTCGCCAATCTGCGCGTAGCGGCGGCCCGAGCCGCCCAGTACGCGGATGCACAGCGCTTCCCTGGCGCCGGAGTTGTCGGCGATCTTGAGAATGGATTCCTGCTGGATCATGGCCGCACACTTTTCTCTATGAAAGGCCCGTCACCTGCCGGCATCGGGCTCGCATTTCCATGCATCGTTCTACTTCGCCTTCTCGACGATTTCGACCACCCGCCACCGCTTCAGCTTCGAAATCGGGCGCGTTTCGCTGATCCGGACCACATCGCCTTCGCGCGCGGTGTTTTCGCCATCGTGCGCGTAGTAGTGCCGGGTCCGGGTCATCTGCTTGCCGTACAGAGGATGCGCGACTCGCCGTTCGATCGCGACCACCACCGTCTTGTCCATCTTGCTGCTTACGACGGTGCCGATGCGCGTCTTGCGGCTGTTACGCTGCTCCTCGGTCCCGCGGGTCTGTTCCTCAGCCATGTTTCCTCTTACTTCGCCCCGGAAGACGAAGCCATCTCACGCTGGCGCAGGATCGTCTTCATGCGTGCAATGTCCCTGCGCAGTTTCCTGATCAGTGCCGGATTCTCGAGCTGCTGCGTTGCACTGCGGAAACGCAGCCGGAACAGCTCTTCGCGTGCAGCATCGATCTTCTCAGCGATTTCCTCGCCGCTCAGATCGCGAATTTCTTCCGCCTTCACTTCGCACCTCCTTCAGCCACGCGCTCCTTCGCGACGATCTTGCACTTCACGGGGAGCTTGGCCGCGGCCAGTTCGAAAGCGCGCCGGGCGATATCGTCGGTGACACCTTCCAGCTCGAACATCACACGGCCGGGCTTGACCACGGCAACCCACAGTTCCGGGTTGCCCTTACCCTTGCCCATGCGGGTTTCGGCTGGCTTCTTGGTGACCGGCTTGTCCGGGAAAATGCGGATCCAGACCTTGCCGCCGCGCTTGATATGGCGGGTCATCGCCACACGCGCTGCTTCGATCTGCCGGTTGGTAATCCACCCCGGCTCCTGGGTCTGCAGCCCGTAGTCTCCGAAGGCGACCGTGTTTCCACGGGTGGCAGCGCCGCGCGTGCGGCCCTTCTGCTGCTTCCTGAATTTAACTCGTTTTGGCGCCAGCATGGCTTACCGCCCTTCGTTCCCGCCGGTGGAGTACGTGCGACCGCGCCGGTCTTCCACGACTTCACCCTTGAAGATCCAGACCTTGATGCCGATCGTGCCGTAGGTCGTCCGGGCCGTCGACTGGGCATAGTCAATGTCCGCGCGCAGGGTGTGCAGCGGAACCCGCCCCTCGTGATAGCCTTCGGTGCGCGCGATTTCCGCGCCGCCCAGCCGGCCGCTCACCTTGATACGGATCCCGTCGGCACCGGCGCGCATCGCGCCCTGTACGGCGCGCTTCATCGCGCGGCGGAAGGAGATACGCTGCTGCAACTGGTGTGCAACGTTGTCTCCGACCAACTGTGCCTCGAGTTCCGGACGCTTGACCTCTTCGACGTTGATCGACACCTCGTGCTTCGTGAGGTGCGCGAGCTCGTCGCGCAGCTTGTCGACCTCCGCGCCCTGCTTGCCGATCACCACACCCGGCCGTGCCGTGTGCAGCGTCACCACGATCTTCTGCGGCTTGCGGTCGATCTCGACTTCCGAGAGGGCCGCGTGCCCGAGGCGCTGGTGCAGGTACTTGCGGATCGTTTCGTCTTCCTTCAGCAGCGCGCCGAAATTGCCGCGCTCAGCGTACCACCGCGACTTCCACGGCTTGATAATGCCGAGCCGGAACCCACGCGGATGCGTCTTCTGTCCCATTGCTATTCCTTCCGATCCACGACGATGACCACGTGTGCCGTCGGCCGACGGATCGGCGCCGCCCGGCCCTGGGCCGCAGCACGCCACCGCTTCAGGCGCGTGCCTTCATTGATGTAGGCTTCCTTGACGTAGAGATCATCCACGTCCACGAACTCGCCCTCGTTCTCGGCCTTGACCCGTGCATTCGCTACCGCGCTGCGGAGCGTCTTGTCGATGATCTCGGCGGCCTTCTTCTTCGAGAACTGCAGGATCGCGTACGCATCGCCCACGTTCCTGCCGCGGATCAGGTCGATGACCAGCCGCATCTTGCGGGGGCTCTGCCGGTTATGCCGGGAAATCGCGCGCGCTTCCATATCTACTTCGCCTTGGCCCGCTTGTCGGCCAGTTTGCCACCGTGCCCGCGGAACAGCCGCGTGGGCGCAAACTCGCCGAGCTTGTGGCCGACCATGTTTTCCGTGATGTACACGGGGATGAACTTGTTCCCGTTATGCACCGCCAGCGTATGCCCGACGAAATCCGGAGAAATCGTCGACGCTCGCGCCCAGGTCTTGAGCACGCGCTTTTCATTGCGCGTGTTCATACCTTGCACCTTCTCGAGGAGCTTGGGCTCGATGTACGGGCCTTTTTTAATCGATCGCGACATAGTTCGGTTCAGTCAGGTGACGGCGACGGGGGACGGCGGCGGGACCTTCGCCCACGCCGTCGCCTTTCGCCTCTCAATTACGTCGTGGCCTTGCCGCGACGGCGCCCACGCACGATGAACTTGTTCGACTGCTTCTTCTTCCTGCGTGTCTTGACACCCTCCGGCTTGCCCCAGGGCGAAACCGGCGGACGGCCACCCGAGGTCTTGCCTTCACCACCACCCAGCGGATGGTCGACCGGGTTCATGGCCACGCCACGCACCTTGGGACGGCGGCCGCGCCAGCGCATTGCGCCCGCCTTGCCCAGCGACTGCAGCTCGTGGTCGACGTTGCCGACCTGCCCGATCGTGGCCAGGCACTCGCGGCGGACCAGGCGTACTTCGGTCGACGGCAGGCGCAGCGTCACATAGTCGCCTTCCTTCGCGACGACCTGCGCGCCGTTGCCCGCAGAACGCACGATCCTGGCGCCCTGGCCGGCACGCAGCTCGATGTTGTGCACCATGGTACCGAGCGGGATCTCACCGAGCGGAAGCGCATTGCCGATACGCACGTCCGAGCCCGGCCCGCTGATCACCGTGTCACCCTGCTTCAGGCTGCGCGGGTGAATGATGTAGCGCTTCTCGCCGTCCGCATAATGAATCAGTGCGATGTGCGCCGTACGGTTCGGATCGTATTCGATGTGCGCGACCTTGCCCGGCACCCCGAACTTGTCACGCTTGAAGTCGATCCGGCGGTACGAGCGCCGCGCGCCGCCGCCACGACGACGCGACGTGATGCGTCCCTTCGCGTTGCGGCCGCCGGACTTGCGGACCGGCTCGAGCAGCGACTTCTCCGGCTGATCGCGCGTGATCTCCTCGAACGAGCTCACGCTGCGAAAGCGCGTGCCTGAGGTTACCGGCTTGAATTTCTTGGCCATTGGCTAGATCCCCTCGTAGACGTCGATCCGCGCGCCCTCGGCGAGCGTCACGACTGCCTTCTTGAAGCCGGCTCGCTGGCCCTGGCTGCGACCGACCCGGCGCACCTTGCCGCGGAAGTTCGCGGTGCGCACACCGGTGACCTTCACGTCGAACAGCGTCTGCACGGCGTGTTTGATTTCGATCTTGTTCGCGTCGCGGTCCACGATGAACGTGTAGGCGCCGCGATCGTCCGCGAGCGCCGTCGAGCGCTCCGTCACCACCGGACGAATGATTACCTGGCGCGGATCACGCATGCGCCACCTCCCCTGCCCGCTCGAGAGCCGGCGCTTCAATGATCACGGTGTCCGCCCAGAGCAGGTCGTAGGCCGACTCCTGCCCGAACACGCGCACCTCGACGCCCGGGATGTTGCGCGCGGACATGTAGACGGCGGGCTTGTGGCCGTTCGTCAGCACGAGCACGTTGCCCTGCGCCCCGGTGGTCTTCAGCAGGTTCGCGACTTCGCGCGTCTTCGGCACATCGATCGTGATCGACTCGATCAGAATGATCTGCCCATCCTGGGCGCGTGCGTTGTACGCGGAGCGTCGTGCCAGCCACTTGACCTGCTTGGGCAGGTCCTGGTGGTAGTTGCGGCCGGGGCGGGGTCCGAAGACCGTACCGCCGCCACGCCACTGCGGCGCACGGATCGAGCCCTGGCGCGCACGCCCGGTCCCCTTCTGACGCCACGGCTTCTTGTTACCGCCCGATACCTCGGCGCGCGTTTTGGTCGCGGCCGTCGCCTGGCGCTGGTTCGAAAGGTACGCCTTCACCGCCAGCCACATCGACGGCTGGTGCACGTTCCCGTCAAACAGCGCGGCCGGCAGTTCCTGCTCGCCTGTCCTGGCGCCGGCGGCCGAGTATACTGGTGCCTTGAACATCGTTGGCATCCTCTCAGTTACATCTTCTTGATCAGGACCACGGAGTGCCGCGCGCCCGGTACACCGCCCCTGATGTAGATCAGGTTCTTCTCGGCATCGATCTTCTCGATGCGGAGATTGCGGACGGTGTGCTGCGTGTCCCCCATCTGGCCCGGCATTTTCTTGCCCTTGATCACGCGCGACGGGTTGGTGCCCGGACCGAGCGAACCAGGATTACGAGCCAGCGGGTGACCGTGCGAGCCGGGGCGACCGGTGAAGCCATGACGCTTCACCACGCCCTGAAAGCCGCGCCCCTTGGTCGTCCCGACGACCTTGATGCGATCCCCTTCCTTGAACTGCTCGACCGTCAACTGCTGCCCTACTTCGTACTGCTCCGGCCCCTCAACCTTGAATTCGCGCAGCAACTCGGGCGCGTATTCGAGGTTGGCCTTGCCGGCATGACCGCGCTGCGCTCGCGTGCTCTTGGCCGCCTTGAGCGAACCGAAGCCGAGCTGTAGCGCGGTGTAGCCATCGCTTTCCGCGGTCTTGACCTGCACCACGGGGCACGGACCGGCTTCGATCACGGTCACCGGCACCGCGGCGCCGGATTCATTGAATATCTGGGTCATGCCCAGCTTGCGTCCGATTAGTCCCGACATCTCTCTCAGTATTCTCCTGGAACCGCAGAGGGTTGCCCCTCCCGTCGTTCCCCAGGGCTTCGACCCTGTTAGTCGACCTTGATTTCGACGTCCACACCGGCCGGCAGATCCAGCTTGGTCAGCGCGTCGATCGTCTGCGGGCGTGAATCGATGATGTCGATCACGCGCTTGTGCGTCTTCAGTTCGAACTGTTCGCGGCTCTTCTTGTCCACGTGCGGTGAACGGAGGACCGTCCAGCGCTGTACGCGCGTCGGCAGCGGAATCGGACCGCTCACCTTCGCACCGCTCTTTTCAGCGGTCCGAACGATGTCCGATGCCGTCTGGTCGATCACCGCGTGATCGAAGGCCTTCAGCCGAATTCTGATCTTGCCAGCCATTTTGCTCGTTTCGCTTTGCTGAGCGTGCTTACTGAATGACTTCCGTGACGACGCCGGCGCCAACCGTGCGGCCGCCCTCGCGGATCGCGAAGCGCAGCTCCGTCTCCATCGCGATCGGGCTGATCAGCTCGATCACCATCTGGATGTTGTCGCCCGGCATCACCATCTCCACACCTTCCGGCAGCGTGACCGAACCCGTC